>Ga0307442_1000073_pt1 | contig 35783 bp, 26 predicted proteins | sample SalMarWE160430MG_FD_202143 | JGI IMG/M metagenome (GOLD analysis project Ga0307442, IMG submission 202143) | Salt marsh sediment microbial communities from the Plum Island Ecosystem LTER, Massachusetts, United States - WE1604-30 | ecosystem: Environmental > Aquatic > Marine > Intertidal zone >...
CGGGGAGGACAACACGGTCTCGAAACGCGCCTCGCGGGAGTTGATGGTCCGGATCTATTCGGCTCTCTTTCTCATTGCCGCCGCGGTCTTCATGACGCTGACGAGCGTCGAGAGTTTTGCGGCGCTGATTACGCTCTTCATTGCCGCGATGGCCTGGGAATGGGCACGGCTCGTACGGGGAACCGGGTTCGATTTCGCCTTTGCCGCCCAGCTTGCCGTAACGGCGGCATCGGCCTGGGCGACGGTGCGCGGCTATCCGGCCTCGGCGCTGCTGATCGTCCTCGCCGGCACGGGGCTCGCCTTTCTGATCCAGCGTTTCGGGAAGGGACGTTCGCGCGCATGGTGGTCGGCGGGCGGTGTCGCCTATGCGGGTCTCCCGGCAATCGCCCTGATCTGGCTGCGGGGCGATGAGGCTTACGGCACGGTCGCGATCTTCTATCTGTTTGCGATCGTATGGACCGCCGACAGCGCCGCCTTTCTGTTCGGGCGCTGGATTGGCGGGCCGAAACTGGCGCCGCGCATTTCGCCCAAGAAAACCTGGGCAGGTCTTACCGGCGCGGTGCTTTCCGCCGGCCTCATCGGATTCGTCTTCGGGATCGCCGCCGGACTGAACAGCGCCTGGCTGGCTGTGTTCGCGGTCGCGGTCTCACTGATTGCCCAGCTGGGCGATCTTGGTGAATCTGCGGTCAAGCGCAAATTCGGGATCAAGGACTCAAGCCACCTCATCCCAGGGCATGGCGGCGTTCTGGACCGGATCGACGGATTGATTTTTGCAGCCATTGCCGCGGCCGCTCTGGCGTGGATGCTTGATCCCGCGCAACCCGGCCGCGCCATCCTGTTCTGGCCATAAGGCAACGGCTTGAGCGACGCCGGGAGCGCGTTTCCGATTTGGCGGGATTAGGACCGGCGCTCCGAGGCGAAGGCGAGTGAGGCGACCGATGCAGCCGCGAAAAGTCACTATTCTGGGCGCGACGGGCTCCATCGGTGAGAGCACGCTGGATCTCATCGGGCGGTCGCCGGACGATTTCGAGGTTGTCGCCCTGACAGCCGGCGCAAATGCGACGAAGCTTGCCGAGCTTGCGATCCGTCACCGGGCCAAATATGCGGCGATTTCCGAAACGGCCCAATATCCGCTTCTGAAGGAGCTGTTGGCGGGCACGGGCATTGAAATCTCGGCAGGCGAGGCGGCGATCTGCGAAGCCGCGCAAAGGCCGGCCGACTGGATTATGGCGTCGATCGTCGGGGCGGCCGGGCTAAGGCCGACATTCGCGGCGGTCAGCCAGGGGAGCTGCATCGCCCTTGCCAATAAGGAATGCCTGGTTTCGGCGGGCGAGGTGTTTCTGTCCGCCGTCAAGGAAGCGGGCGCAACGCTGTTTCCGGTCGACTCGGAGCATTCGGGCGTCTTTCAGGCAATCGATCCCTCGCCGTCCGACTGCATCGAGGCGATCACGCTGACGGCCTCCGGCGGACCGTTTCGGGATTGGAGCATCGACCGGCTCAAGACGGTCAGGCCCGAACAGGCGCTCAAACATCCCAACTGGTCCATGGGGCCGAAGATCACGGTCGATTCCGCGACGCTGATGAACAAAGGGCTGGAAGTCATCGAAGCCTTTCACCTTTTCCCCGTCGGAGCCGATCAGCTCCGGATCCTCGTCCATCCGCAATCCGTTATCCATTGCCTTGTGCATTATTGCGACGGCTCGGTGCTCGCCCAGATGAGCGCACCTGACATGCGAACGCCCATCGCCTACAGCCTTGCCTGGCCGGAGCGGATGGCGTGCCCGACCGAACGGCTCGATCTGGCGCGGCTCAGCCAGCTGACATTCGAGGCCGCGGACGAGGTGCGTTTCCCCGCTCTCAGAATTGCGCGCGAGGCCTTGCAGACGGGCGGGACGGCGCCGACCGTGCTGAATGCCGCAAACGAAATTGCAGTCGAACGCTTCCTTGCTGGCCAAATCGGCTTTATGACTATACCTAAGGTCGTAGAAGCAGCGATCGAGGCGTCGATTTCGGAAATCGGCATGACGCGCGCTGCCACGCTGGATGAGGTGATCGAGACTGACAGGGCGGCACGGAGGCTCGCCGAACGTTTTTGCGGTGCTTATGGCAGCTCTTCATAAGGAAGCCGCTGAAATGGTGCGCAGAAGGCAGCCGGAATGCTGCGCGGAGGCCGCGCGAGCCGCTGAGCGGCCTTCAGAAATGAACTGGAGTTAATTTCGCATGACGATGCTTGCCGACACAGGCCTCTGGACGACAGCCTGGTATTATCTTTCCTGGGTGGTTCCCTTCTTCTTCGTGCTCGGAGTTGTCGTCTTCGTTCACGAAATGGGTCACTTCCTGGTCGCACGCTATTTCGGCGTCACCGTCGAGACCTTCTCGATCGGCTTCGGACCGGAGATCCATGGCTTTTACGATCGTCACGGCACGAGATGGCGGATCGCCTGGGTTCCGCTCGGGGGCTATGTGAAGTTCAAGGGCGACGAGAACGCCGCCAGCGTTCCCAGCCAGGAGCATATCAGCGACCTTTCGGAGGATGAACGGCGCGGCAATTTCCATGCAAAGCCGATCGCCCAGCGCGCCGCGGTCGTTGCGGCGGGACCGGCCGCAAATTTTGTCCTCTCCATCGTGATCCTCACGGTCTGGTTCATGTATATGGGCAAGCCGATCATCGAGCCGCTCGTCTCGACGGTCCAGCCCGGAAGCGTGGCCGCCGAAGCCGGTTTTGAGCCCGGCGACGTCATCCGCGAGATCGACGGCACCAAGATTCAAAGCTTCGACGAGGTCCAGCGCATCGTGATGCTCAACGCCCAAACCGAGCTTACGATCACGGTGGACCGCAATGGCAAGCCGGTGACGATTAAAGCGTCACCGGAGCTCAAGGAGACCAAGGACAGATTCGGCAATGTCGTGCAGATTGGCCTCCTCGGGATCGCCAGCCGGAACCAGAAGCCGGTCGTCAAGCGGTTCGGCCCGGTCGAGGCTGTCGGCCAGAGCCTGTCGGAGACCTATTTCTGGCTGAAACAGCCGCTCATTTTCATTCAGAAGGTGGCGGTCGGCCAGGCATCGGGCGATCAGGTGCGCGGCGTGGTCGGCATCGCACAACTTTCGCGGGAAGTCGCCTCGATCGGATTCGCCGAATTGTTCCGATGGATCGCGATCATTTCGATCAATATCGGCTTGCTCAATCTTTTCCCGATTCCGCTGCTCGATGGCGGCCACCTTCTGTTCTATGGCATAGAAGCCATACGTGGCCGTCCTTTGAGCGAAAGGATGATGGAAATCGGTTTTAGAATTGGCTTTGCACTTGTGATCATGTTAATGCTCTTCGCGACGCGCAACGATGTGATTCACCTGTTGCGTCAAATGGGATAGGGCAGGCAGCAAGAGCTTATGGTGACACGTATTTTGCCGCCTGTTTAAGACGACTTGACGAGCCTAAGCGGGCGTGGCCGGGGGGCCACATCCGTGCATGATTTGGCAGACGCCGGTAAAGGTCACGTTGCGGACACAAAAACGTGGCGTTTAGTAGTGTGGCGTCTTGGGGGACCGGCGTAACGGGGGCAAGAAAAACCTATGCTGCGGACGGCAATGAATAGCCTGAGATTCCTCGCATGCTTGCTGCTGGCAAGCTGCGTTTGGTCCGGTGGCTTTATTGGTGTGGTCGGGGTGAGTGAAGCCCAGGCACAATCCGGATCGGTCATTCGCGACATTCGGGTCATCGGCAACAAGCGTATCGCCCCGGAGACCGTTCGAAGCTATCTCACCTTCAATGTCGGGGATCGCTATGATCCATACCAAGCGAATGAAAGCGTAAAGGCGCTCATCGCCACCGGGCTGTTCGAAAACGTCAATATCAATCAGAACAGCGGGATCGTCACCGTCACGATCATCAACGAAAACCCGGTCATCAATAAGGTGGTTTTCGAGGGGAACCGCGACATCAAGGACGAGACTCTCTCGCCGGAGGTCCAGCTCAAACCGCGCTCGGTCTTCACGCGCGCCAAGGTGCAGGCCGACGTTCAGCGAATTCTCGATGTCTACCGCCGTTCCGGCTATTACGCCGTTCAGGTCGACGCGCAGATCATCCAGCTGGACAATGACCGTGTAAACCTCGTCTTCGTCATTCGCGAAGGGCCGGAGACCAAGGTTCTCAGCATCGCTTTCATCGGCAATCGCGCCTTCTCCGATTCGCAGCTTCGCGGCGTCATTACGACGACGGAATCCAATCTGCTGAGCTTCCTCAAATCGACGGACATCTACGATCCGGACCGTCTCAATTTGGACCGGGAATTGCTGCGCCGCTACTATCTGAAAAACGGCTATGCGGATGCCCGCGTCATTTCGGCGGTCGCCGATCTCGATCCTGAGGGCAAGGGCTTTTTCATCACCTTCACGGTCGAGGAGGGCGAGCTCTACAATTTCGGCAAGATCGATGTCGAATCGACCTTGCCGTCGGTCGACCCCAACTCGCTCCGGCCCGAACTCCTGACCGAGGAAGGCGAGATCTATAATGCTGAACAGATCGATAACACGACGGAGAAGCTGACGATCGCCGTTGCCGAGCAGGGCTATGCCTTCGGCCGGATAAGGCCGCGTATCGAGCGCGATCCGATCGGCCGCTTGATCCACATCACCTTTGTCGTCGAGCAAGGTCCGCGCGTCTATATCGAGCGCATCAACATTGTCGGCAATGCGCGCACGAGGGATTATGTTATCCGGCGTGAAATCCGCCTTGCCGAAGGCGACGCCTATAACCGGCTGCTCGTCGACCAGGCCAGGCTGCGCCTGCAGAAGCTCAGCTTTTTCAAGACTGTGAAGGTGGCCCGCGAGCAAGGAACCGCACCTGATCGCGTGATCTTGAACTTCATCGTGGAAGAGCAGCCGACGGGCGAGCTGTCGATTGCCGCTGGCTTCTCCTCCAGCGTTGGTGTGATCGGCGAGGTCGCCTATACCGAGCGCAATCTGCTCGGCAAGGGACAGTTCCTGCGGCTCAAGCTGGGCGGCAGTGCCGAGAATCTACAGATCGATCTGAGCTTCACCGAGCCACGTTTCCTGGATCAGAACCTCTCGGCCGGCTTCGACGTGTTCCATAAGGAGAATGATTTCACCCGCCAATCCGGCTACAAGCAGCGCAAGACCGGCGGCACCCTTCGTCTCGGCTTCGCCCTGACCGACAATCTCTTCTTCCAGCCGAATTACAGCCTCGTGCAGGATGAAGTCTTCGATGTGGATGCCAACGCTTCCACTCCGATTCAGCAGATCGCGGACCAGGGAGAGCGCCTTATTTCGTCGGTGGGTTACTCCTTGATCTATGATACGCGGAATAACCGGCTGAAGCCTTCACGCGGTGTCTTTCTGGCCTTCAATCAACAGTTGGCGGGCGCAGGCGGCGATGTGAACTATCTTCAAACTGTCGGCGAGGCGCGAGGCTATTATCCGGCCTATGAAGGCATCACCCTGGTTGGCCGGTTGATCGGTGGATATATCACCGGCTGGGGCGGCCAGGATGTTCAGTCTGTGGATGCGTTCTTCAAAGGCGGCGAGACAATCCGTGGCTTTGATACGGCCGGCATTGGGCCACGTGTGGCCGCCGTTGATGGTGTGGGCGTGGCTCAGGTCGGCGCAGGCGACGCGCTCGGCGGCAAGATCTTCTACGCCGGCACGGTTGAGGTGCGTTTCCCAATTCCTCTGTTGCCGGATGAGCTCGGCTTCAGCGGTGCGGTCTTTGCCGACGCCGCCAATCTTTACGATACCGACGTGGGCAGCGTTGTCGTTGACGACGACAATCTGCTTCGGACATCCGTTGGCGCAAGCCTTCTGTGGGACTCGCCGCTTGGTCCGCTCCGCGCAGATTTTGCCTGGGCTTTGACGAAGGCGGACTTCGACGAAGAGGAACTCTTCAGGTTTGGAGCCTCGACCAAATTCTAGATCAACCCTCGTTCAATTGGCTCCAATTGAACGAGGTTAAGTTGGTCTATCCCAATAGGTTAGCGCAACTGTCCGCGTCCATTTGGACGCGCGTTGCGCTAAGGACGGGCTCATTGGCGAATTGGCGGAGGCCCCGACGCGCGGGGCCTTCTTCATTTCGCAAGACAAAGAAAAACAATGGAACACCCCGGCTTCTATGATCGCGCAGGACCATTTTCGCTTGCGCGCATTGCCGAAGTAACAAGCGCAACTTTACCGGATCAAGATCACGGATCGTTGGAGATCGTCGATGTTCGGCCCCTGGACGCGGCCGGCTCCGCCGATCTCGCTTTCCTCGACAACCCCAAATATCTGCCGCAACTGGCGTCCACGAAGGCGGCGGCCTGTTTCGTGCAGGAGAAATTCGTAAAGCGCGTGCCGGCGGGCACGGTCGCGCTCCTCTCGCCCGAACCATACCGTGCCTATGCCAAGGCGCTCACCTTGTTCTATCCCGATGCCGGCATGCCGAAAGCGGCCGCTGCCGCCGAGCCGGGTGCCGCCCATATCGATCCGAGCGCCAGGCTCGAAGAGGGCGTCACCGTCGAGCCGGGCGCAATCATCGGCCCAGAGGCACAGATCGGCCGGGGCAGCAGGATCGCGGCCGGCGCGGTTATCGGCTATCGCTGCGCGCTGGGCCGGAATTGCTATATCGGCCCGCGGGCGGTCATCACCCATGCGCTGATCGGCAACAATGTGATCATCCATGCCGGCGCGGCGATCGGACAGGACGGCTTCGGCTTCGCCATGGGCCGCGAAGGACATCTCAAGGTCCGGCAGATCGGCCGCGTGATCATTCAGGACTGGGTCGAGATCGGCGCCAATTCGGCCGTAGACCGCGGAGCCTTGCGGGATACGGTGATCGGCGAGGGCACAAAGATTGATAATCTCGTGCAGATTGGCCATAACGTGACGATCGGCAGGAACTGCGTCCTCACAGGCCAGGTCGGTATCTCAGGAAGCACCGTCTTGGAAGATTTCGTCGTCATGGGCGGCCAAAGCGGCACGGTCGGACATATCAGGATCGGTGCGGGTGCTCAGATTGCAGGAAACAGCGGCGTCGCCGGAAGCATCCCGCGCGGCGAACGCTGGGGCGGAACGCCGGCGAAGCCGCTCAAGAACTGGGCGCGCGAGATCGCGCTGCTGAAGCGGCTGACCGAGGCTCTGAGTGGACGGAATTTGAAGAACCTGACCAAGCTCGGCGAGTGAGGGTGGCGGGATGAGGGCGCGCCACGGACCGCAAGGAGTAAATCGGAATGACTGAGGCCACCTCCGGGGATGCGCTTGAGACAGCGGATATTGCGCGCATTCTCAAACTCCTGCCGCACCGTTATCCCTTTCTCATGATCGACCGCATCATCGAAATGGACCGCGACAAATCCGCGATCGGCATCAAGAACGTCACGGTCAACGAGCCCTATTTTCAAGGCCATTTCCCGGGCTTTCCGGTCATGCCGGGCGTGATGCTCGTCGAGGGGATGGCGCAGACCGCGGGAGCGATCTGCGTGGCGGCGCTTGGCGCGGAATATAAGCCGCAGCTCGTTTATTTCATGACCATCGATAGGGCAAAATTCCGCCGTCCGGTCAGGCCGGGTGATTGCGTTCATTTCCATATTCGAAAAATCCGAAATCGAGGTCCGGTCTGGCGCTTTCATGGCGAGGCGAAGGTCGACGGCGCATTGGTCGCCGAAGCGGAGGTGAGCGCTATGATCGTGATGGACGAAAGTGAGAAACAGTCGGATGCGGTGAGCTGATGGTTCACTCCTCCTCCTCCGCCAGCGCACTGTCCGGCGCCGATACGAAAATCCACCCTTCCGCCATTATCGAACCGGGCGCGCAGATCGGCGCAGGCGTTGAAATCGGCGCATTTTCGGTGATCGGCCCGGAGGTCGTCCTGCATGACAATGTCCGGCTGGCCGCCCATGTCGTCGTTGCCGGCAAGACCGAAATCGGCGAGGGAACGCAGGTCTTCCCCTTCGCCTCGCTTGGGCACGCGCCTCAGGACCGGAAATTCCGTGGTGAGGAAAGCCGGCTGATAATCGGCTCGGGAAATGTGATCCGCGAATATGTGACGATGAATCCGGGCACGGAGCAGGGCGGTCTGGTCACCCGGATCGGCGATGGCGGGCTTTTCCTGACCGGCGCGCATGTCGCGCATGACTGCCAGATCGGCAATCATGTGCTGCTGGTCAACAATGCGACGCTTGGCGGACACTGCGTTGTCGAGGACTTCGCCAGCGTCGGAGGACTGTCCGCAGTGCATCAATATGTGCGGATCGGCGCCTATGCCTTCATCGGCGGCATGTCGGGGGTCGAGAACGACGTCATCCCCTTCGGCATGGCGCTCGGCAATCGCGCGCATCTTGCCGGGCTCAACATCGTCGGCATGAAGCGGCATAATTTCGACCGCGAGCAGATCCACAGTCTCCGCAAGGCCTATCGCATGCTGTTTGCAACGGAGGGCACATTGCTGGAGAGGCTGGAGGACGTCGAAAAGATGTTCAGCGATGATGGCGAAGTGCAGCGCGTCGTGCAGTTCGTCAAAGCGGATTCCAGCAGGTCGCTTTGCGTGCCGCGCAACGGCGCCTGAGCCCGGGAACCGGGCCGGGAGTGGTCATGACAGCACAACCGCTTCCATCCTGCCTCGGCGTCGTCGCGGCGGCCGGCTCCATCCCGATCGCGGTTTGCGAAGCCGCCCGGAAACAGGGTATCGACGTCTTCGTCGTTGCGCTGAAGGGGCAGGCGGCCCCGTCTATCGAACGCTTTCCGCATAGATGGGTGCGGCTCGGTCAGGTCGGCGGCCTGTTGGGTGCGCTCCGGGGTGCGAAGTGCGACGATGTGGTCATCGTCGGGGCGCTCAGGCGTCCGGATCTATGGCGCATCGGCGTCGATTTCGGCTTCATCCGCCATTTGCCGACGATCCTGTCCCTCGCGCGTGGCGGAGACGATGCGATCCTGAGGCGGGTCGTGCGGTTCTTTGAAGGGCAGGGCTTTACGGTTCGCGGCGCGCATGAAATTGCGCCCTCGCTTCTGGCGCCGGCCGGTCCATTCGGCGCGCAGATGCCGAATGAGGAGCATCACGCGGACATCGCCCGCGGCGTTGCCTTGCTCGACGCGCTTGGCCCGTTCGATGTCGGCCAGTCCGTCGTCGTCGCGCGCGGCCATGTTCTTGCCATCGAAGCCGCCGAGGGTACGGACAAGATGCTGAGGCGGTGCAAGACTCTCCACCAATCGGGGCGGCAGAGACGCGTCGGCGTCTTGATCAAAGCACCGAAACGCGGCCAGGAGTTACGGGTCGACATGCCGGTTATCGGCCCGAGGACCGTCGAAATGGCTGCCGTGGCCGGACTCGCAGGGATTGCGGTCATGAGCGGAGAAGTTATGATTGCTGATCAGGCCGAGACCGTCCGCCTGGCGGATCGCAATCGGCTTTTCATCCTAGGGATTGATCGGACGGTGTAGACGGCAGAGATCAGCAAAGCGCTAGAGCGGCGGACTCTTAATCGGAATCGGAAGCGCCACTCTAACTGTTTGTTTTGGCATCGGATTGACCCGAAAAGTGGGTGCCACTTTTCAGTCCGATGCTCTAGCTGGCACGCCGCGACCCAAGGAGGCCGTCTTGAAACCGAGAGTGCGCCGCATCTTCATTGTCGCCGGCGAGCATTCCGGCGATCAGCTCGGCGCCAAGCTGATGGCGGCGCTCAAGAGGAAATCGGAAATCCCGATCGTGTTCTCCGGCGTCGGCGGCGAGGCCATGGAAGCGGAGGGCCTGCGTTCGATCTTTCCGCTCTCCGATGTCGCCGTCATGGGGCCGCTCGCCATATTGGCCAGGCTGCCGAGGCTCGTCCGGCGCGTTTACCAGGCCGTCGATGCCGGGCTGAAATCCGAGCCGGACGGCGTCATCATCATCGACAGCCCCGAATTCACGCACCCAATCGCCAAGCGCATCCACAAGCGTCAGCCGAAGATCCCGATCATCGATTACGTCTCGCCGAGCGTCTGGGCGTGGCGGCCTGGCCGGGCGCGCAAGATGCGCCCCTTCGTCGATCATCTCATGGCGATCCTGCCTTTCGAACCGGAGGCGCATCAGCGGCTTGGCGGGCCGCCCTGCACCTATGTCGGCCATCCGCTGATCGAGAGGCTGGACTGGATCAGAAATCTCGACCAATCCGAGCTGGCCAACCGGATCGGGCTCGACTCGGCCAAGCCGGTTCTGGCCGTCCTGCCGGGCAGCCGGCAGACGGAGGTGCGGCGTCTCATGCAGCCATTCGGCGAAACGGTCGGCCGGCTCACAGGTATGATCGGGCCGGTGGAGGTCATCATACCGGCGGTCGACTCGGTTCGTCCGCACATCGAAGAGGCGCTGACCTCATGGCCGGTTCGGCCGCATCTGGTCTCCGGCGAAACCGACAAGTTCAAGGCCTTTCGCCTCGCCAATGCGGCGCTGGCGGCGTCGGGCACGGTGACGCTGGAACTGGCGCTGGCGGGCACGCCCATGGTGGTCGCCTATCGCGTCGATCATGTCGCCGCCAGCCTGCGTTTCCTGGTGAAGGTGCCGTCCATCGTGCTCGCCAACCTCGTCATCGGCGAAAATGTCTTCCCGGAGTTCATTCAGGACGATTGCACGCCGGAGAAGCTGGCCGGAGCGCTCGCACCGCTCTTCTCCGATACGCCGGAGCGGAGGCGCCAGCTTGCCGGACTGGAAACCATCGCCGCGAAAATGGTCCTCGACAATTCGACGCCCAGCGAACGCGCCGCCGAAACGGCGATTGCGGTGATCGAGTCAGGGATCAAGAAGCGGCTGACGGTGCCGAACTGAGCCGGAACCGATTGACAGAGCGCGGATCATCTTAGGCCGGGTCGATTGGGCTTGCATCGTTACCACAAATCAGCCGGGGACAGCGAGCTTGACGCGGCCATCCGGGGTCTGTTCCGGCAGGCCGTATTCGCGTCCGGCGAGCGCCAGCAGGCACCAGAGGTAATCCGCGTGCGACCGGCGGATGACGAGGTCGAAATCGGGGGCATCGGCGCTCGCGCCTGTCGGGCAATGCAGGACCGCTGGAACCCGGCCGAAAATCGAGCCCTTGACCGCGCCCTCGGGGAATTTCGCCGGGTGCATGTCGAGCGTCGTCAGCTTCATCAGCATCTCGCGCGCTTTCGCGCCGCCGATCCGGATGACGGTGTAATAATCGGTGACGTCGGTCACCTGATGATACTGCCCGGCGAGCGCGGTTTCGATGGCGGTCGAGACCGTCCGTTCCTCGCTCTCCGGCGTCAGCAGCATCCATTCGCTCGGGCCGAGCCAGAGGGCGATGCGTTCGCCCGCGACGACGGACGTGCAGGGCACGGTCGGCAGCGTGATGCCGCTTGCGCTTTCCATGAGCGGACCGATCTGTCCCGCATCCCCGCGAATGATCAGCTTGCCGATGAATTTCCGCTCTGTGAGCGTCGCCTCGCCGTTGCCGGAGGAAATCGGCTGGCGATGCTCCAGCGGCGAGCGCCGGACCGGTTGCGAGACGAAGCCGGTTGCGTCAAGCATGGGCGGTCTCCTGCGGCTTTTCGGCGGTCGATTTCGGGGCGGGCTTTGCCTCGCCCGATGGCGCACCCGGTTCGGCGAGGAAATCGGTCTCCGTCACGACGACCGGCGCCGGCGCGCCGCCTTCCCATGTGGCGTAAAGCGTTTCGCCCATGCGCTTGCCGCCCGCCTCGACCAATGCAAGAGCGAAGGAGCGGTCCAGCGTCGGGCTGAAATAGCTCGATGTGACATGGCCGAGCATCTTGACCGGCGGTTTCGGCTCTGCGGCGCTAGCGATGATATGCGCGCCCTCGACCAGCACCAGATTGGGATCGGCCGGCAGGAGGCCGACGAGCTGCCTGTGGTCCTCCCGGATCGTGTCGGCGCGGAAGAGCGAGCGCCGCCCAATGAAATCACCGTCCTTCTTCACCGCCCAGCCCATGCGCAGATCGTGCGGCGTCACCGTGCCGTCCGTATCCTGACCGACGATGATGAAGCCCTTCTCCGCGCGCAGGAGATGCATCCCCTCCGTGCCATAGGGCGTGATGCCGTATTTCTCGCCGACGGCAAAGATCCGCTCCCAGAGCCAAAGGCCGAGCGAGGCCGGAATATTGATTTCGTAGGACAATTCACCGGTAAAGGAGATCCGGAAGACTCGGACCGGCACACCGCCGATATGGGCATCGCGCAGACTCATGAAGGGGAAAGTCTCCGGATCGGGATCGAGATCGTCGCAAAGCTCGGCAACCAGCTTCGCCGACTCCGGTCCGCAAATGCTGGCGACGGCCCATTGCTCCGTCACTGAAGTCAGCCAGACCTGCAGCTCCGGCCATTCCGTCTGCAGATAATCCTCAAGGATGGACAGCACGCGGGCCGCGCCGCCGGTCGTCGTCGTCATATGGAAATGATCGTCGGCGAGGCAGGCGGTGACGCCGTCATCGAGCACCATGCCGTCCTCGCCCAGCATGAGTCCATAGCGACACCGCCCGGGTTTCAACTTTTTCCAGCTATTCGTGTAGACGCGGTTCAGGAATTCCCGCGCATCGGGGCCGCGAATGTCGATCTTGCCCAGCGTCGAGGCGTCGAGCACGGCGACAGACTGGCGCGCGGCCTTGCATTCGCGCATCAACGCATCCTGGAAGCTCTCGCCGGCGCGCGGATAGACACGCGGGCGCAGCCAGTCGCCGACCGTCTCGAACTCCGCGCTATGAGCGACATGCCACTCATGCATCGCCGTGGTGCGGCGGGCTTCGAAATGGGCGCCCGTATGCTGAGCGGCGAGCGCGCCGAAAGTGACCGGCTTATAAGGCTGGCGGTAGGTCGTCACCCCGACATCGGGGATAGTTCGCTTCGTCGCATCGGCCAGAATGCCGAAAGCGTTGATGCCGACCGTCTTACCCTGATCGGTGCCCATGCCGGTCGTCGTGTAGCGCTTGGCGTGCTCGACCGAGCGATAGCCTTCCTGCGCGGCGAGATGCAGATCCTTGGTCGTCACGTCGTTCTGCAGATCGACGAAGGCGCGCGTCTTGTGTTTCGGCTTGTGCGAGGGCAGCGACCAGAGCGCGCGGATCGTGTAAGGGGCGGGCTCTGTCTTCCATTCGATGGCGGGCAGCTCGGTCGGCGCGGTGGCAAACCCTGCCGCGCTCGCTGCCTCGGCGCCACAGCGCAAACCTTCCGCGATCCGTTCCGAGAGGTCCAGCGTCCCGTTGCAAAGCCCCGCCGAGCGTTCGCGCTGCCAGGACGGGCCGGGCCGGAAGGCAGCGATTCCAGCATCGTGGCGTAGCTTGCCGCGCGACTGGGCAAACAGGGCGACATTCGGCGAAAGCCCGCCGGAGACGGCCAGCAGATCGCAGGCGATCTCGACAGCTTTGTCGCCGACGGAGCTCTCGCTTGCAAGCGAGCGGATGCTGACGTTCGCGATGCGCCTGCGCCCTGCGGTTCCGTCGATCACGGAATTGGCGAAGACCGGAATGCCCTTTTCATGAGCGCGCGCCTGCATCTCCGGCTCGATCTTGCTACGGACATCGACGATGCCGGCGACGCCCCATCCGGCGCGATGCATGTCGAAAGCGGTCTGCCAGGCGGCATTGTTGTTGGTGAACAGGACAGCGTTGCGTCCGGGGAGCACGCCGTAGCGGTGAATATAGCTGCTGACGGCGCTGGCTAGCATGATGCCGGGGCGGTCATTGCCGTCGAAGATCAACGGTCGCTCGATGGCGCCGGTCGCGAGCACGGTCTGCGCCGCCCGGATGCGCCACAGGCGCTGGCGCGGCATGAGCGGGTCGCGCACCGACAGGGGGAGATGATCCTGAAGCTGCTGATTGAAGACGAGGAGATTGTCGCCGTAATAGCCGACCGGGGCGGCGCGTTTAAGGATCATTACGTCCGGATGGCTGGCGAGCTCGGCCTCGATATCGGCGGCCCATGCGGACGGGCTGTGGCCGCCAATGGCGACATCGCCTTCAGCCAGGGACAGGAGCGCGCCGCCAAGCTCGCGCGTTTCTTCCGTCAGAATGACGCGAGCACCGGATCGTGCCGCGGCGAGCGCCGCCATTAGCCCCGCCGGTCCTGTGCCGATAACCAGCACGTCGCAATGCCGGTTGGTGCTCTCATAACGGTCCGGGTCGGGCGCTTCCGGCGCGCGGCCCAGACCGGCGGCGCGGCGGATGAAAGTCTCGAACATCATCCAGTTACCGGGCGGTCCCATGAAGGTCTTGTAGTAGAAGCCGGACGGCATGAAGCGCGAGAAGGCGTCGTTGATCGCGCCCGCATCGAAGTTCAGCGACGGCCAGCAATTTTGCGGGAACGCTTCCAGCCCGTCATAAATCTCGACCTCGGTCGCGCGCATATTCGGATCGGTGCGCGCCGCGTCCCGGCCGATCTGCACGAGGCCCGCCGGCTCTTCCGCGCCCGCGCCGAACAGCCCACGCGGCCGGTGATATTTGAAGCTGCGCGCCACCATATGGACGCCGTTCGCTAGGAGGGCCGAGGCCAGCGTGTCGCCCGCAAAGCCGGAAAAGCTCCGGCCGTCAAAGGAAAAGCTGACCGGCCGCGACCGGTCGATCCGGCCGCCGCTTGCCAGACGGAAAGGTTGGCCTGCCCCGCTTGCCCCGCTGTTCATGCCGCCTCGCTTTTGTCCATCAGAGCGGCCTCGCGTTCGATCTTCGCCGCGTCATTGCCCGAGCCGATGGGGGCTTCGCCGCATGGCGTCGCCGGCCCCTTGCCGCCGATCTCCGCCGGACGCTCCGCGCCCATCGGATAGATGGCGAGGATCTCGTCGGTCGCGGTGTTGCGCAGCATGTTGAACCAGCGCCGGCAGCCCGCCGCATGGTTCCAGCGCTCGGCGAAGACGCCCTTCGTGTTCGTCCGCATAAAGAGGAATTCAGCCCATTCCTCGTCGGTCATCTGCTCGCTGTCGGTCAGACGCGCCCGATGAGCCTCGCCGCCATAATGGAATTCGGCCTGATCGCGCGGACCGCAATGGGGGCACTCGATGATGAACATGGCCTTTGCCTTCACGTTCCTCGAAATCCCCGCGTAGATGGGGATCCAGTCCTTCAGAAATTTGCCGTCTACTGGATGCCCACTTTCGCGGGCATTTCGCTGATTTTCTTTCTACACTCCAACTAATGCGCAACAGCCGCCGCGCCATGCTCGGCGACGAGACGTCCGGTGACGAAACGCTCAAGCGCAAAGGGCGCCGCGATGGCGTTGGGTTCGTCATTGGCGACAAGGTCGGCGAAGGCGTGGCCCGAGCCGGGGGTCGCCTTCCAGCCGCCGGTGCCCCAGCCGCCATTGATGTAGAAGCCTTTCACGCGCGTCTTGGAGATGATCGGGCTGGCATCCGGGCAGACATCGACGATGCCGCCCCATTGCCGCATCATCCTGAGCCGCGAGAAGGTCGGGAACAGCTCCAGGAGCGCCGCGATCTCGTGCTCGATAATGTCGAAGCCGCCCCGCTGGGTGTAGGAGAGATAGGGATCGATCCCCGCGCCGATCACCAGCTCGCCCTTGTCGGACTGGCTGCAATAGGCGTGTACGGCGTTCGACATGACGACGCAGTTCAGCACCGGCTTGACCGGCTCGGAGACGAGCGCCTGCAGCGGGTGGCTTTCGATCGGAAGGCGCAGGCCCACCATCCGCGCGATGACGCTGGAATGACCAGCGGCGACGCTGGCGACTTTCGGTGTGCGGATGAAGCCGCGCGTCGTCTCGACGCCCGTGACGCTGCCCGCCTCGACGCGGATGCCGGTCACCTCGCAATTCTGCACGATGTCGACGCCCATCGCCGACGCCGCGCGCGCATAGCCCCAGACCACCGCGTCATGCCGGTTGACGCCGCCGCGCCGCTGCAGAGTCGCGCCGATCACCGGATAGCGGACGTCCTGAGAAATGCTGATCGCCGGGCAGAATTCCTTGACCTGCTTGGCGTCGAGATATTCGCTGTCGATGCCGTTCAGCCGGTTCGCCTCGACGCGGCGCTTGAGCTGTCGCGCCTCATGGTCGTCATGCGCCAGATTGAGCACGCCGCGATGGCTCATCATGATGTTGTAGTTCAGCTCGCGGCCCAAGCCTTCCCAGAGCTTCAGCGCGTGCTCATAGATCGCGGCGCTCTCGTCATAGAGATAGTTGGAGCGGATGATGGTGGTGTTGCGGCCCGCATTGCCGCCGCCAATCCAGCCCTTTTCCAGAATGGCGATATTCGTCATGCCGTGCTGAGTGGCGAGGTAATAGGCGGTCGCAAGCCCATGCCCGCCGCCGCCGATGATCACGGCGTCATAGGCGGGCTTCGGCTCGGCGTCGCGCCAGGCCGGCTCCCAGCCGGAATGGCCGCGCAGGCCCTCGCGGATGAGATTGAAGAAGGAGTAATGCCGCGTCATTGGCCTTCGACCCGAATATGCGCCAATCGCAAGCGCCGATTTTTCTATGCTCCCTCTCCCGTGGGGAGAGGGGTGGGGTGAGGGGATTTTGCCTATCAGTAGCGCTCTAACCCCTCACCCGGAACGCTTCGCATCCCGGCCTCTCCCAATGGGAGAGGTAGCGTCCGTGCACGTCTTATTGCCCTTGCCTTTAAGACAAATTCTCGATTTGCCCCGCATCGTTGATATACATCGCGTTGGCCGCCGGGACTTTCGGCAGGCCCGGCATTGTCATCATCGTTCCGCAAAGAACCGGCAGGAAGCCCGCCCCCGCCGAGAGCCGCACCTCGCGGATCGGCAGCACGTGCTCGCCCGGATTGCCGCCCGCCGCCGCGTCGGCCGCGAAGCTGTATTGCGTCTTCGCCATGCAGACGGGGAGTTGCCCGAAGCCGAGCTTGGTGATGCGCCTGATCTGCTGCTCCGCCTCGGCGGACAGGACGATGTCGCTGGCGCCGTAAAGCTCGCGGGCGATCTTGCGGATCTTGTCCGTGGCAGGCAGGTCTTCATCGTAGAGCGGGTGGAACATGCTCAGCGTGTCGCTGTCGGCGATCTCCTTCGCGCGGCGGGCGAGCGGCTCAATCCCGGCGCTGCCGTCTGCCCAGTGCGAGCAGAGATGCGCCTCCACGCCCTCATCCGCGCAGAAATCGATCACCGCCTGCGTCTCTTCCTCGGTGTCGGCATTGAAGCGATTGATGCCGACGAGGATCGGCACGCCGAAGCGCTTCAGATTGGAAATGTGCCGGCCGAGATTGGCCAACCCGCGTTTGACGGCCTCGACGTTGGGCGTGCCCAGATCGGATTTGGCGACGCCGCCATGCATCTTGAGCGCGCGCACCGTCGCGACCAGCACAGCCAGATTCGGCGTCAGCCCGGCCTTGCGGCATTTGATGTCGAAGAACTTCTCCGCGCCCAGATCCGCGCCGAACCCGGCCTCGGTGATGACATAGTCGGCAAGCTTCAGGGCCGCCCGCGTCGCGCGCACCGAATTGCAGCCATGGGCGATATTGGCGAACGGCCCGCCATGAATGAAGACCGGGTTATTTTCCAGACTCTGCACCAGATTGGGCATGAATGCCTGTTTGAGCAGCACCGACATCGCCCCGTCGGCGTCGAGATCCGCCGCGTAGACCGGAGATTTGTCCGGCCGGTAGCCGATGATCATGGCCCCGAGCCGGTCGCGCAGATCGTTGAAATTCTTCGCGAGACAGAAAATCGCCATGACCTCGCTGGCCACGGTGATGTCGAAGCCGTCCTCGCGCGGCACGCCTTCCGTCGCCCCGCCCAGCCCGATCACGATCCGGCGCAAGGCGCGGTCATTCATGTCCATGACCCGGCGCCAGACGATGCGGCGCACATCGAGACCGGCGGCATTGCCCCAATGCAAATGATTGTCGAGCAGCGCCGAAAGAAGGTTATGCGCGCTTGTGATGGCGTGAAAATCACCGGTGAAGTGAAGGTTGATATCCTCCATCGGCACGACCTGGCTGTAGCCGCCGCCCGCCGCGCCGCCTTTCATGCCGAAACAGGGGCCGAGGCTGGGCTCGCGGATGCAGGTCGCCGCGCGCGCGCCGAGCCGGGCGAGCCCGTCGCCGAGGCCGATCGTGGTGGTGGTCTTGCCTTCGCCCGCCGGCGTCGGCGTCAGCGCCGTCACGAGGATCAGTTTGCCGTCCGGGCGCTCTTCCAGCCCTTCCAGAAACGACTCCTCGACCTTGGCGATATGCCGTCCGTAAGGGTAAAGCGCGTCCTCCGGGATCCCTAGCCGCGCCCCGATTTCCGCAATCGGCCGCATATTGGCCTTGCGTGCGATCTCCAGATCCGTCGCAGGCTTGTCTGGCGCGGCCTTGAAGGGAGAAGGAATGGGCGGAGTGGATTCAGGTTTCAGCATCGCGTCTTGGTCCTTGCGCCGAAATATCGCTACCCTTCGGACACTTACGCCTATGGCGCAAGCCCGGCAACCATAAGCTCATCATGCATCCGCCAGGGCGGCGGCCACGTGCTCAACTCGTCCGATTTTGGTCCGAAAACGACATGGGTGATTTTGGCACTTTCTTTTTCAACTCAGGCTGAAAATGCTGTGAGAGGGGAGCCGGGAAAGCAAAATTCGATTGATCAGGGATAGGAAGTTGAGCAACGATCACTAAGTCTTATTAACCTGAGATCAATAAGATTGCTAAACTCAGGTGCCCGGTGCAATGGGTGCGACCATGGGAAACAGCCGTTCCGATCGCCAGACGATCCTCTTCCTGCTCATCCCCAAATTCTCGATGATCGCCTTTTCCTCAGCGATCGAAGCGTTGCGTCTCGCGAACAGAGCGGCGGGCAGAACGGTCTATGACTGGCGGCTCCTCTCGAAGGGCGGCATGCCTGTCGAGGCGAGCAACGGCGTTGTCCTCAATATCGATGCCTCGCTGCGTGAAGTGCTCGACGAACCCGTCGACAGCGAAACGACACGCATGGTTATCGTCTGCTCGGGGGTTGACGTCGAGAACTATAACGATCCGAGCGTCTTTGCCTGGCTGCGGAGAATGGATAGCCGCGGCGTCAGTATCGGCGGGCTTTGCACGGGGGCATGGGTGCTGGCCGAGGCGGGGCTGCTCGAAGACCGGCGCTGCGCCATCCATTGGGAGCTTATCCCGAGTTTTGCCGAGCGCTTTCCCGATGTCGATGTCAGGTCCTCGCTCTTCGAGGTGGACGACGACATCTTTACCTCCGCGGGCGGCACGGTTGCGCTCGATATGATGCTCTATTTCATCGGCCTGCGCTTCGGCACGGGCATGGCGGAAAAGGTCTGCGACATCTGCCTGATGGACCGCGTCCGGCCGTCCCATGACAGGCAGCGCCTGCCGATCGGCGCGCGGCTCGGTATTCAGAATCCGCGGCTCCTGTCGATCATCGAAATCATGGAAGCCAATATCGCCGAGCCGATTTCGCTGGCCGAGATCGCGCAGGTGACTTCGATCTCGCGCCGTCATATCGAAAGGCTGTTCCGGCATCATCTCGGACGCTCGCCCGCACGCTATTATCTCGAAGTGCGTCTGGAGCGCGCCCGGCGTCTCTTGCGGCATTCCAATCTGCCGATCATCGAGGTGGCGGTGGCCAGCGGCTTTCTGTCGGCGTCGCATTTCTCCAAGCGCTACCGCGAATATTACAGCCGCCAGCCGCATGTCGATCGCTATACGCCTGACATCGTCGACGAGGCGATCGCGCATGAGCAGATGAATGGGCCGGACCTGGAAACCGGCCTGGAGGCCGGCACCTCGGGCGACTAACCCTCGGCGGCGGCCAGACATTCTGTCGGGAGCGGCGAGCCGACCTCGAAACCAGCGCCATTCGGCTTGAGCGCGAACTCGCCGCGCTGGAGCGCGGTCATCCATGCGGCCGACTGGCTGAAGCCGCCGAACGTATAGACATGCAGCCCCGCAATGGTGTCCGGGCCGGCCGGCGTGTCTGCCACGTCTCCCAAGGGAGAGGGTTGGGCATGGGCCAGATGGGCGATCAGCGCATCGGGCGCGGCCTCGGTGGCGAGTTGCGTCAGCTTGGCGCCGTAGCGGCGCATGGCGCGCAATGACGCCGACGCGCCAGTCAATGCCGCAAATTTCAGGAGTGTCGTCAGGCTCGTCGGCCCCGCAATCCCGATATGAAGCGGCAGGCGATTGCCGAGCTGAGCCAGCCGGTTCCGCCAGCTCGCAAGCGCCTGGATATCGAGCGTGAATTGGCTGACGAGGTGAACGGATGCGGCGGTTGATCGGGCATAGTCGTTCTTGCGCAGGAGGGCGCGGTCCACCGCCTCACGCGCCACGCCGGGAATGCCTCCCGGCTGGCCGCCGACGAAGATGGTCTGGATGCCGCATGTCTCCAGCAGGCCCGTCTCCAGAACCGCCAGACTGTCCGCGAAGGGGCCCACGGGGCTTTTCGGATCGCCGGCAATGACGAGGCATTCGGTGACGCCCGCCTCGCCGCGCAGGCGGCCCAGCGTCTCTCTCAGCTCGGTATGGGAGGCGACCCGCCGGGCGGCAATATGCGGAACCGGCTCCATTCCCTCGCGCCGCAACCGGATCGCGAGCGGAACGCAGTCCGCAAAGCGGCTTGCCGGAAGAAACGGGATGAAGACGCGGCTATGCTCAGGCAGGACATTGGCGAAATGCTTCACCTTCTGCGCCGTGCGGGGGACGATCTCGATGGAGAATCCCTGCGCCAGCTTCTGGATCTTTTCGTGAAGGCACTCGTCTGGGGCGAATGCCGCAGGCGCGGCGCTGGCTACGGCGCTGTCGGCGCGTTCATTTGCATCGGCGGCGACCACTTCCATGTCCTCATATAGTCCCATGCACCTGGCTCCCGCTTTGCATCTGCCGCCACCGTTCACATAAGCTTAGTGCAAGCGCCGGAAAAGCGAGGTTTTCGGCACGGCGGGCGATAGTCGATTTGCGACGCGCCAGACGTTCGCGAAGCAGCAAATGTCGTGTTTGGAACAGGCGCGGAGAAGAGGCGGCTCATGTCGTTTCTTTGTTGCGGACTTGAAAAAAAGAACCGCGTGAAGACGGTCATCACGCGGTTCCAAACCTAGGATCGGCATCCGGTTCGCAGCCAAATCCCTTCAGCGGGAGGACGGGTCGTGCTCTAACGCAGGATCACCTTTGACGGAACGGTCCGAAACGCTTATTCGTGGCGCCGGACCTGATCCGGCGCCCAATTCTCTATCCGTCACGCATTGACGCGGCAGATAGGCCAATCGTCCCCGGATCTCCACTTCGCTCCGTCCGGGGCGACGGTCGTTTTCACCAAACAGGTTCCCGCTCTAAGCGCGAAGCCGTTCGTTGTCCGGATCGAACGCGCTCTCCGGTATGACGATGGCCGGATAGCGCTTGCCGAGGATCTCGACCTCGAATTCCTCGCCTTCCTCGCCGACATCCGGTGGCACCATGCCCAGCGCGACCGACTTGCCGAGCCGCCAGCCATAGGCGCCGCTGGTGCAGCGCCCGACCATCGCACCGTTGTGGTAGATCGGTTCGTTGCCGCGCGGATCGACATCGCTGATCTCGCCGACCTCCATGGTGACCAGGCGATTTTTGAAGCTGCGCTGCTGCCATTCGATCAGCGCCTCACGTCCGATGAATTGCTCCTTATTCAGCCGGACAAAGCGGTCGAGCCCCGATTCCAGCGCCGCATATTCGATGGACAGCTCGCGCGGGATCAGGCGGTAGGATTTCTCGATGCGCAGGGAGTCCATCGCCCTTATGCCGAAGGGCTTGAGGTCATGGCCGGCCCCCGCCTCGAAGAGCAGGTCGAAGATCGTATTCTGCATCTCGATCGGGTGATGCAGCTCCCAGCCCAGCTCGCCGACGAAATTGACGCGGAGCGCATGCGCCATGGCGTGGCCGACATTGATCGGCTTGCCGGTCAGCCAGGGGAAGGCGTCGTTGCTCAGATCCGCATCGGTGAGCTGCTGCAGCACGGCGCGCGCCTTGGGGCCGGCGAGGACAAGCACGCCATATTGCGTCGTGACCGGCTGCAGCCGCACGCTGCCGTCGGTCGGGGCCAGCTTTCTCAAATAGTCGTGGTCGTGCCGCTCGAAAGCGCCGGCCGAGACAAGGTAATAGGATTGCGGCCCGGTCTTGTAGATGGTGAATTCCGAGCGAACGCCGCCATTCTGCGACAGCATATGGCAGAGGCCGATGCGCCCGATCTTTTTCGGAATCCGGTTGGCGACGAGCGATTCCAGCCAGCTTTCGGCCCCCGGCCCCGAAACCGTCATCTTGGCGAAGGCCGACATATCCAGCACACCGACATTTTCATGCACATTGCGGCACTCATTGCCGACATGCTCGAAATAGTTCGACCGCCGGAAGCTCCACAGCTCACGGACCTTGCCGTCCGCATCCGGCTCGGGATGATTGTGATTGAGCAGGACATCCGGCTTCGTCAACTCATCGGCCTTGAGCCCATAACCCGCCGGCGCGAACCAGTTCGGCCGCTCCCAGCCATAGACCGAGCCGAACACTGCGCCTTTCGCCGCCATGCGCTCATAGCAGGGCGAGCGCTTCAGCGGCCTGGCGGCGATGCGCTCTTCGTCGGGATAATGCGGCGTGAAGACGTTGGCATACGCCTCCTCGTTCTTCTTCCGCAGATAGCCGCGCGAGGCGTAAGGCCCGAAACGCCGCGGATCGACGCCCATCATGTCGATGGAGGGCTCGCCCTCGACGATCCATTCGGCGAGCTGCCAGCCGGCGCCGCCCGCGGCGGTGATGCCGAAGCTATGGCCCTCATTGAGCCAGAAATTCTTCAGATCCCAGGCCGGGCCGATGATCGGCGAGCCGTCGGGCGTATAGGGGATCGCACCATTATAGACCTGCTTGATGCCGACCTCGCCGAAGGCAGGAACGCGCTCGATGGCGGTCGCGACATACGGCTCCAGGCGCTCCAGATCCTCCTGGAACAGCTCATATTCGGATTGCGCATCCGGCCCGTCCACATAGCAGCAGGGCGCGCCGACCTCATAGGGGCCTAGCAGCAGCCCGCCCGCTTCCTCGCGCATATACCAGGAGCTGTCGGATTCGCGCAGCACACCCATTTCCGGCAGGCCCTGGCGCTTGCGCGCCTGAATTTCGGGGTGCGGCTCGGTGACGATGAACTGATGCTCCACGGGCACGACGGGGATGTCGAGACCGACCATCGCGCCGGTCTTGCGGGCGAAGTTCCCCGTCGCAGAGATGACATGCGTGGCGGTGATCTCGCCCTTATCCGTCTCGATCAGCCATTTGCCGTCCGCGAGCTGGCGGATGCCGGTGACGGTGGTATTGCGATAGATCTCGGCGCCGCGGCTGCGCGCGCCCTTGGCCAGCGCCTGGGTCAGATCGGCGGGCTGGATATAGCCGTCCTCCGGGTGCTGAATGGCGCCGACGATCCCGTCAATATTGCAGAGCGGCCAGATCTCTTTCAGCTGCTCGGGCGTGAGCCAGCGCACATCGATGCCGATGGTCCGCGCGACGCCCGCATAGTAATGATATTCGTCCATCCGGTCCTGCGTCCGCGCCAGCCGGATATTGGAGCAGACGGAAAAACCCACATTCTGGCCGGTCTCCTGCTCGAGCGTCTTGTAAAGCGCCACGGAGTATTTGTGGATCTGGCCGACGCTATAGCTCATATTGAACAAGGGCAGCAGTCCCGCCGCGTGCCATGTCGAGCCGGAGGTCAGCTCCTTGCGCTCTACAAGCACGCAATCGGTCACGCCTTTCTTCGCCAAGTGATAGAGCGTCGATACGCCGACGACACCGCCGCCGATTACCACTGCATGCGCATCTGTTTTCATCATGGGTCATCCCGCAATTCGCCCGCGCGCGTCTCTCGGCGCGGGAGCACCGGCCCTAAATGCGTAGGATGCGCCGCGTTCGATCCGTGGGGCGCGAGAATTGCGACCTCGGCTGTGCAATTTACGACATGAGAGCATGGGCAAGCGAGATGCACAGGCATGTGAGATTGGCCGCATCGGCGCGTGCGGGACACGGTTGCGCGAGCGCTCAGCTCGCATAGATTATCGACCACCGGCCCACCACTCAGGAGCGACGGCATGTCTCTATCATTGTCTCATGTGATCGCTGGATTGTCTGTCACGACACTGCTGGGGTTCGGTGTGCCCTTTCTGTTCAAGCTTGCAACCAGATCTATGTCTCTGTCGCCACCGAGCGAAGCCACAGACAAGCAGAAACAGCAATGGAATGAGCTCGTTAGAGGCAATGAAGGTGGCGCCATTCTCGGCTGCCTAGAGCGGTTTATGTTCTAAGCTGCTTTCTTAAGTAACGCTCCCATTGCGGTCGGCGCTTGGCTTGCCTTTAAAGTTGCCTCCAAATGGCAAGCTTGGACTAACGTAATCGCGGTTCCGAAGGTGATCAAAGGCTTCGAAGACGAACTTGACTTTCTAATTGCGCGCCGTCGTTGGGGCTCCCACGTCCTCATGACCTTTCTGATCGGGACCGCATACAACATTCTCGCAGGAATGCTCGGAGCCGCAGTTGCTCTCCACTGGCATCAGATCTCCAATTTCGTGGGCTCGTAACCGCCTCAGTGTCACTCCGAAAACAGACACGACCTTACTTAGCACCGGAGGGAAGCTGCTCAGAGTTCCGAAACATCGATCAAGGTCTGTCCTGTTTCCATGTGGTGAAACCAAGCGAAATTCGGCTGGATTGAGGCGCGGTCCACATTCGGGGCGCCACGTCCCTGCTGCAGATGCCCCAGATCGACGGTCCGCGTTTCGCTGGAGATGCGGGCCTCGTCCGTCGCGTTCGGCACGCTCGCGTGCAGATGCGACGCCGAGAAAGCGACAAGCGAACCCGGCGGGACAACGAGACAGACCGCATCGCTCCACTCGACCGGCTCCTGGGCCGTCGGCAAGGTCGGATAGTCCGGCTCTTTCAATGCGCGCTGCCATTGCCAGCCATCGCTATCGTTCTCAACAGCCCGCTCCCAATAGCGCGGGAAGATCGCCATGGTCCGCCCAGCGGTGAGGTCATAGATCGGGAGCCACCAGTTGATCTGGCAATCGAGCCCGGCGCCCCAGCTGTCGCGATGCGGCGGAAGGGCGCCGAAGCCGGGCGCGTAGGCGGCCTGGAATGGCGGCGCGGCGCGCAGAGAGAATTTGTCGGCAAATGTCGTTTCCGGGCTCACGCCGGCCTCGATCAATGCGCTGCGGTAAAGCGCGCCGACCGTCTCGCTCTTGCGGAATCGGCTGCGCGCCCGCTTCATGCGCTCCCGGTAAGCCTCCATGCCGAGCGGTTCGAACGCCGTGGTCGGTGGCAAACCCTCGAACACATCGCGGAGAATGCGCCGCGCCGCTTCGACGAGGTCGGCAACCGGCCGGAGGCCGTCAATGACCAGAATGTGCCCGGCAAACACGGCATCGGCCAGGGCATCCGGCGGGAGCCCACCGCTCAGATGCCGGATGAAGTCCTTGTTCATCTCCGCCTCGCGAACTCCGCGTTAATCCGCCTCTCGATGATAACAGGAGCAAAACGACATGCTGGCGCAGTCGCGACCTCCGCACGCCGATTTTGGAATGGCCGAGGTCGCTTTTAGCTTATCGCCCGCGCGCCACTTGTGGCTTTCTCAATCTCATTAATCCCCCGTGTCGATGAGAGGCATGCCATGGCTGTGCTGGACTTAGTGCAGACGGACGAGACGCAGGGCGTCTCGCCAAACCGCTCCCACCCCAACGTTCCCGACATCGACCAGTCGGACCGGTTGGTTCCTATCAATCTGCGCCAGTCCGGGCCGACGCCGGTCCAGATGCTGATCTCGACGCGGGTGCGCAAATCGCCGTTCTGGCACCTGTCGGTCGAGGCCGGCTGCTGGCGCGCGACGGTCTATAACCGGATCTACCATCCGCGCGGCTATGTCCGCCCCGAAGATGGCGGCGCGATGGCGGAATATGATGCGCTGGTCAATCGCGTGACGGTTTGGAATGTCGCGGTCGAGCGCCAGATCCGTGTCAAAGGTCCGGATGCTGAAAGCTTCGTCAACTATGTCATCACGCGCGACGCGACCAAGATCAAGCCGATGCACGGCAAATACGCCATTCTCTGCAATGAAAAGGGCGGCATTCTGAACGATCCCGTGCTCCTGCGGCTTGCCGAGGACGAGTTCTGGTTCTCGATCTCCGACAGCGATCTGATGATGTGGCTGCAGGGCGTGAATGTCGGCAAGGGCTACAATGTCGATATCGCCGAGATCGATGTCTCGCCGCTGCAGATCCAGGGGCCGCTCTCGGAAGATCTGATGGCGGAGCTGTTCGGCGATGCCGTCCACACCATGCCTTATTATGGCCTGATGCGGGCAAAGCTCGCCGGCGCCGATGTGCTCGTCAGCCAGACGGGCTTCACCGGCGAGAAGGGCTACGAGATCTACACGATCGACTCCACCATTCACGCCGAGGCGATCTGGTACGCTGTGCGCGGCGCGGGCGCGAGCTATGGCCTGCGCGTGATCGCCCCGGCCCATCACCGCCGCGTTGCGGCGGGCATCCTGTCCTGGGGTCAGGATCTCGACAATGAGACCTCGCCCTTCCAGGTCAATCTGTCCTATCAGGTGCCGCGCAAGAAACAGGCCGACTATATCGGCAAGGCGGAGCTGGAGCGGCAGCGCGCGCAGATCGATGCGGGCGAGTTCCCGTTCAAGATGCGCCTGGTGGGAATCCAATTGGGCGGCAAGCCGATCACCGATTATGCCAATGATTTCTGGCTGATCTCGGAGCCGGAAGGCAACCGCGTCGGCTATGTCACCTCGCCCTGGTGGTCGCCGGAGCTGCAGACCAATATTGCGCTGTGCTGGGTGCCGAACCGGCTGTCCGAAATCGGCACGCGCCTGACGGTCGAGGTGCCGGAAGCCTATTGCGAGCAATCGGGCAAGCCCGTGGGCGCGGTGGTGGCCGAAGTGCCGTTCCGGCCTTCGGTCAATCCGAGCGCACGCGAACAGGCGAAGGCCCGCGGCCGGGATTTTGCGTACTGATCCTGGCGATCAGGTCGAGCGGCCAGGCTATCTCGCCATAGCCCGGCCGCCGCAATTTTCTATAGCGAGACCAGTTTGGGTGGAAGCGACCCGATCTGCGGGAGCTGCTGCTCACCTATCCCATAGGAGGGGCCTGCGAAATGTGGCCCCATTTCCTCGTCGTCCCGGAAGCCTGAAGGGCTATCCGGGACCCACTCGCGGTTCGGCAAACACTGGGTCGGATAGAGAAGCGAGTAGGCCCCGGCTCGCGAACCTTTACGGTGAGCGACGCTTGTCTGGTCGCGATCAGCAAGACATCGCGACAAGCGCTCACCTTGGGCCGGGGCGACGCAGAGTGTGTTGTTCCGCAGAAGTCTTCCTCGGGAGAGGGGGCTGCCGACGCAAGCGTGATAGATTCGGCTCAAGATGATCCCGCCGTAGCGCAACGCGCGTCCATCCCCGCGAAGGCGGGGATGGACGCGGGAACAGTTGCGCGCGCCTTTTGAAATAGATCAACTTAACCTCGCTCAAGTGATTCCACTTGAACGAGGGTTGATCTAGCCAAATGACGATGACGGAATAAACAGGCGCCGTCAGCGGTCGGCGATGTCCACATAATCGCGGGTCGCGGGACCGGTATAGAGCTGGCGCGGCCGGCCGATGCGGTATTCCGGATCCTCGATCATTTCCTTCCACTGCGCGATCCAGCCGACCGTGCGCGCGATCGCGAACAGGACGGTGAACATCGAGGTCGGGAAGCCGAGCGCCTTCAGCGTGATGCCGGAATAGAAGTCGATATTCGGATAGAGCTTCTTCTCGACGAAATATTCATCTTCCAGCGCGATCTTCTCCAACTCCATCGCGACCTGAAGCAGCGGGTCGTTCTTGACGCCGACCACCTCGAGCACCTCCCGGCAGGTCTTCTGCATGACACGGGCGCGCGGGTCGTAATTCTTGTAGACGCGATGGCCGAAGCCCATCAGCCGGTATGAATCGTCCTTGTCCTTGGCGCGGGCGATATATTCCGGAATCCGGTCAACCGTGCCAATCTCCTCCAGCATCCTCAACGCGGCCTCATTCGCGCCGCCATGCGCCGGTCCCCAGAGGCAGGCAATGCCGGCCGCGATACAGGCGAAGGGATTGGCGCCCGAGGAGGATGCGAGCCGCACCGTGGAGGTGGAGGCGTTCTGTTCGTGATCGGCATGCAGCAGGAAGATGCGGTCCATCGCCCGCGACAGCACCGGATTGACCCGGTATTCGTCGCAAGGCACCGCAAAGCTCATATAGAGAAAGTTCGAGGCGTGATCGAGATCGTTGCGCGGGTAGATGAAGGGCTGGCCAATCGAATATTTGTAGGCCATGGCCGCGATGGTCGGCATCTTGGCGATCATCCGGATCGCGGCGATGTCGCGCTGGACCGGATCGGTGATGTCGGTGGAGTCGTGATAGAACGCCGACAGCGCGCCCACGACGCCGACCATGATGGCCATGGGATGAGCATCCCGGCGGAACCCCGTATAGAACCGGTTCATCTGCTCATGCAGCATGGTGTGATAGGTGACCCGGTTTATGAAATCGTCATATTGCTCGCGGTCGGGCAGCTCCCCGTAAAGCAGAAGGTGCGCGGTCTCCAGGAAATTGCCGTTCTCGGCAAGCTGTTCGATCGGATAGCCCCGGTGCAGGAGAACGCCCTGCTCGCCGTCGATGAAGGTGATGTCGGAACGGCAGCTCGCGGTCGAGGTATAGCCGGGATCGTAGGTGAAGCAGCCGGTCTCGGTGTAGAATTTGGAAATATCGATGACGTCCGGCCCCATCGTGCCGGCATAGACCGGAAGCTCGACCTGTTTGCCGTCAATCGTGAAGGTCGCCGTGCTTTTCGGTTCCAGCTTGTCCTTATACGGCATAGGTCTTGGGCCCACACGGTTCATTACTCATCTCCTGCGTCAAGGGGACATCGTCTCGGCGGCGTGGTGCTCCGGCGATTTGTTGCAGCGCGTGGCACCTATTTTGCGGCGCAATAATAGACCGCGGCTTCGCGCGCGTCCAGCCAGTCGAGGTTGCCGCTCAAATTTTAGGCGCGATCGGCGGCGTGTGTCGCCGCTAGCCCTTCAAGGCCTGATCCTTAATGCGCGCCAAGGCTTCCTCGCGCCCCAAAACCACAAGCACGTCAAAGATGCCGGACGATACGGTACGCCCGGTTAAGGCGGCACGCAATGGTTGGGCGAGGTCGCCGAGTTTCACGTTTATGTGCTCGGCATGGGCCCTGACGGCGGCCTCGATTGCCTCGGCGGTCCATTCATCGAGCCCGGCAAGACGCTCATGGAGAGAGGCGAGCCGCTCGCGTGCCTCGGGTTTGAGCAGTTTCGCGGCCTTCTCTTCGAGTTCGAGCGGACGCCTGGCGAAAAGGAATGCGGCATTGTCAAGCAGCTCGATAAGGGTCTTGGCGCGTTCCTTCAGGCCGGGCATCGCCAGTTTCAGCTTACGCCAGTCGTCCTCGCTCAGACCGGCGGCATAGACCTTTTCCCTCGGCAGATGCGGGAGCAGGGCGCGGAGCGCCACAATCAGCTCCTCGTCGCTCGCCGAACGGATATAGTGGCCATTGAGATTTTCGAGTTTGACGAAGTCGAAGCGCGCCGGTGATTTGCCCAGCGCATCGAAGCCGAACCAGAAGATCATTTGTTCCGTCGAGATGATCTCGTCATCGCCGTGGCTCCAGCCAAGCCGGACCAGATAGTTGCGCATTGCGGCCGGCAGATAGCCCATGGCGCGATAGGCATCGACCCCCAATGCGCCATGCCGCTTGGACATCTTGGCGCCGTCCGGTCCATGGATCAGCGGGACATGCGCGAAGACCGGCACGTCCCAGCCCATCGCCTTGTAGATCTGCGACTGGCGCGCGGCGTTGGTGAGATGGTCGTCGCCGCGGATAATGTGTGTGATGCCCATATCGTGATCATCGACCACCACGGAGAGATTATAGGTCGGCGAGCCGTCGCTGCGCAGGATGATCAGATCGTCGAGATCCTTGTTCTGGAAGATGACGGGCCCCTGAACCTGATCGTCGACAAGGGTTTCGCCTGAGATCGGGCTTTTGAAGCGGACCGCGTAAGGCACTCCCTCCGGCGCTTCGCTCGGATCGCGGTCGCGCCAGCGGCCGTCATAGACCGGAGGCCGTCCTTCGGCGCGGGCCTTTTCGCGCATCGCCTCAAGCTCCTCGGACGTCGCATAGCAGCGATAGGCCTTACCCTCGGCAAGAAGCTGTTTCGCGACCTCGGCGTGGCGCTCGGCGCCGGCGTGCTGCATGACCGGCTCGCCGTCCCACTCCAGCTCAAGCCAGCGCAGCCCGTCGAGAACGGCGTGGATCGCCTCCTCCGTGGAGCGCGCCCGGTCGGTGTCCTCGATGCGCAGCAGGAACTGTCCCTCATTGGCTTTGGCGTAAAGCCAGTTGAAGAGCGCCGTACGGGCACCCCCTATATGTAGAAACCCGGTGGGGGAGGGTGCAAAGCGTGTGACGACTTTACCGGACATGCGATTGCGTTCCATACAGTCTATGAGTGAGCGAGGCGAAGCTGCCGAGGGTTTAGCACAGGGAGGCCGCGCGTGTAAGGCGGGCCTTGGCATATGTCACTGAGTGAAGCGGCCCTGAACCGGGGGGTGCGTCCGATGGCGGAGGCGGCCGGCGGGCGCTCGGATGCGGTGACGCCCCGATCGCGCGCGAGCTGGGCGGCGGAGATCGCGCAGGCGCTCGATGCCGAACGGGGCCGCTGGTTCCTTTGGCTGCCGGTGTTTTTCGGCGGCGGAGTTGCGCTCTATCTCTCCTCGCCTACCGAACCGCCCCTGACGCTCGCAATCGCCGCGGTCATGCTCGGCGGCGTTCTGCGCGTCTTTCTCCATTCGACCGCGCCGCGTCTCATAATGAGCAGCGTGCTTCTCGCGATGGCGCTTGGGCTTCTGACGGCGAAGCTTCACGCGCTCGCCGTCGATGCGCCGGTTCTCGACCGGACCCTGCGCTATATGACGGTCGAAGGGTGGGTGGAGCAGCTGGAACGCAGGGACAGCCGGGTCAGGCTGACGCTCAGGCTCATTCATCTGAACCGTCTCCCGCGCGAGCATTGGCCGCGCCGCGTCCGTGTCAGCGTTCGCGGCGATCCGCCGGCTGTCCTGCCCGGCGATGCGATCCGGCTTCGCGCAACGCTGATGTCGCCGCCTGAGCCGGCGCTTCCCGGCGGCTTCGACTTCGCCCGGTTCTATTGGTTCAAGGGGATCGGGGCGAGCGGCTATGCGATGGGCAAGATCGAAGCACTGGACGCGCCGCCGCCCGAGCCGTGGGATCTGGCCGTTCGCGCCTGGTTCGCCAATCTCCGTCACGCGATTGCGGCGCGGATCGGTGCGGTGCTGGACGGCGATAGCGGGGCGATCGCCAAGGCGCTGGTCGTCGGCCAAAGGGGGGAGCTGTCCGAGGAGGCGCGCCAATCGCTGCGCGACGCCGGACTTGCCCATGTGATCGCGATTTCCGGATTCCATATGGCGCTGACGGCGGGCGCGATGTTCTGGTTGATCCGCGCCGTTCTTGCGCTTTTTCCCGGCATCGCCCTGCGCTTTCCGATAAAGGTCTGGGCCGCGATCGGTGCGCTCGCGATCGCCAGCCTCTATCTTGCCGTTTCGGGGGCGGCGGTCACGGCGGTGCGCGCCTATATCATGGTGGCCATCATCTTCATCGCGGTCATCCTCAACAGGCCCGCGCTCAGCCTGCGGAATCTGGCGATTGCCGCATTGCTGATCCTGGCCGCCATGCCCCAGAGCCTGATCGACGCCGGCTTCCAGATGTCCTTTGCCGCGACCGCCGCGCTGATCGCCTTTTACGAGGTGCGCTTCGGCTACCGGTTTCTTGAGGGCTGGCCGGCCCTTGTGGCGCTGCCTCTCCTGTTCCTTGCCGAGGTTCTCACGACGACGGTGCTGGCGAGCCTGGCGGTTGATCCGTTCGCGGCTTACCATTTCAACCGCATCGCGCTCTATTCGGTCCTCGGCAATCTGCTCGCCATGCCGATCGTGGCATTCGCCATCATGCCGATGGTGCTTTTGTCTCTCCTTGCGATGCCGGTCGGACTGGAAGCCGGCCCGCTTTGGCTGATGCGGCAGGGGATCGACGCGATGCTGGTGATCGCGAATTTCACCTCGACCCTGCCGGGCGCATCGCTGATGGTGCCATACTTTGCCGATGGCGCGCTTTCGCTCCTGATCGCGGGCGGGCTTTGGTTGATGATCTGGCGCGGGGGCTGGCGCTGGTTCGGCCTTATCGGGATCGCGGCCGGTCTTGCGCTTGCCCCGCTCGGGGAGCGCCCGGATATCTGGATCGACCGCGAGGGCAAGCTGGTCGCCATTCGCGACAAGGACGGAGCGATCGCGACGCCGGACAACCGCAAGGCGTCCTTCAGCCTGGAAAGGTGGATGGAGGCCGATGGCGATGACAGGCCGGTCAAGGAGGCGCGCGGCTCAAAGGCGTTTCGTTGCGACCGGGCGAGCTGTATCGCGCTGGTGAAGGGCAAGCTCGTCAGCCATCTCTATCATCCATCCGGCCTCGCCGAAGACTGCCGGAGAGCGGCAATCCTCATCGCGACATTCCCGATGCCGGAGCGATGTCGGCAACCCGAGCTCGTGATCGACAGTCTGGATCTGAAAGAAGGCGGCGCGCATACGCTGCGCATCGAGGGGAACCGCATTATTGTCCGCACCGCGAATGGCAGGCGCGGCAACCGGCCATGGGTCATGAGCTATCGGCGGCGCCAAAGAATACCGGCCATTGCCTCGGAGGGCGACTCCGGCGCCAATGTCGGTGGGAAGGAGGGCGGGCCGTCTCAGTAACGCCGCAGCAGCCCGACGAGCCTGCCCTGGATGCGGATGCGGTCCGGACCGAAAATCCGCGTCTCATAGGCGGGATTGGCAGCCTCGAGCGCGACGGACTGACCCTTGCGGCGGAAGCGCTTCAATGTCGCTTCCTCATCGTCCACGAGCGCGACGACGATGTCACCATTGCTTGCGGTGTCCATCCGTCTGATGATCACGGTGTCGCCGTCGAGAATGCCCGCGTCGATCATCGAATCGCCCTTGACCTCGAGAGCGAAATGCTCGCCTGAGGCCAGCATTTCATCGGGAACATTGATCGTGTGGCTGTGATTCTCGATGGCCGCGCGCGGCACGCCCGCCGCGATCCGCCCCATGACGGGAACGCCGGACGAATAGCCGTCGCCGTCATCGACCTCGCTGAAGCCGCGCCTGCGGGATCCCTCGATGACCGCCGGCGAGAAGCCGGGCGATGAGCGTCTGAAACTCGGCTGCGAGGGTTCGGGCAGCCTGATGATTTCCAGGGCGCGCGCCCGGTGCGGCAGCCGTTTTATGAAGCCGCGCTCTTCAAGCGCCGTGATCAGACGGTGAATGCCCGATTTGGATCGCAAATCGAGCGCCTCCTTCATCTCGTCATAAGAGGGCGGCACACCCGTCTCTTTAAGCCTCTCATGGATGAAGAGAAGCAGTTCTTTCTGCTTGGGCGTCAGCATCCTTCTTCCCCAAAGCCGGTCACGGTCGTGGCCGACCGTTGATTATCGAGTTTGTACAAAGCAGGAACATCTATAATTGTTCTAGTTGTGTTCCGCAAGGCATTTAGTGCCTGATTTGGCGTTTTTCGGCAAAAGAAATCTGCTCAAAGGCCGAGCGGGAGGATTGAAACGATGTCGCCTTCCATCAAGCCGGGCGCGTGAGGCGGACGGATGATGAGGCAATCGGCTTCGGCGAGGGTCGCGGTCAGCGAGCTGTCCTGAGAGGGCAGGGCCTCGACCGCCGGCTGGTTCCCGCGCAGGACGCGTTTGGCGCGCATATAGTGCTGGCGGGGACCGTTCGCCGGCAGGGGAGCGGCGAGCGGCAGCAGGCGCTCCTCGGTGGGCGGCGGTGTTTCGCCGAGAAGCGCGGAGATGAGCGGCATGAGAAAAATGATGCTGCAGACCATGGCCGAAACCGGATTGCCGGGCAGGCCGATAATGCGCTTCTGCCCCCGCGCGCCGGACATGAGCGGTTTGCCGGGCCGCATGGCGATCTTGTGAAACGCAATTTTGTAGCCGGCGGTCTCCAGCGCCTCCCGGACGAGGTCGTGGTCGCCGACCGAGGCGCCGCCGATCGTGACGAGCAGATCGGCTTCGCTCGCGGCCCCGATGCGGTCGCTGAGGCTCTCGAGCGTGTCGCGTGCGATGCCGAGCGGCAGCGGCTGGGCGCCGGCATTTGCGAGCATGGCGCAAAGGCCCGCCGGGATGGACGATATGATCTGGCCGTCCTCCAGCGTTCCCCCTGGCGGCACAAGCTCGTCGCCTGAGGCGAGAACGGCGACGCTGGGACGGCGGCGCACCGGCAGGGCGGGGTAATTCATCTGCGCCGCCAGCAGGAGGTCGCGCGCTGTCAGCCGTCTCCCGGCGCGCAGCAGGATGTCGCCCTCGGAGAAGTCGAATCCGCGCGGACGGACGAAGTCCTCGCTACCCACCTCGCGGATCTCCGCATAGCCGTCCGATGCCGTCACATTTTCCTGGATGACGACGCAGTCGGCCCCTTCGGGAATCGCCCCGCCCGTGAAAATCCGTACCGCTTCGCCCGGAGCGAGCCTGCCCCGATAAGGATGCCCGGCGGCAGAGGTGCCGGCAAGTTTCAGCCGTGCGGGCGGGTTAGCCACATCCTGGCGGCGCACCGCATAGCCGTCCATGGCGGAGGACGGAAAGGGCGGCTGGGTCAGCTTCGCCGCAATGTCTTCAGCCAGCACCCGCGCATGCGCCTCGGCGAGCGGCACCGTTTCGGCGGGCAAGGGCTCGACATGGGCGAGAATGCGCTCCAGGGCTTCGGCGACGGACAGCATGGATCATGATTAGCAAGTTGTGCGGGGGGAGCCAATAGATCAGGTTGCCGGAGTGCAGGACGAATAGTGGGCCTGATGAGCTGCTGCCTCAGGCAACCAATCGCTATGCTGCCGAGGGCGCTTGCGGCAACGGCTCAACCTGCACGTCGATCTCGTCGGCAACATCGACGTCATAGGCCATCTGCATGGCCAGCCAGTAGCGCACAGACCCGCCGAGCGCTTTGACGAGCCGGGCGGCAAGGTCGAGCGTAACCGGCGCTTCACTGCGTAAGACGGCGGCCAGCCCCTCATGCGAGACGCCGAGATGCGCGGCGAAATCGGCTTCGCTCATATTGAGACCAGGCAAAACGTCCTCGCGCAACACTTCGCCCGGATGTGTCGTCATGTGGTTGCGCATCAGTGATAATTCTCAAAATTCACATCATATGGCCCGGCTTCATCCCAAGAAAAGGTGATACGCCAGTTTGCCCTAACGGTCACGGACCATTGCCCGGCGCGGTCGCCTTTCAGCTCATGCGCATGATAATCGTGAATGCTGCGCAAGTCTGTCGGATCAGTGATCACATCAAGCGAACGCAGAATACGTCTGATTTTGCCCAAATATTCAGGCGGCAAACCACGCGTCTCGCCTGTCTCGAAGTACCGGCGCAAAGCCTTATGCTTGATTCGATCCGCTTCCAGCATAGCATAATTTGTGCACGAGCGACGGCCGGTCAGCCGCCACGCAGTTTTTCAAGATGCTTCAGATCTGCGCCCACGTGCCCACCGCTTGCGATACCACGCCTCGCCCTGTTGCGTCATGATTGCGTCCTTTCGATCGCCCCGGCACGGCCGGGTAAAATCATCAGGAAACAGCTTAATGCAGCTTTGGCGGTATCAACTTTGAGGGGCTAGCCCGCATATCTCACGGGTCTATCTCCAGCGCCTATTGTGGTGCTGGATGAAGCGTCCGGCTCGGGGCGGCGATCGAATGCACGTGTCTGCTTGCGCCGCGATGGGGGCGGCGTTGGTCCGGCCT
>Ga0307442_1000076_pt1 | contig 35234 bp, 27 predicted proteins | sample SalMarWE160430MG_FD_202143 | JGI IMG/M metagenome (GOLD analysis project Ga0307442, IMG submission 202143) | Salt marsh sediment microbial communities from the Plum Island Ecosystem LTER, Massachusetts, United States - WE1604-30 | ecosystem: Environmental > Aquatic > Marine > Intertidal zone >...
TCAATCAATGGCTGCGCCAGTACAACCATGTCCGGCCGCACCACGCCCTCGGCATGCGACCGCCAGTCCCTGAAACAATCTTAGTGAACCACCAAATCACTGGTACTGAAAAAGGGGGCTAGACACGACCATTTGAACCAGGCACGCGCTGTTCTCGCTAACTCACTTTGCCTCTTCACGCCGTCGCTAACATTCGCCCACAGACTGTAACTCGAATGAGCCTCGATTTTCTTTGGGTCTATGTCCTAGCTTCCTGCCGGCATCCGAATATGTCTCAAACGGGTTCTCAAGAATAGAGGTATCAGAGCCAAAGCAGCCCGTAGCGCAAGATGAAGGTGCCCCGTTTCGGCAAACCCTCGGGCGTAGGTCGAAATGGATTTCATTCGTCTACCTGAATGTAGATAGATCCAGCCCAAGTCCTTGTGGTGCCGAGATATTGCGCGATTAACCGCCCTTAGAGCTTCGGGGTCTTCCCGGACGGTTCTCTTTTCTTTGATCTCCAATTGTATCAAAGAAATTTTGTCCTGCTCCTGGTTTTTTAAAAGAGTAGAGTCATTATAGACTCGCATCGTCGCAAGTTTACGATTTTTGTATCCGAAACGATAACATTTTGAAATTCTCAAATAGAGTTCCCAGTCTTCTCCTGAAACCCATGACTCATCATACCCTCCAACGGTGTCAAAAACATAACGTCGAATCAATACACCGGTCGGCTTTATTGGAACCTCCTCCAACAAGCATAAATACATCTCCCGGCGGTTGAAAATCACATCGTCGGAATCCGAGTGCAGTGCAAGCAGCTTTGGAAATGCATGCATGCTTGCAGCAATCGATGAGACAGGTTCTTCTCGTCGAATAACTTCAACATCACAAAATACAGCATCAGCCTCGGGATAGCGGTTCAGAAAATCAACCAGAGTGCCAAGCGTCTCAGGTTTCCAGAGGTCATCTGAATCCAAATGCGCAATTACGTCCCCTGTCGCCATTCTGATACCGGTATTTCCTGATCCGCTTACGCCGCAGTTCCGATCATGTCTAAAATACCGAATTTTGTCGCTCCTAAATTGTTGCACGACTTCGAACGTGTTATCTGTCGATGCGTCGTCAACAACAATGATTTCAAAATCATCATATGTTTGAGCTAAGGCGCTCGCGATCGCTTCCCCAATGACATATCCGCGATTGTGCGTTCGTATTACAACGGAAACTTTCATTGCTCATTGCCTTGTCGACGCCTAGACTTCTACCAGAACTCTGATGTGACTTTCTCATCTCCTCCGGGGCCTCGACTTGGAAGAAATCTTCTAGTCAGAGCCCAGCCAGGAAAATTGGAAGGCCTAGGCCAAAGCCGACATAATAACATCGCGTTGCTATGTTGGGAGCGCTGGTCCGAGGGCCGACGATTCAACCCTTTCCATCTAAAACTTCGGTAGCACGGGCCGCTCGCCGACGTAGTATCGCAGCTTCTGCGAGGTTCGCGCGTATCCCGGGAAAGACTCCTAGGAGGATCCAGCAAGTGCCCCAAAAGTGCACAGTGAAACCTAGAAAGCAGGCAGCTGTTATGGCGATGCCAAGTGCCACCGACAATCGCTTTTCTTCGTGCGAAAGATGACGCGACCTATCGATCGGGCCTAGCCAGAATGCTGCCGCCATCGTCAAAAAAATCAATAGAGCACCGGGAATTCCAAAATCCATTGCGGCCTTAAGCCAGAAAGCATCCACACTCGCGCTTGATAATATGGGAACAGCTTGCCAGTTCCAGTTAGCGTTAAAGCCTATGCCAAAAAGTGGAGACTGGGCCACTAGCGGAACTACTGCTTCCCAGATCGCTTGTCGGTACCAACCTGTTCGCGCATCTACCCCAGAAAGCCTCACAAGCGCTGCAATGGGACTGTTAGCGAACGAAAAAATAAAAGTGATACCTGCGGCGCCGAGCAAACCGAGCACTTTCCATCGCGCTGGGAGACGCTTGGTGGCGGTATAGAAAAGTACGAGGGCACATGCAATGAAATATGCCAGCAATGGACCTCGTGCGGACGAAAACCACACACCGAGAAGTGCAACGCCAGCGATGGCCCAACCGAATAGCCGGGACGGAAACGTGATCAAGGCCAGTGATCCGAACCAAACGCAAACAGTGCCAAATAATATCGAATGGTCGAATGGACCCATCGCACGAACCAATCCATGCCTAAACACTGTTTGATCCTGCGCTGCTACCAATCCCTCAAGACTTGGTATCACGTAACCGGTAATCCCTTTGACAAACTCATACGTGAAAAGTTTGCCGCTTAGAGGGTCGAGAAGCGCGACAATAACAGCTAGAATAAGCAACTTGCAGCCGAATTTAATGACTCGGACGGAACTATCGACAGGACCAAGAAGGTATCGGAAGGCGTAATAAGCGCCAGTGAATTCGATCGCCAGGATGCTAGCTCCTTTGAGCCCCATCCAACCGTCCGTGACCACGCCTGCCAGCATCATCCAAATGCCCGCGGCAAGGGCCATAACATCCGATGGGACCCAGACCAAGCGGGATGTGCCGCGCCGAGCAAGGCGTGATGCCGCCGCAATAAAGAAAACAATAAGCAGAACTCGAGCGACCGTGAGGCGAAAATCACCGATGAAGAACGATAAGCCTTCCGGTAGAAACAGTGCGGCAATCAAGAGCTTGAGACACAGTTCGTCACTAAAAAACGAGCTGACTGAGGCGAGACGGAGTGACTGCCGCCGACGACCCTGCCGGTAGGCATGGGGAAAAGCAGAGCCATATCCTAAAAATCGATGTATCAATGCCGATGTCTCCGATGCACCGAACTGACGGTTTTCCCTGGAAAGAGGGGACCTTCACGAGTGGAGCGGTGGTATGAGACATAAATAGGGAATAAGAGACCGGGATCGCTAACCGCTTCATCGGTCTTTCCCCCTCCAGCAGGGCCGGACTCTAACTCGCTGTGGAGGAAATCTTCAGTGGCAGTCAGTGCCGCCCGCTTCCGCGACGCTTGCGTGCTGTTCGAAGAAAGTGACTGCAAAACGTCATGCATCGGATTAAGTTAGACGACTATGTTAGCTGGCTTCAAACCGTCATAGACTGCGATGAGCTTCTGGGATTCGCTGCGCCAGGAGAAAAGCTCGCGCGCACGCCGATGGCCCGCTTCTCCCATCTTAGTGCGTAACACAGAGTCGCTCATTAGAGTAAAGATAGCCTTTGCTAATGCTTCCGGCGTTTCTTCCTCAGCAAAAATACCGCACGTTCCCACTAGATCCATCGTCTCGCGAAGCCGAAAGCCTACGATTGGCTTAGCCAGAAACATGTATTCGAATACCTTGTTCATCGTGATGTTGTCGGTATAGGTATTCTTCGGATCAGGTATCACACCGATATCGAAACTTGAAAGGCATGTCAGAAGATCCCGCCCTCGCAAATATCCCGTGAATTCCACGAGGTCGCCGAGATTCGCGGCTTTCGCCAGCGCCTTGACCGATGCACAACTTGGCCCATCTCCTATGATGCGGCAGACAATATCGGTTGCACCATACTGCTCCCGCAGCACCGCAACGGCACGCACCAGCATGTCCACGCCGTCCTGATCCCCAATTATACCAATATATCCAATCACTAATTTCTGACGAATCGGTGATTCTGCATCTTGCGGGACGAGCGAGAACTTGTCCGTGTCTGGAAAGCTTCTAACAACGGCTATTTCGCTCAAACACTTCCGATTTCGGGGAGCACATAGCATTTTAAATGACTCGTTCGCGGTAATTACAAAATTTGCAGTTTTATAACTCAACCATTCACAAAGGCGCGTCGCCCAATATCCGAACCCACGCGCGCGGAACTTTGCGGTATACAGTTCTGGGCAAATGTCGTGCTGGTCAAATACAAATTTTGTGCCTAGCAACTTGAGCGGAATGGCAATTAAAAAAATTAGGTCTGGCGGATTGCATGCATGAATCACATCGATGCCATGCCGTTTGAATACCTTCCAAGTTAGTCGCGCCTCGTGATACAGCGCACTTGCATATTCGAATATGAACTTAAATCGCCCGCGTGCCTCCAGTGGCGCAGGATGCCGATAAATGAAAATTCCATCGATGACTTCCTCTTCTTCGGGATATAGAAAGGTTCTGGGGCAAATGACGCTGACTTGCCACCCGGCTTCGGAGAGCGCTAGGGCCTCCTGCCAAACGCGGCGGTCTAACGGCACAGGCAAATTTTCGACGATAATTAAACACGAGGGCATAGGCGGACCCCTAGGTATTGTAATATTATGAAGACGCTTGTTTCAAAGTAGTATTTTAATCTGATTGACCGAGCCCCGTATCGGCGAGGTATTGGGCGCCCAGGCTTAATTTCTAGGGAACCCTCGCATTAAATAATATCCGAGATTAATAGCACTGCCAGGCCATCGTTACTAGACAACTTGCTACAAAAAAGGTCAAAACTAGCTAACGATGGCGGTTCACCATATGCTATACTTTCACTTTAGAGGCAAATAAATACAGAAAAATTTGCTCGGACGGAATAGGCCATAGTTGTGCAGCCGTTTAAGTTAATCAGTTTGGGCAACTAATTAACCAAAACCAAGACGATTGAGCGGAGCAACTCCCAAAGATCAAATCGATTGCCGCAAGCGAATTGCCTTTCGTATCGATCTCAATAAGCATTGCAAAGCTTTCGCGCTTGGCATTAAAAGAGTTTGGTGCTTAAATTCGTGATGAGGCTCTGTTTTTACGAAGCTTTTGTACCTACATTGCAATTAGGGATGCGTTGGGTGATTAAGCTGCGATTGGTAGTTGAATGGTCGTCGTCTCACCATCGCTAAATCCTATGATTTCGGTAGTTATACCGCATCTTAATCAACCGGATGGCCTTGAGGCCTGCTTGCGCTCCCTTGAGGCTCAAACGCTTAAGCGATCTAATTTTGAAGTCATTGTGGTTGACAACGGTTCAAGTCGTGGACCGGAGGCTGAAATTTCGCGGCATCGAGGGGTCCGTTTGTTGCGCGAATCGGAGCCAGGTCCAGGTCCGGCGAGAAATTGTGGCGCAAAGGCAGCTACCGGCGACATTCTTTGCTTCATAGATGCCGACTGCCGTGCGCATCCGGAGTGGCTTGACGTTGTACACTTCAATTTAAATTCTTTGCCACAAGGTACGATCCTTGGTGGTGATGTTCAAATTTGGCGCGACAATAAAAGGCACTTCACAGCGATCGAAGCTTACGAAAGCGTCTTTGGTTATCGACAAAAAATGCACATCGAGCGTTTTGGGTTTTCAGGGAGCGGCAATCTTGCTGTGCGACGAACGGATTTTGAAAAGGTTGGTCCGTTTAAAGGAATCACGCTGGCAGAAGATCTCGATTGGGGAAATCGCGCGCGGATCGCGGGTCTCAGGTTTGTTTATATTCCACAAATGATTGTGTATCATCCCGCGCGCGCTTCGCTTCAGCATTTGTGCATTCAATGGGATCGCCTAATTCAGCACACATTAACAGCGGCACGTCAAAGATCTCGCTGGAAAATTTATTGGATCTTGCGAGCAATTGCGGTATTTGGATCATCTTTCGCGCACATTCCCGAAGTTATGACGTCACGGCATATCAAGGGCTTGGCGACTCGTATTAAGGCCTTTTCAATTCTTGTAGTGATTCGTTCTTATCGCGCTTGGAGAATGATAACTCTCATGAGAGGTCCCGACCAAGGAGTTGTATGGAATCGAGACGCCGCGGTCGGGACGGTTAAACCAAAATAGATTTCAGCAATGATCGTTGCCTTAATTTAGCTACCGGCTTATCGACATGGCGACGGTACATGACGGGGTTAAAAAGATAGTCTTAGTTATGGTCATGAGATCGATGAAGTGCATCGGTGGCGATGTACGCACCGGCCGCGGAAGCGTCTGGCGAATGTTAGTGATATAGAATCGTGAAGAAGCTGTGAAAGAGTCGACGCATGTATGACACTAATTCCAGTCAGACATCCGCGCTGGACTTAAGCATCATCATTGTTAACTTCAATACACGAGCTATGACACTTGAATGTCTACGCTCCATTCAGGCGGAAACACGAGATCTAAAATACGAAATTATCGTAGTAGACAACGATTCAGCAGATGACTCAGTCTCCGCGATTAAGGCCGAGTTTTCTAATGTTAGATTGATAGCTTTATCAGAAAATGTTGGTTTTGCCCGCGCAAACATCACGGGAGCTAGAGTGGCTTGCGGCAAAAGACTGCTGCTTCTGAACCCTGATACAGTAATACTTGACCGCGCAATAGATCGACTTGTTGCGTTCGCAAATATGAAGCCGTCCTGCCGAATTTGGGGTGGGCGTACATTGTATGCCGATCGCTCGTTGAACCCCGCTTCGTGTTGGCGAAAGATGAATCTGTGGAGTTTGGTTTGCTACGCACTTGGCCTAATCCACTTGGCACCCAATAGCCCTCTATTTAACCCCGAAGCATATGGTGGCTGGGATCGTGATACGGTCCGGAATGTTGATATCGTTAGTGGTTGCCTGTTCTTGATCGATAGATCTCTCTGGAATCAACTGGAAGGGTTCGACTCGACATTTTTCATGTACGCAGAAGAGGCAGATTTATGCTTGCGGGCACACAAACTTGGAGCTAATCCAATTATTACTCCCCATGCAACGATTATCCATTATGGTGGCGCGTCGCCGCAGTCGACCGTGGAACAAAGTATTGCACTGCTTAAAGGCAAAGCCACTCTCGTGAATCGCCATTGGCAACCAGTAAGCCGCAAACTAGGACGCGCGCTCTTCCTTTTTGCGGCGTTTTTTCGCTGGCGTGCATATCGGCTAGCATCAAGATTAATCCACCGACCCCATCTATATCGTGTCGCCACCGAATGGAAAACTATTTGGCAGCGTCGGCATGAATGGATTCATGGTTACGCCCCAAGTTTAAAGCGCTAGTACACTTCCGAACCGAGCTGTAAATTGCTATCTTTCACTTAGCAACACAAACAACATCGTGATGAGCTGAGCCTTTTCCAATGTGTGGAATTCTAGCCTGGGTTTTGGCAGACGCTCGACGGCAGGAGCGCGATACCCTCGTCCGTATTACGGATTTGATGAGTCACCGCGGGCCCGATGGTGCCGGCTATTGGATTGGGGAGACCGCAGATGGAGCTCATCAAATAGGTCTCGGTCATCGTCGACTTTCAATTATCGACCTCAAGGGCGGTGTCCAACCAATGTGGAGTGCGGACGAAACCATCGCCGTCACCTATAACGGAGAAATTTACAATTATATCGAGCTTCGCAAGGAGCTCAGCGAGCTCGGGCATATCTTTCGCACCTCGTCTGATACGGAAGTGCTAATTGAGGCCTATAGGGCTTGGGGCGTGGCTGCGATTTCGCGTTTTCAGGGCATGTTTGCGTTTTCGATTTGGGATAGCAAGGAGCAGCGTTTACTTGTCGGACGAGACCCTTTTGGAAAAAAGCCGCTCTTCCTTGCTGAATCGGCTGGCGCCTGGGTTTTTTGTTCAGAGATGCAGCCGATCATGCAGTTCCCTGGCATCGATCGAAGTTTGGACCACGAAGCATTGAGCGAGTACTTTCTAAACCGGTACGTTCCCGGGCCTGCTACTTTTTTTCGAGGCGTAAAAAAACTGCCACCAGGCTGCTACGCTATTTGGCAGCGCGGCCAATTGTCGGTTACACGTTACTTTGTCCCACCAATCGCAACAACTGCTCCCGATATAACGAGTTTTGACGGCGCAGTTAAAATGTTCAGTGAGACGTTTGAGAACGCGGTCCGAATTCGGATGCGTAGTGATGCGCCATTTGGCGCTTATTTGTCCGGCGGCCTGGATTCCTCGGCGATCGTCGCGACTATGGTGCGCCACAGCTCCGAGCGCGTACGCACATTCTCTGTCGGATTCAGTGAGGCGCAATATTCTGAGCTTGATTTCGCACGCACGGTCGCTCGGTGCTTCGATACTGACCATCATGAAATTGTGGTTGACCCTGACATGTTCATGCAACATTGGCCGATGGCCATTTTGCATCGAGGTGCCCCAGTCACCGAGCCCGCAGACATCCCGATTCTTATATTATCAAAAATGGCTTCTCGCACAGTTAAGATGGTCTTGACCGGCGAAGGCTCTGACGAACTGATGGGGGGGTACCCTAAACACCGTGCCGAACTGTGGGTTAACCTCTATCATCAGATCATGCCGCAAATGTTGCATGACTTCCTGGTACCCTCGATCATTCATGCGCTGCCATTTGAGTTGCGTAGAGCAAAGATCGTTGCGACGGCTGCAGGTGAACGAGACTTGACGAATCGCATGAGGGCCTGGTTTGGCGGCGTGTCGATTGAGGAGCGCGACGCATTGTTGGGGCATTCGCCGCCGATAGCACCAAAGGATCCTTATCCGTTTTCTATAAAGATAGGTTCCAGTTTTCGACGCGCACTATTTTTCGATCAAACATCATACCTTCCAGACAATCTCCTTGAGCGTGGGGATCGCATGATGATGGCGGCGTCGATCGAGGGTCGTATGCCGTTCATGGACACTGATTTAGCCGCGCTTGTGGCTCGCTTCCCTGACAGGTTTTTGGTCGGTAAGCGGGGGGGGAAGGTCATCTTACGCGCCGCTTTGAGTCAGATATTGCCTGCCGAAATTCTTTCACGAAAAAAGGTAGGCTTCCGGGTCCCGATCGATAAATGGTTTCGTGGACCTTATCGGCAATTTGTTTGTGACACGTTGCTCAGTGAGGCCTCACAACTTAGTCGGCTTTGCGATAAAGAGGTTGTCCGTAAGCTAGTCAGTGCGCATATTGAAGGGCGTACCAATAACGAAAAAATTCTTTGGTCGTTACTTAACCTCGAACTATTTTTGCAGGCATTTAAACCGTCCACTTTCGATGCTACCAGTGTAAAAGCGGCTTGAGTATTGACCTGCGGCTACGATGCGGGCAAGAAGAGCAATGGGCACATGCGCCATGCGTCGCGGCAGTTTTGTGGGTGTTTTCGCGCATGCCTTTGTCGTTTGCGCGATAGTGCGCGAGCGAGGCTGAGTGTATGAAACAATTCTTTGGTCGCATCCCGCAACCAATTAAAATATTTCTCAAAAATGTCGCACGACAGACGGTGGGCCGTTTGCCGCCGTCGTCTTCGCGGTTGACCGGCGAACTTGCCAAGAATGGAGGCAAGCCAGTGAGAGATGTCCGGCTGCGTCCCTGGGCATCGGTCGAAAGCGGAAATTTGATGCAGTGGCACTCCGAAATGCGGGGCGCATTTCGCCAAATATTTCTTGGGGGCGTTGAGGGCTTGCCCCAGCCGTTGGCCGAGAAATTCGCTCTGCAATGGGCTGCCTATTGCGGCTGCCGATATGGACTGCTGCTGGGGCACGGTACCGATGCGCTGCGCATCGGCCTCGCCGCGGTATTGGATCACGACGGCCTTGCCTATGGCGGCGAGGTTATCGTGCCGAACTTTTCGTTCATCGCAAGCGCTACAGCCGCGCTCGATCGTCGCTTTGGGGTGACTTTCGTCGACGTCGATCCGGGAACGCTTCTCTTGGACCCGGCGCGAGTGGAGGAAGCCATTATCCCCGGCAAGACGCGCGCCATCCTGCCGGTTCATCTTTTTGGGCAGCCCGCTGACATGACTGCACTGAAGGCGATCGCCGAACGGCATGGATTAAAAATCGTCGAGGATGCGGCGCAAGCCCACGGCGCAGTCTGGGAAACCGGGCCGGTCGGCTCGCTCGGGCACGTTGCTGGCTTCAGCTTCCAATCGTCGAAGAATTTAACTTCTGGTGAAGGTGGTGCACTGGTCACCAACGATGAACAAGTGTTCGAACAGGCACATTCGATGCATAACGCCGGACGGTCGCGGACCGGCGGCGCTCGATGGGAACATGTAAACCTCGGTTGGAACTGCCGAATAACCGAGTACCAGGCCAGCTTGCTCATTCATCGCTTCAGCACATTTGATCGGCTGCAGCAGATCCGCCGCAAAAACTTTCAGTATCTGCGCGAACTGATGGGCAGCGTCGCATGCCTTGAACCTTTGGCTCTGTATCCCGGTGTCCGCGCTCATGGGATGTATATGTTTGCCATGCGATACCGACAGGAACATTGTGGCCGACTTTCTATCGAGAATTTTCTAGACCTGGTCCAAGCCGAGGGTGTTCCAGTTTATCGCGCTTTCACCGCGACCATGTCGGACCAGCTGGCGATACAGAATCTGATGAAGAAGCGCCCCGAATATTTCCGACGCGTTCCGACACCTGTCGCGGATCAGGCTGTTCAAGAAGTCGTTTACATTCCGCACAATGTCTTTCTCGGCACGACCAGGGACATGGAAGAAATTGTCGCCGCCGTAAAAAAGATCGAACGACATTGTTCTAAGGTCAGCCAAACGCATGCGACCAAAAGCAGCGTGGCTCCTAAGCGGATGGCCGAGCCAATTCTCGACGATGTTCTGAACTAGAACATGAAATGATGATGCTTCAGTTCGGAATAGAGGTCGAAAGACGATTGCGACCGCCAGAGAGAGCGGCAAAATCGTATCGAATGAACATCTGGAGTGACTTCGAACGAATAGCGGCCATTTCGGTCCAGCCTCCCGCGCGGCGGGCAGTAATCGCGCGGATTCACTAATGCCGCCTGGTCCTGCGCTCGCCGCCGCGCTTCGTGCCACCTCACTCGGTGTTGCGCGCGCCACGAACGGCCACGATGCGGTGGTGATCGGAGCGGGCGCTGCTGGAGGGCTCGCGGCTATGTTGCTTACCGAGGCGGGCCTGCGCGTACTGGTGCTGGACGCCGGCTCGCCTCCATCGCCGATGCGGACGCTCGCGCGCCGCCTGGTTCACGGCGCGGGGCGCCGGCTTTTAGGGGCCTCCGCTCCCAAGGTGCTCGATCGCCTGCTCAACTCGCCGTTTAGCCGCTACGTGATCGCGCGACGGCAGCCGATCCAATCTCTCTGCTACGCATGGGGGCTCGCGCCGTGGCAATTTGTCGACGACATCGACTGCCCTTACGTCACGCCGCCGGATCGACCGTTCGTCTGGCTGCGTGCCCGGCAGCTTGGCGGGCGCGTGGTAATCCCCGGTCATGGCCGGCAGTACTACCGGCACGGCCCCAGCGAATTTTTCCCCGTCGACGGGTTGAGTCCGTCATGGCCGCTGCAGGCAGGCGAGCTGGATCCATGGTACGCGACGGTTGAACGCAGGCTCAGGCTCGCCGGCAGCCGAGACAATCTTCCTTGGCTGCCCGACAGTGAACTCTCAATCGTACTCGAACCGACGCGTGACGAAGCCACGTTACAAGCTTCGGTCTCTGCGCGCTGGCCCGGCGCGCGGGCGATCATAGCGCGCTTCGCTCCGCCGCTTGACGCGCTCGAAGCCGCAGCCCAGACCGGACGTCTTTCAATCCGCAGCGGCGCGGTCGTGCGGGAGGTTGAAGTAGACAGTTCAGGCTGCGTGCGTGGCGCCGTCTGGATCGACCAGCAAAACCGTACTGAAGAGCGCGCCCGCGCTCCCTTGGTGTTTCTTTGCGCCTCGGCGTTAGAATCCACGCGCCTGCTGCTTCTCTCGCGGTCACCGCGCAGCCCGGAAGGGTTGGGCGCATCATCGGGTGTACTGGGCCGCTGCCTCATGGATCATGTACGAATGCGCGTGTCGGGAAACGGGCCACCGTGGCTACCAGGGCCGCTTTCCGGAGAGGGGCGTTGCCTGTACCTTCCTCGCTTCGATGCCCGTGATTTGCCGGCACCGGGTCCTGGGCGGGGCTTCGGAGTGCAGGTGTTCCAGCAATCGGCTGGCACGGTGCACTCTCAATTCACACTTATTTCCTTCGCCGAGATGCTCCCACGGTTGGAGAACCGGGTGACGCTCGACCCTCAGCGGCGCGACGCCTGGGGCATTCCGGTGCTGCACATCGACTGCCGTCAGAGTGAGGAGGAGTTACTTGGTGCCCGCGACCAGGTTTCTGCGTTACGCGAGCTTGCCCAAGTCGCCGGCGTCACGCTGACGCAGGTTGACACGGCGCCGCCACCGCCGGGCAGCGCGAACCACGAATGCGGTACTGCGCGCATGGGCAGTGATCCCGCAAGTTCAGTACTTAGTCCTCACAACGAGTGCTGGGAAGCCAGGGGGCTGTACGTTACCGACGGAGCCTGCTTCCCCTCGCTGGGCTCCCAAAATCCAACCCTGACTATACTTGCCCTCACGGCCCGCGCTTGCGATCACGCAATTCGGACCGGGCGTTCCAAATAATAATTGCCTCGATAGCAGCCTGAGGCCGCAACCTAGATCGTTTTGGGGTTAAAGTCCTCCGGCGAGGACGGCACAAGCGCGTTTAAGGCCGCCTCTCGCAATCATAGAGCGTCGCCACTCGGGGCACCTCTACCCTCGTCAGGCTATCGTCCGAAATTCAGGTTAACAAGATTGACTGAGCGAATGACATTGATTTATCAAGCAATTTCCTATGATATAGTTTTAGCTCGCTGCGGGGTGCGCAATTCGGCGATAACCGCCATGACGAGACGCAAGAACAAATCTAATGCTGGATACGATCGTTATCGAGGCCGGTCGAGCTGAGCGGCACTATTGGCTGGACCTCTGGCGCTACCGCGAGCTGTTTCGCGTGCTTGCATGGCGGGACCTGTCCGTTCGCTATAAGCAGACCATCTTCGGCTTGCTGTGGGCGTTTATTCGGCCCTTCCTCGCCATGGTGGTGTTCACCGTCATTTTTGGCCGCATAGCCAAACTACCAACGGAAGGCAGCGCGCCTTACGCACTCATGGTGTTCGCCGGCATCCTGCCTTGGACTTTCTTCTCCACCGGGTTGAGCGAGGCTTCCAATAGCCTGATCAGTAATACAAATTTGATCGCCAAGATTTATTTTCCACGTCTGATCGTGCCTATAGCGTCGGTCGTTGTGGCGTTCGCGGATTTCCTCATCAGTTTCGGCATTTTGCTCGGCCTGATGGTTTGGTACTGGTTCTTGCCGGATTGGCGGATGATTTTTCTGCCGATGTTCACTTTGTTGGCTTTTTTTGCCAGTGTGGGGCCGGCTCTTTGGATTACCGCTCTCAACGTGAAATACCGAGATTTCCGTCATATTATTCCCTTTCTCGTGCAGTTCGGCCTCTATGTGTCGCCGGTCGGTTTCAGTTCAAGCGTGATTCCCGCCCAATGGCGGCTACTATATTCGCTGAATCCGATGGTGGGTGTGATCGATGGATTTCGCTGGTGCATCCTTCGCGGACAGGTCGAATTGGACCCGCAACGCCTCTTGGTCAGTGTTGCTGTGGTCGCATTTTTCCTCTGGTTCGGAGTGCGCCAGTTCCGCAAAGCGGAGAAAAGCTTCGCAGACCTGATTTGAACGCAAACGAGTAGCCATGTCGCAAAGTGCGGTAGTTGTAGAAAATCTGTCCAAAAGCTATCTGATTGGGCACCAGTTTTCTTCCTCGGGGAAGAAATACAAGAGCACGATACGCGAGATTATCGGGCGCGAAATCAGTAACATTGCGCGCAAAGCGGTCGATGTCGCTCGCGGGCGCCAAGTGGTGCAAGGGGATGAGATCGAGGAGTTCTGGGCACTCAAGGATGTGAGTTTTGAGGTCAAGCAGGGCGAGGTCCTCGGCATCATAGGCCGCAATGGCGCCGGCAAAAGCACGCTGCTCAAAATCTTGAGTCGGATCACCGAACCTACGGAAGGGCGGGCCTTGTTGCGTGGGCGCATTTCGAGCTTGCTCGAGGTTGGTACCGGCTTTCACCCGGAGCTGACGGGCCGCGAGAATATCTACCTCAACGGCGCCATCCTCGGCATGACGCAGCGGGAAATACGCAAGAAATTCGATGAAATTGTTGCGTTTGCCGAGGTCGAAAAATTTCTCGACACGCCAGTGAAGCGCTATTCGTCGGGAATGTATGTGCGCCTTGCGTTTGCAGTCGCCGCGCATCTTGAGCCAGAGATTTTGGTCATCGATGAGGTCTTGGCAGTCGGCGACGTTGAATTCCAGAAGAAGTGCCTTGGAAAAATGGACGAAGTTTCCCGCAGCCAAGGAAGGACCGTGATCTTCGTGAGTCATAACATGGAAGCGGTGCTGAAACTTTGCAATCGCGCAGTATTCATCGAGTCAGGGCGTGTTCGGAACATCGGTGACGTTAAAACCGTCGTTCCAACATACCTACACAGTCAATCATCGTCTCCAAGAGTAGTTGATTTGTCAGCTAAGCCACGGCTGTTCGAATATACGGGCAAAGCGCGTCTTATCAAGATTTCCCCATCAGAAGCCACGAGCGGTTGGTCATTTCCTTTTGGAAAACGCCTTTCTCTGGATCTTACGATAGATGCTATCTCAACGACTCGTTTTGATGTGATCGTTGGCGTTTATTCCTCTCTGGGATTCGAGGTGGCAACGTGGACGAATAAGTGCAACGGTGTGGAGCTCGTTGTGCGACCGGGGACAAATATATTTAGAATAGAATACCAAAATCTTCGCTTGCTTCCGGGGCGGTATTCGCTTGGCTTTGGTATTATTGGTGATCGTGGCTACTACGACGATGGTGTTAATAGTGATGCCGTTCAGTTTGAAATTATTCCGAGCCCTGAAGCAGTGAAGATGGAAGCGCACCACTTTGGTGGCGCAATGGCCGCCTCTGCACGAGTCACCAGACTTGACCATGATTGTGTTCAAGAAACGGCCGAGAAGGGGAGCGTCTCGACTCAAGGCAGCTGCGGCGTCGAACCAAGCGGAGTGGGTCAGGCCAACCAATAGTTTCGGTTTCGACATGAGTGGCTGAAATCATGGAGTGTGGTGTTGCAAGGGCAGACCTCAGAAAGGACTGATTGTCCGCGAGTATCGGTAATCACGCCATTCCTTAATAATGATGTCTTTCTGGCCGAAACGATTGACAGTGTCATTGCGCAGACTTTTAGTGATTGGGAATACTTGCTCGTTGATGATGGGTCCGGACCGGCGGCGACGGCCATCGCAAAGGAGTATGCGGCGCGTTATCCTGGAAAAATCCGGTATCTCGAACATCCCGGACACCTCAACCGCGGCATAAGCGCCACCCGCAATCTCGGCGTACAACACGCCCATGGGGAATTCATTGCATTTCTCGATTCCGACGACGTCTGGCTGCCATCCAAACTCACCGATCACGTAGCTATCTTGGATGCGCATGAAGAGGTCGGCATGGTGTGCGGAGCGACTGTTGTGTGGGGGAGTTGGTCAAATGGCGTCGACCAAGTCCTTAAAACGGGTCACCGCATGCAGAATATGGTAGTTCACCCACCGGAGGCCGCGGTCCAAGTGTTTCCTCTCGGAAGAGATCGCACGGCTTCCTTCTCCGACGTCGTCTTCCGTGCCGAGCTTGTGAGGCGACTAGGCGGATTTGAAGATCAATTTACCGGCTTGTACGATGACCAGGTTCTTCTTCTAAAGGTCTATTTATCCGCGCCAGTATTTTTTTGCAGCACAATCTCAAATAAATATCGCCAGCATCCGACATCGACCTCTGCGACGGCCTCAAGAGAGGGAAAGACCGCCCAAGACACATTGCTTTTCCTGGAATGGCTCGAACAATATCTAAAGACTATGGATAAAGTTCAACCGCGGGTTACCTTAGCTTTGTATCGGGCGCTGAGGCCTTACCGAAGTCCTCGTATTCATTATTTGCTTTCTGCGTTGATGAAAGTCCGCAACATATCCGGTGGCATGATCGCCCGAGCGGGTCGCGTACCCGCAAAAGTGACCCGCGTGGAGAGGCGAAGAAAATCGAAACATGACTATTCGTAGCAAGTTGAAGATTCGTACAAGATTGCGGTCGGCCATTCATCGCATCCGGCCGCCGAAGCCGAAGCCGCTGATTCTCATGTACCATCGGATTGCGGAACCGCCAGTCGATCCCTGGGGTCTGGCGGTATCTCCCGCCCATTTCGAAGAGCATCTCCACGTTCTACGCCGCACCCGGCAGCCTTTTCCGCTCGCCGAGTTCATAAGCCGCCTCGTTTCGGGAACGCTGCCATCGAACGCAGTGGCTTTGACCTTTGATGACGGCTATGTGGATAACCTTATCGCTGGCAAGCCACTGCTTGCGGCTGCAGGCATACCGGCAACGGTCTTTCTTCCCACCGGCTTCATTGATAGGTCTGAGGCGTTTTGGTCTGACGAGCTCGCAACCTTAATTCTCCTTTCAAACACTCCCCAACGTCTTGAGCTCGTTTTACGCGATCAGCCCATGCATTTTGACTTCGGTGCCGACTCGACTGGAAACGGCACTACGCTAAGCGATTCCTCGAAAACGCGGCATGCGGCCCTGTGGACGATATGGCAGGCTCTGCGAAGGCTTGAGGACGAAGAACGTCGGCTTACGATGGTGAAACTTCGATCGATCTTCGCGGAGACTGATCATCGCGTGAGCTTAGGCCGGCCAATGACCAGAGACGAGGTGCGAACAATAGCGCGCGATGACCTTGTGACGATTGGAGCTCACACCGTCACTCACCCTGTGCTATCGTCTCTAGAGACCGCCGCGTGCCGGCGTGAGATTACTGAAAGCAAGCTTGCGTGCGAAGCGTTGATCGGCGCGCCGGTTGCAGAATTTGCGTATCCCTATGGCGACTTCGATACTAAGGCCCGCGAAGCGGTAAAGGCCGCGGGTTTCACTGCAGCCTTTTCTATTCAACATGGTCCGGCGACTGTCGTATCCGATATTTGGGCAATGCCACGCATTCAAATTCGCGACGTGGCCGGACACGCATTCGAACAGGCCCTTCGTCTAGCGTCTGTTTCAGGCTGAGCATTGCCGACGATTACGATGGCGATGACAAAGGTGCACAATGCTAGAAAAGGGAAAGCTCCAAGACGCCGTTGGCCCACGTGTTTCCGCCACCATAATCTTCTTGGATGGAGAAGCTTTTCTAGCCGAAGCGATCGAAAGTGTCGTTGCGCAGACTTACAGCAATTGGGAGCTTTTTCTCGTCGATGACGGATCAGGACCGGCGGCAACGGCGATTGCGAAGGAGTATGCCGCCCGGTATCCGGGACGTATCATTTATCTTGAACATCCCAACCATGCCAATCGCGGTAGGAGCGCCGCCCGTAACCTCGGCATTCGGCATGCGCGAGGGGAATTGCTCGCCTTTCTCGATGCTGACGACGTTTGGCTGAGCTCCAAGCTCGCCGATCACGTGGCCCTCCTGGATGCAAATCCGGAAGTCGGCATGGTGTGCGGAACGACCATTTACTGGCGTAGTTGGTCGAACGGCCCAGACGATGTTGTGCCGACTGGACATCGGCAGGACGTCGTCATTTACCCCCCGGATGCGGCATTGGAATCGTTTCCGCTTGGAACAGCACCGCCGGCCTCCATGTCCGATATTGTATTGCGCACAGAGCTTGTAAGACGGCTAGGCGGGCTTGAGGACCGATTTACCGGACACTATGAGAGTAGGGTCTTTCTTTCAAAGATTTTTTTATCTACACCGGTTTATTTCTGCAGTACGGCATCAAACAAATATCGTCAACATCCCGCATCTTGTGTTCAGACAGCCATCAGAGAAGGAAAAGACCTCCAGAACAGATTAGGTTTCCTAGAGTGGCTCGAACAATATCTAAAGACGATAGACAACGTTGACCCGCGCGTTGCGGCATCCTTACATCGCAATTTGAGGCCCTATCGCAGCCCTCGTATTCATTATTTGCTTTCAGTGCCAGCGAAAGTCCGCAATAAATTCCGTCGCTTGATTGCCCGAGCGGGTCGTTTGCTTGCTCGTGCGGGCCGGTGGATCTTAATGCGAGCGTTGTAATGCTGGTTCTATGCAGAACTCAGCGGGGGCATCCATTTAGGCTTACAAAAGTGGCCGGTATGATCAAACTAGGGCTCGATCGCGTGCGGGTACGCGTAACCCCTGGGAAACGCAGAATAGTGACCGAATTGGCGCGAATACGCCTAAGAACACGGCAAGAGCTACGCGGAGACGCTCAGCTAATAGTCAATAGAGCCTCCGCAACGGACGGGTAGCGGCAGCTCTTGCGGATCATAGAAAAATGGGGAAGAAAATGGGAAAGGCGAGCTGCGTTAACTTAAAATCAAAAACGTGGCGAGCACTGCTGGCCGGCGTGTTTGGAAAGTGCTGACGGTATGATGTCAACGGCTTCTCTAACTGTGTTGTTCGCGACCAGGAATGGCGAAAGTGTCCTTCCCAAGACCCTTGAAGCATATTGTCGGGTGGACACGCCAATCCGTCCATGGAAAATGGTGATTGTAGACAACGGAAGCCAAGACTTAACGCAGACCATACTCGCATCATTTAGAAAGCGTCTTCCGCTAGAAACGCTCCAAGAGCCGACCGCTGGCAAGAACCGGGCGCTAAATCGTGGACTGACCGCTTGCGAGGGGCGCCTAGTTATTATCACTGACGATGACGCAATACCGGATCCGTCATTTTTGACAGCGTGGGAAAAATATTTAGACCAGAACTCAAACTATGAAATATTTGGCGGATCAATCGGTCTTCATTTTGAAGTGCCTCCACCAAGTTGGATATTAAAAAGTATAGCTCAACTTGACGTGATGCTAGACGTGATGTTTTCGGTCCGAGATCTGTCTGAAGGGCCAATTACAGCCGGCGCAATATTTGGACCGAACATGGCCGTAAGAAGTTCAGTTTTCGAGAATGGATTTCGTTTCAATGAGAATATTGGCCCGAATGGATCCGATCCCGACTATCCGATGGGCAGCGAAACGGAGTTCTGCTGTCGTGTGGCGCAAAGCGGGGTTAAGGCGTGGTTCGCCAAAGAACCCCGTGTCCAACACATAGTCCGCAGCAATCAACTCACGAGTTCTTATTGGGCTAAACGCGCATATCGACACGGGCGCGGAGTAGCCCGGCGCATGTGGGAATCGGACCAGCCAGCTCCGGGCGCTTTACGTCCAGTCATAATGGATCGGCTATCTGCTTTGCGGCACCGAGTCCAGATGTTCGCTCCTTTTCCACGACAGCGGTTCAACAGCATTTGGGCTTATCATTGGAGACGAGGTTTCCGAGACGAACAAGCCAAAAGGCAATTCATGATACCTTCCTAAACTCTTCGATCCCAAGGCAAACAATAACTGGTTGAAATTCAAAACGTTACTTCGCCCACGAAGGATTCGGCAGGATTCTCCAGCAAAATTTCAGTCAGTGGGTCGCAAAATTTACCTTTTCAAGGTTAAGGTAGGCAGATAACCATTAGCAGAAAAGCGTAATTAATCAGCTTGGCCTGCTGAGTTTAGGCGGCTAAGCTAAATACGACAGTTAAGCAAAAGGTTAGCTCGTATAAAGGGTGTTTGCTTGCATACTTCCGTGATGACTGCACCGTCTCGTGTCGGCGCCGATACTGATCGAAGAACAGTCGGTGAGGCGATCCGACGTCGCGCTGAACTGCAACCTGATCGTGCGGCAGTCGTGTCCACGGACTTTGCACCTTTGTCGTACCGAGAATTACAGATTCTGATTGATAACGTGCGCGCGGCTTTACGCTCGGCTGGATTTAGCCCGACGGCTCGGATCGCGATTGCAATTCCGAATGGCCCACACGCAGCGTTAGCAATCGTGGCAGTTTCGTGCTCTGCCGTCAGCATTCCTCTGAATCCGAAACAGACTCTCCGCGAAATCAAGACAAGTTTGGCAACTCTCCAAGCAGACGCCATGCTCTTGGTCGAAGGCTCCGATTCTGCCGCAAGACAGGCAGCCGAGGAAATGGGTACAACAATTCTTGAGGCTTCCTATCCGAAAGACGGCGGCCTCGGCTTTGCCATCATCGAGCCGAAAACATCCGCCGCCGCGGCACTTGGTGAATCCGCCGAGCCAGATCCGGACGCGCCTATTTTCATACTCCAAACTTCCGGTACGACTTCGGAGCCGAAACTGATTCCCTTCAGCCACAGCAACATGTTAGCTGCCGCATCAAGGCTTCAGACTTGGTTCGATTTGACTCCAGAGGATCGGTGTCTCAGCGTCAGTCCTGTCTTTTATTCGCATGGTTTAAAAGTAACAGTCTTCACACCTCTGCTTACAGGTGGAACAATTGTTTTTCCAAGCGACACTTCCGCTTTTGATTTTTCGGAATGGTTTGGGTTTCTAAAGCCTACTTGGTATTCGGCAGGTCCGACACTTCATCGACTCGTCTTTGACCAAACGCAGTGGAGAGCGGATGCAAAGTCCGGACATTCTCTGCGTTTCATCTTGTCCGGTGGTGCGCCGCTTCCGAACAGCGTTCTAAAAGGATTGGAGTCTACTCTGGGCGTTCCTGTAGTGGAGCATTATGGTTCCAGTGAAGCGGCCCAGATTGCTGCCAACCGGCCGCTGCCGGGGCAGTTTAAGCACGGCACTTGCGGCATCCCCTGGCCGGGCACAGTTCGCATCGTCGGAGAGGATGGTCGCAACCTTGCGACTGGCGAAGCTGGAGAGGTCTTGATTGGTGGGCCAACACTCTCATCCGGCTATCTGAATGCACCAGAACTTAACAGCGCGTGTTTCGTTGATGGTTGGTTCAAGACAGGCGATCTTGGAACCATTGATAATGACGGCTTCCTGACCCTTCATGGCCGCAAGAATGATATAATTAATAGGGGCGGCGAAAAGATATCGCCGGCGGAAATTGATGAATTGCTCATGCGGCATCCCGCAATCGCCGAGGCCGCCGCATTTTCAATCCCCCACTCTCGTCTTGGAGAGGAGGTTGCAGTTGCCGTTGTACTTCGCCCGGGGATGACGCTCTCTTCCATCGAAATTCGTAAATATCTTCAAGACAAAGTCGCGCCATTTAAAATTCCGCGGCGAGTTGCTGTAAGGGATCAGTTGCCCAAGGGAAGGACGGGCAAGATCCAACGTTGGCGGCTCACCGAGACTTGGAACGAAATAAGTGCGCCGTTGCCAGATGTCAATGCGCCACAATTGGTTGAGAATGCTGGCCCTGAGAGCGCGTTGACCAGCGGCCTACTGACAATTTGGGAGCGCTTACTTAAAACCGCCCCTCTCTCAATCGATGACGATTTCTTTGAGAAGGGTGGGGATTCTCTCTTGGCAGCCGAAATGCTTGTTGACCTAGAATCACTGATTGGAAAGACAATTCCTAGTTCGTTGTTGTTCGAAGCAACAACAATCCGCCAGCTGACGCAAAAGCTTGCCGAGCAGGGTGACCTCCAGCATAAGAACCTCGTCAAATTAAATCAGGCCGGTAAGCAACTGCCGCTAATATATTTTCACGGAAATTTTAACGCGTTTGGGCGTTCCGCCATCACACTATCGAAAATACTTGGAGCAGACCAGCCTCTATTTGTCGTCGCACCGCACGGTACCGGTAATGAGCCCATCCCACGTTCCATCGAATCAATGGCAGCGGATCGGCTAGCTTTGATTTTGGAAGCTCAGCCAGAAGGGCCTTACCGTCTAGGCGGCAAGTGTCTCGGCGGGATTATCGCGTTCGAGGTCGCGAGACTGCTAGGAAATTTGGGCAAAGAGGTCGAAATGGTTGTTATGCTCGACCCACCCACGATCAATGCGCGTAAATCGGTTCAAATACTTTTCTCTGTGATGAAACAGACGCAACCTATCATTGGGCCCAGTGTAGAACATGTGATGGCCTGGACTTGGTACAGAGGCGCGCAGCTACAGAGATTTTGGAATTACCCTTGGGACAGGCGGAAAGCGGCTATACGTCGTCGACTGGCTGCGATCACAGCCAAAGTGCGAAACGTTGCGCCCAGCCGCGATGCGCAAAGCCGTGAAGCGTCGATTGTCGAGAGTGACATAGATACGAATTTTGAAATAACTCCGATTGGGCAATTTACAGACGCTCGGACGTCGAGGTATGCGGCTGCAATGTCTCATTATGTCCCGAAGCCTCTGCCAGTGCGAATTCTTTATATCAAAGTAGATTTTGGCACAGGAGCATGGCGTCAAGTATCTCCCGACCTTGAGGTCGTCAAATCGCCGGGTACGCATGAGTTTATTGATTATGTAGAAGTCGCCAAGCACCTAAAAGGGCGGCTCTAATGCCGTGATTATTAGGATGACTTCCTGGCGACTCGAATGAACTTAAAGCAGACATAATGACTGACGCCCCAGAAAATCCCGTTTTCGATATAGCCCTGGCGTACCAAAAGACAGCAGCACTTATTGCGGCGGTCAAGCTTGATGTTTTCACAGTCATTGGTGCAGAGACCGTATCTTTGGATGATCTGGCATTGAAAACTCGCGCTTCGAGCCGAGGACTGCGAATTTTGTGCGACTTTCTCACGGTTATTGGATTTCTAGAGAAACAAGATAGACGCTATCGCTTAACCCGTATTTCACGGACATTTCTCGATGACTCTGCGCCTCTCGCGATGGGAAAAATCGTTGATTTTATTGCGGCTCCAGAAATCCTGGAACTGTTTCTCAACGATCCAGCCTCATATGTTCGCCGCGGCGGATCGAGTGGATTAGCCAATGTATCGCCGGATCATCCAATCTGGATTCGCTTTGCGAAGGCGGCCGCCCCGTTCGCAGCGACAACCGCGAAGCGCGTCGCAGCCCACATCGCAGCGATGCCCGAGCTGCCGTATACGGTGCTGGATGTGGCAGCCGGGCATGGCCTTTTTGGAATTGAGGTTGCGAAAAAACTGCCAGAGGCCTTGGTTACTGCCTTAGATTGGCACCAAGTTTTGGAGGTCGCTCAGGCAAACGCTGAGGAGGCTGGCGTTGCTGACCGCTTTCGCAGGCTACCCGGGAATGCCTTGGAGATGGACTGGGGGGGCGGCTTCGATCTGATACTCTTGCCTAACTTTCTTCATCACTTTGATTTCGCAACATGCGTATCGCTGTTGCGCAAGGTCAAATCGAACTTAGCGACTGGCGGACAAGCATTGGGGATCGATTTCGTCCCAAACGAAGATCGTGTCTCTCCACCGGTGCCGGCAATGTTTGCATTCTGGATGCTCGCCACCACCCCGGGTGGGGATGCCTATACCACAGGCGAACTTAACGAGATGGCGCGTGCTGCTGGTTTTCGGGGAGTCACGTCTCGTCCGATCGCTCCAACTCCAGAAAGTCTTATCGTTTTCGAAAACTGATTGCTCCCTTAAATGAGCGAATTCGGATCCTTGTCTAATCGGGAATTTGTTCGATCAGTACGCATTTCTCTGCACTTCGCGTAGAATAATAATGCGGGTCATGATCACTTAAAGAACGTCGATTGGCATAACTCGCAACAGCTAGCAAAGTTAATGCATACTGACCACACCACCGTTTTTTCAACTGCCGAATTCGTAAACAGCTGGTGCCGGGCTTTTGCTGGCTACCAGCCGGTCGCTCTTGAGGTACAGGGCTCTGGTCCAACTAGAGTGATGCATATGGTGAAAGAGCCGTTGAACTACGGGTCATGGACCATTTCGGGACCGAGGGCGCATGATCTTTGGACGAGCCCGGGCTGGGTCGGCGAACTGCGCCGCGGCACAGTAGAACACTTACTCCATCAATTAAAAGGTTTGCGGACGCGATCATTGCAGTGGCAAGTTCGTTTCGATCATGAGCCACTGGCGATTATCTTGAGCGCTCTTAGCCTAGCTCACAACCGTGTCCAAATACATGTTCTTAATCTTAATCATGACTACGACGTCCTTTTTGGAAATTACAGCGCATCAACCCGAAACCACGTTCGCAAAGCTGTCCGCAGGGGCGTGATTGTTAGCACCACACATGATCAACGAGACGTCTTGTCGTATCACGCGATTTATTCCAAACATGCGCAGACCAAAAATTGGGGATTTGAGTATCCGGCAAAGTTAACATTAGATTTGATTAAGTCGCCTCAGAACGCCTGCCTTAAGGTAGCTCGATACAACGAAGCAATCATTGGAGGGGCGCTGTTTATCCGAGACGGAAACTCGATCTATTATTTGCACGGAATAGGGGACCGGGATTATAGCCATCTTTTTCCAGCAAGCGTCGTTCTCGATGCTGGGATCCAATGGGCTTGCGAGGTTGGTGCTCACTTCTTTAATCTTGGTAATTCGGGCGTCGAAAGTATCAACAAATCGTTGGCATCATTTAAATCCTCTTGGGGCGCTCATACTGAGCAGAATTGGCTATTTCATTGGAAAAATCCACTTTGGAGCTATCTGGCAAGACTAAAGTCTGGGACTAGCCGGCGCGTCAGGTAAAACGCAAACACGTTCTGAACCGAAAAAAGCGGCTTGAATCGTGCACTTCGGCCGCTTGAAATTTGGAATTGAAGCGCTGAAAGAAAGAAACGCTGGTGCATAAAGATTCATCGGCCGCCAATGGACAGACTGGGCCGAACAAAGTCTCGCGCGAGTATGAGGTGCGCGCGCTCGACGCGAGCGAGTTCGCGCGATGGGACGAATTCGTCCGGCAATCTCCTCAGGGCACGCTTTTTCACACCACGCTCTGGCTGGAGGCAGCTGGTCAAGCATTTCGGCTGTTAGGTTGTTTTCGTGGCGGCGAATTGCATGGTGGTTTTGCGTTGGGCCTCGTGGGTCATCGCGCTGCGGGAATGCCGCATCCCAGTTTCACGCCCTACCTCGGCATCTTATATCCAACACCTCATGCTAAATACGTCACGGAGATCTCTAGCAACAAAGAAATCGGTGTTGCGTTTGCTGCCTTCTTAAAAAAGGAGTTCGATCGGGTAGAACTGCGATTTGCGCCGGAAGTTGTCGATTTGCAGCCCTTTATTTGGCAGGGATTTGACGTTGAACTGCGCTATACTTATCGACTCCCTCTCACAAACCTTTCATCCGTTTTGGACAATATGGACGCAGCACGCCGCCGCAATCTTGTCAGTGCCGAAAAGCAAGGCGTGCAAGTCGAGGCCGGCGCGGACTTCGGGGAGATTGTGCGATTGAGGGAAATATCCTTCGAGCGACAAGGAATTGCGGCAAGCGACGTACCAGCCGCAATTCGATTTGAAGCTGTTTTGCGCCGTGCGGGTCGGTGCCAAGCATTCCTGGCGCGCAGTGGCAAGGGTGAGCCACTTGGAGGAGTATGGATTGTATGGGATGAAAAGCGCGCATACTATCTTTTTGGCGGCTACGATCATTCAGCAAAATCGAACAACGCTGTTGCCTTGGCAATGTGGCGCGCCATTCAATTTACAGCTCTTGATCTGAAGCTACCGGAGTTTGATTTCGAAGGTTCCATGATTCCCGCCGTTGAGAGATTTTTCCGTAAATTCGGCGCCACGCTCACTCCGGTATATACAGTCCGCTATCGACGTAGACGCGTCGGCTGGCGCATCGCTCGTGGGCTTCTACGCGTGGTGATTGGCGATTAAGGGTCGTGATCGGCCGGAATGGGTGGTCGCGATTTATCGGAACACCTGGTCGCAATGACAATAAAGAGCGGGCTGTGACCATTCATGAAGGCAGTAATCGCCTAGCGAAACTTGAAGCGCTCGATACCGAACTCGAGAAAGTTTTGGCCGGGCCCCAGCAGGGTAGGGAGACGATCTGACCTGTGGGACGGTTGTACTGCTGAGCGCGTGGTAGCCCGCGTCGAAAAGCGCTGCCACGGTGCCGAATTATAAGTATCGTCCAGGCCTAATAGTTTATCAAAAATCGCGAAGTCTGTCCCACGGTAAGCGCTTGGCGTCGCAGTCTTCAGACGCTACTACTGCGATCACAGCCCTTACATGCGGCACCAATCTTAGCCGGTGGAGTATTTCGGATTGCAGATAGCCGGCCATGATTATCCAGCTAGATTGGTCGGTGTAAATCTTGCCGCGAAAGACGATGAAAATGCGGTCGGTCGCAGTAGCGAATTTGCGTATCAGATCGCGCGTCCAACCATCAGGAGAAGCTCGCAAAATTAGCATTTTGCAATTTTTCGCTGTAGCGTGGATCACCGGCATTCCGTTCAATTCCGGCTTGGTTTCGGAAACCACAAAACTATGAACGGCCAAAAATTTGGTAATGCCATCTTTAAGTTGAATCGAGTCCTCGGTTTTCAGCGTCAACTTCCATACAAGAGTAAGCGGAAGCAACAGCGCAATAAACCATTTAAGCGCGGGCGAAAAGCTCACGTCTAACCCCAAGCGAACAGAAGCCAACCGTAGCGACGAGTATGATTAGATTTACAACCATTTCACCGAGTCCACCGTGAAGTCGCTCATAATTAGCCGGACTCAATCCCATGATGCTTATCCGCGTGACATTCACGGCGACCACCGCGGTGCATGCCAAGAAACACCACACCAAGTCTTGAGGAGACCATCGATGGCGCAAGAATTGGCTCATCGCAACCCAGCATAAAAAGGCAAGCGAAACGTTTGCGAGTGAAGAGCAAGCGGGGAATAATACGAGATAACCGGAGCCATCGGCGAAGCGAACCATGTTCCCAACGCGAGCTGAGTGCAGCACCCATCCGACCAGTGACGCGTCCAATTCCAGGATAAAATTCGCAAAAAATTTGAACAGATACGGACTCCAAAACATAGGAACTGCGGTCGCAAGAAGAATTGTGGCTCCTCGTCGCCGTGCTGACTGAGGATTTGTGAGCAGCAAAATGTAGAAGCTGAGCGCGGTTATGACCACCCAGATGGCGGGGTTAATCGGAACAGCGATGACCACCAGAAAACCGGCCCCGAAAACCAGATCCGCGACCCGTATTTTGTCCGATTTGTCGAGAAGCAATAATGAAATGCCCGCCACGCAAGCCATCAATACGATGCCACTAACCTGGAAGGTGGCAAAAAAAGCTTCGGCCCAGCCAAGTTCATTGACCGACTTAATCACACGCAAGCCAATGCCATTCGCGCAGCCAAGGATGTAAAGGCCGGCGAAAAATTCGTCGCGAGGCATTGAACCCTGAAGGAATCCGACAATACCTCCGTATCGATTTGTTACCGCGTTGATCATGTCGCCGGTCCGGTTGGCTGCCGTCGCGAAGGTCAAATAGGATAAGTTCGGAGATTAATGTCACCTAATTGTCGAAGCGCCAGACGTTTCAAGTCAAGCTAAAATTCGTGGCAACTCGACCAGCTTGCAATGCTAAGTCGGCGCTATTTTCCTTTGCATCAACGCACGATCATGCTGATCGCGTCAGAATCTAGTGGGAGCAAACTTTCATGCACCCTGAGTGTAGCCGTAGCGTTTATAATATTTATTAAAGTAGTATTTATCTCGATGAATATCGTAGCGGCTCAACGAATTCATGTCTGTTTTGTTTAGAATCACGCCGTTAAGATTGTCGTAAACAGTGTCCGCATTGCTGAGCGCATGCTGCACGACATCGACCTTTGTCTCACCCCACTCGATAACCATGAAGTAGCTATCTATGAATTTGCTGGTTGCGCGCACGTCGACAATTGGGGCCAGCGGTGGAAGATCGACAATCACATAGTCGTATCGCTGGCGCAAATTGTCGAAAAACTTTTTCGTCAAGTCGGATGCTAAGATCTGACTCGTGTGCGAGAATTTGACGTTGTTGCCGACCGGCAGGAATGTGAAATTCGTTGTCAGTTCGCGCCAGACGACATCTTCTAAAGATCGCCGTCCAGACATCACTTCAACGAGTCCATGTTCCGAATTTTTCGTAAGTGCGCGGGAGAGGCATGGGTTTCGTAGATCGCAATCTACGACTATTACTTTGCTCCCTACTTGCCCAATAAGTTGCGCGACTGCGGTCACAATGGTCGACTTGCCTTCGTTGGGAAGCGACGATGTGAATCCGATCACTTTGTTCGCTCTATCAGCGTTACCCACATCCATCGCAAGCTTTATAGAACGAATTCCTTCTGCAAAGCGCGATTCAGGTGAATCAACTAAAGTCCAATATAAACTCGAATCGCGGACAATTGTTCTTGGTCCGAATTGCGCAATTATGGCCTTTCGATTTGCTGGAAACTTCACTCGCGGTGTCTCAGCTAGCAATGGAAGCACTGCCGTGCACGGCGTGTTTAGCGTAGCTTCAACTTGATCGCTCGTGCGAAAGACGCGATCCGTCAGCTCGCGAAGAATTCCAGCGCCAATGCCCAAGGAAATACCGCCGAGGATTGAAATCGCTAGGATCAGCTTGCTTCTTGGGTGGCTCTTGCTGAGAGGTGGGCGGGCTTGCGAGATCACGCGCAGCTCGGGAATTGGAAACGACTGTTGCTCAACTGTTTCAGTATATTGTCGTAAGAAGCTTTCATAAAGAGTATGATAGCTCTTAGCCGAGTCTTTCAATTCGCGAAGTTTTATTTCTTCTTTATTCGTCAAGTGCAATTGTGACACTGCATTCGCTAGCCCCTTTTGCGCCTCGTCCTCACGTTGCCTGGCGATTGCGTAATCGCTTTTATAACTCTCGGCCAGTCGCTGAAGCTCTGCATGTATGGAGTTGCGAATTTCGCGTTGCTGATCACGTAGATGAATAACAGCTTGGTGGTTGGGGCCAAAGCGCGCGGTCCAATCGGCCGCTCGATTTTCCAGGTCTAGGTATTTCTGGCGCAGACTTGAGATAATTGGATTGTGTAATGCATCCGATACTGTTGCGTCGGTTGTTGGCTCATTGGTGCTGTACTGCCGGATCACGGCTTGAATCCGGAAAAGCCGAGCTAGCGCTTCAGATGTACGACTGCGAGCTGTGACGAGCTGACTGTTTACCCCAACGAGCCGCTGGTCATCCATGAGCTTTCCGTCAGTACTAACGATGTTGTGCTCTTTTGCAAACTGAACCACAGAACTGTCGGCGATCGAGACCTGTTCCCTTAATCCTTCTAAGCGGGCTTGCAGCCAATTACCGACGCGTTGATTGATTTTTAATTGGGCGTCTTGCTCTCCCGAAATAAAATGCGCGGCAACAGCATTGGCGATCTGCGCGGCCAGTTCGGCATTTTGTGAATCAAAACTAATATCAATCACAAAGCTCCCGCCAACGCGCGAAACATCGAGCTTTCTCTCAAATATATCGAAAGCCCCGTGCAAAAGTTCAGCTTTTGAGCGCGTAGCGGTGCTCGGTTTCGCAAACTCAGGGTTTTCCAACAAATGCAGATCATCGATCACCGCCTTGGCAATGGACTCCGATCTCAAGATTAGTAGTTGATTTGCCAATTGGGCAGAATCGACTGGCGTGTCGGCAAGGACGGATTGCCCCCGCAAAAACTTTCCCTTTTGGACCTCGGTTACTATCTTTGCGTGCGCTGTGTAGATCGGCGTCGCAAAGTGGAGATAGAGCACGCCAGTGCTTATAGCGAGAAATGCGATAGATAGAATTATCAGGTATTGCCGTCGTATAAAACCAAACGCAAGACTGACTAGCTCGGCTAACCCGGGCTCATCTTGAAATGGCGCGTGGCCACCGAGTCTGGATTGGGGTAGTTGAGTCTGGTTGGGTCGGAGCATCTGGTCCTACGCGACAGGGAATGTATCAGTGAAATATTTTAGGCATTAGATAGTAGCAAAGTCTATTGCGATTTTGTCCTATGATTTGCGCGCTAACCTTAATGTTAGGGCTCAGATCGTTAGTGACCTCGCCGAGGCGCCGAAAGGCACGCAAAGCTAAGCTCGGGCCGATGTCCCACAGCTATCCCGATACTTAGTAGGTTCGATCTGTAACTTTAGCACCGATTTTAAGGCATAATAAAGCCCTAACCGGAACATTACTCGACCACTAGTGCCCGCCGATATGGATGAGGTTGTATATATCGGTCGCAGTAAGGACCGGATCATCGATCGTGCCGGAAATCTGCGACAGATAGGACAAGAATTTCGAGACTTGGACCGATGTCGTATTGGCGACATAAATCACATCTTTGTTACGCATCCGGAAACTCTGCGCAAGGAAAATCCCAGCCGGGTCGCGCATGTTCACGTTGTAAATGATTGGAATAATCGGACCCTCGAACCTTGAAACGTCAACTCCCAATTTTTCCGCCACTTTACGCGTTTCGCCTCGGTAAAGAAACACAGCGGCAGGATTTGCGCGAGAGTCCAACAAGCCGCCAGCCTTGGCGATCGCCTCTGCAAGTGAGATTTGCCACGCGCCGAAATTAACCTGAGCCTGATTGCCAGTTACCGAGCCCCCGCCGCCGCCGCCCGTTGCTCCGAAGGCTAAGAAGGTCTGGGGTTCGCTGAAAAGATATAAGGTATCATCTGGATGAGCCCAGATATTGTTGCGTGGTTGATAGACAAGTGCGCCGAACGGAGCCAACGCCCGTCGACCGCCCCGCTCAAGCATCACCCAGGTATCGTAGCCCTGGCTCTTTGGACCTCCAGCCTTTGTTATCGCGTCGAGAATATGCATCCCGGCAGTGGGCGCCGCGAAGCGAGTTGGCGAATTAACCTCTCCCAGCACGCTAATCATTGATGTGTTCTGAGCGACTACTGAAACGACAGCCTGCGGCTCAATTGCGCGATTCTTGATAGAATTAACAATGGCTTGTTGAACTTCCGCTACCGTGCGGCCCTTCGCACGGATGGTCCCTGCATATGGGATCTGGATGTTGCCGCTACTGTCGACTGCCTGGTTAGGAATCGTCACGTAGTTGCCCGGCCGCACGCCGGCCTCGGCTGGAATGAACAGACCCCCCGCGGCAGCCTCGAAAATCGTAACTGAGACGACGTCACCGACACCTAAAAGAATGTCACTAGGCGGGCGCCGGTCTGCGAATGAATTGTAGAGCCCCGGCGCGTTATGCGCGAGAATCGGCAAAATGCTGGGGGTTATTTTCACAAAAGCATACGGAAGGCTGTCAGGTAGTTCCGCTTGGGAGAATACGGAATACTCATCAGGCCCGCTCTGGGGCATGAGTGCGCAGCCACTGGAACCCAGCGCTCCCGCCAACATACATATTCGTGCGAAGACCAGACGATCTCGCATTGAGGGACCCCCAATCGCCAAAGGACTTTGCAATTATTTACCAAGCGGCCACAAGTTGGCGGGCCAGATTATCCACCCTAGCCGTTGCTTTTAAGATGAGTGTTGCATTGTAGCAACATGCTGTACGTGGGCTCTCAGCTGTCCTCGCCGATACCCCCCTCTCTCGCGCGATAGGTACCCCCGTCTCGCGCAATATAGGCAAGGGGTTCGTGTCAGGGCTGGTGCTGGCCAGTCCGAGCGATAGATCGGCGATCCTCCGCGGTCCGGTTCACCATTACGACTTTATTCCTCTGCCGATGGTAGCGTAGGTCAGAGATTTTCCTTTCGTCCAAGTAGCGTTCGCGGCGCTCGGGTTCGCGGCGCTCGGTATGAGCAGTTAGGCTATTTCGCTCTGCAGTTGAAATCTCAGCAGCGGGTCTTATTCACCACATCGAACCGATCGGCCGGACACCTTTTTTACGGCCGTCTGTTTGTCCCGAAATTCCTATGCTCTTCATGCGCCTGGCACACGCGGGCGTCAGCCAATGAGGCGAGGGATCTATAGAACCGCGCATGCCGGAATTCGAGTGGAGCGCCCCGTCAGAACGTTGGCTTTGCACAAGTTAAACTTAATTTGGGTCTGCACAAGTTAAACTTAATATTGGCTTTACTGCCCGGCTACTTGTCACAACAACGCATCAAATTCTAATGTAATTTTCTGTAATTAGGCGTTTTCAGCTTCTACTGATGGTACTGCGGCAATGAATTTTATGAGCGGTAACGAGCGTGCAAGCAAAGCCGTTGCTGTCCACGATATCGATCAAGCTCCGTTGGACTCTGCCGGATGGCGGATTTCCTATCGATTGCTTGAACCCACGGCAATGGCTCTCGATGCATTCGCTATTTTAGTCGCCTTTTTTATTTCTGAACGTTTGTACTTATTTTTGAGCAACGGGTTGCTGAGCGACCGCTACTATTTTAGCAGCGCGGCTGTGCTGGCGGTACTGTTCGTTGGCATTGCAAAAATGTGCCAATTGTACAAACCGGCAAAATTATTGGAGCTCGGCACCCAGATCCGTAGCACAGTGCTGATTTGGGGGGGCATCCTGTTTCTTTGTGCCGCCACAATTTTTGCTCTGAAAATTGGAGCGCAATTCTCGAGTCGCGCATGCATTGTATTTGGCGTATTTGGCCTGTCTGCACTAAGCGCATTACGACTCTTTTGGTGTCGGTTTATCGACTTCGGCCTGAGCGAAAACAAGTTTGCAGGCCGAGCCGTCATATTCATAACTGAGCCTACTTCATCGGCGGAAGAGGACCCACAATTCCAGCTCATGAAGCATGGTTACAGAATTGATCGCCAGTTTGTCGTTCCAGGCGACAAAGTTGATTCGCGGCGGTACACAAAAATCATCTCGCGCGTGATAAAGCATGCGCGTGCATCCGATATCGACGAAATCGTCATCAGCGCTGATTTAACTCGTTGGTCGGAGTTGACGCCCATATTGACCATGCTGCGAGTACTTCCGCTGCCAGTAAAATTAGTCCCGCTCGGGGCATCGGAGCTGCTCACGCTGCCACTGAAAAAACTCGGGGATTCCGTATGCATCGAGATACAGCGAGAACCGCTGACTGCAACAGAGCGGGCGATGAAGAGAGGATTTGATATTGTTTGCGCGGCAACGTGTCTAATTCTTCTTTTTCCTTTACTCGTGATGACCGCCGTCGCTGTCAAATTCGACTCATCTGGGCCGGTCGTTTTTCTTCAGCGCCGTTGTGGATTTAACGGAAAGAAATTCAAAATATTCAAATTTCGAACTATGAACGTATTGGAGGATGGTCCATCCGTTGTTCCTGCGCTACCCAACGACGATAGAGTGACGGGCATAGGCAAGTGGCTCCGGAAGACGAGCATCGATGAATTGCCTCAGTTGCTAAATGTGTTGGTCGGGAACATGTCGATCGTGGGACCGCGTCCGCATGCGGTCGCGCACGATGATCAGTTGCAGAAGATCGTTCAAGATTACGCATTCCGGCACCATGTCAAACCAGGAATAACCGGATGGGCGCAGGTGCATGGGTTTCGTGGACAAATCACGACTCATGCTGCAATGAAAAAGCGGCTCGAGCTCGACGTTTGGTATATTAACAATTGGAATTTTGGTCTCGATCTTTGGATCGTATTCCGGACCGCTTTTGAAGTTTTGCGCGGCGAAAACGCCTATTAGGCCGTGTAATCATAAATTCGGCTCTGTAAGCGCGGCTCAGTCGATGTCTGCTTTGCTTCGATTTCGACCGAATTGCGGCGCTGCCATCTAATTGACGCGAAGGGGCAACGAGAGACATTGCTATTGTTTTTATCGCAGTTGTGGTCTCCATGATGAATATGCGATTCGACCGATGCACTGACAGCGCACACACTTCGAATTTTGGCTCTCTAAACGCACGAGCGTTTGTTGAAGTGAATAAAGCAATATGAGAATTCAACGAGACGCGCCTGTTCATTCAGCACTAAGGCCGGTCATCTTTCGCGATCCTAGAGGTGAGGCCGTTCGCTTAAACAGAGGCTCGAACATATCTGAAAGGTAGTTTGCCCCGGCGCGACTTAGGTGATCATCATAGAAACATAGCGATTTACCTGTCCGTCATCAGATAAATTAAAATCTCGGACTCCACGCTCTAGTATTACTTTCCGAACGGACTCAGCAAGGACTCGCCAGGTGAAGATAATTGTTCGGTTTGCCATACTCTATCTTGCCGCACTTATTTTCTTCGGTTGGGGGATGGCCGTGGCGCGTTACGAGATATTTCCATTTAGTTACATCAAATTCGTAAAGGATGACGTTACCAAGTTTGTGCGTGGGGATGTCGTCGACGAACACACAACCTTATTCCAAAAAGCTTTAAACGATCTCGGCATCCGGCCCGAACGGCTGATAATTAAATTCGCGGCATCAAACTCCAAAAGATTTCGAAAGGTTGAACTTGACGGAATACGAAAACGTCGCGATCTGCCACGGATTTGGATGTCACCGTCCGCGCCAAATAATTACCGGCTAATCGTTGGAGCATTCGATTTTGAGAAGGCATTGTGGGGAGCGATCCTACTTGATCCTGCCGGGCGCATCGTGCACCGCTGGTACATGAATGGCGAAATTAAAGGGCTTACTAAAGTACCCGACACCTTAAAGATTCTTTATGGGGTAAACTTTTTTCCGGACGGCTCGGCTGCTTTCGTTTTTGAGAAGGGATTCTACATGGATGAGCTCTCGGGCGGCATCATCAAGGTAGACTACTGCAGCCAGGTCCAATGGACCAAGGCCGGAATGTATCACCATGTAGTTCAGCCTACAGAGGACTATTCGGCGTTTTGGGCCTTTGAGGGCAACCAAGGCGACTTGGATCCAATTCTTATTTTAATTGATGCCAAGACTGGCGACACGATCAAAAAAATCGACATGGCTGATGTCGAGAAGGCCAACCCGGAGACTATGATCTTCGATCTGCGTCGGCGTGTCGATGGAAAGCACGATAATGCTACACATCCCAACGATATAGACCCGCTACCAACGGTGTTTGCAGATGCCTATCCACAGTTTTCCGCTGGTGATCTGTTGCTGAGCTACAATAACACCAACCTAATCTTCGTTGTGGACCCGAAAACCCTAAAAATCAAATGGTGGTACCTGGGCGCAGGGGATGGACAGCACGACCCGGATTGGCACCCGGACGGCACAATCTCGATCTTTGACAATAACTTGCGAGCGAACCGCCGTGGCATGCCAGCCTACTCAAAAATCGTCTCGATTAATCCTTCGACCAACACGCATCGTACTATCATTTATGGTAAACCTTTCAACTTCTACTCTATCATTAACGGTCATCACCAATTCACAAACGATGGGACGGTGATAATCACCAGTACTATGCAAGGGCGAGTATTCGAGGTTAACTTGGAGACTGGCAAAATCGTCTTCGAATTTGTGAACGCCTATGATTGGAGCAAAAGTCGAACATTGTATTTGAGCGACACTTTTATCATCGACAAGAACACGGCAGAGCGGTGGCTCAAGAACGACTGCCCGCAATAAGGTTGAATAAGGGGACCGATAGAGATGCTATCCTATATAAATGTCCTGAAAGGCTAACCGAATAAGGAGTGAGTGATTACAGTGGGGATGTGACACCTTCGGATTTGCGAAGATTCGATGGAGAGCACGATGCCGCGGACCGAAACCACTTGCCCGCAATATCGGCGCGACCACCACCGCTTTGCAAGCGATACCTCGGACGAGAAATGGCAATTGCTTGAGCCGCTGATGCCTGAACCGACTGGGATAGGCCGCCTTCGGAAAACTGATTTGCGCGCCGTGGTCGATGTCTTCGTTTATGTTCTTGCAACCGGCTGCCAGTGG
>Ga0307442_1000078_pt1 | contig 35174 bp, 40 predicted proteins | sample SalMarWE160430MG_FD_202143 | JGI IMG/M metagenome (GOLD analysis project Ga0307442, IMG submission 202143) | Salt marsh sediment microbial communities from the Plum Island Ecosystem LTER, Massachusetts, United States - WE1604-30 | ecosystem: Environmental > Aquatic > Marine > Intertidal zone >...
CCCGACGGCGAGAATTGCGAGCGCGACAAGAAGTCGGACGGTGAGAAAACGGCTACGTCTCGCGCACGGGCGCGCGCCGGTCTTGCTGGCGTTCATGGTCGTGCCTCCCGAGGTCCTCGGCAAGGCGAGTTTAGCGCGTATTGGGCCTCGTCGGCGACCTTTCTTAGCCAAAACAAACGGCTGCAGGGGCGACGCGACGCTGACCGTCGCGTCGGCGCGACTACGGTAAACACATCGTTGTCGCCGCGCAACAAATCGTCGTGGCGCGTCTTCCGAGCCGGCTAATCGAGCGGCTTCAGGTCCTGGAGCAGCGTGGGAATCAGCTCTGTGACGGTCGGGTGGATGTGCATCGCCCGCGTGATGACCGTGTAGGGGGCCCCGGCATACATCACGTCGAGCACCGATTGGATCGCTTCGTCGCCTTCGATGCCTAGAATTGAGGCACCGAGTATCTTCCTGGTCTCCACGTCGACGAAGATCTTCATGAAGCCGTCGGTTTCGCTCCGCTCGCGGGCGCGCCCCACGCGCGTCATCGGCATCGTCGCGACAAGGGCCTTCTTGCCGGATTCGCGCACTTCGCGCTCCGTCATGCCGACGCGGCCGAGCGGCGGATCGATGAAGAGGGCGTAGGCGGTGATGCGGTCGGAGATCTTACGCTCGTCGCCGTCGAACATGTTGGCCACGAGAATCTCGTATTCGTTGTAGGAGGTGTGCGTGAAGGCACCGCGGCCGTTCACGTCGCCGACGGCGAAGATTCCCTCGACGTTGGCGCGCAGCTTGTCGTCGACCACGATGTAGCCCTTGGCGTCTGTCTCGACGCCCGCCTTGTCGAGGCCGAGGTCGTGCGTGTTCGGCCGCCGGCCGACCGCAAGGAGCAGATGGCTACCGACGACCTCCTTCGGGCCGTAATCACATCTGAGGCCGACCGCCACGCCTTGGCCGCGCCTTTGGTATGAAATGCACTCGGCATTGAGCCGGATGTCGATGCCTTCCTTCTCGAGGATCGCCTTCACCGCCTCGGAGACGTCGGGATCGTCGCGGGCGATCAGCCGGTCGCCCATTTCGACCACCGTCACGCGGCTGCCGAAGCGGCGGTACATTTGCGCGAACTCGAGCCCGATATAGGAGCCTCCGACGACGACGAGATGCTCGGGCAGGAAGTCGACCTCCATCATGGTGGAGCTCGTCAGGTAGCCGATCTCCGCGAGCTCCGGCGCGTCGGGGACGAAGGCGTGGCCGCCGACGTTGACGACGATCTTCGCGGCTTCGAGCAGCCGGCCGTTGACGCTCACCGTGGTCGGGCTCTCGAAGCGGCCGTGCCCGTGGATGACGCTCAGGTCCGGATTGGACCTCAGCCACGTCTCCACGTTCTCGCTCGAAGTGCGCACGATGTCGTCCTTACGCGCTTTCACGCGCTTCATGTCGACCTTGACGTCGCCGCCGATCATCACGCCGAAGTCCGCCGCGCGCCGCGCCACATGCGCGGCGCGGGCGCTCGCGACCAGCGTCTTCGTCGGGATGCAGCCGACATTGACGCAGGTGCCGCCGAAGCGCTTGCGCTCCAGGATGGCGACCTTCATCCCTTCCTTGCTCATGCGCTGTGCGATCGACGGTCCGGACTGGCCCGTGCCGATGACGATCGCGTCGAATTTCTCGGTCATGATCGCTCCCCAGGTTTTTCGTTGGCGGCGGTCAGCGCGCCGCCGAGGTGATCGACCCGATCACCATCGTCGCCATCTTGAACTGCTCGTCACGGTCGGTGATTCCGTGCCGATGGGCGACCCAGGTGAAGTCGTTGTAGGCCATCTTCACGCTCCCGTCCGCGTCCTCGAAGACGAGCAGCCGCACCGGCCAGTCGAGGCCGGAGACCGGGTTCGAAGTGAGGAACTGGATGCCGAGCGGCGGGTTCCCGAAGATCAGGAGATGCGAGGGTTTGAGCACGATATCGGCGTCGGCCGCGAGCTTCGCCTGGTCCACGTCCATGAAGAACATGATGCCCTTGTCGGCGATGTCCTTCTTCACGCGCGCGATGGTCTCGTCGACTGAATAGACGCTGTCGACGACGACCACGCCGTTGCCGTCGTTCGCGGCGTTGCCGAGTGCGGCGCAGGACACACTGACGGTGCAGGCGATGACGAGAGCCGAGAAATGTTTCAGGAAATTCGGGAACATGCGAACGCTCCTCTCATGTCGAAATGCTCGCGCAAGACCGCGCGAGCGTCGGAGCAATCGATACGAAGACAGGTATTTCGGTGGAAATGCCGATGCGCTGTGAAGTCGATAACGCAGCGCTATTGCCGCTCGGCGTACGCATCGCATCCATGCAAACCCGGCATTGGATCGCCGAATCTGCGATGGTTAAGCTCGTGTTAATCCGCAACTGATTCTATTCACAAGGTGCGGTTCAGCGCCGCGAGACCGATCCCGTTCCCCGGACTTGAAACAAATGAAGGGCAAGGGAGCCGTCTTGCGGCGCTTTCCTTTGCATCGCGACAAGCTCTCGAAGTCCCACATCCCGGTGCCGCGCGAGCGGCACGGCCAGGATCTAGGAACGCCGAAGTCGCAAGAGGGGACGATCCGCGCCGCTGCGTTCAGGTCGACGCCATGCGCATGGGTCCCGGACAGCGCCGCCGTCGTGCCGCTTCCCGGATGACGTAGCGTAAGGTAGTCGCGGGCGCCTATCGGCTCACCGCCAGGCGATTCGTATTGAGTGCCGCCGGCGACGTCTTGAGCAGGCCGGCCAGCAGCCCCGCCGCAATAAGCGACGCGGCGATTCCGCCGACACATGCCGCCCAGCCGAGGCGGTCGAAGATCTGCCCGAGCACAGCGCTCCCGACGAGCCCGCCCAGGAAATAGCAGGCGAGATAGATGCCGCTGGCCGAAGCGCGGTCGCTTGCCGCAGCGCGGCTGACGAAGCCGGTCGCTACCGCTTGCGCGAAGAAGGTTCCGACGCCGACGAGCGCCAGGCCGAGAAGAACAGCGGGAAGGTTCGGCAGCAGAAGCAGCGGCAGCCCGATCGCGGCGAGCACGAGCGCGCTCCTGAGCGTTGTCCGCGTGCCGAAGCGCGCGGCGACGCTTCCGGCGATCGGCGTCGTCACGATGGAGGGCAGGAAGACGAAATAGACGAAGCCAATCCCCATCATGCCGAGCGACAGCGGTGCGCGGACCAGCACGAAGTTGACGTAAGTGAAGGTGCCGATGAAGGCGAAGAGGATGCAGAAGCCGATGCCGAAGGCGGCGCGGAGCTCGGGCGCGCGGAGATGCATGACGAGCGCGGTAAGCGGGGAGTGGCGCCTCTCGCCGTCCATGGCGGTCATATGTGGCGTGCGCGCCAGCCAGAAGTAGACGATGACGGCGCCGCAGAGATTGAGCGCGGCGAGCATCAGGAAGCTCGCGGGTAGGCCGAGATGGTCGGCGACGGCGGCCGCCATCAGCCGCCCGAAGAGATTGCTCGCCACGTTGCCGGTGATGTAGGCGGCAGACGCCGCCGCGCCGTCGGCGGCGCTGCAGCGCTCCCCGAGATAAGCGAGCGTCAGAGCGAAAGCGGTAGACATGCAAAGCCCTTGGACAATGCGGAGCGCCGTGAAGACAGTGAGGTCCGGCGCGATCGCCAGCAGCGATGTCGGAATCGAGAGCAGCGCCAGGCTCAGCAGCACCCCGAGCCGGCGGTTGATCCTGCGGCTGAAGAAGGCCACCGCAAGCCCGCCCGCCGCCATGCCGAAGGTGGAGGCGTTGACGGCAAGCCCCATCGCCGCCGGCGTCACGCCATAGGTGCGAGCGAGAGAGGGCAGGATCGCCTGCGCTGCGAAGAGGTCGATGACGGTCAGGAAGGCGACCAGACCGATCACCCACGACCGGCGGAAGGCGGGTCCGAAGAAATTTGCGTTGCGCATTTTCGCCTCTGTGGCGTGGGTTCGGGCTCGTGCTTTGGATTTTGGAGGCGCGGCACCCCTTGGTGGGGCATGTGGCGGGACGCCGCGCCTCTGGCCGATCAGCCGACTACATGGCCTCGGAGGGTTTCATCTGGGGCGGCAGAAGATCGGCAGAGATGATGACGACCGGGGCGTCGCTCTTGTTCATCCACCAGTGGGCGAGATCGGCCCCGAACTCCGACGTGACGTCACCGGCCTTGTGGACGATCGGAACCTTGCAGGTGCTCCGGTATTCCTCGATCTGGCCTTCGAGGATCAGGATGTTGGCGGCGCGCTGGTCGTGCATGTGCCAGGGCACGACGCCGCCCGGTTCGATGACGAGCCGCCGCATCCGCAGCGTATAGCCGGCGAAGTCGCCTCCTTTGGAGGACATGTCGATGGCGCCGATCACCGTGTCGGTCACGCCCTTCGCCATGGTCTCGCCGGACGTGCGGGCACCGGCCGCAACCTGGTCCGCCGGGCACTCTCCGGCCAACGCGTTCCCCGCAAAGGCGACGCCGGCGAGGAGGCCGGCGGCGACGAGCGCGGAGGTTCTCGTTCCTTTCAACATTGCTTGTCTCCTGATTTTCGTGCCGCGACTGGGCGTCCGGCATGGGAGCGAGCATCGGGAAACTGAGCGACGAATGGAAATACCGAGTGCGAACAGATTTGATAGATCGGCGCTATTCAGATGCGCGCTGAGCCAAAGAAGCGGTCGCCATGCCTGGACTTGATCCGGCAATGACGACCAATACGGAGGCCGCTCGCTGCAAAGAAAGAGGCCCGAACGTCGCCGTCCGGGCCAAGTCTACAGGCGGGGGGAGGATGGGGAGGACGTGTCAGAGATAGCGGGCGCGGATGTCGACGCTCGATTCCGTGCCGAGCTTGGAGAAGTTTGCGTCGAGCCACGCCTCGGCACGCTCGCGGCCGATGTCGTGGAGATGCGTCAGGAATTCCCAGTCGGCGTTCAGCTTTGAGGCGACGCCGAGGCCACGCATCACGTCGTCGGCCTCGATCGCGTGCAAGAGCATGTGTTTGGCGTCGCCTGGCCTGAGCTTGCCGTCCTCGATCAGCTTGGTGACGAAGGAGATCGCCCGCATCTCGCGCATGAGCGAGGAGTTGAAGCTGATCTCGTTGATGCGGTTCATGATGTCGCGCGCATTGGTCGGCACGTCCGGCCTCTCCGCCGGGTTAATGTGCACGATGACGACGTCGGCGCTGTCGCAGTGATAGATGAGCGGGAAGATGGCGGGGTTCCCCATGTAGCCGCCGTCCCAATAGTGCTCGCCGCGGATCTCCACCGCCTGGAACATGAAGGGGAGGCAGGTGGAGGCGAGAACCGCATCGGCGCAAATCTCTTCCCCGGTGAAGACCTTGACCTTGCAGGTCCTGACGTTGGTGGCGGAGAGGAAGAGCTTCACCGCGCAGTCGCGCTGCAGCTTCTCGAAGTCGACGACCTCTTCGAGCACCGACTTCAGCGGATTGATGTTGAGCGGATTGAGCTGATAGGGCGAGAAGATCCGCGAGAGGATGTCGAAGGCGAGATAGGCCGGCGAGTTCTCCAGGCCGTGATTGTGGGTGAGCCGATCCCAGGGCGAGGGCTGCAGCGGCGAGAAGATCGCCGAGCGGGCGATCCGCCGCCAGAAGGTTTTCAGCGCCCGCTGCGCGCCTTCCCGTCCGCCGACCGAGAGGCCGTAGGCAAGCACGGCCGCGTTCGCGGCGCCGGCGCTCGTCGCGCTGATCCCCTCGAAGCCGATCCGCTCGTCCTCGAGCAGCCGGTCGAGCACGCCCCAGGCGAAAGCGCCATGCGCGCCGCCGCCCTGGAGCGCCAGGTTGATCATCTTCGTCGCTTGGGCGGCCTTAGCCGCCTTCTTCGGCGCGATCTCGGCCCTATTGGCTTCCGAATGCATGTTCATTGGGCTCGCTCCCTTCGCGCAGCCTCGGCCACGCACCTTCCCCGGCCTTGGTGCCGTTGGCGGGAACATCGCGATTTGGGCGGCCGAGCGGAAATACCGGGTCGCTGCCGTTTCGATAGGGGAGGGCTATCGGAGCCCGCTGGAGCGCGCTGCGGTCAGGCGGCGGCCCAATTTTCCAGTGAAAGGTCGGGAATATCGCGAAAGTCCGCGAGGTTGCTTGTCACCAGAATCGACCCGCTGGCGACGGCGTGGCCGGCGATCATGCGATCGAAGTCACGGCCGCGCGCCCATCCGGGCCTCGCTTTTCGACGCGCGGCGGCTTTGGCATCTCCCGGAGCTTGGCGACGGCATCGCGTAGGATGTTGCGCGCCGGATACACAGTGATGACGTCGCCGAGACGCGTAATCTCGAGTTCCATATCGGTATCGGTGTAGGCAAGCTCGGCGGGGATACGCACGGCGTGACTGTTGCCGGGCTTGAAGGCGCGCGTTCGGGCCATGAGCGAAATAAAGGTGAGCCGAATCTGTCCGTCAATCCGCGTATAACGTCCGGCCGGGCCAGCCTTACACCGCCGCGTCGCGGTGCTCGGCGTCGGAGGCCTGCGCCATGTCGAGCACCTTCTGGATCTCGGCCGCGCGGCGAAACGATGGCTCCTGCGTCTTGCCCGCACGAACTGCGCCGACGAAGCGCTCGTAGTTGGTCTCGACCGGGTCGTAGGGAATGTCCCGCCAGTTGGCGGTGTCGAGATCGGCGCCCAGGCACGCACGAAGGGTGGATCGGCCGGTGTCGTAGATCATCTCGATCGATCCCTTCTCGCCATAGACGCGGAGCCTGAGCTGATCGAGCTGGCCGGCCGCGGTTCGGCTCGCCTGGATCGTCCCGATCGCGCCGTTGGTGAAGTCCACATTCAGAGTGAAGGCGTCGTTGGCATCGAGATCGTACTCGCCGATCTTGTTCCCCGGTATCTTGTCGTACGTCTTCAGCCGAGCGAACACGTGGGCGACGTCGAGGCCCGCGCCGTAGGATGCGAAATCGACGATATGGATACCGATGTCGCCCAGGCAGCCGTTTGAGCCGTGCTTCCTGGAAAGGCGCCAGAGCCATCTGCTCTCGGTCTTCCAATCGCCCCAAGCCTTGCCGACGAGCCAGCTCTGGAGGTGGGTCGCCTCCACCTGGCGGACTGAGCCGATCTGCCCGTCGAGCACCATCTTTCGGCCCATCTGCAGGGCAGCTGAGTTGCGGTAGGTGAGGTTGACCATGCCGACCAGGCCGGCTTTCTCCGCCGCCTCGGTCATCTCCATTGCCTTGACAGCGTCTGTGGCCAGCGGCTTCTCGCAGAAGACGTGCTTCCCGGCTGCTAGGGCCAGCATTGTCGTCGGATGGTGCACTCGATCCGGTGTAACGTTCGCCACGGCATCGAAATCGTCCCAGGCAAGCGCCTCCTCGAAGCTCGAGAAGCGCCGCTCGATCCGGTGCTCGGCGCAAAACGACGCCAGCCGCTCCGGCACGACGTCGACGCCCCCGACGATGCTGACGCCCTCGATTTCCGAGAAGCTCCCGGCGTGTCGGTTGGCCATGCCGCCGGTGCCGAGGATGAGCAAGCGCATTGTCGCGTGCCTCAGCTCGGCGTCGTCTCGCGGAAGCTCGGCACCTTGGCGGCAAAATCGTCGAGCCAGGCGACAAGCTTGGGATGGCTCTTCCGCCATTCGCCGGCGGCGCGAAAATCGAGGTAGCCGAGCGAGCAGGCGACCGCGATCTGGCCGATATTCGGCGGATTGGAGAGCTTGGGCGGGGCGGCTTCAAGACTCGAGAGCGCCCGTTCGATCTTGCCTGACTGGTGCTCCAGCCAGCGCTCGCCGCGGCCCTCCGGCGTGCGCCAGCGCTCCTCGTAGACGCGCAGCACCGCGGCATCGCAGATGCCGTCGGCGAGCGCCTGCAGCGTCAGAACCGGAAAGCGCGCCTCGGCCTTCGGAATGATGACTCCGCCGCCGGCCTGCATGTCGAGGAACTCCGCGATCACGCGTGAATCGTAGAGCGCTGTCCCATCCTCGAGGATCAGCGCGGGGATCTTGCCGAGTGGGTTCTCACGGCGCAGAGGCCCGGCGGCGTCGCCTGTATCGGTCACCTGCACGTCGAGGCGCTCGGCGAGCCCGCAGATCGCCGCAGCAATCCTCACCTTCCTGACGAACGGTGAGGCAGCCGCGCTTCTGAGGGTCCACATGTCGGTTTCCTTTCGACGACATCGGGTCGATCAGCCCCCCGCAGGCCGGCGGGCGCCAACGTATGGGGGATCGTGGGGTGGTGGCAGGCGCGGCGGGGCAGTGCCCCGCCGTCGGCGTCAGGGCAGGCTATCGCACCGTACGGCAGTCGCCGTCGTGAACGTGCCAGGGGTCGAGGCCGAGGACGCAATAATCGACCTCGCTGCCGATCCCGACGAAGCCGAGCCCGTGCTCGACCACGTAGAACACCTGATACGGCATCCCGTTGGTCATCACCGCGTCGGCCTGGCAGAAATCGCGCTTGACGATGCCCGGTTCGGGGAAGGGATGGCCACTCGGCCGCGGATTGCCGAGCTCCGCCATGACGAAGCCACGGTGCCAAGTGTGCCGCTCCGCCCAGGCGAAACGCCCTTTGATTTCTCTGAGCGCGCCGGAATCCGAGCAGTTGGAGTCGGTCGCCATCGTCGCGGGAGGCGGCTGGACCACCATGACATCCGCCGCGTTTGCGGAGCCGAAACCCAAGAGAAGTGCCAGCGCCGCCGAGAGCCGAATTGCCGTCATCATTGTTTCCTAGCCGATTCGCCGCCGGGCCGCAGCCGCGCACCCGCGCCCCCTCCGCGGCCCTTGCCAAACTCTATCGCGCCTGAGACGATCAAGGAAGCCGGCTCCGGAAGTGGGGCGGAATTCGTGGCGGACCTTGTCGTTCGAGGCTCACTCCGGGCCGCGCGGGAAGGCTTCAATTGGCGTTCTGCTTCCCTGAGGGCCGTATCGGGGCTTCGAGACCCCGACGAGGCAGGGAGAAGACATGAGCGACAATGGACGCAAGACCGGCCCCAGATGCTTTGCGATCGTGGGGCCGTTTGCGAGCGGCAAGACCAGCCTGCTTGAGGCAATCCTCGCCCGCACCGGCGCCGTCGAGAAGCCGGGCGTGGTGGCGAACGGGAACACGGTCGGCGATTCGTCGCCCGAGGCGCGCGCCCACTCTATGAGCGTGGAGCTGAACGTCGCCGAGACGAGCTTCATGGACGAGACTTTCACCTTCCTGGATTGTCCGGGCTCGGTGGAGTTCAACTACGAGAGCGAGCCGCTCGTCGCCGGCATCGACGCGGCAATCGTCGTCGCCGAGCCCGACGAAAAGAAGATTCCGGCGCTCCAGGTGGTGCTCCGCCACCTCGAAGAGCGCGGCATTCCCCGTTTTCTCTTCCTCAACAAGATCGACAAGGCGTCGATGGGCGTGCGCGATGCGCTGACGCTGCTGCAGCCCGCCTCCGAGACGCCGCTTGTGCTCCGCCAGATCCCGATCTGGAAGAACGAGATCGCCACAGGCTTCATCGACCTCGCGCTCGACCGCGCCTTCGTCTACCGCGAGCACACGCAAAGCGAGGTCATCGACCTCGATCCGAACGAGGAGTCGCGTCGCGACGAGGCGCGCTTCTCCATGCTCGAGCGCCTCGCCGACCACGACGATGCGCTGATGGAGCAGCTTCTGGAGGATATCCAGCCGCCGCGCGACAAGGTCTTCTCCGACCTCGCCGAAGAGCTGCGTGCGGGGCAGATCGTGCCGGTGCTGATCGGCTCGGCAACCAACGGCAACGGCATCCTAAGGCTCCTGAAGGCGCTCCGCCACGAGTCGCCGAACGTCGAAGACACCAAGAAGCGGCTTGGCATCGCTGATGCTTCGAAGACGCTGCTTCAGGTGCTGAAGACGATCCACACGAGCCACGCCGGCAAGCTCTCGCTCGTGCGCGTCCTCGCCGGAAAGGTCGACGATGCAATGGAGCTTCAGACGGCGCGGGGCGAGGTCGGCAAGGTCTCCGGCATCTACCGGCTGGTCGGGCAAAGATCGACGAAGCGCGGCTCTGCCGGGGCGGGCGAGACGGTGGCGCTCGGCAAGGTCGATCCGGCGCAGACCGGGGACACGTTGGGGGCGAAGGGCAGCGCTGTTAAACAGCTTCCGATTCCTCCGGCCCCGCAGCCGGTGCTCAGGCAGGTCGTCAACCCGGCAGAGCGCAAGGACGAGGTGAAGCTCTCCGCCGCGCTCACGCGCATGGTGGAGGAGGACCCCTCGCTCAGCGTCGACCATCGCCAGGACACCGGCGAGACGCTGCTTGGCGGGCAAGGCGAGATGCATCTTCGCGTTGCGGTGGAGCGGCTGACCAGCCGCTTCGGCCTGAAGCTCGAGACGCGGCGTGCGCTGGTTCCCTATCGCGAGACCATCCGCGCCACCATCACCAAGCGCGGCCGCCACAAGAAGCAATCGGGCGGCCACGGGCAGTTCGGCGATGTGGTGCTGGAGGTGAAGCCGCTGGCGCGCGGCACCGGCTTCGCCTTCGACGATACGATCACCGGCGGCGTGGTGCCGAAGAACTACATCCCGGCGGTCGAGGCGGGGGTGCGCGAGGCGCTGAAGAACGGGCCGCTCGGCGGCTTCCCGGTGGTCGACGTCGGCGTGACGCTGACCGACGGCTCTTATCACGACGTCGATTCGTCCGACCAGGCGTTCAAGATGGCCGGCATCCTCGGCATGCGCGAAGCGCTGCCCGAGGCGCGGCCGGTGCTGCTTGAACCGGTGCTCTCCGTGAAGATCGCCGTTCCCAACGACTTCACCGCCCGCGTCAACGCCATCGTCTCCGGCCGGCGCGGTCAGCTCATGGGCTTCGACGCGCGCCCCGGCTGGAACGGCTGGGATGTCGTGGAGGCGCTGATCCCGGAGGCGGAGATCGCCGACCTGATCATCGAGCTCCGCTCCGCGACGGCCGGCGTCGGCACCTTCACCGCGGAGTTCAACAAGATGGCCGAGGTCTCGGGGCGGCTCGCCGACGATATCCTCGCCAACGCCAAGCCGCAGGCGGCGTAGCCGCCGCCGTACCGGCGGGGGAGGCAGCCCCCCTCATGCCGCGTCCTCGATCTCGCGGCGCTCGCAAATGCGGTCGATGAGGCCCCAGGCTTCGGCCTCCTCGGCCGTCATGAAGTGGTCGCGGTCGAGGGTGCGCTCGACCTCCTCGTAGGTGCGGCCGCAATGCTTCACGTAGAGCTCGTAGATTCGCTGCTTGGTTCTGACGATGTCCTCCGCGTGGCGGGCGAAGTCGGAGGCTTGTCCCTGGAACCCGCCTGCCGGCTGGTGAACGACGATGCGGGCATTGGGAAGCGCACAGCGTTGGCCTTCGGCGCCGGCCATCAGCAAGAGTGAGCCCATCGACGCGGCGAAGCCCATGCATAGTGTCGTGACGGGGCTGCGGATGAATTGCATCGCGTCGTAGATCGCCAGCCCTGCGGTTACGGAGCCGCCCGGCGAATTGATGTACATGGCGATCTCCTTCTTGGGGCTTTCCGACTCCAGGAAGAGGAGTTGCGCACAGACCAGCGCCGACATGCCGTCCTCGACCGGCCCGTTCACGAAGATGATCCGCTCTTTCAGAAGACGCGAGAAGATGTCGTAGGCGCGCTCGCCGCGGTTCGACTGCTCCACGACCATCGGTACGAAGTTCATCGGGCTGCTCATGATTCGCCTCCCGTGGCTCACGCTGCCAGCCGCATCATCGGTCCACTGTTGCGGCCTCTCGGCCGCAGATAGGGCGTGGCGTACACGCGCCGGGGAGCAACTCGCGCAAACGTCCGCTGTGGAGCAGAGGCAGAGAGCATCACGGAGAATTCGTCGTGAACGATGCGCAGATGCGTGCCGCCCGCGTCGGATTCCGAAAGCTCAAACGTCACGACGCTGTCCAGATCGGGAAGATCCTCATCGCGCCTGAGACGCCGCCAGCGATAGCGGAGCAGCCGATGCGGCCTCTCACACAGCGTCTCGAGCTCGACGGTGTGATCCTTGTCGTCGAAATCCAGGCGAAGAGGATGGCTGTCGTCCCCAGGTTGGATCTCGTCCGGCTCGAGCCACGCCGCGAGAAGCTGCGGTTCGGTCAGCGCGCGCCACACCTTCTCTGGAGGCGCATCGAGATCGCATTCGACAACGATCGGTTCGGGCGCGTCGGCGCGCTTGGTGTCGTGCGTCATTGATCCACTCCTTTGAGGACATCCCTCAGCTTCTCGATCCGCTGCGGCCAGAATGCCCTGTAACGGTCGACCCAGTCGAAAAGCGGTGTGAGCCCCGCCGGGTCGCCGCGGTAATAGGCGTGCCGTCCTTCGCGACGCTCGGTGACCAGCCCGGCGCCGCGCAGCGCCGCCAGGTGCTGCGAGATTGCAGGCTGCGAGATCGGGAACCCGGACTTCAGCTCCGACACGCTCATCTCGCGCGCGAGGATTCGCTCGAATACCGCTCGTCGCGTCGGGTCCGCCAGGGCCCGGAAGACGTCCTTCTCCATAGCGCAAACGTATAAGCGAAGACTTATACGTGTGGCAAGCGTGGAGTACACGCGACGTTGTCGGCCGAGAGGAGAGCGGCGTGCGCTGCTGCGTCAACGGCCTGCGATGCGCCCTCTCGTATACGCGCGAAAGGAGGCACATTTGCTAGCGCCGAATTGATGCGCCGCGAGCATCGAATCCAAAAACCCTGCCTATCGGAGAGCCATATACTGTGCGAGGCAAGGAACACGCTTCGCCATGGCCGACACCGAGCAAAAAGCCCGCGCCTACTTCTATCGGCACAGCCTGGTCGTGCGCATTACGCACTGGGTGAATGTGCTGTGCATGACACTGCTCCTGATGAGCGGCCTGCAGATATTCAATGCCCATCCGGCGCTTTACGTCGGCAGTGCCTCGACCTTCGACGATCCCGTGCTTTCGATGGGCGCCGTGCGCGGCGAGGACGGGCGGCCGATCGGCGTGACGCAGATTCTCGGCAAGCAGTTCGACACGACCGGCGTTTTCGGCCTGTCGGTGACGGGCAATCGCTGGACCTCGCGCGGCTTCCCCTCCTGGGCGACGATCCCCGGCTACCAGGACCTCGCGACCGGCCGCCGCTGGCATTTCTTCTTCGGCTGGCTCTTCGTCATCAACGGGCTCGTCTATGTCGGCTACACGATCTTCACCGGCCATTGGCGGCAACTCGTGCCGACCGGCGCGCAGCTTCGCCACATCGGCGCGTCGATCCGCCAGCACCTTCTCCTGCGCTTTCCCAAGGGCGAGGAGGCGAAGACCTACAACGTGCTTCAAAAGCTCGCCTATTTCGGCGTGATCTTTGTCGCCGTGCCGATTCTGATCCTCGCCGGGCTGACCATGTCGCCGGGAGTGGACGCCGCCTTTCCTTGGCTCTTGGACATCTTCGGCGGACGGCAGACGGCGCGAACGATCCACTTCATCTGCGCAGCGCTGATATTGCTTTTCGTCATCGTGCACATCGTCATGGTTCTGATCTCGGGCGTCTGGAACAACATCCGCTCGATGATCACCGGCAGATATCGGATCGAACCGGAGGAGCAGCCGCATGCCGCGGAATGAAGGTTCGACGAGCGCTCGCTCAAGCCGCCGCAGCTTCCTGCGCGGCCTCGGCGTTGCGACCGGAACGCTGGCGCTGACCGGCTGCGACGCGCTTTCGCAGGCACCGTGGTTCCGCAAGATTCTGTTCTTCGACGAGCAGGTGACGCGGCGCGTGCAGCGGGCGATTCTCGGACAAAGCGATCTCGCGCGCGAATACACCGAAGACGATCTATCGCCCGCGTTCAGGGCCAACGGCTCGACCTCGATCGACGATCCGGACTATCAGGCGATGGTCGCGAACGGCTTCGCCGACTGGAAGCTGAAGCTTGACGGGCTCGTTGAGAATCCGGGCGAATTCTCGCTCGCCGATCTCCGCGGCATGCCGTCGCGCACGCAGATCACCCGCCACGACTGCGTCGAAGGCTGGAGCTGCATCGGCAAATGGAAAGGCGTGCAGCTGAGCCATCTGCTTGAGCAGGCGAACCTCAAGCCCGACGCGCGCTACCTCGTCTTCCATTGCGCCGACACGCTCTATGGTCAGGCTCTCTACTATGAGAGCATCGGGCTCGAGGACGCCTTCCACCCGCAGACGATCCTCGCCTACGAGATGAACGACGAGACCCTGACCGTGCCGCACGGCGCGCCACTTCGCGTCCGCATCGAGCGGCAGCTCGGTTACAAGATGGCGAAATACATCATGCGCATCGAGGCGGTCGAAAGCTTCGATCACCTCTATGGCGGCAAGGGCGGCTTCTGGGAAGACCGCGGCTACGAATGGTACGGCGGGATTTGAACGGCGGTACTTCCGTTATGCTGGCGGGCCGCCGAGCGTAGCGTGGGGCGGCCACAAGATCGGGGAGGTAGCCATGCGTTCTCCTGAGGAAGCCTTTGTCGTCGCCGCGCGACCCGAGCCGATTTCCCTCAAGCCCGCCGAGACCGCGATCATCGTCGTCGACATGCAGAACGACTTCGGCTCCGAAGGCGGCATGTTCGCGCTCGCCGGAATCGACATTTCCGCTATTCAAGGCGTAGTCGCGCCGACCGCCCGGGTCCTCGGCGCCGCGCGGCGCGCCGGTCTCCCCGTGGTCTATCTGAAGATGGGCTTTCACGCCGATCTTTCGAATGCCGGCGAGTCCGACGCCCCGAACTTCGTCCGGCACCGGCGCATGCGCGTCGGAGAAGCGACGACGGCACCCGACGGGTCACCCAGCCGAATTCTGATCCGTGACACATGGAACACCGACATCGTGCCCGAACTCACCCCAGAAGCGGGTGACGGTGTCGTCTGGAAGCACCGCTACAGCGGCTTCTTCGAAACGGAGTTCGACGCTGTTCTGAAGAGCCGTTCCGTCCGGACCCTGGTGTTCACCGGCTGCACGACCAGCATCTGCGTTGACTCGACGGTCCGCGACGCATTCTTCCGGGACTACGAGTGCCTTCTCCTGGAAGACTGCATGGCGGAGCCGATCGGCGCTGCGCGGCCGCGCAGCAACCATGAGGCGTCGCTGCTCGCGATTCAGCTTCTCTTCGGCTGGGTTGCGCGGTCGCTCGATTTCATCGCGGCTGTCGAGGGCCGCTTTGTCCCGCTCCCGGCCTGAGACCTCAGAAGCTCCACCGCCGCGCGTTGGCGACGAGGAAGTCGCGGAAGACCGTGACGCGCGCCGAATCCTTCAGCTCCGCCGGATAGACGAAGAAGCCGTCGAACGTCGGCACTTCGTAGTCGGGGAGAATCGGCACGAGCGCCGACTGTGGCCCGACCAGATAGTCGGGGAGAAGCGCGATGCCGACGCCCTTCTCCACGGCGCGGCGGATGGCGTTGACGTTGTTCACCGAGAAGACCGGCTGGCGCGGATTGCCCGGCTCGCGTCCGGCCGTGCACAGCCAGTTCATCGTCTTCAGGTAGGTCGGGGCGTTTTCGCCGAAGATGACGATGCGATGGTTGTCGATGTCGTCGGTGGTCTTCGGCTCGCCGAAGCGGTCGAGGTAGTCGCGCGACGCATAGACGTGGAAATGCAGCGTGAAGAGCCGCCGTTGGATCAAATCGGGCTGCGTCGGCGCGCGCAGGCGGATCGCCACGTCAGCTTGGCGCATGGCGACGTCGAGCTCCGAATCGTCGAGGATCAGCTCCAGCCTGATGCCGGGATAGCGGTCGACGAACTCGTTGACGCGCGAGGTGAGCCAAGTCGAGCCGATCCCGACCGTCGTGGTGACCCGCAATGTGCCGGTCGGCTGCCCGCGCGAATCGACGAGCTGTGCGCGCACGCTTTCGAGCTTGAGCACGATGTCGCGCGCGGCGCGCATCAGAAGCTCTCCCTCTTCGGTGAGGATCAGGCCGCGTGCATGACGGTGGAAGAGCGGCGTGCCGAGCTCCTGCTCGAGCGCGCTCACCTGCCGGCTCACCGCCGACTGGCTCATGTTGAGAACCTCGCCGGCGCGCGTGAACGAGCCTTCCTGGGCGGCGGCATGGAAGATGCGCAGCTTGTCCCAGTCGATCTCGCCGCGTTGTACGGGCGGTCCCGGTTCCTGAATGTTCAAGCGATCACTCCGCTGCTTCGCGCGTCGCTTCTACGCTGAACAGGTACTTCTCCGCCTCCAGTGCCGCCATGCAGCCCATTCCGGCTGCCGTTACCGCCTGGCGGAACACCTCGTCGGTCACATCGCCTGCCGCATACACGCCCGAAACGTTGGTCGCAGTCGAATCGGGCGCGGTCCGGATGTAGCCGCTCGGCTTCAGCTCGAGCTGGTCCCTGAACAACGAAACAGCGGGCTCATGACCTATAGCAATGAATATGCCGTCAACGGCAATGTCCGACTTTTCGCCGGTTTTCACGTTCTTCAGCCGCGCCCCGGTCACCGCCGGCGGGAATCCGCCCTCGCCGAGCACTTCGTCGAGCGTCGTGTCCCAGACGACCTCGACGTTGCCGCGGGAAACAAGCCGCTCCTGCATGATGCGCTCGGCGCGAAAGGCATCGCGCCGGTGCACGACCGTCACCTTCCTGGCGAGGTGCGACAGGTAGATCGCCTCTTCCACCGCCGTGTTGCCGCCGCCCACCACGAGCACGTCCTTGCCCTTGAAGAAGAAGCCGTCGCAGGTGGCGCAGGCGGAGACGCCGAAGCCCTTGAAGCGCTCCTCCGAGGGGAGACCGAGCCAGCGCGCCTGTGCGCCGGTCGCGATGATGAGAGCGTCGGCCGTCCACGTGTCGCCGCCGTCGAGCGTCATGCGGAAGGGGCTGTGCCGGATGTCGGCCTCGACCACCGTGTCGGAGATCATGCGTGTGCCCACGTTCTCCGCCTGCGCGCGCATCTGCTCCATCAGCCACGGACCCTGGATCGGGTCGGCGAACCCGGGATAGTTCTCGACATCGGTGGTGATGGTCATCTGCCCGCCGGGCTGCAAGCCGGCGATCAGCACCGGCTCGAGCATAGCCCGTGCCGCGTAGATCGCGGCGGTGTACCCGGCCGGGCCGGAACCGAGAATAAGAAGCCGCGCATGATGCTGGGCCATGTCCGTCGCCGCCTCTAGCTGGCCCTGCGGAAGGGGTTGAGCTTCTTGAACGTGGAGGAGATGCGGTGGCGGCCCTGCTCGCGCGCCACGACCGACTGGTCCGTCACCCAGTTCATCTGTATCGCCCGGCGCGTCCCGTCGAACGGCAGGTGGCCGTGCCATGAATTGTCGGAGCGGCGGAAGACCAGAAGCGTGCCGCCGTGCGGCGGCACCTCGTCGACATAGTCTTCGATATCGGTGCCGTTCCTGAGGATGCGGAGCCGACCGCCGTCCTTCTCCCATTTCTCGTTCATGTAGAGGAGGACGGTAATGATCTTCGTCGTGGAATCGGTGTGGATCTTGCCGTCGGTCGGCCGGCATTCCCCGCGCACGGTGAACATGGTCGGGCGCGCGGAGAGATCGACGCCGAACTTCTTCTCGATCGCAGCGCGGAACTCGGGGCCGTCGAGCTCTTCGATGAGCGCTTCGAAGTGACCGCCGATCGTGACCTCCGAGAGCGGATGAGAGCCCGGCCCCGGCACGGGAGGATAGTCGGCGACGACGCCGCGGAAGCCGTCGGCGCGCACGAAGTCCGGCACGACGACGTAGTCGTAGGGTTCGCGCTTCAGCGGTGTCCGCTCGAGCGCGGCGAAATCGAGATAGGCCATGGTCCCCGATCGGTGTGAGGCGCCGCCAAAAGCCAGCGGCCGGCCGGATGTGAGATAGTGGAAGGCAGCGCGGGCTTCAAGAATGCCCGGCGTCGCGGGCGGCAACTCCCAGCGTCACCGCGCGCCCTGGACAGGCAACGGCGGAGTCCTCTAGACCGGCAGATGGCCGCGCCGGCCGCGAGAAACAAAGCCAGAGAGCCGCCTCCGCGGCAGGGCGCGAGGAGAATCTGAGGGGAAGGCATGAGCACGCTCTCCGAGACGGTCAAGAAGAGCCTCGCTGCGTCCGTCGACAGCGCGGACGCGCGCACCGCACCCTATCGGCATTGGATCCTGCGGGACGTCCTTCCGCAAGGCGTCTACAAGACCTTGAAGGAGATGCCGTTCCCGGTCGCCGATCTCGCCGGCGTCTCGGGCACGCGCGAGGCCCACAACGCCGACCGCATCTATTTCTCAGGCGAGAACCTGGAGAAGTTCGAGAACGCGCGCGCCACGGCCGAGGCCTTCCAGGACCCGGAGACGGTCACGCATATCGCCGAAGTCTTCGGCGCGCCGCTCGACGACACCTACGTCCGCATCGAATACGCGCAGGACGCCGACGGCTTCTGGCTGAAGCCGCACACCGATATCGGCGTGAAGATGTTCACGATGCTGATCTACATGTCCGACGATCCGCGCCATTCCGATCTCGGCACCGACATCTACGCCGACGAGAACACGCATGCCGGCCGCTCGCCCTTCGAGCCCAATTCGGCGCTGATCTTCGTACCGGCGAAGAACACGTGGCACGGTTTCGAGAAGCGGCCGATCCACGGCGTCAGGCGCTCCCTCATCGTCAATTACGTGACGAACGAGTGGCGCGCGCGCGAGCAGCTCGCCTTTCCGCAGCAGCCGGTGGCCGCCAAGGCGGCCTAGACGCGGGCGCGGGCCTTTTTCCGGCCGGGCTGCGTGGCGGCCTTGTCGTGGCCGAGCCCGGCTGCGATCAAGCTCCAGATACGTTCGAAGGCTGCTTCGCTCGCCGCCGCGTCGGCCCATTCGGCTGCGTGGGAGGATTGTGGAACCGCACCGTCGCATCGAAGAGCGCGCGCGCCGTCACGGCGTCTCGGAGCGCCGCTTTGCTCGCGAAAGAAATGCCGATAGACGCTGCCGCGGCTGGCGCCGAGCGCGCGTGCGAGGTCGACGACGTTCGCCTTCTCCGGGCCGAAGCGGCGCAGAACCTCCTCGGCGGCGTCGAGTATTTGCTCTGCTGTCAGCGGCCGGTCATTCACGCGGGCCGCCCTCTTCCGCTCGCTGTCGAGCATCGACAGATTTCAATATCTGTCAGTCAATCTCCCATGCCGAGCAATGCGCGGATGCGGCGCGCCGGCTCCATCGTCGGATAGATCGGCGCCTTCCCCGCGAAGCTCCAGTCGAGGTCGTCCCCTTCGATCGGAGAGACCAGCCCCTCGGTGACGACCCGGTTAAGGAACGCCTCGTGCCGCGCGCCCTGTCCCTCGAGCCGCAGCACGTGCACCGGCCGGCCCGTGGCGAGCGCCTCGGAGATCATCGAGATCGACTCGGCCGTCACGATCAGGCGGTCGGCGAGGGCGAGGATGCCAAAGTAGGGGTTCTCCCCGTCTTCGTCCCAAAGGGTACCGACCGGCTCGGAGGCGAAGGCGGCGCCGATCATCAGCTTGGCCATGTCGACGGTCCGCCTCGACGGCGTGACCGCGGCGCCGAAGCCGTGCTCTGCATGTGCCTTGCGCAAGACCTGGAGGAGGCGCGCCACGACCGCGTCGGTCAGACGGTAGTTCGCGTTGTCGCCGCCGACGAGAACGCCGAGAAGCGGCCGCCCGTCCGAGCCGAGACGGTCGCGCCACTCGGTCTTCGCCTCGGCGAGCCGCTGCGGCGTGACGCGGTGAAGTGCCGTCGGCACGGCGACGACGTTGCGGCCGTCGACGCGGTCGTGCGGCATCGCCGCGACGAGATCGAACTTGGTGCGCGCGAGCTCCGGATTCTGCACATAGGCGGTCAGCGTGCGTCCGCCGGAGGCGCGCTTCACCGCGAGAGCCGGTCCGATGGAGCGACGGCCGCAGCCGATGATGAGGCGCGGCCAGGGCGGCGCCAGCCTGTCGCCGGAAGGATCGAGCGCCGAGAGCGGCATGGGCAGGAGCCCGCCCGGGAGCGAAGCCCAGGGGCGCCTAACGGCGATACGCTTTTCCTCGATCGGCAGGCCGACAGCTTCCGCCAAGCCGAGCGCCTGGCTCCGCATGCCGGCCTCGCCCGTCGTCAGCACCCAGCAAACATCGCTCATCGCCTCGGCGGGTAGAGAGGTGAGCGGAGGAAATCAACGGCGACGCCGGCTCAATTCACCATGTGCGCGACAATGCCGCTATTGTGGCTGCCACCGGGCGCGAGCTCGGCGGAGAGGGGCTCGGAATGCAGCCGCGTGGCGACTCGCACGAGCGCCAGGGCAAGGATGATCGCATAGAAAATGCGACGTGCCAGCGGAGATCTGAAAAGCGACATCACTGAAACTCAAGGCGCCGGGATTTTCCCGACGCCCTGAGAATAACCGCATCGCAGTCGCGGCAAAAGGTCTACCGCCTCAGATGGTTGCCGACGCGATCGCCTCAGCGAGATCGCCGTAGGGCTCGCAGGTCGTGCCGCAGCGTTTCTCGATCTCGTTCAGCTGCTCCTTGGCGTGGGTCATGTCGCCCTTCACCAGATAGGCCTCACCGAGATATTCGCGCACGAGCGTGTAGTCGGGGTCGAGCGCCACCGCCTGCAGATAATAGCCGATGCCTTCGTCGACATGGCCGAGCTTGCGCGTCGCGTAGCCGCGATAGTTGAGCGCCTCGGCGGTGTTCGGGTTATTGAGGAGATCGAGGGTGGCAAGCGCCTCCTCGTAGCGGCCTTCCTTGGCGAGCACGTAGGCGTAGGTCGTGAGCGACTTGTCGTCGATCAGGTTCGACTGCGCGTCGATGCACATCTTCTTCTGCTGGCTATAGACCTGGCCGCGCGGGCAGGTCGGAGTGTTCGTGCTGCTGCTGTCGCTGCCGGCGGCGAAGGCGGGCGCCGCAAGCAGCCCTCCGGCGAGAAAGCTCGCGGCGAGGGCAGGAACGATCTTCATGGGGAGCCTCATCAATGTGCCATCCGCGGCCGAGGCCGCCCTGGGATCATACGGCAAGGCGGCCATCAAATAACGTCACTCTGGTGTGATGCCGGGAAGGGGTCGGCGGCTTTCGTCGCGATCTCACGCGCTGGCGCGGCCCCGCCGATCGCGGTCGGCATCAGCGTTCATGGCTTCGACGTGAGCCCTGAAATCCTCCTCCGGCGCGGGCCTGCCGAACAGGTATCCCTGGAAAGCGTGGCAGCCGAACTGCCTGAGCAGGATGGATTGCAGCTCCGTCTCCACGCCCTCGGCGATGACCGCGATCTTCAGGCTGCGGGCCATGCTCAGGATGGTCTGCACGATCTCCCGATCGCTCTCGTCGCTTTCGATGTCGTGCACGAACGAGCGGTCGATCTTCACGGCGTCGATCGGCAGCCGCTTCAGATAGGAGAGCGACGAATAGCCGGTGCCGAAATCGTCCAGCGCGAAGCTCAGACCGAGGGCCTGCAGCCTGCGCATCACGGTCGCCACAACCTCGATGTCGTCGAGCATGACATGCTCGGTGATTTCCAGCGTGAGCCGATCGGCCCGCGCCCCCGATTCGGCCAGCGCCGCCTCGACGTTCGCGACGAAGTCGGGGCGGCTGAACTGCTGCGCGCTGACGTTGATGGCAAGCCGAAGGTCGCGCGTCTGCGGATCGTCCTCCCATCGCTTGAGCGTCCCGCAGGCAGCCCTCAATACCCAACTGTCGATGGAGCCGATCAGGCCGCTGTGCTCGGCCAGCTTGATGAATTCTCCCGCCGCGATGAGACCACGCGTGGGGTGGTTCCACCTGAGCAGGGCCTCGGCGCTCACACAACGGCCCGTCGCGGTGACGATCGGCTGATAATGCAGCTCGAGCCCACCCTCGCTGTGCGCTCGCCTGAGCTCTGAGGTGAGGGCCAACCGGTCGCTCGCGGCGACCTCCATCCGCGGTTCGAAAAACCGCAAAGCGCCGCGATCTGCCGACTTCGCTTCGTACATGGCGAGGTCGGCATGCTTCAGCACGTCGTCGACGCTGTCGTGGGCTTTCGACAGGAGCACGGCGCCGATGCTCGCTGTGGTCTGGAAGATGCCCTCCGAAAAGTGGTACGGCTGATCGATCGCGAAGAGAAGCTTGGTGCCTAGAGAGCGCACGAGCGCCTCGGCCTCTTCCCGATCGTCGCTCAGCCCCTGCAGCAGCACGACGAACTCGTCGCCCCCGAGCCGCGCCACGAGATCCTGCGCGCCGAGGCAGTCACTGATGCGCGTCGCAATCTCGCACAGGAACTGGTCGCCCACATGATGACCCTTCGTGTCGTTCAGCACCTTGAAGTGATCGAGGTCGACGAAGAGCAGCGCGGCACGACCCGGCTGATTGCCTTGGTCGGCAAGGACGCCGCGTAGCCGCTCCTCGAGCGTGGTGCGGTTGGGAAGATGGGTGAGCGGATCGAGGTAGGCGAGCTCCGCAATCCTCGCCTCCGAGCGCTTCCTGTCGGAGATGTCGATCACGTAGCCGTGCCAAAGCGTCGAGCCGTTGGCTTCGCGCTCGGGCACCGCGTGCACGAGCACCCATTTCTCTGCGCCGCCGGGAAGCGAGACGCGGTACTCGCATTGCAGCGGCGTCAGCGTGTCGCGCGAGTAGTGGATAGCCCGTTCGACACGTTTGTAGTCGTCGCGATGAATGAGGTTGCGGTAGGCGGTCGAATCCTCGGTCACGTCCTCGGGGCGGACCCCGAACATTTTGTAGAGACCGATGCTGGCGTAGGGCTGCGAGAACGTGCCGTCGGGCCGGCAGCGCAACTGCATGAGGTAGCCCGACATGATCGACGCGATCTTGCTGTAGCGGTCCTCCAGCTCGAGTCGGCGTATCGTCTCGGTGATCTCGCGCACGGTGCCTTCGTAGTAGAGCGGCTCGCCCGTCTTCTCGTCGCGCACGAGGCGCACGTTCTCCTCGATCCAGATGCGCTCGCGTGTCTTGTGGCGATAGACCTCCGAGACTACGCCGATCGCTTCGCCATGCTCCAGAACCATCTTATGGATTTCGCCGCGGCGGTTGGGATCGACATACCATTCGTTGGCGATGTCGTTGCAGCTGCCGATGAGTTCCGCCTCGCTCTCGTAGCCGTTCAGCCTGACCAGAGCCGGATTGGCGCTGATCATCTTGCCGCCAAGCGTTGATCGAAACACGCCCTCGCTGATGCTCTCATAGAGCTGTCGCAGGCTGGCCTCGGAGCGCCGCATTTCCACGAGGGCCCGATGACGCTCATACGCCAGGAGCGCGAACCCGAGCGCAGCGGCGATGCTGACGGCGGAGAGCCCCGCCGTGATTGCCGGCGCGGTGCTCACGATTGACGGCGGCGTGGCGAGAACGAGGACGGCCGCCAGCAGCACGACGACGCCGACCGCTGTCGCCCATCTTCGCCACGCACCGGGACGCGGCCATCCGGCATCCGAGCGCCGACGCGTCGCAGCGCCGGGATGTATCGATTCATCCTCCGGCCCTCTCCGACGAAGCAGCGCAGTTTGTTGGGCGCTCAACGCGGCCTCCGATCTCCCCACGACCCTGGCCGCAAAATTGAAAACAGAGACTTAAGGTAGTCGGCTTTACAATCTTGGTATGTGCGCTGAGCGCCCGCCACCAGAGCGCGCGCGAGCCTGGATTCGGCGCGATTCCTGCGCGCCGTCATGCCGCACCCGCATATCGAGAGAAGTGAAGTGATACAACTTTCAGATGTGTAAGTTCATGCCTGACGGAATCCGCGTCCGCGCCAGGCGGCGCCGAGCTGACCGGGATTGACTTCTTCACAGCCCTAACGAGGCGACAGAAGACGGTCGTCGAACGCAGCAGGGGCAACGAGTGGCGTTGGTAGACCGCGTTTTCTCGGAGCCGACCGCAGCCCTTCCCGCCGACCCACGGTCAGGAGCACGGGGCCCAGGCTGACACGCCTCCGCGCCAAGTCCAGGCGGCGCTATCCGCCCACTGACAGGCCGCCGAAGACGAAAGCAATGCCCAACCCGGCGGCGAGCACAAGGAAGGACACAGCCGTCATCGCCGCGAGCGGAGGGTGAAGCGTATGACGCGCTCCGGCTTCGTGACCGTGCTCGGAGCGGCCCGTCGCCGTACCGCTCATCGCCATCTCGCCCATGTCCATCTTCGTCGAAGCGTCGGGACGCACGGTCATCATGCCGTGCTTCAGGTGGTTGGCAACCAGCCACCAGTTCATCGGATAGGCGACGACGAAGCCGACCATCAGAGCGATCGACATGCGGAACCAGAAGAGCGGCTCGGTCGGCTCGTGTGCTTCGGGCACGCTTCTCCACGCGAGGGTGGAAACCACAATCATGCCGCCCATCAGGCAGTTCATCGACAGGAGCTCCGACATGAAGGTGGAGCGCAGCGAGGAGGAGTAGGAGCCGCCCGCCATGCTGCGCATGAACAGCGCCTGGAAGATCGTCCAGCCAAACCCGAAGCCGAGCGCATATTCCAATACGAGATCGGCGAGTTGCGGCAGCGCGACCAGCGCGCCGATGACCGCGCCCGCGAGGATGCCGACCCCATCGCCGGCCACGCAATGCATCGTGGAGCCGAGAACCTGCGGCCAGCGGACGGCGACATATCGCTCGTGCAGGCCGGGCAGCGGCTCGCGGCAGCCGAGCAGGTGGAGAAAAGCGCCGAACGGTCCGGAGTAGAGCGTCAGCAGCACGAAGCCCCACTTCATCACCGGGCTCTCGGGCGTCGTCCTGATGTCGATCGCCACGAACGCGACCGACAGCGCCGTCAGCCCGAACCACAGAAGCATTACGCCGTCGATGATCATGTTTCCCTTCGGCTTGTTTGGTTTCTCTTAACCGCGCTGCCTGTTGGCGGAACTGCACGTTGAAAGCGCTGAGCGGACAGGAGATCATACCGCGTGGCGATTGCGGGGATGTTAGCGCGTCCCGCATGTCGGCCGCGCAGGGAGAGAGCGATGATGTCTCGATGGCTTGGAGTACGCCGATCACGCGCAGTGTCCCGCGCGCCCGCCACGGCCGCGTGCACAATGCTCGCCTCCGTCTGCCTCGTTACCGGTGCGATCGCCGATGAGCCGATCAGCGAGGTCAAATATGCCTGCGCGGACGGGAAGAGCATCGAGGCGACTTACTATCCCGAGAAGGTTGAGCTGAAGCTGAGCGACGGGCGCGAGATGACGCTGCCGCAGACCATGTCGGGCTCCGGCATCCGCTACGCCAATGCCGACGAATCCTTCGTCTTCTGGAGCAAGGGCAACACTGCTTTCGCCACTGAGGGCGATCCGAACACGCCGACCTTCGCCGACTGCGTGGAGCAGCCGAAGAGCTAGCGCGGGCAGGCGGTCCTTCCGCTGATCCGGCCTCGGCGCCCGCTCCTGACATGGCGTGTCAGGAGGTCGCGCAGAGGTGAGGGCGCCGCCCTCGCCAATTGCCGTTCGATCGCCCATATTCGCGACATGCCGTCACGCAAGAAGTCCGGATTCGGCGAAGCGCCGCAGGCGCCGCTCGAAGGCACCCCGCTCGCCGGGCCGGTCTCGGCGTGGGCTGACGAGATATCGAAGACCGCAGAGGAGAAGCCGAAGCGCCGCGTGAAGGGGCGCTGCGACCCGACGCTCTCCGACCGTTCGATCCCGCTCGGGCCGACGCCGCGATCCGAGGGGCGCCACGCTGAAGACAAGCCGCTCAAGACCGCGCGTGGCACGTCGATGGGCGGTCGCGCCACCGCCAAGGAGCGCGCGGGTGCAGGGCTGATGCCGGTAGCCGGCCTCGACGTGACGCTCGAGGAAGCGGGGTCGCTGCCGCAGGGCGCCGTCACCGCGACGGTCGAAGCGCTCTCCGCGTTGATCGAGCAGGGCCGGCCGGAGTTCCGCGATAAGACCTGGGTCCCGCACCGCCCACCGCGGCCGGAGAAGAGCGAGGGCGGCGTACCGCTCAGGATCGTCTCCGACTTCGAGCCGAAGGGCGACCAGCCCGCTGCGATCGACGAGCTGGTGCAGGGCATATCGGATGCGGGCGAGCACACGCAGGTGCTCCTCGGCGTTACCGGCTCCGGCAAGACCTTTACCATGGCGAAGGTGATCGAGGCCACGCAGCGCCCGGCGCTGATCCTCGCCCCGAACAAGACGCTCGCCGCGCAGCTCTATGGCGAGTTCAAGTCGTTCTTCCCGGAGAACGCGGTCGAATACTTCGTCTCGTATTACGACTACTATCAGCCCGAGGCCTACGTGCCTCGCACCGACACCTATATCGAGAAGGAATCGTCGATCAACGAGCAGATCGACCGCATGCGCCACTCGGCGACACGCACCCTGCTCGAGCGCGACGACGCGGTGATCGTCGCCTCCGTCTCCTGCATCTACGGTATCGGCTCGGTGGAGACTTATACGGCGATGACCTTCGGCCTGGAGGTCGGACTTGCCATCGACCTGCGCCAGGTCGTCGCCGACCTGGTGGCGCTGCAATACAAGCGCCTCGACATGAACTTTGTGCGCGGCTCCTTCCGCCTGCGCGGCGACACGTTGGAGCTCTTCCCCGCGCATCTGGAGGACCGCGCCTGGCGCGTCTCCTTCTTCGGCGACGAGATCGAATCGATCCAGGAGTTCGATCCGCTCACCGGGCAGAAGACCGGCGATCTGAAGAGCGTGAAGGTTTACGCCAACTCGCACTACGTGACGCCGAAGCCGACGCTGCAGCAGGCCATCAAGGGCATTCGCGAGGAGCTGCAATGGCGGCTTCAGGAGCTCGACAAGGCCGGCCGGCTGCTGGAGGCGCAGCGCCTCGCGCAGCGCACGCAGTTCGACCTGGAGATGATCGAGGCGACCGGCTCCTGCGCCGGCATCGAGAACTATTCGCGCTATTTGACCGGCCGCAAGCCGGGCGAGCCGCCGCCGACGCTGTTCGAGTATCTCCCCGACAACGCGCTCGTCTTCGTCGACGAGAGCCACGTGACCATCCCGCAGATCGGCGGCATGTATCGCGGCGACTTCCGCCGCAAGGCGACGCTCGCCGAATACGGCTTCCGTCTGCCGTCCTGCATGGACAACCGGCCGCTGCGCTTCGAGGAGTGGGATCTGATGCGGCCGCAGACCGTGTGCGTCTCCGCGACACCGGGCGGCTGGGAGTTGAACCGCACCGGCGGCATCTTCGCCGAGCAGGTGATCCGCCCGACCGGGCTGATCGACCCGCCGGTGGAGATCCGCCCGGCCAAGAGCCAGGTCGACGACCTTCTCGGCGAGGTGCGTGAGGTGGCGGCGAAGGGCTACCGCTCGCTGGTCACCACGCTGACCAAGCGCATGGCCGAGGATCTGACCGAGTATCTGCACGAGCAGGGCGTGCGCGTGCGTTACATGCATTCCGACGTGGAGACGCTGGAGCGGATCGAGATCATCCGCGACCTGCGCCTCGGCGCCTTCGACGTGCTCGTCGGCATCAACCTGCTGCGCGAGGGCCTCGACATTCCCGAATGCGCGCTCGTCGCCATCCTCGACGCCGACAAGGAAGGGTTCCTGCGCTCCGAGACGTCGCTGATCCAGACGATCGGCCGCGCCGCGCGCAACGTCGACGGCAAGGTGGTGCTCTACGCCGATTCCATCACCGGCTCGATGGAGCGGGCGATGGCGGAGACCGAGCGCCGCCGCGAGAAGCAGCTCGCCTATAACGCCGAGCACGGCATCACGCCGGAATCGGTGAAGCGCTCGATCGGCGACATCCTCGACAGCGTCTACGAGCGCGACCACGTGCGCGTCGACACCGGCCTCGCCGACGAGGGCATGATCGGCCACAATTTCGAAGCGCACATGGCCGACCTGCAGAAGCGCATGCTGGAAGCCGCCGGCAACCTCGAGTTCGAGGAGGCGGCGCGTCTGCGCGACGAGATCAAGCGCCTGCACGAGACCGAGCTGGCCGTTTCCGACGATCCGCTGGCTCGGCAGAGCGAAGTAGAGGGCAGGGCCGGCGCGTTCTCGGGCGGTGGCAAGCCCGGCGCGCCGAAGGGTCGGCGCTCCCCCTCCCCCCTTGCGGGGGAAGGTCGGGGAGGGGGGAAGGAAGCTCCCTCGTCGTCAGGCCGCATCGCTGGCCCTGCCGGTCTTTCGCCGCGTTCGCTGGCGCGGAGAAACACGCTCGACGAGATGACCGTCGGTCGGACGGAGAAGCCGCTCGGCGGCCCCAAGCCGGTCAAGCCGGAAGCGCCCGGCCTCACCTCTCGTGGAAAGATCGGCGCCGGCTCCAACGAAGACGAATCCGAAGAGCGCCGCCGCAAGGGCCGCACAAGGAAGAGCGGACGGCCGGGGCGATAGGGAGCGGCCCCCACTCTCGTTGGTCGGTTAACCGATTGTTCGCCTTTTCGCGCAGCGGCACTTTAACAAAGAGGTCTTAGGCCGGCTCCTTCGGACATGGAGGCGGCGAGGGGAGTCGCCCGGCGCAATCGCGGAGCTAATATGGCTAACAGGCTGGCACTCGCTCGAAGTGCGGAACCGGCCGAGGACGCCAGCCTAGCGCAGGCGCTGCGCGCGGCGAAGGACGAAGCTCGCACGCTCCAGGCGGCGTTGGACAAAGTCCAAAGCGGCCTCCTTCTGCTCGATAAAGATCTGCGCGCCAAATATAGCAATCCCGCCCTCCACGTGATGTTCAACAGCTTCTCGCAGGACTACATCCGCGAGGTGCAACCGAGTTACGAAGAGCTCCTGACGGATGCGCAGCGCAACTCTGCGGTGGACCTCGACGACTATATCAATCGTCGGCTCGAATGGGTGAAGTCGGGCGACCCGAAGCCGATGGACCTGCGGATGGCCAACGGAACCATCCTCCGCTGCCAACTGGCAACGCTTCCGGAGGGCGGACGCATGCTGATCTACAGCGACGTCACCGACATCGTTCACGCCGCCGAAGAGCTCGAGAGGCTGGCAACGATCGACGGCATGACCGGGATCTTCAACCGGCGCCACTTTCTCAATCTGGCCGACAGGGAGTGGGTGCGCAGTCGACGCTACGGCTATCCGATCTCGTTAATGATGATCGACATCGACCGCTTCAAGAATATCAATGATTCCTACGGGCATCAGGTCGGCGACGAGGTGATCATCCACCTCGCGAAGTTGGCCACCGCCAACAAGCGGGAGGCGGATCTGCTGGCGCGCGTCGGAGGGGAGGAGTTCGCCCTCATGCTGCCCGAGACCGATCTGCCTGGAGCGAGCAACGCGGCGGAACGCCTGCGCTGCGAGGTGTCGCAGACGCGGCCGCCGCATACGCCGGAAGGCCTTGCGACGACGATCTCCGTCGGCATCGCCGCAAGTACTGACGAGATGGACGACGTGTCCACGCTGATGCGGGCTGCCGACGACGCTCTCTACCAGGCCAAGCGCGGCGGACGCGATCGCGTCGTCTGCGCGGTGCAGTCCTCGGAGGGAGCCTGCGTTCCGGGCTGACACCGGAGACGGAGCGAAGTATGCGTGCATCTTGGCGCGCACAGTACGGCGAAACGCGCCCCGCGGCAGATCAGGAGGCAGACGATGCGACTGATGCTCAAGTTCACGATTCCGGTGGAGCGGGGCAACGAGGCCGCCACCGATGGGACGATCGCCAAGGCGATCGAAGAACTGGTCGCCGAAGTTAAGGCGGAGGCCGCTTATTTCATGCTGCTCGACGGCGAGCGCGCCGGCCTGGTCTTCTTCGAGGAGACCGATCAGGCGCGTCTGCCGCTGATCAACGAGAGGCTCTTCGCCAGCCTCGACGCGCAGATCGAGATCATGCCCGCGCTGAATCTGGACGACCTGAAACGCGGCCTTTCCGGATAACCAGCGCCTGAAGAAACGCGGGAGGCCGAGCCGCTAGGATTCGCAAGCGGCCGGTCCCAAGAGCACATCTTTCCGCATTGCTGCCCTGCATGCGAAAGGTCGCACTCGCGGGGGAGGCTTGGCTATCCTATGTCTGGCTGACCTCCCTTCCTCCCGGAGTCCTCCCCAAAATGTCGAAACCCACGCCGCATCTCTTTGAGCCGCTCGATATCGGCGGCTTCGTCTTCCCGAACCGCATCGCCGTCGCGCCGATGTGCCAGTATTCGGCTGCCGACGGGTCGGCCACCGACTGGCACGTGCAGCACTGGATGACGCTGGCGATGTCCGGCGCAGGCTCCGTCACCATCGAGGCGACCGGGGTGGAGCGGCGCGGGCGGATCACGCATGGCTGCCTCGGCCTCTACTCCGACGAGAACGAAGCGGCGGCGAAGCGCACCCTCGACGCGGCGAAGCGCGTCGCGGCTCCCGGCACGCGCTTCGGCATTCAGCTCGCGCATGCCGGTCGCAAGGCCTCCAACCGGCTTCCCTGGGAAGGCGGCGGGCCGCTTCAGCTTGGCGAGGACCCTTGGCAAACGGTCGGGCCGTCGGCTGTTCCTTTCGACGAGGGCTGGAACGTGCCGACGCCGCTCGACGCCGACGGCATCGCGCGGCTCATCGAGAGCTTCGTGCAGGCGGCGAAGCGCGCCGAGCGCGCCGGCTTCGACTTCGTCGAGGTACACGGCGCGCACGGTTACCTCTTGCACGAGTTCCTATCGCCCTTCTCCAACAAGCGCGAGGACGACTACGGCGGCACGCTTGAGAACCGCATGCGGCTGATCCTCGAAGTGGCGCGCGCCGTGCGCGCCGTTCTGCCGAAGCGCATGCTGGTCGGCGCGCGCCTTTCGGCGAGCGAGTGGGTGGACGGCGGCTTCTCGCCCGAGGAAGCGGTGGCCGTGTCGCGCGCCTTGAAAGAGGCCGGCGTTGGCTATGTCTGCGTTTCCTCCGGCGGCAATTTCGCCAAGGCGCAAATTCCCTTCAGGCCGCTCTACCAGGTACCCTTCGCGGCGAAGATCAAGCGCGAGGCAGACATCGTCACGCGTGCCGTCGGGCTGATCACCGAGCCCGAGGAGGCCGAGGCGATCGTCGCGGAAGGCAAGGCGGACGTCGTCGCGCTCGCCCGCGCCGTGCTCGCCGATCCGCGCTGGCCGTGGCGCGCCGCCGCGGCGCTCGGCGCGGAGTTCACGCCGCCCCCGCAATATCTGCGCTCAGCGCCGACGATGACGAAGTGGGCGGCGCCGGCGGAGCCGAAGCGCGCGAGCGCCGCGTAGATTTCTCCTCTGCGGTTGCAAAAGCCGCTATGGTCGCGCGCCGGCCGGGGCGAGTGACCTCGGCCGCAAGGGGAGGTACACGCATGTCCCATTACATGATCCAGGCGGCCTATACGCCGGCCGCAGCGCAGTCGTTTATCGCCAAGCCGCAGGATCGCGCCGGCGTCATCAAGAAGATGGTCGAAGGGATGGGCGGCAAGATGCTGTCGTTCTTCTTCTGCTTCGGGGAGTACGACGTCGTGGTGATCGTCGAAGCGCCCGGCAATGAAGCGGCGGTGGCGACCGGGCTCGCGGCGGTCGCCGGCGGAGCGCTGTCGAAATACCGCACCACTGTCCTCATCTCGTCCGAAGACGCGGTGAAGGCCATGAAGATGGCGAAGAAGATCGCCTACACGCCGCCGAAGTAACAAAAGGAGCGACCATGGCGAATGAGGACGCCGCCGGCGCCATCCGTGTCGGCATCGGCGGGTGGACCTATGCGCCGTGGCGTGGCCTCTTCTATCCGGAGAAGCTGCCGGCGCGGCGCGAGCTGGAGCACGCGAGCCGGCGGCTCACCGCGATCGAGATCAACGGCACCTTCTATCGCAGCCAAGGCCCGAAGAGCTTCGCCAAATGGCGCGACGAGACGCCTGACGGCTTCGTCTTCGCGGTGAAGGGCCACCGCGCCGTCGTCAACGCCAAGAAGCTCGGCGAGGCGGGCGGCGCGGTCGAGTGGTTCTTCAACACCGGGATTTCGGAGCTAGGGGAGAAGCTCGGGCCGGTGCTCTGGCAGCTCGCGCCGTTCAAGAAGTTCGACGCGGAAGATATTGGCGCTTTCCTGGCGCTGCTTCCGCAGGAGCTCGGCGGGCGCCCGCTGCGCCACGCGATCGAGGTGCGCTCGAAGAGCTTCCTCGTGCCGGAGTTCGTCGACATCGCATCAAAGCATGGCGTCGCCATCGTCTTCGCCGAGTCTGAGACGCATCCGTCGATCGCCGACGTCACCGCCGACTTCGTCTATCTCCGCCTGCAACGGTCGGCCTCCGACATCGAGACGGGCTATGCCGACGCCGACCTCGAGCGCTGGGCGGCGCGCGCCAGGGAATGGGCGGCGGGCGGCGCGCCCGCCGACCTGCCGACGATCGGCAAAGGAAAGCCGGAGAAAACGAAGCGCGACGTCTTCGTCTTCTTCATCGCTTCGGCGAAGGAAAGGAACCCGGCGGCTGCCGAGGCGCTGATCGAGTGCCTTCGCTAGATCAGCGAAGCTCTCGCGCAAAAAGGAGAGGGCCGGCTTTTCAGCCGGCCCCAAGGCGGACAGGAGGTTGGGCGGATGGACGGTAAGGCGGGAGGAAGATGCCTTGGCGTCCGAAGCGCGATGTGGACTATCTCACCGCCCCGTGTCGCGCGTGTTGCGCCGCGGGGGAAATCAAGTTTCGCGGCGAGGCGGAAATGTTTCGCGACGAGCTGCAGTGACGCTTCGACGTTTGCGTCCAAGCCAAGGTAAATAAACGATTTCCGGCGCAGGCCTGGTGGCCATGCGGGGAATCGCGGCGGGCGAAACCCGCTTGCGCTGTCGAGGACGTCGCGGCATTGAGCCTTTGTGAGCATCAAGCCGCCGCAGATTCTCGCTCCGAGACGGGCGATTCGCCCACTCGCCGCCGTCGACACGCTCGAGACGGAGATCTTCGAGGAGAAGGCGGCCGCGCTCGGTCGGCTCACGCGCGGCTTCGAGGTGGCGCTCGCCGCCTGGCGGGCCGCCGAGGCCGATGCGAAAGCGAAAGAGGGCGAAAGCGAGCGTCGCCGCGCGGAGCTCTTCGACAAGGCGGCCGAGGCGTTGTGGCTGTTCGTGGTGCAGCGCGAAGCCTGCGGGCTCAAGAACACCGAGGCGGTGCTGCGTGAATATCACGTACCCGCGGCGCTGCGGCTCAGAATGGGCGTGGTCCGATCTCGATAAGCCGCGTGCGGGGCCTGCGCGTTAAGAAGGTGTTTAGGTTGCGCTGACATGAATCCCTGGCGCGAAAGCGCCATGCCCGCGCCGGGCCTCGCGGCGCCTTGGGGATGATGTCATGTTCAAGCGCTGCCTCCTCGCTCTCGTTGCTCCTGTCGCTCTCATGCTCGGCGTGTCGGCGCCGGCCCACGCGGGGGGAGGCGACGCCCTCCTTGGCGGCGTCGCCGGATTTGCGGTCGGCACGATCTTCGGCAACGCCACCGCTCAGCCGCGCTACTATGCGCCTCCGCCGGTCTATGTCGCTCCACCACCTCCGCCGGTCGTCTATCAACCCGTGCCGGTCTATTACGCGCCGGCGCCATGGACGCCCGACTGGTATGCCTACTGCGCGCGCAAGTATCGAAGCTTCGATCCCCACTCGGGCACCTATCTCGGCTTCGACGGCTACCGGCGTCTTTGCGAGTAGGCCGTATCGAGACTTCGGAATGGCCGGCCTCAGCGCCGGCCTTATTTCTCGGCCAAGTGTCCGCTAAGAGGCTGGCCGAGGCGGAACTTTTCCCGTTCATTCCGGGTTCAGATGAACTGAGCGAAATGTTTCGCCAGCGGGCGCCGAAGCGCCCGAGCGCCGGGAGCCGGCGCGCGAAGGAGACACGAACCATGCGTTTCATGAAGCCCACGGCGGCGGCGCTAGCTCTGGCGATCGGCGCGCTTTCTTTCTCAGGCGTGGCGGAGGCGCGGAACCGCCATCATCACAACAACGGCGGCGCGGCCGCGGCTGCCGGCATTTTCGGCTTCGCCGCCGGCGCGCTGGTCGGTGGCGCGCTCTCGCAGCCGCGCTACCCGACCTACTACTATCAGCCTGCGCCGGTCTATGTCGCGCCGCCTCCGCCCGTGGTCTATCGGCCGGCGCCCGCCTACTATGGCAGGCCGCAGCCCTGGACCGCCGAGTGGTATGCCTATTGCGACGCGCGCTACCGCTCGTTCGACCCGCGCACGGGCTACTTCCTCGGCTATGACGGGCAGTACCACTTCTGTCAGTGACAACAGCCCGGGACGATCGAATGCAAGAGAAGGCCGGCCTCGCGCCGGCCTTCTCTTTTCGGCCGCACCGGAGGCGGCGGAAGCATTCGCGTTTGTGGCCGCAATCGAATGTCAAGTCGTTCGATGCAAATCAGCCATGCGTGGCGGCAGAGGAACTCGAAAAGTAAGTTAAACGAGCATCGAAGTTCCGTAGAATTGCGCGGATCAATACAGAATCTCCGCCTGCCATAGAGACAATTCGCCGCCTGCATTTCCAAGTTTCGCTCCACGCTCGCCAAATTCGCTCTTTTTCGAAGCAAATTCTCGCCGCCTTTGATGTGACGTTGCGCGACCTGCGTAAACATCAAAGGAGTGCTGGGCTGATGCCCTGTTCGACAAGAAGCTTGATCGCCGCGACCCTCGTTGTGGCTGCAACGATTTGCGGAAGCGCGAGCGCCGAGACGGGGCGCGCCTCTTGGTATGCATTGACCTCGAGGACCGCCTCCGGCGAGCGGTGCGATCCGAACGCACTCACCGCCGCGCATCGCTCGCTTCCCTTCGGAACGAAAGTGAAGGTGGAGAATCTGCGCAACGGCCGCTCGGTCGTCGTGCGCATCAACGACCGCGGTCCGTTTGTTCGCGGCCGCATCATCGATCTCACCAGGGCCGCCGCAGGCAAGCTCGGATTCGTTCGATCCGGCGTCACCTCGGTGCGCGTCACCATCCTCGAACAGGGCTGAAAGCCTAGGTTTCCCAGCACCAAGCCCGCTGCTTCCACGCGCGATTCGCGCTTGCCGAGGCGGCGGGCTTGTGCATAAGTGGCCAAGCGACGGCTTCGTTTGCGGAAGCCGGCGAGGTGATGGGCCCTGAGGATTTTTGGTTTCCCGGCCGTAATGGATGACTCCTCTCCGAATGCCGCACGCCTGCCCGCGCCGGCGCTTGCCCTTTGTTCGAGGCTGAGCGCTGGCATTTTAGTGTTTATGTGAGAGGACTTCGAGTGATGAGCGAGAACGGCGACGACGACGACTTTGATCGTCGCGAGCATCGTGACCGCGATCGTGGTCCCCGGCGTGGCGGACAGCGCGAGTTCGGGGGCGAGAGAGATTTCGGCGGCGACAGTCCCCCGCCGCCGGGCGGTGGCTATGGCGACCGCGGCGGGTTCGGCGGTGGCGGTGGCGGCGGCTATCGCGGCGGCGGCGACCGTGAAGGTGGCGGCGGCTATCGTGGCGGCGGCGGTGGCGGTGGCGGTGGCTATCGCGGCGGTGGCGGTGGTGGCGGCTTTCGGGGCGACCGCGACGGCGGTGGCGGCGGCTATCGCGGCGGCGGCGGCGGTGGTGGCTATCGCGGCGGCGGTGGTGGCGGCGGTGGTGGCTATCGCGGCGGAAGCGGCGGTGGTGGCGGCGGCTACCAGGACCGTGAGCCGCGCGAGCGCGGACCCCGCC
>Ga0307442_1000079_pt1 | contig 35125 bp, 28 predicted proteins | sample SalMarWE160430MG_FD_202143 | JGI IMG/M metagenome (GOLD analysis project Ga0307442, IMG submission 202143) | Salt marsh sediment microbial communities from the Plum Island Ecosystem LTER, Massachusetts, United States - WE1604-30 | ecosystem: Environmental > Aquatic > Marine > Intertidal zone >...
CATCGATCCGCGCCAGCAGATCATCCTGCTCGACACGGCTGCCCTCCTCCGCAGGGAGCGCGACGATGATTCCGCCCACCTGCGCGGAGACCAGAACTTCACGTACCTCCACGGTGCCGGAGCCAAGATAGCCCGCCTCATTGCCGGAACACGAAACCAGCAGCCCCGCGGATACCGCTAGTAATGCAAGTACTCTATCCATCAACGCTTACCCTCCCGTCTCGCTTGTTTGTCTCCAGCTGCCGGTCCGGTTGGAGGCCTTTCCCATGTTTGCCTTTGTCCGCCGGCAGCCCATCCATCTCCCTGCGTCCCCTGTCGGTGAAAATTCCGTGGTAGACGAGGGATACCACCGCGGCGAACACCTCGGCAGGCGAAGCCCCAAGCTCGACCATGTAGCCGGGATTGAGAGCGGACTGGGCGACCTGACTGATTATGAAAACAACCAGGTGCGGGTTCAGATCGCCGCGGACGTAGCCCTCGCGAACGCCCTGCAGAAGCAGCTTTTCCAAACGGTCGAAGACGTATGACTTGCGGAACTCCTCTATCTCCCGCCATACCCGGGGGGCGTGGCGATACAAATCGTCGACAAGGGGATACCGAACCATGGCCAGCTGGGAGCCCACGGCGCGCAGCAACCGATCGAAGCGGGCTGTGAAAGGCAGTCTGGGGGCGTCGAAAGCCTCGTCCAACCGGATCTTCACCCTGGCCAACTCGGCGCGGATGGCCGCCAGCAGCAGATCCTGTTTGCCGGGAAAGTGTCTGTAGAGAGTTTTCTTGCTGAGTCCCAGCTCGCCGGAGATATCGTCCATGGTCACCCGGCTGAAACCGCCGGTCATGAATCTTTCGGTGGCGTGTGCCAGGATGCGCTCGCGAACCTCTTCCGGACAACGTCTCACGTTCCTCCCTCCGCAACACCGTTTATATTTGGAAACCAGTAAAACTCTTATAGTATTATAGGTTTCCTGATTGTCAAGATACTTCCGTCTGGAAGGATTGTCAAGACGGGAACGATGGTGTGAGGCCGGGATCGCCTCGAGATCGAGAAGCAGGCGAGTGCGTGAGATAAACGACAAACACCGTGGATTCCACCAGGTGGATCGATTATAATTCTATTCGGTGAAGATCAAGGCGAAAATCATCTGTGTCACGGGGATCGTGCTGTTCTGTGTGATTGTTGTTTCCAGCGTTTCGGTCTGGACCTTGAACGAAATTTCCCGACTCAAGGAAACCATCGACAACGGGGTGGAGCTCATCGGTAGGGCACGTACGATCCACAACTTGATGAAGGATTTGATGTTTGACATCTTTACGCCTCAGACCTACCGCCTCTTAAAAGACATCATTTTTGCCCCCCGATTCCAAACCACCCGAAGGAGTTTTAATACTGCCGTTGTCGAATTCCAGGTTGAGTTCCACAAGTTCATGGAATCCCCGAGGGTGAAGAGGCTGCTAAGGGATGAGGAGCTTCAGGACGCCTATGCTGTGGCTCAGGTAATCAGCGACAAAGCGTTCACGAAGATCGAAGATTTTCAGAGCAAGCTGGATCAGCTTGTCGGTTCAGGAGTGCTCGGTGAAGAAAGGGTGTATGAGCAGCTTCAGACCGATGCGGATACGACGATTCCGCTGTTTTTCGACGAGGTCAGAGACACCTCCTACTATCTGACAAACAGCTTCGAAAGTTTTTTGAGCCATTTTATTCGCTCGCTGGAAGACCAAAGCACTATCATCCGCCGGCAAATTCTTATCCTGTTCTGGAGTTTGACCGTTCTCATCGGTGTTGCGGCCGTGGTTCTCTCACTCATGCTGGCTCGGCAGATCTCTCAACGGATCAGCAGAGTCGAAGAGGGATTCCGCCTCGTATCCATGGGAGACTTCACAGCTACGTTAAATATTCGCACAAACGATGAGTTTGGAGTGCTCGCACAAAACTTCAACTTGTTCATGAAAGACTTGAAACGAAATGTAGATTCGGTACTGAATCTGATGCGGGACATCAGCGGATCGATTACCGCAAGGCTGCGTTTCGATAAGATATTGGAGTTGCTCGTTGAATCCGCTGTAAACGATTCGAATGCTGATGGTTCTGCTGTGCTGAGGCTGGACAACAGGGGCGGCATTACTGTCGGGCAAACTGCAGGTGTTGTCCCGTACCCAAAAGGCGGCTCGCTCACGGAGGAAGTATCGGATGCCTTGGCAGGCGGGGCTTCCGGGAAAACAGACACGGCCTTATCCCTGAAGCAGGTCTTCCTCAAACAAAAACCTCTGTATATCCGGAACACCGAGGGCTGGGCTGCGGCCGGCCCCGCCGACTCGCGCCATCGGATAAGTTCCCTGCTGGCTTTGCCGTTGGTAGTCTCCCAGCGACTTCTCGGGGTGTTTTGCGTATTCACCTACGGTCCGGACAATCACATCACAGACCTCGACTACACAAACTTCAGCACCTTTATCGATTATGCCTCCGTGATATTAGACAACTTCTTCAAGTACAAGGAGCTGCTGGAGAGGAGAGAGGCAGAGTACGAAGCGCTCCAATCCCAGATTCAGCCTCACTTTCTCTACAACCTGCTCAACGACCTTATAGGACTGAATCGCATGGGAGACCGGAAGTCGTTGGAGGGCGCGTTGTTCTCTCTCAAGGACATGCTTCGTTATACGTTGGAACAGAACGACTGGTCTACGGTGGCGGAGGAACTACGATTCGTGAGAAAATACTGCGAGCTTCAGAAGGTCCGCTTCCAGGAACGATTATCTGTGGACATTCACTGTGAGGAGGCTGCTGCGTCGTTCAGCATTCCCAAGCTGATCCTCCAGCCCCTCGTGGAAAACGCGGTCATTCACGGCATCGAACCGCTTGGGGGACCGGGTAAGCTCAGGGTTTCAGCCAGACATATCCAGAAAAATGGCGCCTCCGGTGTTGGTATCCTCGTGGTCGATAACGGCGTTGGTTTCTCCGTGGAAGATCATCCCGAGGACGGCCGTATAGGACTACGAAACGTGAAGGAGCGCCTCTTAATGGCCTTTCCACACGCTCTTTTAAAGGTGGACAGCGAGCCGGGGAAAGGCACCCGGATCACGATGGATATCGTGAAGGATAATCCTTCCTGGTTATGACGATCCTAATCGCCGATGATGAAAAGCTTGCTCGTTACACTTTGAAGAGCATGCTGAAAGAAATCGGTATTCCCTCCTCGTCTATCCGTGTCGTCTGTGACGGTCAGGAAATGGTTGAACAGGTCGCCGGCATTCACCCGGACCTGGCCCTTGTGGATATCAAGATGCCGCGGCTCAATGGATTGGAAGCGATTCAGAGGTGCAGGATTCTCTCGCCGCACACCAAATGGATCATCCTTACAAGTTACTCGTTGTTCGAATACGCAAAGCGAGCCGTGGCTCTTGGGGCGTCGGCGTATCTCCTGAAACCCGTCAGTCCGCAGGAGCTCTATCAGGCAGTACACCAGGTCACACAAGAGAACAGGGGAGCCTATCAGCGTTTGAACGACGAATTCGAGGCTCATTTGAATGCTCTTCTGCAGGACACGACGACTATTGCTCGTGAAGAGCTTGATATTCTCACCGATGCTGTTTTTTGGGGATCCCTTCTGGTGTTTGACAGCAATTTGAAAAGCAGCGAACTGCTCTTCCAAGAGCATCAAGCCTGTGAACTCATCAGAAGAAAACAAGCTACTGTAATCGATCAGACTACCCGTGTTGCCCTCTGCAGGCTATCCCAGGGGCAGCTGGCTCTGATTGCAGCCTGGATTCACGGGCGCGGTGAACGGGAAGCCGGCGGAGCGATACGTGACTTGTTTCGCAAAATACAGCTCTCCCTCAACTCGACGATGCCGCGCTCCGTGTGCTGCACAATGTTCGTAGGGAATCTATGCGGCAGCTATAAAGAGCTCGTTGAACATCTGCGCCTGCTGACCGAGCTCGCCCCACTGCGCGCGATCATCGGTGTAGGTGGCGCGATACCGTGGATCTCACTTCGGGATCTACAAGGGTTTCGCCCCAAAATCGAGCTCAGTAAAAATCTGGTAGCGCTGCCTGCGGCTGTTCGCGAGGGCACCTACCTGGACTACCTAAAACTTGTCGATGCAATCACTGCAATATGGAGGAGCATGAGGGATAGCCGCCGATCGGAAATCTCTGATCCGATATTGCGGTTTCTACAGGCTTCTCTGGGTTTCCGACCAGTCCCCTTACCGCATAAGGATGCCTGGCCCGAGAAGTTGCGACAACAAGGCAGGCAGCTTTTCGAAAACACGACCGATGGTAAACCTGGAGACCTCATCGACCAGGTCATAGATTTTACAGACAAGAACTACATGAACGATATCGGTGTTGCTCAGATTGCCAACAGTCTGGGAATTACGCCGAACTACCTTAGTCAGCGTTTCCATAGCAAAACCGGAACAACCTTCGTGAAGTACCTGACCCGACTGCGAATGACCAAGGCCATAGAACTGTTGGCCGATCCTTTGCAGCAAGTTCAGCAGATCGCCCGAAAGGTCGGGTATTCCAGCTCTCGTTATTTCAGCGCTCTGTTCAAGCTTCACGAAGGAAGGACTCCTTCGGAGTACCGGAATGCCCGGAAGAGGAGCAACGGAAGCCCCGAATAGTAGAAAAGCATACCTCAATCATTGATATTCATCCTTCGTGCCTGGCCGGATCCCGTGATACCATTGCCCAAACTATTTTAAGGAGGGACTCTATGAAGAGACTCAAAGTGATCTCCCTCAGTGTGCTCTTGATTCTGCTAGCTGCGGGGGTTATATTCGCCGGCGGCAAGGCAGGCGGTACCACAGAGGGAGTCAGAATCGCCATGGTCGTAAAGAACCTGGGGAACTCTTTCTTCGAAGCCTGCCGGGATGGAGGCTTGGAAGCCATCGAAGATCTGGGTGGCGATATCGAGTTGATCTACCAGGGACCAAGCACTCCGACCGCGGAGGGTCAAATCGAGATTATCGACTCCCTGATCGCCCAGAAAGTAAACGCTATTGCCATCTCTGCCAATGACGTTGATGCCCTGGTTCCTATCTGCAAGAAAGCCATGACTGCCGGCATCAAGGTAATCTCCTTCGATTCGGGGATAGCCCCGGCAGGACGCATTCTTCACCTGGCGCCGTCGGGGGATGAGTTCATCGGCAGGAGCCAGGTACGAATGATGGCTGAGCTCATCGACTACAAAGGTCAGATCGCAATTCTCAGCGCCTCTTCCCAGGCTACGAATCAGAACGCCTGGATCGAGTGGATGAAAAAAGAACTCGAAGAACCGGAATACAGCGATATGGAGCTGGTGACCGTTGTATACGGCGACGACCTGTCCGACAAGAGCTACAGAGAGGCGATGGGTCTTTTCAAATCGTATCCCAATCTCAGGGGCATCATTTCTCCCACTACCGTCGGTATCGCGGCAACTGGCAAAGCCTTGGAAGACGCAGGCAAGGCCGGTAAAATCGAGTTGACCGGCTTGGGTCTGCCGTCGGAGATGAAGCAGTACATCAAAGACGGCACGTGTCGTAAGATGTCCCTGTGGAATCCGATCGACCTGGGATATTCGGCCACATACATCGCCTATAAGCTTTTCAGCGGTGAGTTCGAAGGGAAAGAAGGTGAGGACATGAACGTAGGTCGCATGGGTGACATAACCATCGGGAAAGGCAATGTAGCCGTAATGAGCGAACCGTACGTATTCGACAAGGACAATATTGATAAATTTGCAGCCATCTATTAATAGTATTCATTGAGTTTAACGTCCTACGTGGAGAGCGAAGCAGGATCTTTCCTGCTTCGCTCTTTTACAGGAGGTTTGTCGGCGTGCAAAACGTACTGGAATGCCATAGAATCACAAAGCACTTCCCGGGAATCAAAGCCCTGGATGAGGTGGATTTCAAAATTCGCGCCGGGGAAGTACATGCCCTCATCGGCGAGAATGGGGCGGGAAAGTCCACCCTGGTAAAGATCATTACGGGTATCCACCAGCCTGATGCCGGGGTCATCCTCCAAAACGGTGTATCAGTGGAGTTCCGCAACCCAACGGCTTCGCAGCTAGCAGGGATCGCTGCCATCCACCAGGAAGCCACGATGTTTCCCGAACTGTCTGTGACGGAAAATATCTACATGGGCCATCACCTTACTCGCCGGAGAAGCAGTCTCCTGGACTGGAAAGGGATGAAGCTCAAGACCCGTTCTTTGCTGGAGACGTTGGAGTTGGAGATCAATCCGGATATGAAGTTGAAGGATCTGAGCGTAGCTCAGCGGCATATGGTGGAGATCGTAAAAGCCCTATCTCTCGATGCCCGCATCGTGATCATGGACGAACCCACCTCCGCCCTATCTTTACGGGAAGTAGAGGATCTGTACAAGATCATCCGCCATCTGAGATCCGAGGGACAGGCCATCGTGTTCATCTCCCACAAATTCGAAGATATCTACGAGATCGCAGATTACTTCACGGTTCTGCGGGACGGCCGCTATATCGGTGAAGGGATAGTGGCTGAAACCGAGGTCGACGAGATTGTCCGGATGATGGTCGGTCGCAGCCTCGATCAGATGTTTCCGAAAACAAAGGTCAAGTTGGGTGACACCATCCTTAAAGTCGAAAGGCTCTCCAAGACGGGAATCTTCAAAGATATCTCCTTCGATCTGCATCGCGGAGAAATTTTGGGTTTTTTTGGACTGGTGGGAGCCGGCAGATCTGAGGTCATGCGGGCCGTTTTTGGAATCGATAGGGCCACCAGCGGTACGATTTCGATAGAAGGCGCAGAGGTGCACATCACCAGCCCTCCAGCGGCCATGAATCGCGGTATCGCCTACGTTCCGGAGGACCGCCAGCTTCAAGGCACAATCCTGGATATGAGTATCCGGGACAACATCACCCTACCCATAGTTGAGAAGTTGGCGAGCTGTTCGTTTCTCAATCTCCGGAAGGAGGGCGAGATCACCCGGGAGTTCGGCGAGCGTATGGAGATCAAGACCTCCGGCTGGGACCAGGCGGTGAACAGTCTCTCCGGGGGGAATCAACAGAAAGTGGTTTTGGCCAAATGGCTGGCTACCCGTCCGGAAATCCTGATAATGGATGAGCCGACTAAGGGAATCGACGTGGCTACCAAGGCCCGGGTTCACGAGTTCATCTCCCAACTGGCGGCGGAAGGTCTGGCCATAATCCTTATTTCCTCCGAGATTCCGGAGATCCTGGGCATGGCGGATAGGATCGTGGTCATGCACGAGGGAAAGATAACCGCCCGATTAGACCGCGACCAGGCAGACTCAGAGACATTGGTCAAGGCCGCCATGGGCAATCCACTACCACAGGAAGCCGTATAGCATGCGGGAGCTGTTGAGACGTAGAGAGTTCAGTCTATTGATCCTCATCCTGCTGCTGATGCTCGCAGTGAGCCTGAGGGCTCCTAATTTCCCTCAGCCCGCGAACTTATATGATATTGCCGACGACACTGCTATTCTCATTATGGTAGCCATCGGACAGATGATGGTCATCATCACCGGCGGAATCGATCTGTCGGTCGCCTCGGGCATTGCCCTGACAGGGATGTCCGTCGGGATGCTGAACCAGTACTTTCCGGGCATACCTTTATTCGTGATTATCCTGATTTCCCTTGCCATAGGTTTCGTTCTCGGTTCATTCAACGGTATCCTGGTTTCTATTGCGGGAATCCCTCCGATCATCACGACCCTGGGAACGATGAGCATTTACAGGGGATTCGTATTCGTGCTCAGCAAAGGGGAGTGGGTCAGCGCTCATGAAATGACTGAAACCTTTCGAGAGCTGCCCCGAGGTTCAATGTTTGGAGTAACGAATCTGCTGCTGGCTGCTTTGCTGGTTGTGTTGATTTCTGCGATCTTTCTGCGCTTGAGTCGAACCGGAAGGGAAATATACGGAGTCGGTGGAAACAAGATCGCCGCCCAATACGTCGGCATCAGCTTGAAGAAGATCAACTATCTGGCGTTCACTTTGAGCGGAGTTATTGTCGGGCTTTCCGGTTTATTCTGGGTATCCCGCTATGCATCGGCCCAAAACGAGACCGCCTTCGGCTTCGAGCTGCAGACGATCGCCGCTTGTGTGATAGGCGGAGTGAGCATCATGGGGGGTACCGGAACAGTCCTCGGTGTGGTGTTGGGCGCTATGTTTTTGGGAATCGTGAACAACGCTCTGACGGTCATCAATCTTTCCCCTTTCTACCAGATGGCAATCCAGGGATTTGTCATCCTCGTGGCGATAGTGGCAAATACGCTGGTAGATCGGCGCAACCAGCTGGCGATGCTGCGTAAGAGAGAGCTGTGAAAAAGCAGAACCGACTTCGCACCAGCTATACCAGCATGATGGCCCGGGTTGCAGCTCTGTTGATGACCTGGGAAGTTATCCTATTCCTGATTTTCGTCGTGGTTATTATCGTCAATTCATACCTCTCTCCCTATTTCCTCGATCTGTTCAACATCCTCGATACGACCTTCAACTTTATGGAGAAGGCGATCGTGGCTCTACCGATGATCCTGGTGATCATCTGCGGGGATATCGACATCTCGGTAGCCGGAATTATCGCCCTGTCTTCGCTGTTGATGGGTATGGTGTCTGCGGCCGGAGCCCCGACCGGAGTTGTTGTTCTTGTGGGATTGGGTACCGGCCTATCGGCGGGCGCTCTCAACGGTTTTCTCATCACCCGCGTCGGAATCCCGGCAATCGCCGTCACCATCGGCAGCATGTCTCTGTTTCGCGGCATTTCCTACGCGGTACTCGGGGATCAGGCATATACCAAGTATCCCGAATCCTTTGCCTTCTTCGGGCAGGGATACATAGGGAATACCATTATACCCTTCGAGCTGGTCCTTTTTATCGTGCTGGCAATTGTATTTGGACTGCTTCTACACCGTACGACCTTCGGCCGCAAGGTCTATGCAATAGGGAACAACCCGATCAGCGCACGTTTCTCCGGAGTGAGGGTAAACAGGATACGCTGGGGCGTCTTTTCCCTCACCGGGACGATGTCCGGCCTGGCCGCAATCCTGCTGACATCCCGCATCGGCAGTACCCGGCCGAACATAGCTTCCGGTTGGGAGCTGGAGATCATCACGACGGTCGTTCTCGGCGGCGTAGCCATTTCCGGAGGCAAGGGCAACATCCTGGGCGTCATTATCGGGATTTTCCTGATCGGTTTCCTCAAGTTTGGGATGGGCCTGATCAACGTCCCGGGCAAGGTGATGAATATCGTGATCGGTTTTTTGCTGATCTTTGCCATCATGCTTCCCGGATATATACGGGCGCTGCGCGACAGAAGCCTGCTGAAGCGCCAACGGGAGAAGCCCGGAAAAACTTCTCCCCGGCTGGCTGGGTAAGGTGGAGACGATGAGAAGGGTCGCTTTGAAAATGCCTCCCACTTCTATCCGGCCCCGAAATACCCCGCTTTCTCGAGGTGAAGGAAGATCCGCCGCCCCGCTTCATCCGGGGACATGTCCGTCGTGTCGAGGACCAGCTCTGCATCAGTAGGGACCTCGTAAGGATCGGAAATTCCCGTGAACTCACGAATGATCCCGGCCCGGGCTTTGGCGTACAGGCCCTTGCGGTCCCGCTGCTCGCATACCTCCAGGGGGGTGGAAACATGGATCAGCACGAAACCACCGACAGGTGCAATCATCCCTCGGACTTCCCGTCGGACCGCGTCGTACGGGGCGATCGGGGCGCAGATGGCGATACCGCCGTTCTTGGTGATTTCCGAAGCCACGAAGCCGATCCTGCGGATGTTGATGTCCCGGTGCTCTTTTGAGAAGCCCAGCTCAGAGGAGAGGTTCTTTCGGACTATATCCCCGTCCAGGAGGGTCACCGGTCTGCCTCCAAGCTCGAGAAAGCGCGACAGCAGAGCTTTTGCGATCGTTGACTTGCCGGCCCCCGACAGCCCGGTGAAGAACACGGTGAAGCCGTGTTTGTGTTTCGGGGGATGGGTCTTCCGAAGCGCTTCGGCGACCTCGGGGAAGGTGAACCAGGGTGGGATCTGCCCTCCGTCAAGAAGCCGCCGGCGCAGCTCGGTGCCCGAAATGCTCAATGTCGTTTTCCCCGCAGGTACTTCGTCAATCGGAAGGAAGCGGTCCAGCTCGGCGACGTACACCATATTGGAGAAGGGCACCATGCGGATTCCAAGCTCGGCCTCGTGCTCCAGGTACAGCTTCTGGGCCGCGTATTCTCCGTAGAAAGGTTTCCCCTTGCTGTCCGCCCCGGGTCCGGCGTGGTCGCGGCCTACGATGAAATGCGTGCAGCCGAAGTTCTTCCGGACGATCGCGTGGAGGAGGGCTTCCCGTGGTCCGGCCATCCGCATGGCCAGCGGAAGAAGGGACAGCTGCGCCGTCCCCGCGGGATAGTGGGGCAGGATTCCTTCATAGCAACGCACACGGGTGTAGTGATCCAGATCTCCCGGTTTGGTCATACCCACTACCGGATGGATGAGCAGGTTGGCCTCCAGCTGCCTGGCCGCCCGCAGGGTGAGCTCGAAGTGGGCCCGGTGCATGGGGTTGCGGGTCTGAAAGGCGACTATCCTGCGCCAGCCCAGGCGGCGGAAGGTCCCGCGCAGCTCAGACGGTGTCAACCTGAGCCGGCGGAAGTCGTGGTGGTAAGGAAGCTGGACCCCACGCACCTCTCCTCCCACGTACCAGGGGTGGGTGTCATCGAGGATGTAGCGTACCCCGGGATGCTCTTTGCCGGAGGTGCCGTACACCATCATGGCCTCTGCTTTGCGCTCCGGTCGCCAGAGTTCCCGAACGGTCAGAGCGGCCAGCAGGACTCCCTCGGGATCTCGCAGTGCCAGCCGGTCGCCCTCCTTCAGTTGCCGGGCCGCCTCGTCGGGAAGATCCAGGACAACAGGGATCGGCCACAGGGTACCGTCGGCAAGACGCATCTCCGAGCATACACTCTCGTAGTTCCGGCGGTCCATGAAACCCCTCAACGGGGAGAATCCCCCGGTAAGAAGCAGCTCCAGGTCGCAGAGCTGCCGGGGGCAGAGATCCCAACTGGGCCACTCCCGGGATTTCCGCTTGATCTCCCGTGTTATGGACTGGTCGACAAGGAGGTTCACCAGCCCCTCGCCGTGAGGTTGGTTGAGATGGTCGCTCACGGAAGTTACACTACAGTCAGCAGGTGTTTTTCGCAAGGGTGCAGCCGTGTTGCTTCGTTCGAGTTTTCCGGGTATAACCACAGCAATAACCACAGCAGCCGCGGATCGACTGGTCGAAGCTGAATCGAACAAACACGGGAGGTCTCCAAATTCGACGCCTTCTCATCGCCCTGCTGCAGCTCTACAGGAAGCTCTCTTTGGCGCTCCTGCGCCTCAGAGGTTCGACGGCGGAAGAGGAAGCCGCGCGGAGGATCCTGAGCGGACGAACTTGGGCCGAGTTCTGCGACACCCTGAAGGCAGCCGGGAGCGCGGTCGCCACCTCGGGGGCGCCCCGGGATGCCCTCAACCAGGCCGAAGGTTACCGGTATCTTAGCCGCCTGGTGCGCGCCGGGCTGGAAGCATTCGTGGAATACGCCGATCCAAAGGCGCCGGTTCTGCGGCGGATGATCCACGAGACCGCCAAGATCGGCGCCGACAATCCGGACAACTACTACCTCAACGCCGCGATCAGCGGCGCCTGCGAGTACCGGCTGCAAGGCAGGCGGGGTACCGTCCACTTTCTGGAGTTCAGCACCCAGAGCGGAAACTACCAGAAGGGCGGCCTGCCTTTGACCGGCCGTCTGGACTCCACGGAGCTGGCGATCCGGGAGGACGGGTCCTTCGAGGTTCTGGTCAGCTGCAGCCGGAAGCAGGGCAATTGGCTGCCCATGGAGCCGGCAACGACCATGCTCATCGTGCGCCAAACCTTCCAGGACAAGCGCCGTGAAACCCCCTGTGAGTTGACGATCCAGCTTGTCGGCGGGGACGGGCTCCCGACTCCGCTGAGCTCGGAGCGCCTGGAACGGGGACTGCGGATGACCGCAAACATGGTGGTGGGGGTGCCGCTCCTGTTCGGGCGCTGGGTGCGGGGATTTCGCAGACACACGAACCAGCTCCCGAGGATGAAGCCCGAGGTGTCGACCGCCGCCGGAGGGGATCCCGACATCGCCTACTATCACGGTTACTGGGCGCTGGATGCGGAGGAGGCGCTGGTGATCGATGTCCGACCCCCCCGCTGCGAGTATTGGAACTTCCAGCTCAACAACCATTGGATGGAATCCCTGGACTATCGCCACTACACCATACACCTGAACAAGCATACGGCAAGATACGCTGAGGCCGGCTCGGTGCGCATCATCGTAGCGCACCGGAATCCCGGCCTGCCCAACTGGATAACGACGGCTGGACACACCTGCGGGACGATGTGCCTGCGCTGGGTCAAAGCCGACGCCTGTCCCCAGCCGCGGACCACGGTGGTCAGGCTGGCCGACCTGGAGCCTGAGAGGCAGGAGGCCCGAGGGGACGATGAGCGCTGAGTGCTGCGCCGGGGACCCGGATGGCTAACACGAAGCGTGGGACCCACACCGAGTACCGTCACCCTCACAGGCCCCTGTTGATCCGGGTGATCAATCGGGTCGGGGACGGCTTCGCCTCGTCGGGATACCCGAGCACGAGATCCTCCAGCTCGAGATCCCCCCGCCCGGAATCCCCCCGCCGAATAAGTGAAACCTACCTGCTCGCCGAGGCCAGCCGCCTGGAGGGACTCGCCGATTTCGGCGAGCAGTCGTTCCGTCCGGGGCTGCACCAGCTAGTGTCTGCGGTCGAGTCTGAGGCGCGGCTTACCCCCGTGGGGCGCTGGATCACTCGCAAGCGGCTGTTGGGCAGCCTGAGAAACCGCCTGCGGTCGGAGAGGTTGTTCCGCGATCATCCGGAGATACTGGATCTGGAAATCAGGCCGCCGATCGTGATCACGGGCATGCAGCGGACCGGCACGACGCTGCTGCACCGGCTGCTGGCCGCCGATCCCGACACCAGGGCTCTGCTGGCCTGGGAGGCGCTCAACCCCGCTCCCTTCCTCACCGCCCAAAGGAGGGGCCGAGACCGGGGACGCCGGGACCCGCGGATCCGTGCTGCCCGGTTCAGCCAGCGTGCTCTCGCCCTCATGGCCCCGGATTTCTTTGCCGTGCATCCGGTGGAGGCCCGGGCCCCGGAAGAGGACGTCCTGTTGCTGGACTATTCATTTCTGAGCACGGTCCCGGAAGCGACCCTGAGGGTTCCGAGCTTCTCCCGCTGGCTCGAAGCCCAGGATGTCCTGCCGGCCTACCGCTACCTGAAGAAGCTGCTCCAGCTGCTCCAGTGGCAGAGGCCGGGCAAGCGCTGGGTGCTGAAAAGTCCCCATCATCTGGAGTATCTTGATTCCCTCTTCGCCGTATTTCCCGAGGCCAGGATCCTTCACACGCATAGGGACCCGGCGGTCACCCTGGCTTCCTTCTGCAGCATGATCGCCCACGGCAGAGGGGTGTTCAGCGATGCGGTGGATCCCGAGGAGATCGGTCGGGAATGGCTGCGAAAGGTCGGCCGGCTGGTCAAACGGGCTTTGGACGCCCGGCGGCGATGGGGCGACGATCGCTTCCTGGATGTGTACTATCGCGATTTGGTGCGGGATCCGATGGCACAGATAGAGCGGGTGTACGACTTCCTTGGGGTGGCTCTTACGCCGGAGGCACGGGAGCAGATCGAACTGGCCCGACGTGTCAATGTCAGGCACAGGTACGGCATCCACAACTACCGGCTGGAAGATTTCGGTTTGACAAGGGAAATGGTGGCGGCGGAATTTGCCGAGTACCGGGGGCGTTTCAGCGTGTCGGAGCAGACCGATGCCTAGCCCAAGCGCCGGGGATTCCCGCTACGACGGTGCCTCCCGTGCAACCCTGAGCGGCATAGTGGATCTGTTTCGCAGGCCGGAGCGGATCGGCCGCCTCGAGGAGGGCGAGCGCATCGACGGCAAGACCTGTCTGGTCACCGGTGCCAATCGCGGCCTGGGTAAGGCCGTGGCCATCGAACTGGCCCGTCGCGGTGGCCGGGTCGTGATGGCCTGCAGGAGCGGACACCCTCAGGCGGCCGATCAGGTCAAGGCGGGCAGCGGGAGCGTCCAGGTGGAGATGGCCTACCTGGACCTGGCGGATTTTGAATCGATCGAACGCTTCGCCGCGGGAATGAAGAGCGCCGGCTGGAGCTTCGACATCGTGGTTCTGAACGCCGGGATCGTACCCAGCCACGCCCGCAGGACGGCACAGGGATTCGAGGAGATGTTCGCCGTCAACTATCTTGCCAACTTCCTCCTGCTGGAGAGGCTGCTGGAGCATGGAACCATCCCCGTTCGCCCCCCGACCAGTGCCGGGACTTTCGCGGAGGGGAGGCCGGCCGGGTCTATCCCCCGCATCGTCTTCGTGACCTCCGAGGTCCACCGCTCGGCGCCGCCGGTCGACTTCGACAGGCTGGGAGCCTTCCACGAGTACGGGATGAAGGGCGCAATGACCGAATACGCCGTGAACAAGCTGCTGGTGAGCATCTTTGCCGTGGAGCTGTCACGGCGTCTGCAGGGCGATGGGGGACCGTGTGCAGCGGTCCATCAGCTGTGCCCGGGACCCATCAACTCCGATATCGCCCGCGAAGCCCCCGTATGGGTCAAGCCGCTTTTGAAAGTGCTATTCCGGCTGTTCTTTCGCAGTCCGCGGCGTGCCGCCGAGCCGGTGGTGTTCCTGTGCTGTTCCCGGGCCATCGAGGGGCGAAGCGGAATCTACCTCCACCTCATGACCGAAAAAGCTCCATCGGCAACGGCCATGGATGAGCAGAACGGCAGGCGGCTGTGGCGGGCGAGCGAACGGCTATTGAGCTCGATCTGAGCTACTTCGACTTGGCGTAGATCACGGAAGCCGCCATGACCGTCCCGACCGTGACGTTCGGACTGTGACTCACCCGAAAGCCGGGAACCAGTCCGGCCAGCCAGAGTCCGCCGCAAAGGATCAGCAGCAGAATCAGGTGCAGCGGCTGGCGCACGAAGAAATGCCACTTTCGCATCGCCTACCGTATCATGCGGGGGGCTCAACCCGCAACATTAGCTCCAGCGTAAATACCCTTGCGTTTCTGCCAAATTAAGTCTTAATCTTGAATCTGTAAAAGCTCGATCGAGCAAGGAGTAGGGGATGCATAAGATCTCAAGTGAAGAAATCGCGAATCTCGTTTCTGCCATCGACTATTCGGAAGTATTGAATATCACGGCTTCCGAAGCCGAAGCCCGGGAAGCCTGCGGAGTTGCCCGGCGATATGGGTTTCGCGCCGTGGTCGCTTTCCCGCAGTTTTTGGGGGTCCTGGTGGACGAGCTAAAAGGTTCGGGTGTACTGGCCCAAATCCCCGTCGGTTTTCCCTGCGGAGGGGTGACCACACTGGTGAAGTGTACGGAAGCGGAGGAAGGTCTAAAAAGGGGAGCTTCCGACCTGGATATGGTTATGAATATCGCAGCTTTCAAGCAAGGTGATTATGGAAAGGTTTCCGCAGACATCGCTTCGGTGATGAAGGTCGCCGAACCCTTTGGAGTGCCCTTTAAGGTGATCGTAGAAATCGGAGCGCTTACCGAAGAGGAGAAGGTCACGGCGGCCAAGCTGGTAAAAGACAGCGGCGCCGATTTCATCAAGACCTGCACCGGCTTTGGACCGGGTCGGGCGACGGTGCACGATATCTCTCTCATCAGGGAAACCGTCGGCGAACAGCCCGGCATCAAGGCTTCCGGAGGTGTAGCCGCTATGGAGGATGGGGTGGCCTTTATGAAGGCCGGAGCCAATGTAGTGGCTATGCGTCGCTTCCTGGTGGAGCAGCTGGAAAAGCTTCACTGGCCGAAGAAATCCTAAATAAGAGGTCAAGATGATGATTTCTTTCAACGGTGCCAACTATGTCGCCCAACGGATCGATTTCCGCATGACCGAGGGATGGAAGCAGGGCAACGATGCCGCCGAACAATGGTACCGCCCGGAGGAAACCTTCGCCGAACGATTCGCCGGCCTGATCGGCAAGATCAAGGCGTTGGGATTTTCGGCCATGGATCTATGGACGGCTCAGCTCAACTGGTCCTGGGCTACGAATACCCAGATGCGGCTGGCTGCGGAGATCCTGGAAAAGCATGAAATGCTCGTGGCAAGTTACGCGGGATCCTTCGGAGCCAGCGCCGCCGAGTTCTCCAAAGCGGCTCGGCTCATCACCCGCCTGGGTGCAAAAATCCTGGGTGGAAATACGGCCCTGTTGAAGCACGGGCGCCAGGAGATCGTTCCGATCCTTGAAGATACCGGTGCCGTTTTTGCCTTCGAGAACCATCCCGATGAAAAAAATCCGGAGGATGTCCTGCGCGTGCTCGAGGGTCTCGATGAGGAGAGAGTCGGCGTCTGCATCGATACCGGTTGGTTCGGCACCAACGGCTATGATGCCGGCAAGGCCCTGGAAGAGCTGTTTACAAGAACAAAACATATACATCTAAAGGACGTGACCTGTGCAGGAAGGCATGACACCTGCGCCTTCGGGGAGGGCGTCGTGCCGGTCAGGGAATGTGTTGATTTTTGTCGTGCGAACGGCTACTCCGGTTGGTACAGTATAGAACACGAACCGGAAGACCGCGACCCTACCGATGAAGTGCTCAGATCCAAGATTCTGCTGGAAGCATGGTTGGAAGGCTCCTAATGTCGAACAAACAGCTCGCTGTCGGTATCATCGGTTGTGGCAATGTTGCTGAAAAGTATGTGGAAAACGCCGGCCGCTACAAAATTCTGAATATTCGTGCTGTCGCCGACCAGGACCAAAATCGCGCCGCGGATTTCGGAGACAGATACGGATTGCCCGTCTGCGACGTTTGTGGACAGCTGTTTGAGGATCCGGATATTCAGATGATCGTCAATCTGACTCCACCGAACGCTCATTACGACATAATCAAACGAGGCCTTACAGCCGGGAAACACGTCTACACCGAAAAACCTTTTACATTCGAACTCGATTCCGCCCGGGAACTCGTCCGTCTGGCGGAAGAAAAATCCCTGCTCCTGGTTTCCGCGCCTTTCACCTTCTTGGGTCCCCCTCAGAAAACGATGACCCGGCTGGTGGCGGAAGGGTTGCTGGGCAAGGTCAGATATTTCAGCGCCGAGTTGCACAACGGTCGCATCGAATCCTGGCATCCCGCGCCGGAGGCTTTTTTCGCTGTAGGCCCCCTCTGGGATATCGGGCTCTACCCTCTGGTTCATTTGTTCGAGATGTTCGGTCCGGTGGTCAGGTTGAACGCCGTAGGTCAATATGTGATACCCGAGCGTAAACGGCTCGACGGAACGCCCTTTACCATTACTGCACCTGACATGGTGACGGCGATGCTGGAGTTCGACGGCGGCATAGGAGGCAGCATGCGATTGAGTTTTGTGATTCCCGAAGCCGAGAGCCGGCGTCAGGGGCTGGAAATCTACGGTGATGAAGGGACCCTGCATTTGGGTAAGCTCTTCATGTTTGACTCGAAAATCACTTTTACGCCGGCCGGTGGAGAGAGTCGAATTATCAAGCCGGAGGAGGCTGAGATACCTGGTGTGGACTATGCGCTGGGACTGTATCATGTGGCGGACCATCTGCTGAACGGCGCGCCTAATCAGCTCGATATTACCATGGCCAGGCACGGAATAGCGGTACTGCAGGCTATCGAGAGGAGCATGGCGGCACAAGACGGGCAAAGCGGGGCTTGCTGGATCACCCTCTAAACCGATCCCGGGCGTATCCGTAGCCGGATACGCAAACGAGATTCACGAATCCCTGGACTGTTACAATCGCAGAGCTCGAATATGGGATCGTCAAGGGTTTGCATCCCGATCGAAAACTGGGCGGCCGATTGATTTCCCGGTCTCATACCTCCAGCACGATCGAGCCCTCGTGTTTTCCCTCCCGCAAGGCCCGGAGCGCCTCATTGGCCGCGGAGAGCGGGTAAGTCGTGACTTGCGTGCGCACGGGGATCTTGGCCGCCAGTTCCAGGAACTCCTCTCCATCCAGCCGGGTGAGGTTGGCCACCGAGCGGATGATCCGCTCCTCCCAGAGGGAACTGTAGGGAAAGGCGGGGATGTCGCTCATGTAGATACCTCCGCAAACCACGGTTCCCCCCGGCCGCACGGCCCGAAGAGCCGGGGGAACCAGGCTGCCGACCGGGGCGAAGATGATAGCAGCATCCAGGGGTACCGGAGGCGGCTGGTCGGAGCCTCCGGCCCAGGCGGCGCCCAGCTTGCGGGCGAATGCCTGACCGGTTTCGTCCTCCGGGCGGGTAAAGGCGTAGACCTCAATATCGCGATGACGGGCTACCTGGATCAGGATGTGCGCCGCCGAGCCGAATCCGTACAGTCCGAGCCGTTTCAGCTCCCGATGTGGATCCTCACTCAGGCGCAGGCTGCGATAGCCGATCAGTCCGGCGCAGAGAAGGGGCGCCACCTGCACCGCGGGATAGCCCTCGGCCAGGGCAAAGACGAACTGCTGGTTTGCCACGGTGAATTCGGCAAAGCCGCCGTCGATGTCGTAGCCTGTGAAACGCGCCTGCTCGCAGAGATTCTCCTGGCCGTTGGTGCAGTAGGAGCAGCTCTGGCAGGTCTTCCCCAGCCAGGGTACGCCCACCCGCTGTCCCGTGTGAAAACGAGTCAGGCCGCTACCCAGTCGCTCTACGGATCCCACGATCTGGTGTCCCATTACTAAGGGCAGCTTGGGTCGCTTCAGCTCCCCGTCCAGGATGTGAAGGTCCGTACGGCAGATGCCGCAGGCCTCGACTTTGATCAGGATCTCGCCGTCTGCCGGAGCGGGGATCGCCAGAGCCGTGCGTTTCAGGGGCGCACCGGCTTTCTCCAGTTCCATGGCGAACATAAGAGAAGAGTAGGTCTGGCAAGGGGCAGGGGTCAAGGACCCCGCCGGGGTCAAGTCCCGCGTCGGCTCTGCGGCGCCGCTTCCCGGGATTCAGGCTGCAGGGCCGCGGAATCGATCCGAGAGAGGATGAACAGGCTCACCACGGACAGCAGGGCCATGGCCAGGAACACGAAACGGTAGGACCATCCGCCCATGAAAACCAGACGATCCAACACGGCTCCGTTGAGCAGGGGAATCCCGACGCTCAACGGCAGGGTGAACAGCGGCGCCACTGCGAAGTAGTGGGTGGCATCCTCCTGGCCGGAGAGGCGCTTCACCCCGGGGGCGTACACCAGCATCCGGGTCGACCTGGAAGCTCCGAACAGGAAGCTGGCCAGGAAAAAGGACCAGGGCTTGCAGAAGATGCAGATCAGGGGTACGGCCAGTGCCGCCAGAGGTTTTGTGATCCAGTACTTGTTCTTCAGGCTCAGCAGCTGGAACCAGCCGAGCAGGACATTGACGGTAATCCCGCCCAGGTAGATGAAGGTTACGAACAGGCCTGAGGCCAGGGCCGGCGCAATGCCGCAGTGCTCGGTAGCGTAGTTGGCGTAGAAGGAGATGATCCCGATCAGGGCGAAGAACTCCAGGTCGGTTGCGAGAAACAGGAGGAAGTTGCGGTTGTGCAGAACCGGCCGAAAGCCGTGGAACAGGCCGGTTCGTTTGGCCGGACCGCCGCTGGAGTCCGACTCGGACTTCTCCCGGGTAATGAGAAAGAGAAAGCTGCCCCCGAAGAAAATCAACCCTACGGCCGTGAAGATCATGCTGGATCCGGCCGCTGAGAAGGAGTATCGCTCCACGAATTTCAACAGGAGGTAGCTGCTGATGATCTTGGCCACGCTCTGGCTGATCCACATCACCGACAGCGCCGAGATCGAATGCTGGGGGATGAAGATCGTTACCAGGTAGTTCTGCCATACGGGGGACGAGAATCCGATCCCGATGGAAAACAGGGCGTAGCAGCAGAAGAACACCAGCAGGATCGAGGAGGTAAATCCTGTCAGGCTGAGCACGACTGCGAAGGTGAGGATGGGCAGGGAGGCTGCAACGTGTACCATGATGACCGCCGGACGTTTGTGCTCGACATGGCCGGTCAAGGTGCCGGCAAAGAGGGAAAAAACAGCCACGCCGCCGGAGAAAAGGGTAGGGATCAGCCCGATGAGAAAGTTGCTGGCCCCCAGGTTGCGTAGAAAAAGTTGAAGGAAGGTGGATTCCACCACCACGGGCATTCCCAGGCCCCAGAGTAACTCTGCTGAGGATATACCGATGGTATTTCTTCGAAGGTACCTTTCCATTTTCGTGTAACTACCGATCAAGCGAGGAAATGACGGAATCCCAGAACTCCACCTCGGTGAGCCGGCCGTTGAGGTGCTCCCGGATCCGCCCCCGGACTCTGTCGGGGAAGGATTCCCAATACCGGGCTTGCCAATTCTTCGGGAGCTTTTCCTGCTCCTCCCGGGTGAGGGTGCCCTGTCGTGCCGCAATGTACTGACTGATCATGGTTACCAGCACGTCCGGTGCCACCCGCTCCTGGGCTTGCTCCCGCCTCTGCTCGGCCTGCTCGGCCGGTTGCCTTGCGTCTCTGCGGGTACGGGCAGTGCCCGGCAGCCAGGTGTCCAGCAGCACCTCCAGCTCCTTGTCGCTGATATTCGGTTCTTTCTGTCGGATCAGGTCTGTGACGATCTGTCGGGAGATAGCCTGTACATCCAACATCCCCTCCAGCTGCTGTTCGACCGTTTTGGCCACGTTTTCAGCCATTCCTCGAGGGTTGATCCCCCCCAGGCCTTTTCCCGTGCTCTGGCGGCGCTTAACCGCCCCGGCAATGACCTCCAACTCCGCCGAGGAAGCCCGGTTGAGAATGAATTCAAGCACCGTGTAGAGTGGTTCGTCGGAGTTCATGTGAACTGGTTCAGTATGCCTCGAAACCGTCGGGAATTTCCAGAGTCGGATTTGTCATCAAACCAGGAATCCTGGAAAGAAACACCAATTTGCGCTACAGTACGATGATCGGGTCTATGACCGATACCGGGAGTGAAGAGTGCCGGAACAGAAGCAAGCCTACAGGGATCTGGAGAGCATCTTTCGAGCGGGGGTGGAACGGGTCAATCCGAAAGAGCTGATTCCCGCCGGTCTTCACCTGGAAGGCGAACTACTCACCGTTCGATCGGAAACCACCTCTTTGGCCATCGACTTGGGGGAATTCGAGCGGATCGTGGTTTTGGGAGCCGGCAAGGCTTCCGCCGCCATGGCTGCGGGACTGGAGCAGGTTCTGGGAGACCGGATCGCCGAGGGTGTGGTCGTCGTCAAGTACGGACATACCGAAGAGCTGACACGGATCCGATTGATCGAAGCGGGACATCCGGTTCCTGATGAGCAGGGTGTGCGCGGGGCGGAGGCGGTTGCGGAGCTGGCTCGCGGAGCAGACGAGAAGACCCTGGTGGTGAACCTCATATCCGGCGGCGGTTCGGCTATTCTGCCGGCACCGTTTAAGGGTGAGGGACGGGGAGGGCGCCTCACCCTCTCTCTCCAGGACAAGCGCAGTGCCACCCAGATTCTGTTAGGCTGTGGGGCCACGATCCAGGAGTTCAACTGCATCCGTAAACATATATCCGCCCTGAAGGGGGGACGGCTGGCCGAGCTGTTGCATCCGGCCAGATCCTTGAATCTGATCCTCTCCGATGTGGTCGGAGATCGCCTGGACACGATCGCTTCCGGACTGACCGTGGCGGATGAGACCACCTTCGCCCAGGCTCTGTCGATTGTCGGCAAGTACGGGATCGAACAGCAGCTGCCCGCCGGGATCGTGGAACTGCTGCGGCGGGGAGCCGACGGCGAGTTCCCGGAGACCCCCAAGCCTGGGGATCCGGTGTTTGCCGCCGTGACCAATGTCCTTCTGGGAACCAACTACACGGCCCTCAGCGCAGCGGCAGGAAAGGCGGAGCAGCTGGGATACGCCCCGGTTGTTTTGTCCTCCCGCGTCGTGGGAGAAGCCCGGGAGGTGGCCAAAGTCCTGGCGGCCATAGCCCTGGACATGCGAGCTCTAGATCTCCTGGCAAGAAGACCGGCCTGCCTGATGTGCGGGGGGGAAACCACGGTTACGCTTCGGGGGAATGGGCTGGGCGGCCGCAACCAGGAGCTGGCCCTGGCCTTTCTGCAGGAGATCGCCGCTGCCGGCGCATCTACGGCTGAAGGGATAACCTTTTTGTCCGCGGCCACCGATGGGAACGACGGGCCCACCGATGCGGCCGGCGCCTTCGCTTCCGTTGATATCCTGGAACAAGCCCGGAGGCGGGAACTGTCGATCGGCGGCTACCTCGCTCAGAATGATTCCTACCATTTTTACGAAGCAGTCGGCCGGCTGCTCAAGACAGGACCGACCAATACCAACGTCTGCGATCTGCAGATCTGCCTGATCTACTAGTTTTTTCTCTCTGAGCGGGGGGCGGTTCCAACCCTCAGGATGGGAAATACGATCAGCAGCAGCAGTCCCGCGGAACCCAGGGCTGCTCCGATCCCCACCGTATCGGCCAGGTAACCCACCACGGGCGCCAGCAGCGCCACCAGGATCGTCTTTACCTGGGATTCTCCGGAAAGTCCAGAGGCCATGACCTGTTCTGATATCTGCTCGCTGATAAAGCCCACGGTCACCGGCCGTCGCAGGTTCATCAGAGCGTAGATCAGGATGAAAAAAACGACTGCGGGAATTTTCGAGGAGGAAAAGAGAAGACCTCCGGTGGCCAAGACCAGAACGCTGCCGATCAGATAAGTTATATTCACCGAGCGGGCCGGGGGACGGATGCACTTCTCGATATTTCCTGCTCTGCTCGAAGCGAAGGCGGCGATGAGGTACAGCAGGAAATAGATGATTCCCGTCAGGACAGCCACCCGACGATCGCCTGAAAGGCAGACCAGCACGGGGAATGCAATGGCTATGGATTGAAGGACTGGCTGGAGGTAATCCTTGACGCTCTTGAATACGGCGTCGAAGGATGCGGAGTTGAACAGAGTGCGCAGAACCCCCGGGTTTTTGAAAATGGCGATGAAACGCTTGAGGGTGGCAAGGATCTGATTGCCCGATTTTTTTAAAACCTCGGTTGATTTTATTTCTGATTTTAAGCCGTCCAGTTCTGCCGGGTAGGATATCATCAGAGCCAATCCGGCCAGGTAGGGAACCACGGAGGCGAGATAAATGATGCGATAGCTGCCGCTGTACAGCACAAGTGCCGCCGCGATCAGCGATGACACAGCGGCTCCGCGTTCGGAGCAGGCGCGGGTGTGGCCGTAGTAGGATACCCTGTGTTTCAGCTGGTTGGTCTGCCGAAGGTAGGTCAGGATCATTGCTTTGTGGGTCCCCGTTCGGAAAGCTTCACCCATAGCGAAGACAACCATTGCTACCGCATATAGAGAGTAACCTGGCAGAAAGTAGAAGACGAGAAAGGAAAGAATATAAGCCGCGAAGGAGAAGATCATGGCCCGCCGTCTACCGTAAGCATCTGCCACGATGCCGGTTGGTATCTCGAGAAGGTTGGTGGCAATCTCCCGTATGGAGAAGAGCGTCCCGATTTGCAGAAAAGAAAGACCCATTTCGCGGAAGAACAGCAGGATGAAGGGATCGAAGAAACGCAGGTTCTTGAGAAAACCATAAAAGCAGAACTTGTAGTACTGCTTGTCTTTAACGATAGCTTCGTTCATCTTTGAAAAAGGAAAAAAATAGCGGCGAAGGGATTTGAACCCCTGACCCAGCGGATATGAGCCGCTTGCTCTACCAACTGAGCTACGCCGCCGTACAAGACCGAGTCTTGAACTCCAGAAATATACCAACGCGACTTTTTCCTGTCAACTGAAAAGCTTGACCCGCAAGTACATAGCCTCTACAATCCAGGCGAATGATACACGTTTGCGAACTGAAAACCCGTTCCTACGAATGTGACAGCTACGGTCATATCAATAATGCCACCTACCTCAACTACCTCGAATACGCCCGGATTGAGTTTTTAGACGACCTCCCGGTGCCCTACCACGACCTGCGCCGCAGAGGGGTGGGCTTCGTGGTAACCAGGATCTGTGTCGATTACAGGCTGCAGGTCGGCAGTGGGGAAACCTTGCGAATCGAAACCCGTTCGATCCAGAAGCAAAAGGTCCGGATGGTTTTCCAGCAAAAAATTTACCGGGATGACCAGCTGGTAGCCGAAGCCCAGGTCACCTGGGCCTGCATCAACGAACAGGGTAAGCTGATACGCATCCCCCCGGAATTGGACATACCGGAGCTGGAACCGGTTCCGGAACCGGAGCCGGAAAGGTGAAGATCAGTCCTCGTCTTCAGAGCTACATATCCCAGGCGCTTTCCCAGTCGATGGAGGTTACGCTCATGGAACGCCTGGCCGCCCGGGTAATCGGCGGATATGATCTTTACGAGCGTACTGGTTTTCCAGCCAACATCCCGATACCCCAGGTCGATGCCGCGCGGCAGATCGCCGAAGACCTGGCCCGCAGCGGCAATATCCATCGCTTTACCGAGCTGCTCGTTGAGGTCGATCGAACCGGGGTGATGGGTCGACCGGTGTCCATCCGGCTGCTTCCCCAGATCGTCAAGGAGCTGGAAGTCCTGGGATATCGATTCAAGGAGGACCAGGGCATCTTCATAGAGGCGGGGGCGCGGGGCAAGACCAAGGGTTGGGGCGTGCTCATCGAAGGCCAGATCTACGAGCTCTCCTTTCTGCGTATCGACACTGTGGACAACACCGCGCTGGTGCGCAAGTATTCCAAGCGCCTGGTGGTTCAGGTGTACAACGAGTTAAGGCGGCTTTTCTCCGGTATCGTGGAGAATCGAGACGGCCGGCTGTGGCAGTGGGAGGGGGACGGGGGGGTTGCGGCCTTCTACTACGGGAACAAAAACATCCAAGCGGTCCTTTCCGGTATGGAGATGCTGCTCGAGCTTTTCATGTACAATCGCTTCCAATGCCCCTTCTCCAAGCCCCTCCAGGTTCGCCTTGCCGTGCACACCGGTCCCTGCCCGTTTTACGTGAACTTCGAGAGAATCCGCAGCGACACCTTGAGGAGACTCGAGGTCATCGAATCCGAGTTCGCCGAAAACGACAGTCTGGTGGTCACACCGGGCGTTTTTTCCGATATGGGCAACAAGCTGCACAGCTTTTTCAAACCTCTCCGCGTTTCCCGCCACAATCTTCTCTACCAGTACAAGCTGAGGTGGGAGTGAAGCGGTGAACATCCTGGTATTCTCCCGCAGCAAAAAAATGCCGGAAAAAATGAAGCTGCGCCGGCGGAAGGGCGTTGTCGATGATGTGCGTTTTGTAGGATTGGAGGAGTTTTCGGCTCTGCTGAAGGCTACGGCCAAGCCCACGCTGTGCTATCTGGACATAGCGTCGATCGAGGAGTCGACGATAGCCGGTTATCTGAGAAACCTGAACAAAAAAGAAAACATACTTTACGGGATCATCGATCCCGGGGGGAAGATCAAGGATGTGGCCCGTCTGTTTCATGACGGCGCTGTGGACTACCTCAACCGGCAGAGCCTGGACAGCGGCGCGGGAATGAGCAGGCTCAAGACCGTTCTGAACTACGCGCAGGGCGTACATCCGACTTTTCTGGCCGCAGCCGTGGCATCGACGGAAGCGACCAGGCGAGCTCCGTACATACTCTCGGGAAGTACCTGGTCCTCCGTGGTACCCGGCGGGGAGTACACCTTTTCCATGATGTTCGTCGAACTTGACGAGAAAGACCAGATGGAGAAGCGCTACGGTCCGCAAAATCTATCCATTGCCCTTTCATCGTTTCGCAGCTATATCGAGGGATTCGTGAAAAAGTTCGGCGGACGGATGTGGATGTGGTTCAGTTTTGGGGGTATCGTCCTGTTTCCCTTCGACGCGAAAACCTGCCCCGCCTTGACCTGCGGATTCCGGCTGATGCTGTTCAAACACCTCTACGATATCGAGGGCTCCCACTTTCCCAATTTCCTGTCTTTCCGTGTGGTACTTCAAATCGGCAACACTCCCTACACGGAACAAAACACCGGACATATCGTTTCTGACAGTTTGAACTCCATCTTCCATCTGGGCCAGCAGTTCACCCAGCCGGGTAATTTCTGCGTAACCGAAGAGGTACTGCAGTTTGGACATTCGACGTTGCGGGATTTCTTTGTAGCTGCCGGCACCTTCGAAGGCCGACAAATACTGAGGATGCGTCGTCCCATACATCAGTATAATAGAAAATCATTCTGAGGCGGTATCATGTCCGTTAAGAGCCTGATCCGATTCAAGCAGCGCTTCCTTCTGCTGTTCGGTGTTGCGGTGATCTTCAGCGCGATCTCCGGTGTGTACTTTGTACGGTATCTCATCAAACCGAACACCGGTCTCGTGGTGAACTATCCGGAGGTGGTCAACCGGGACGGAAAGGTGATCTTCGCGCCGAAAACCCCTTTCTCAGCGGCGGTGTCTGCGGGACTGCAACCGAATACCGACCAGATCGTTTCCATTGACGGCCATCCGATCCGCAGCATCCGGGATGTAGTGGAGGCTGATTCCCGCATCCGGGGATTTCACCCGTTTCCCGTGGAAATCATTCGGGAGGATGGGCAGCGACTGACGATCAGTATAACCCCCGCTTTTACCCTCACCAAACCCGACTGGGTCTTTGCCCTGGTCTTTTGCCTCACCCTGGCATTCATGTCGTTCTACCTGATCCTGCATCTGCCGGAGGACAGGGCGTCGAACCTGGTAATCTTTGCCGGCCTGTTTTATCTGGTTTTTACGGCGCTCAAACCCTTCTACTACGAGTCGTTTTTTTCGAATCTTATGATTCACTTCGGGAAGCTGACCTCCTGGTTCATGGTCTTCTTCGCCCTGTACTTCCCCGTTCCCAGGGCAACCAGGGCCGTCCGCAGGTTCATCATAGGCGCCGTCTTGGGGCTGTACCTTACCTTTACGGTGTTTCGGATGATCTACTTCTCTTCCTGGGTATCGAGCGGTCAGGACCTCTGGCTGGTGCGATATCGCTTTCTCGGCAAGATCAACAATATTTCCGACGGTGTCGCTTTCGTGGTCTATCTGGTACTGCTGATCCGTTCCTACCTGTCTTCACCCCACGCAAACGAGAAGAGACAGCTCGAGTGGATCATAGCGGGTTTTCTCATCGCCATACCGCCCTATTTTTTTCTCGACCAGCTGCCTCTTATTCTCGGCGGAGCCGAGGGCTTGCGGATCAGCATGGGCAACTTCGCCAACCTGTTTCTCTGTTTTGTTCCGCTGTTTTTCATAATCGGTCTGTTGAAACACCGTGTATTCAACATCAAATTCTTTGTAAGCCGCTACGTGGTCTATGGTATCCTGGCGCTGCTGATCTTCGCGTTTTTCACGGTGCTCTATGAACCTGCCAAGAATCTGTTCACCCTCAACTACGGGGTGCCGGACCGCATAGCCAGTTTCCTGGTAACCGCTATCCTTTTCGTGCTCCTCATTCCGATCCGTTCACTCTTCTGTTCGCTGATCGATCGGTTGGTTTACCGGAAGCACTACAGCCGGACCCTCCAGTATTCGGCGAGCCTGGAAAGGCGAAACACGGAGCTGAAACTGTTGATAGACGAACTGAACCTGCGTAACATGCGTTCCTTCCAGAAAGACCGGATGAGGGAACTGCGAGGCATCGTCACCGGGATAACCCATCGAGTGAATGATCCGGTGAACTTTATTTCCAGCAGTCTGACCGCTTTGGACAGAAGGATCCGCAAGTTGTTCAAAGTTCTGGAGAGTGCTGAACAGCCATCGGCGGCGGAGATCAGGAAGCTGCACCGGGAGCTGCAGAAGCTCATAAGTGTTGCCCAGGAGGGGGACCTGGAAATCCGGGATTTTCTGCGCAGGCTGGCCACGCTGGTGGGTTCCCGCACCGGCGTTCCGGTCAGCATTAGTATGGACCAGCTGCTGAAGAGTGCAGCCGCGGAGTTTGGCAGAATCAACCCTACGGCGCGTATCAGAGTCGAGGAAGACCATCACGGAGTGGTGCTCTGCAATCCCGATGAGCTCATGCAGGTGCTGCGCTATATCGTGGAAAACGCTCTGGAGTCGGGAATGGGTCCAAAGGAGTCGATTTTGATCCGCGGTGACATCTACGATCACTACTACCGCATCCAGATCAGGGACGAGGGAATGGGCATCGATGCCGCCAATCTGAGGAAGGTCCACGATCCGTTTTTCTCCACAAAGGCCGCCCATGACGGGCTCGGTCTGTATTTCAGCCGGATGCTAGTTGAGCGCAACTCCGGATCCATAGAGGTGACCAGTAAACCGGGGCTTGGTACGACTGTTACGATTCTTCTGCCGAGGGAGGATCAAGGCGGGGATCAGCACGACCTCCGGACAGAGGGCCGCACCCCCTCCTTATGATGAAAATCCGAATCTACACCGACGGAGGCTGTTCCGGCAACCCCGGTCCCGGCGCATGGGCGTACATCCTGCTTGCGCCGGAGGGGGAAACCCAAAACGCCCGTTTCGTTCCCGGGACAACGAACAACAGGATGGAACTGCAGGCGGTAATCGAAGCTCTCCAGGCGGTCCGGGAGAGGCCGGATCTGTCTTCTCCCGAGATCGAGCTGTTTACCGACTCCCGGTACGTAAAGAACGGTATCAGCGATTGGATCCATACCTGGATAAGAAACGGCTGGAAAACCCGTTCAAAACAGCCGGTGAAGAATCAAGATCTCTGGAGACGGCTGTTGAGCTTGAGCTCGACGATGACTATTTGCTGGCGGTGGCTGCAGGGGCATGCCGGAGATCGATACAACGAGGCCTGCGACCGTCTGGTTCAGGAAGCCATCAAAACGGGAAAACCTTAAAGCTGTTCGTTAAAGTAAAGCAGCGCGTCCCTTTACCCCGTTTTCTTCTATGAAGACATCCCAATGTTCATTGCGACAATAGGGGGTAGGGGGAAGCCATGCTTGCCGTGATTGCCAGCCAGGCCCCGGTAGGGATCGAAGGAATCCCGATTCAAGTGGAGGTGGATATTCGCAGGGGCCTTCCCGGAATCGACGTGGTGGGATTGCCCGACGGTGCAGTCAGGGAAGCCCGCGACCGGGTGCGGGTGGCTATTCGAAACAGTGGATTTCGTTTTCCCAGCGACAGGATCCTCGTCAACCTGTCCCCCGCGGGGATCAGGAAAGAGGGGGCCAGCTATGATCTGGCCATTGCCCTGGCCATTCTCAAAGCCTCGGAGCAGATCCCCTTTCCCGGCAACCGCAGGCTGATGGTGGTGGGGGAGCTCAACCTGGGAGGAACGGTGCTGCCCGTTCGCGGTGTGCTTTCTGCGATCGCGTCAGGATTGCAGGACGGGATCCGGCTTTTTCTAGTTCCGCGGGAGAATCTGGTCGAAGCCCGGGCACTGTGCGGGGAGGGTATATTCGGAATTTCTTCCCTCAGGGCGGCCGCCGCGGTACTCAAGCGACTTGCCCGGGGTTCATGCTCGGCGGGCAGTCAGGGCGGCGCTTCTCAGGCTGATCGCGCTGCGGCGGACAACCCCGATGTGCGCTGGGGCGACATTTCGGATATCAAGGGTCAGCCCAGACTGAAACGAGCCCTGCAGGTCGCCGCAGCAGGCAGGCATCACCTACTGCTGTTCGGGCCGCCGGGAAGCGGGAAGACCATGGCGGCCCGCCGATTGCCGTCCATCCTGCCGCCATTGTCCTGGGAGGAATCGCTCCTGGTGACCCGGATCCACTCCACCGCCGGAGTGCTCCCCGCCGGCTCCGGCCTGGTCCGGGATCCGCCGTTTCGCACGCCCCATCACTCCGCTTCGGCTGAAGGGATCATCGGCGGCGGCAAGGTCCCGCGCCCCGGTGAGGTCTCCCTGGCCCACGAGGGGGTACTGTTCCTGGACGAGGCTGCGGAGTTCAGCACGGCTTTGCTGCAGAGCCTGCGCGAACCTATGGAGGAGGGCAGTATCACCATCGCCCGGGCCGGTACCTCGATGCGCTTTCCCGCCCGTTTCCAGCTCGTGCTGGCCATGAATCCCTGTCCCTGCGGCAACCTGGGCAGGAAACAGGCAACCTGTTTTTGCTCGACTCTTGAGATCTCCAGATATTGGAGGAAGCTCGGCGGTGCCCTGCTCGACAGGGTGGACCTTCGTATCCCCCTGGAGCCGGTTCGCTTCGAGGATATGGCCGGCAGCGACGCAGCGGATACCGGGAACAGCGCCGAAGCAGCCCGGAGGGTGGCTGGGGCCATCCGGATGCAGCGGGAACGATACAAAGACCTGGCCTTCTGCCGAAACGCCCATATCCCTCCCGGCCTGATCGATAGATTCTGCGCCCTCGATCATGAAGGAAGGGCCGGGCTTCAGGATGCGGCCCGGCAGTTCAGCCTCTCCTCAAGAGCTTTTCACTCGATTCTCAAGGTGGCCCGCACCATCGCCGACCTGAACGGCTCTCCGGGTATCCATAAAGAGCACCTGCTGGAGGCGGTCCAGCACCGCCGCTACTGCGAGGGGGACGTGTACTGGAACTATAAGTGAGGCAGTAAGGATGCCTTATGCCCAATTTACAAGAATTAATTGCACGGGCAAGCTTTCTCCTGGTGCCAGAGAGAGTGTGAGTCCCTACAATCATAATAGCGAAGTTCGCTTGCATTCACTCAGCACCTGGCCTACACTTGGTGAGAAGGCTAAGAAGTGGGCAAATGAGCAGGCCGCGACGTCGGGCGATTCATCTCCCATGGGTAATATCAGGATTCTTGGCGTTAGCCATAACTGAGATTGTCAGCGTGGTGATAGCTGTCGTGGACGGAAGAATGCCATTACTAGGCGACTCCATATGGAAAACTGTAGGAGTAGTCCTTTTCATGACGGTCCTTGTGGGACTCTTAGGAGCCATCGCCGGGCGGATATTCTCATGGGTTCGCAACTGGTTCGGGGTAATCAGCATCTGGTTTAAGGGAATTTTATTCTTCGCTCTAATAAGCTTTATATTTGATGTGATCAATATCCGCGGCTCGGTAATCAATCCGGACTATATTATCATTCGTCTTGTGACATCCGCACTGACAGGCGCTGTCTTCGTTTTCATCGGTCTTCGATTAGAAAAGCGATTGAATATGCAGCAGCCACAAACTGAACCGCCAGATTAGTGGAAGAACGAGTCTTGCAGAACGTTGTGAAGGCGATCCGTCCGATGAAGCGCAAGGCTCCAATAGCGGAGAGATCTATTCACCCTGCCGAAAAGGTTCTGCCGTTTTGCGAAGGCAATTGGTAGAAAGAAACCAGAAGCCCTGCGGCCCCAGTTGCCCAATCGCCCGCCGGAGGGTGCAGAGGGAATCCGCGAAGGTACGGTGTTGGTGCTTCAAACGCTGCGGCAAGGAGAGAGAACCCCGGTCCGGAGAACGAGATGGTGATGGAGGCGTGATGCGAATCGAGCGGCAGATCAGTACCCCACAGCCATTGAAACCGTCGCCCCCAGACCGGTAACGTCGAAGATGCCGAGGGGCGTGGTTCCGACCGACGCGACCTGGACGGCCAGCTCGAACGCCCGCAGCGGGATGCGAAGGCCTCCGCAGGCGTACCACAGGTAATCCCGACGTCCGAATCCGACAGAAAATATATTGGCTGGAAAGACGTTCCCCTCCACAGAGACCCCGGCGTTCCATCGAACGGGTTTGTCGAAAACAACCTCGGCCTCCGGTATGATATCGATCACCGGAATTGCGAAGCGGAAGAAGCCCGATGCCGAAAACGGCATATGTATCTTGGGCCGGTCGGAGGGGTCCAGAGGTCGTGTTTCGATATCGCCTACCTCGCTGGTAGAGCTGAAGAGGTCTAGGTCCCCCTTCAGGCGATCCAGCAGGTCTGTTGCCTCGAAGTCGTAGCGCAGCTGTCCGACCTCTATGATATAACCGGGTTGTGCCGCCAGGATGGGGATATTGTTCAGTGCTGCGCCGTACAACGGTTTGCCCTCTCCATCGGGGCGCACCATCCCCAGACTGACATTGAAGCCGAGACCCTGGAATCCCTCCTCTCCCATCGCGGTATAGATGTCGCCCGACGCGGAAACCTCGCCGCGTATAGTTCCATCGATGGCGGTCTCCAACGTGTAGCCCGCCTGGGCGTTCTCGTCACTATAAAGCACCGGCGAGAACACACCGAACTTCCCGGCAAAAACGAATCCACCGATCTGGTAGGAGGCGAACGCTCCGGCCAGCGCAAAGGAACGCTGCAGAATCTCCGAAGAGCCCTCGTAGGCCATGTCCGGCTGGTTGCCCTGTGTGAGCAATCCGATGAAGGACTTGGGAATGACGATTCGCGAGAGATTGTACGTGTCCGTGTAGATACCCAGGCCAACGTTGCCGAAATGCAGTACAAGGTGAACCTCCGCTGCGGCGTTCGCCCCTATTCGCACACCGTCATCCGGAGTGTTCGCGTATACCTCATCCAGATCGATCACGATAACGCGCTTGAAAACATCCGACAGCCCCAGCGCGCTGTTGCTGACCGTCGTATCGAATGACAACCCGAGTTCGAAATACTCCCGGGTCCCGAACGAGAAAAAAGCGGGATTCATGCTGTGATTCCAGGGACTCAAGGTGTTTTCGGCCGCGAGATTCGCAGTACCGGCGAGCAGGAGGAACACGCAAATGGCGAGTGCAGACAGTTTTTGTTTCATGGTGTTTTCCTATTCCTCTTCCTCGAGGCTGAATGTGTAGTCCAATACAGCATGTATATGAAGGTAACCTTCCGTGACGTCCAACTCGCAGAGACTGTTTATCTGGAAGTCTTCCGGAACCATGATCAGGAACTCGGGTATGAACTGTTTATTGCCCCCAACACCGTCGATCATCTTGTCCAGGGCCTGGGCCGTGACCCCGCCATCGACGATCTGCTCGGTTTCATCCGGGAGAATTTCGACGTCGATCACCCAGTTGTCCGTGTCCTTTTTCTGTTCTTCCGTTAAGCCCTCGGCCGAGTTGATCATGCCCAGCCTCACCCCCAACCCGCTGGTCTGCGTGAGTGTCAGGGAAATCCCCGCGCTGCTGTCGCGAAGGGATTCCAGCAGATCGTCGAAATCCTCATCCGGGTCGAGCGGATCACGCCCGAAGATATCCTCCTCCATCAGAAGCGGGTTTTCGCCGTCCTCTTCGATTTCCAGCAGGGTACTGGGATCGGTTTCCAGCTCAAAGGGGACCTCGAAGAGGATGTGAAGCGAGTCGATGTCGGCGATATCCGCGGAGTTTGCGCCGAACTCGTAGTACAGGACCAGATCCGCGGGCCGGGCGTTGCACACGTCGGCAAGATCGAAGGTATTGGCCACGGCCTGGGAAGACCCAAGTAACTCGAAATTGCCCGTGCCGAAGGTGCCGAGCAGGTACAGTACCTGCGTGCCGCCGTCCCACTCGGCCCGCAGCCGCACGTAAACATCGGGATGGGGCGGTACAGCCGCGGCGTCGGGTTCGTACCAAGCCCAACCCGGCACCTGTTTCAGCCGCACTTTCTCCGGAATAGGACCGGAGAGCCCCGAAAGATCGATGGGATCGGTCTGATCCTGGAAGAAAGCATCGAAGGGCTCTACGCCTGGGGGCAGGTCCGGAAAGGTTGGCGTCACGATATCCAGCGCCGCGTACAGGGTCAGCGGTCTGCCGTCGTATCCGCCGTAGTTTTTTTCTCCTACGGAGAGATTTGGATCGGTTATGCTCTGGGTGAACTCGTCGATGATATCCTCGGCAATGTCCAGCTCGAATACCGCGCCGCCCGTTGGGATCCACAGCTCCGGCTGCCCGCGAAAAACGACCTCCTGCGGGATCTCCCAACTGCAGGAACCGATCACCAAAGCCGCAGCGGCAGCCAGGATGAGCATCCATTTTTTTCCCATAAATTTCCTCCCTTGCACTGTTTTAGGCAACGCCCTGAAGCCGTTCGATTCGCCCTCTTGGATTTGTAGGGAGAGCAGATAGAGCCTGGAAACCGATTGGCCGTTCTCACCGATTCCGGTTCCCGGTCAGCATATCACGAATCGGGCTGTGCTCCAATGATATATAGAAGGATGAACCGGCGCCGAGCCGCTTGGATATTCGCCTCCATTCTGGGTATATTCATCGCAGAGGAGGGATAGGTGTGAAGCTCTATACGCGTTGGCAGGTGATGCTATTTACACTGGCGGGTATCGTTCTGACCCTCCTGGTGACCTGGGGGACGGGCGTTCTCCAGGTTCCCGCCCGGGGGGAGGGGGACGCTTCCCCTACAGCGGAAGTGGTGACCGGAGGGATTCTGGAACCGCCCTCTGAATCGGCCCCGCTTACGGGCCAATCTGTTCAATTCAGCGGATCGATCTCCGACGATGAGGCCAACAACATCCAGATCTATGAAAAGCTTAATGAGGCGGTCGTCAACGTGACCTCGGTCAGTTTCGAATACAACTGGTTCCTGGAGCCGATTCCCAAAGAGGGAACCGGTTCCGGTTCGATCATCGATCAGAAGGGATATGTGCTGACAAACTATCACGTGATCAAGAGCGCCAATGAGTTGAGCGTCACCCTGGCCGACGGTTCGAACTACCGGGGAGACATCGTGGGTGTGGATCCGGAGAACGATCTGGCGGTCATCAAATTCGACCCGCAGGGCCGGCGACTGGCCACGATTTCTTTCGGCAGCTCTGCCAATCTGCGGGTTGGCCAGAAGGTCCTGGCCATCGGAAATCCCTTTGCCCTGGATCGGACCCTCACAACGGGAATCGTATCCGGGTTGGGGCGGCCGGTGCGAACCGATTCGGGTCTGGTGATCAAGGAGATGATCCAAACCGATGCCTCGATCAACCCGGGAAACTCCGGGGGCCCCCTGCTGAACTCCAAAGGGGAGATGATCGGGATCAACACGATGATCTACTCGCCCTCGGGCGGTTCGGTAGGGATCGGATTTGCCGTTCCCGTGGATACGGCCAGGCGGGTCATACCGGATCTGCTGCGTTACGGAAAGGTGCAGCGCGGCTGGATAGACATCGTACCGGTGCAGCTGTTTCCGGCCCTGGTCCGCTACGCCGATCTGAACGTGTCCGAAGGGATCCTGGTCTCAGAGGTCGAGCCCGGCTCCAATGCGGAGGCAGCCGGCCTGAAGGCGGGGCAGCAGGCGGTACGTTACGGGCGTTCGATCATCAATCTGGGCGGGGATATCATCGTGGATGTGGACGGAACGCCCGTCGCTACTTTGATGGACCTCCTCGGCGCTTTGGAGGACAACAAGCCGGGAGAGACCGT
>Ga0307442_1000082_pt1 | contig 34993 bp, 35 predicted proteins | sample SalMarWE160430MG_FD_202143 | JGI IMG/M metagenome (GOLD analysis project Ga0307442, IMG submission 202143) | Salt marsh sediment microbial communities from the Plum Island Ecosystem LTER, Massachusetts, United States - WE1604-30 | ecosystem: Environmental > Aquatic > Marine > Intertidal zone >...
CACCATTATCATCGGGAGTTCCCGCGTTAGATGATAGATTGAAAGGACCAGGTGGAGGATCAACACTAAATCGTAAGGAAAAATCATCAGTTAAATGTGTTAAGCCTTGATATGAATTATAATAGCTAGTATTTATACCTAAATTTAATCCACAAGTATATTCATCAACCACATAATCAATGTAATCGTAATTAAAGACAATTTCTCCGGAGTCATATAGGATAACTTCAAAAGATCCAATTAAATTATCATTATAATGTTCAATATTTTCCCATTCTGCTACCCAATATGTGCTAAAAGATTGTACATAAATATTTCCACTTCCATTACCAGAAGCGGGTTGTAAATCATCCCAAAATGGAGCGATTAAATAATCATTATCAAAGTCTCCCGATGGAATTGGATCATTATTAGGATCCATCGGAGTTGTATCTGTGAAACTAAGATACCCATTTGCTCCTAAATAGATTGTTGAAAAGATTTTATCATAGAATTGAAAATTAAAAGGTAAAGATTGTGTCGAATAACCATCATCATTTAATAGTAGTTCTGTTCCACCAGAAGCGTCTATCCAACTATATTCATAACTTGGTATCATGGTATAATTTTGAAGGAAGCTAATTAGTATTACTTTAGTTTTGATATTGTTATTAATATAAGACTCATCAGGTACAGGTGGAGTATAAGCAGTGAAATTGTAGGTTTTATATTCGGTTGGCGTCCATACACAATTAATAGTATCTCTCGCACCAACAGGAAGCGTTGAAACTGTAGTTGAATTAACAAGCACACTTTCAAAATATAGAAACAAATCAATATTTGTTTCAATGTTAATGCCAGTATTAGTTACTGTCGCATTTATGATGTACGTCTGATTAATTTCGGGATTGGTTGGAACTTCTAAATCTACTTTAATATCGTGATTTAAATCCATGAATGTACCGATTACATATCCAGGGGTAGCACAGGGAACATCTGATGACTCAGATGTAATTTCTTGTAGAATTCCAGATATATATCTCTCAATATGGAAAGAAGAGATTATCCCAGGCGTGTTTGATAATTCTAATTCTAAATAAAATAATTCATCATTATTCGAGTCATAATAAGATTGGAACTCCGAAATATCTAAAGCCATAAACGAAGGAAATAGAGCAGTTGTATGTTCTTTATACTCAGGATTAAGTGTATTTAAAGGTGCATCATGTGGCCACACTCCTAATGTGATAATATCATCCATCCGAGTGGGAGCAGAGCTAAATTCCCAAGTGGCAACCAAGCTTGGGTGATAATCAATTCTATCATCATAATATCCTATTTGGATAGCGCCATCTCCAAGGACTCCAATTTCTTTTAGAGTTTCGTAGGTCAACCAATAAAAACCGCCATCCCCCCAGCTATCCCCCCATGAATTTACGACCCGAAACGCGCCAACATCACCATCATCCGTTATACTATCATCGAATCCAACAATGCATTGAGCGTGGTTGATTATACTAGAAGAATATTCTGCAGAAGATAGAATATAATTATCAGTTAATCCAGGATCATATTCAATTGCATCGATATTAAATGTCACTGGAGTTCCCCCCTCGAGAAGATTTTTAATTGTGGTGATCGTCGAATTTCCCAAATAGGAAAGCCAATTGAATTGTAGGGGCCTATGGAGTGGTGCTTCTCTCCATGCAGATTCATTACCCCAATTAGTGTAATCAGTGTCTGTATATGGTATTGTTTCCCAAGTGGCTGCACCCCATTCCTCTAAAAGAAGCCCCGTCTCAATATGGTGAGTACCTGACCCCTCATAAGTGAGTTTATTATAGGACCAAGCTGGACTCAGCAGATAAGTATTATTTCCAGAATTTGCATCCCACTCATTATCTTTTGCTTCTAAATAACCCATTGAATAATAAACGCTTGCCCAAGAGGTGCAAGATCCTTGGCTACCTTGACTTCTTACAGGGGGAAAATAGATTTCTGAAGAAAAATCATAAGCCCCTTTCGAATCTACTGGATTTTTGGGGTCTTTAATCACATTCAAAATCATCATTTGCCCAACCATCTTTTCCAACACCTCTTTTGTTAGAGTCTCTGCCCCAGTACCCATCCCATTGATGATTTGGTCGGAAGATTTATTGGAATCTGTGATTCTAACTTGTTTTTTCATTAATTCCACTTTCTCTTTTGTTATAAACTCAGCAAAATATTTCAAACCATTTTTAGTATATGTAAAAAGTCCATCATCTCCAACATTACTGGATAGAGTAGACTCAATATCTGTAAATTTGTAAAAAGTATTTATTGAGCCTAAAGAAGAGAATATTAAAAGCGATATACATAATATCAAAAAGTTTTTTTTATTTTTTATTTTATTCAAATATCTCATTTTAAATAACGCCTTCTCTTATTTTAAGGAGAATTCATTAAAAGATCATAATTTTCTTAAAAAGATCATAATATTAGTGATATAGCTCATATTTATTCTCTTGCGATTAATAATTAAAAATATATTAACTAAATAGATGTAGATCATATATGATAAGAGGAGGATCTGACCACCAACTTACTATAAATTTATTTTTTACGATCCAAGTAAATTCTTCTGTTCGATAAGGCATTCCTCCTTTAGACCAGTATGAAGGTCGTACCATGATATTCTTTTAATGGTAATTTTTCAAATAACTAAACAATTTCTATGTTTCTGCTTAAAATAAGAATAAAAAAAAATAAATTGACTTAAATTAGTAGAATAAATATGTTCGATCGAGAAAAATTAAATGCTTTGGATACTCGAAAATATCCCATCAGACCTCACATTGGGGTGGGTATAATTCTTGTTCGTAATGAGACATTACTATTAGTTAAAAGGAAATTTGATCCTGATGCAGGATATTGGGCGATTCCAGGCGGCCATTTAGAGCTTGGGGAAAGAACTGAAGCGGCTGCTGAAAGGGAAGGATTTGAAGAAACTGGATTTAAAGTTAAAGTTTCGAGGTTGGCGGGAATAATTGATAAAATCATGCATGATGAAGAGGGAATCATCAAATATCATTATGTTCTAATAAATTATTTTGTTGAACAAATTGAAGGGAACATGAATCAAGCGCCAATACCAGATTCTGATGCCTTAGATGCTCGTTTTGTAGCTTTTTATGAATTAAAAAATTATAATCTAACTGATTCACTAATAGAACTTTTAAAACAACTTAAAATAGGATATTAGCAAAAATGGATATAGTTATGTAATATTTTTGAGTATGAAACTGCCTATTTCTTTAATTGATTCTTCACCCTCACGAATCAGCACGGCATAAGCTTGGAAAACATGAATCATTTCCTTCCAAATTTTTAAAGTGACATTCACACCCGCTTTCTTTGCTGTTTCAGCAACACGAGTGGAATCGTTAAGTAGCTTTTCTACAGTTCCTACGTGAATTAATAAGGGTGGCAATCCTTTTAGATCAGCATAAACGGGTGATATATATGGATTTTTTGGATCATTATTACCAATATAAAGATTCGCAGAAAACATTAAGTCATCAAGAGTGATCCCGGGATCAATAATATTTTTATCATAATATGATTCTCCAGTAAAAGCTAGATCTGTCCAAGGAGATAGACAAACTCCTGCCGCAGGTAATTTAATACCTAAATCACGCAACTTTAATATAGTGGCTAACGTTAATCCACCACCTGCGGAATCTCCAACTATAACTATTTTATTAGGGTTAAATTTCTCCTCATTAATTAACCAATTATATATTTTTATTACATCATTTAACCCTTTAGGAAAAGGGTGTTCTGGTGCTAAGCCGTATTCTATCGTTATAACTCTACATTTTGCTTCTCTTGATAATCTTTGAACGAGATCTTTGTGAGAATTAAAAGAACCAGCAGTATAACTCCCTCCATGGAGATATATAATTATATTTTCCGCTTCGACTCCCGGAGTTTTTAACCATATCGCATCTATTCCATCAAAAGATACCTTTTTAGTTTCAACATCATTGGAAAGTTGGATCATATTAGCCATATGTTCCAATTCATCACGTTCCTCTTTCACTCTCTTCTTCGCAGCTACTTCTCGATTATGAAGCAATAATTTTATAACTCTTTCTAAGCCTTTATTAACCATTTCCTTAAATCACTAATCTCCAATAAAATTCAAAAATACTTAGATATCAATTAGAATAGCATAATATAAAATTTTTACTTTAAACAAAAACTAAATGTATTTTTCTGTATGTTAATCTCATTTATTTAATAAAAATGTGCTATAAAATCCATGAATGAGCCTCTATAACTATTATTTACAGTGGGTTAGTAGCCTCACCCATAACCCTTACTTTATATACCCATTTTCTCTAAACCAATTAATTGCTTTCTCAACAGTTTTTCTAATGGGTGTTAGTTTTAAACCCAGTTCATTTACAGCCTTAGAACAATCAAAATGTTCGCCCATCTTACCTAAACGTACCTGAGATACTGAAACTAAAGGTGGATTCTTGGTAATACGTGCTCCCGCTTGGAAGAAATATCCCAATAATAACGCAACTCTATAGGGTATCTTTCGCTTTGGGGGTTCAACTCCAGCTATCTCTGCTATTAATTTGAAAAATTCTCCAACAAACAAATTTTCATTTCCAAAGAGATACCTTTCACCAATTCTTCCTTTCTGAGCTGCTAGAATTTGTCCGCGGGCAACGTCTTCAACGTCAATGATATTAATAGCTCCTTCAATATACCCCGGCATATCCTTATTAGCAATATCAACAATTAATGCCCCAGAAGGCGTTGGTTTATAATCTCTCACTCCAATGACTAAAGTTGGATTTACTATTACTAAAGGAAGACCCTTTTCGCAAATCTTTTTTGCTTCAATTTCAGCTAGATACTTTGAGATCGCATAGTGGTCTCCTGCCTCCCATCCATTGAATTCTGCATCCTCTTTAACAAAGTTTCCAGCACCATGAGAACCTATCGTATTAGAAGTACTTGTATAGACTACTTTTTCTAATCCCTGAGAAAGGGCTTCCTCGAGAAGAAGTTTGGTCCCCTCGACATTTATATCGTAAAATAATTCTTTATTAGGTGCCCAATGGGCAAAAAAAGCTGCGACGTGATAAAGAGTATCGCATCCCTTCAACGCTGTTTTTACGGATTCTTTGTCTCGAATATCGCAATAGACCTTCTCCACATCCAAACCATCAATATTTCTAGTAACGCTATCTTTTCTAATAGTAACCCGTACTTCTTCACCATTTTTAATTAACTCTCTTACAACAGCTGAACCCATAAAACCATTTGCGCCAGTAACTAATATTGTCATTGTAAGAATAAAATAAAACAAATCTTAAAAAATATACTTATTAAAATAGGTTAAATGAAAGCTATTGTAATTTCAACCAGTGAGGAATTTCATGTTTTAACCTATTATTTTGACAACATAATGAAAGCAAGGAAAAAGAACCATTGGAATACACGATAAAACAAAATTTATTTATTGTATACAAAGTCAATAATTTACGATATAAGGTTGAAGATATAATCGAATTTACGGAAGCATATAAGATTATTAATATTACAGCACCATAAGCATAGAGTTAAAAATAATTTAATAAAATATATTCAACTCTCTTATTTTTTAATAAACAAAAGAATATAATTCAAATTGTATTATTAAGCAATATAACTAAATCATATAAGTGTAAAATTAGGGAAGGTTCGAAGATTTGCCTACAATAATGAAACTTGCTAAGGACGGTAAAATAACCAAAGAAATGGAAATAGTAGCGAAAAATGAACAACTAAATGTCGAATTTATAAGGAAAGGAATTGCTAGCGGACGTATTATCATCCCGAAATCCAATCGGCGAGGTACGAATCCAGTTGGCATTGGAGAAGGGTTGCTCGTGAAGATTAATGCTAATATTGGTTCAAGCAAGCGAGTTTGTGATATAGAAGAGGAACTAGAAAAAGCTAAAATTGCTGTAAAATTTGGAGCTGATACTGTTATGGATCTTAGCACTGGTGTAACAGAAGAAGATGTAAGGAACATTCGCAAAAGGATTTTAACCGAAGTTAAAGTTCCAATTGGAACAGTTCCCATTTATCAGTCCGCATTAAGGGCTCTTGAGAAAAAGGGAGCAATCATAAATTTTGATGAAGATGATCTGTTTGGTGTGGTTGAAGAGCAAGCAAAGGAAGGAGTGGATTTTTTTACAATACACGTAGGGGTTACTAAACAAATTGTTACGTATTTACAAGGACACCCTAGAATGATGGGAGTTGTTTCAAGAGGAGGTACCTTTCTTGCTGCATGGATATTAGAAAACGAATTAGAAAATCCCTTCAATAGTCAATATGATTATTTACTAGAATTAGCTAAGGAATATGATTTCACGCTGTCATTAGGAGATGGCATGAGGCCAGGGAGCATATTTGACTCAACAGATCATGCTCAAATCCAAGAATTAATTGAAATTTCTAAATTAGTAAAGCGAGCATGGGATAAAAACGTTCAAGTTATGGTGGAAGGTCCTGGACATATTCCTGCACATGAAATCGAGAGAAATATAAAAATTATGAAATCCTTATGCGATCGCGCTCCTTTTTACGTATTGGGTCCTCTCGTTACTGATATCGCCCCTGGATATGATCACATAGTTAGTGCGATAGGTGGAGTCATGGCAGGATTAGCGGGTGCTGATTATCTCTGTTACGTTACTCCTTCGGAACATTTAGCACTCCCAAACATAGATGAAGTAAAACGAGGAGTGATTGCATCCAAAATTGCAGCACATGCTGTAAACATAGCAAAATATGGTGATAGAGCATCTAATTGGGATTATAAGATGGATATTGCTCGAAAAAATCTTAATTGGGAAGAAATGATCTGTCAGTCTATAGACCCAGAATTATCTAGAGAGATTCATTTTAGAAATGGAAATATGGATGATGATGTTTGCTCTATGTGTGGTGAATTTTGTGCTATCAAGATATTACAAGATGCTTTAGATAAAAAAGCATCAAAGAAACTAATGTAAAACGAGTTTTATTAGGGAGTATTTCTTAGATTTAAGACACAATATAAAAATATTATGCGACATAATCTTCTATTTGTCAGAATGATTAAAGATGGAATTTTTGTTGTTGGAATCGATGATGCACCACACGAAAGAGAGAATCTTACTACTGAGTTATTTTTTATCTTCTGTCGTGGTAATTTATTAGAACGGATTGATCATGCCTCAATCGATGTAGATGGATTAAATTCTACTAATGTTATAATTAAAAACTTAAAACCTATTATAGATCAATTTCAAATTATTCTTACACACGGAATAACAACTGGTGGATTTAATATATTGGATATTGAAATGATTTCAAATCTATTAGAAACACCTATAATAGCGGTTACTGAAAATAGTCCTAGAGGTAATTTTTTAGAAGCTATAAAAAATTTACCTAATTATGAAGAAAGAAAAGCTATCATAGAGAGAGCTGGAACATTATATTCTTGTATTACTCCCATTGGCAAAAAACAAGTTTATTTTTATACTAAAGGAATAGAGAAAAAAACTGCAATTCAATTTTTAAAGAAATTTGCGATACGTTCAAGACTTCCAGAACAACTTCTATTAGCTCATAAAATTGCATCTGGTTGGACTTTGAAATAAGGGGGAATTATATCACAGAAATAATTTTCGTTAATTTTCCTATCATTTCATCAGCATTTCTTCCAAATAATCTGATAATCGGCTCTTTTCCAATTGATCCCGCATCCCAGATTATATCTGGAATCGTTCCATGTTTTTCTATGTTATTTTTAATTAGCCATTGCATAGTTGAAAATTCTTTCTTTTTTACATCCTCGGGTTGCTCGTCTCGAGTAATTTCTTGAAGCTTTAAGTCCGTATTATTAGAAATCAATTGAATCCATTCTTGTTCAAATTTTAAATTGATAACAAAATTAATAGTATTATCAAATTCTTTAGCTGAAAGTATTAATCGTGCTGTATGATCTGAAGTTCCAAATTTAATGTCTCCACATTTATGAGGAAAACCATTTACAATTGTTATTCGCCCGTCTATTCCTGCAATTTCTTGTTTATTCTTTGCATTCGGAAGAGCTCCTGAAATGTTCATTCTAACTTCAGGGATTAGTTTACAAAATTCTTTTTTAGTTGATATAAAATTGTAAATTTCCTTTATTTGATTTATTAATTGACCTTTTTCTTTAGATACGGTTAAATCTAATATTTTACCCTCTAATGGTAATTCGATAAAATTTTGAAATTTTTCATCAAAAAAGGTTTCTGCCATTTCGATCGACTTTTGAAGGGAACAACCTTTTGCGAGGTAAGCAGCAATCGCAGAAGAAAAGACACATCCTGTTCCATGTACATTTCCTTGTAAATTCAGTTTTCTTTTATTAAAAATATTAAAGGATTTTTCATAATTTGATCCAGGATTATTGTATATGCAAGCGAGATCCATCAATCCGTTATCAACAATGGGAATGCTTTTGATTATCACGGCTTTTTCCTTTTTTGGCACCTCATTTTTTGTCATTATCATGTCAAGCAATAAATTTCCCGCTTTTTTAGCAACTTCGATATCTTGAAGTGATGATATATCAATATTTGAAAAATAGCTCGCTTCTGATATATTTGGAGTTAATACTTTAACTAAGGGGAATAAATCTCGCTCCATTTCTAATTCCAAACCTTCTATAGACAAGCGTTCTCCAACACTTGAAATTGAAACTGGGTCAAGAACAACATCTAATTCATAAGTCTTGATATAATAACTTATGATTTCAAGTGCCTTATTATCAGGTATCATTCCTACTTTTACCACTTTTATTGGATAAGATTCAAATAAAACTTCTAATTGTTGATTCAGACTGCTTGATAAGCTAGTAAATCCTGTGAATTCAGTTGCGGTTTGATAGGTAAGAGCTGCTATAACAGAAAAAGGATGTATCCCAATTCTATCAAATGTTCTTATGTCTGCCTGAATTCCTGCTCCAGATGTAGGATCTGAACCAGCAATGGTCAAACAAATAGGTTTCATAATATAAATAAAGTAAGAAGGTATTTAACTCTATTATTTTGCTCTCTCGTATGCCCACTTAGCTTTATCAATTAACCCAAGTGCTTCATAGGATTTTCCTAAGTAAAGAAACCCCTCTGGAAAATCGAAATTTTCTTTCACTAATCGAAAAAGTAGATTAATGGCTAAATCAAAACGTTTTCTAAAGAAATTTATTTTGCCTTTTAAGAAGATAGCTTTTTGTCCTTTATAACTTGTTAAGGGAAAATCACCCAATGATTCTACTTCGTTTAGGGCTAGGTTATATTCTTGATTTTCAACTAATTTTTCTATGTTTTCTATACTTTTTAGAAAAATTACCTTTTCCGTTACTTTATTAACCTTGCCCATTTGCTCCGCTTTAATTTGATTTTCAAATTCATTTATTTTTTCTTGATTTTTTTGTTTAACATAATCCTCAAATCTTAATAAAACTTCTGGGGCATAAGGTTCACTACATAAAGGACAAGTATTTGACTTTATTAACCATTCCATTAAACAACTTCCGTGAATAGGGTGATTATTTGGACAAGTTTCTTTTTTTTCAAGACCGTCAATAATCTTCATGTGACAAATGATGCATGAATCAACCATTTTTCTCAGCAAAATTATTAATTAATTATAAATTAATACTGTTAAACCTACAATAATCTTAAAAATTCATTCTAATAAATTCATTTTATTCGATAAATTATGGCGATCCCCAAAGAAAAATTATTTTCAGATTTATTTAAAAATTTTTTAGAAATTGACGCAGATTTAGAAGCTGTAATTGTCTCTGATAGAGAAGGATTTGTTATTGCTGGGGAGAAAAGAGAAGAAGTAGATATTGAATTAATTTCAGTTCTTACGGCATTGATCAACCCAATTTTAGATCGCATTAGAAATGAGTTCGCTTTCAAGCTCAGAAACGCCAGCTCCTTTGATACTGACCAATTCCGATTGTTATTTATATCAATTGATGAAAATATTACTTTAAGTATTGTTCTAAATAACATCGGCTCAATTGATTCTATTTCTCCCTATGCATATTTCCTTGCAGAAAAAGTAGCTCAAATTCTATTTTCAAGTGAAGGTGATAAGATTCACGTTTCCATCCCTAATTTTCAGGTTGAATCAGATACATCTTCAGATTCACCAAAAATTAAAGAACAGATATATCAAATGCGTTTAGAGTCCGGTGGAAAATATAGGTTTAAATTTGTTATTATTGGGGATCATATGGTAGGAAAAACAAGTATTATACGACGTTTTGTCGAGAATAGGTTTACCACAGATTATCGTGCTACTATTGGATTAAATATACTTACTCACAAATTGGAATTTTATGGTAATGAAGTTATATTTTCACTTTGGGACGTAGGAGCACAAGAAGTTTTTAAACGTTTTAGAAAAACTTATTATCAAGGAGTACAAGCCAGCTTTATAGTTTTTGACTTAACAAATAAAGAATCCTTTATTAATGTTAAAAAATGGTTCAATGAATTGAAACAACTTACTGGCTCAAGAGAGATCCCCATAATTATTGTTGGAAACAAATCTGATTTATCCGAGGAACGTGAAGTTGATTTTCAATTTGCAATTAAACTAGTAAATGAATTAGCGAGCGAAGTTTATGATGGAGGACTTTCTTATATTGAAACGAGTGCATTAAATGGTGATAATGTTGAAGATGCTTTTAGCTTAATGGCATATCACCATATTATAAGAAGCAAAGCTTTAGAAGAAGAAAGATTAAAAACAGATTTTATGAATCAGATTAACCGTCTATTAAAACAACAAGAAAAGCTTAGAATATCTTTTATTACCGAAAACCCCTTCTGGAGCCCTGGTTTACAGATTTTAAATGAGGTTAATAAATTCTGGGAATGTGAAAAGATTGAAGATGATAAGGAAAGTCGGTTTTATGAGTACTCCAATGGATTAATAATTAAGAATTTTATTTATGACACATTCGATGTTTCTGATTCTGATGGAGTTTTTGTCATTTTCGATGCAAGAGATAAAGAAAAAATTGATCCTATATGGAGAGAAGTAGTACTTAATATTATTGCTCAATTAAATGAAAATAAAGTTGCATTAATTGGAATACGAGTATCTGAAAAAACAGATTGGTCCAAGATCATAGAAGAATTTGGAATTAACCAGTATTTGGAAAAAAAGATGGTTTCAGTTTTATTTTTCAAGATAGGAATGGAATATCGTTTGGAAATATATGATCAAATGCAAATTATGTTGAGTGCGATTCTAGACAACTAATTTCTTTCAAAATTTGCTAAATTAATGTCTCCTAATCTACATATTTAAAAATGTAATGTGTTATTAATAAGATAATTATAGAATAACCTATACAAAATTGACAAGAACGAAGTTGTAGAATCTTGATAAATAGAAATAAACTTTTTATAGAATTATTCGGGAGGTTTTTGGAGAAATTTGTTGATGTTGAAGCAATTATTGTATCCGATTTTGAAGGTTTGGTAATAGCTGGAGAAAAAAGAGAAGGGATAGATATTGAACTTGTTTCTGTATTAACCACATTAGTTAATCCTATTTTGTCTCGAATAAGAGAGGAATACTCATTTAGACAATTTGGAACCGGAAGCTTTGATACAAATGAATATCGGCTTCTATTCATTTCGATAGACCGTGAAAGGATTTTAAGTTTAATTTTAAAAAGTATGGCATCTATTGATAAAATCTCGCCCTATGCTTACTTTCTCGCCGAGAAAGCGGCGCAAATTCTAAATGCTGAAGCTGGAGATTCGATTCAACTTACAATTCCTGATTTTGATGAAGAAGTAAAAAGACATAATAAATTGAGAGATCAAATTTGCCAAATCGATGAATCTCCGGAAAAAGGATCCTATACATTTAAATTCATTATTGTTGGGGATCATGAAGTTGGAAAAACTTCTCTCATAAGAAAATATGTTGAAAATAAGTTTCTCACGGATTATAGGGCCACCATAGGTTTAAATGTATTAGCACACTCTTTTGAATTTCAAGGAAACAGTTTAAATTTAACATTATGGGACGTAGGAGCACAGGTTTTTTTTAAACGCTTTAGAAAGATATATTATAGTGGAGCCGAAGCCGCATTTATAGTTTATGACTTAACAAAACGTTCTACATTCGAGAATATTAAAACTTGGTATCAAGAACTCACCGAATTTATTGAAGATAGAGAAATTCCTGTTATTTTGGTCGGTAATAAATTAGATTTGAAAGACCAGCGTGCAGTGACTCGTGAGGAAGGACTTGAATTAGCTAATAATCTATCTCCTGACGGAGTATCATATATTGAGACCAGCGCCAAAAATGGAGAGAACGTAGGAGATGCATTTAAATTAATTGCTTATCATTACTTGCTGAGAACCAAGCTAAAAGAACAAGAAATTATCAATAATCAGCTTGTAGATGAAATAAATAAAACTTTGAAGCTACTTATAATACTAGAAATATCTTTTATAACCAAGGATATGTCATTTAGTCCAGGATTCCAAGTATTCTCTGAACTTGATCAGTTAGGGGACTATTCTATAATTAAAGATAGTAATATTGAAAGATTATATGCCTTTAACAATGGGTTGATAATTAATAATTTCTTATATGTAAATTTTAATTTAGCAAATTCAGATGCAGCGTTCGTTATATTTGATGCAAGAGAAAAAGAACATATTGAACCGGAATGGAAAGATATCCTACTTAAAATAATGCAGAAAATCAGGAAAAAGCGTGTAGTAATTGTTGGAATTAGGGTATCTGATGATCAGCAATGGTCGAAATTACTGGAAGAATTTAACATTGAAGGTGACTTAGAAAGCAAATTAATATCTGTTCTTTTTCTAAAGATAGGTGAAGATTATAGGACACAAATCTACAATTATTTAAAATTAATGCTAAATGCAATTGTGAATACAAAAGCCTTAAAATAGGAAAAACTATTTTTTTAGTTTTATTTTAATTTTCTGCGAAATTAAATCACCCATTTGAGAAGTACTCAACGTATTTATTCCCTCTTTTTTAATATCTATAGTACGTCCGATTAATAGTGCCTCTTTTACTGAATTTTCAATTTCCTGAGCCATTTGAATTGATTGAAAGGATTCCTGCATCATTAGTTTTACACTAAGAATAGCTCCAATCGGATTAGCAATATTTTTTCCTGCAATATCTGGTGCAGAACCATGGATCGGTTCATACATTGATACTTTACCTGGATGAATGTTACCACTTGATGCCATACCTAAGCTCCCTATGAGAAATGCACCTTCATCACTGATAATATCTCCAAACAAATTACCAGTAACAACCGTTTGAAATTTATAAGGAGCTCTAATTAACCATTGACAAAAAGCATCTACATAAATGTCTTCCTTTTGAAGGGTTGGATATTCATCTCCAATCTCGTGAAATATTTTTCGCCATAGTTTACTGGGACTTAAAAGATTTGCTTTATCAACAGAAGTTATTTTTTCATGTTTAAAGCGTTTGGCATAATCAAATGCATATTTTATTATTCTTTCACATCCTTTACGTGTATAGATCATCAGGTTTTGAGCTTGATCATTATTTAACATGGCACCTTTATTAGCATACAAGCCTTCCGTGTTTTCTCGGATAAACGCTATATCAATACCTTCACCAATAAATTCTTCTTTAAGAGGACATCGGTCCCGTAATGTATTAAATAACTTAACCGGTCTAAGGTTTACGTAAAGATCCAAATCTTGTCTAATCTTTAATATAGCGGATTCTGCAACCCCAGGAGCTAAGTCAGGTAAACCAGCAGCTCCAAACAATAATGCATCAGAATTTTTTATGGTTTCAAAAGATTTCTCAGGAAGATTTGTCCCATATTTTTTCCATACATTTCCCCCTACTGGAGCTTCTTGGAAGGAAAAATCAAATTCAGAATAATCAGCAATAGCCTTCATGAGCTTTATAGCTTCATTAACGACTTCAGGACCTACTCCATCACCTTTAGAAATTGCGATTGTTTTTTTCATTAATAATCACGCTCTTATCACTATCTGATTGAAGAAATTAATAATAAAGTATATTAAATTAAGGTTTTAAATTAAAGATAATCACCTAATTCTTCAATTTTTAAATTTAAAAATACTCTCTCTTCTTCGGAATTTGCATTCTTACTTAAAACCTTAACTTTATTTATTTCTTCTTGCAAATTTTTCTTTATATTATCTAAGGTCATACCTTGAGTTGTAACAAGAGAGAAAATATATTCGCATATTTGTTTCCTAATAATATATAGATCGTAAGCTTCTTTTGATAAGTTTGCAATAAGATTTGGATTATACCTGGCAATTTTATTAAGTGCTCGATCTCCAATTTTGGAAATAGCAAGCATCTCCATTAGATTTTCCCCATCTATATTTATAGGACATCACCATATTTGAAGGAAATTCTTTCTTGACTAAAAATTTTTTACTTTACTCCACGTAACAGTCCTTGCCTTTTCTTATAGAAATGAATAAACAAGCCAGAAAGCCATAATGCATAGAAAGCATAAGATTTTGTGAATTCATTAGAAAGAATGGTTTCTAATCCTGTTATTACATTCCATCTTTGAAAACTATCAAAACTACTTGTGAAAATAAAATAAAACAATAGGCCCCATAATAAATAACCCTCATGAATTGGAATTTTCTTGTTGAAAATGATAAATAATTGTATTGTTGCTATGAATGCATGTAATATTGGACCAGCTATGAAACTAAAGGTGTCTGTTGATGTAAAAATTAACCCAATGGTTATGTTAATGAATCCATAAAAGGTTATGCAAGTTATCGAATTAAATAACAGTGATTCGAATCGATATATGCAAGTAATGCCGATTAATATTAATGTGAAATAGGTTGTATATAATAATGGCTCATAGTAGTGAATAATTACAAAAAAGAAGAACCAGTAATAAATACATCCAACAAATATTGTCCACCCGAAAACCTCAAAAATCATCTTTTGCTTTTTACTAAATTCTACTTCTTCGCATTCTTCTATTAATAACTCATTTTTTAATTTCTCAATTTTTTCAGTGATTTCTGGTAACTTTGACAATTTGACTTCTCGTATTATTAGATTAATTTATGAATTTTATATAGTGATAGTCATTCATATTGATATAAGTTTTAATTAAATCATTAACAAAAATTATATGCATTTGAAAGTATATCACCTATAACCAAAAATCCTTAAAAAATTAGAAATTTTCAATTCAATCTCATCTAGTTCTATGATGAAGAGTGTAATCATTAATTAACTACATTTAGAAATAACAAATCAATTATTTAGTTCTAACTGTTTAAACATAAAGCTATTACGCGCACATTTTTTAAAATAAATTTAGATCTCAGATCTAAAGGCTCAGAACTATATCTATCGCTTTTTTTCTATGACATCAAATTTTTGTCGAAATGATGATCTTGAAAATATTATTAACACTATCATATTGTTTCAGCAACCTACAGAAAGATTTATATATTTGAATAGAGTATTATAATTTAATGACGTATTTTGTCAAAAATAACTATAAAATAAATAAAAAATACTAAATTGGAGGAATAAAAATGGCTAAAAAAGTATTTGCTTGGTCTCCCGTAAGAAAATTAATGAAGGATAATGGTGCTGATATGGTCGCTCGTGAAGCAGTAGATGCGCTTGTTGACTATTTAGAAAATATTGCTAAAGGAGCAACCAATAAGGCTTTAGAAATGACCCGCCACGCTGGTCGTAAGAAGCTCACCGTTGGGGATATGACCATGGCAATGAAATTAATGTAGAAAAATCGATTATTACTTCAAATAAGATATCTCTTTTTTTTTATGCTTCTTTTTAATATATTATGTTGTATGTATCACTTAACTAATCTAAAGAAATAAGCTGATAATTCAGAAATACTTCAAAGAGACTTCTATTAATATTATAGAAAATTGATAGTATAAGATAATATTATAATTTTCCAAAAAGAAATCAGATGTCTCAAGAGAGCGTACCAAAAAGTTATAAATCTAATATTTATAAATATTATATTTACCAATTCATATTTGGGATTCACACTGTTCGCGGAGTGTATTTTGCATACATGACCGAATGGGGGAGACTTAATTTTTTTGAAATAATGGCTTTACAGAGTTATTTTATGTTCGTTATCTTTCTCTTCGAAATCCCATCGGGAGCAATCGCAGATTATCTTGGAAGGAAAATGGCTTTAATCCTCTCCGCTCTGAGTGTTGTTGGGGCAGCTTTTATGTATAGTATTGTGCCAAATATAATCCTCTTTATCTTAGCTGAGACCTTATGGGCTTTAAGTCTAGCCTTATCCTCTGGAACGAATGAAGCATTTCTCTATAGCTCATTAAAAAGTTATGGAAAAGAAGATACACTTCCAAAAGTTCAAGGGTATAATCAAACTTTAAATTTAGTAGCATTGACCATATCGGCTCCTCTTGGTTCTATCATAGCGCAATTCATTTCCTTACAATTTACTATGACTTGTCTTGGTTTTATTTATATTGGCTGTTTTATAACGGTTCTTACCTTTAAGGAACCTCCATTTAAGAAGCATGAAACTGAATCTAAGTCCTATATGAAGATTATTAAGCAAGGGTTTCTGGAATTGAAGAGAAATAAAATCCTCTCAATTTTATGTTTTGATAGACTTTTTATTAATGTTTTAATATTTATGTTATTTTGGACATACCAACCCTTTCTAAACATTCTTGGTCTTCCATTAGTATATTGGGGGTTTATTACAGCCGCAATGAATGTTACAAATGCAATATTCTCTTTAATTATCCCCAAAGTCACATTAAAAGTGAAAAATAAGTTAAAATTTTTGATACTAGTCGATTTAACAAATGGAATCGCATTTCTATTAATGGGATTTACAACAAACCTGTATCTTGGTATTATCTTAATTCTAGTCGTAGTTGCTTTTGGATATCCCCGATTTTTAATTTATGTTAATGGTATCAATAGGCAAATTGAAGCAGACGAACGAGCTACAGTTCTCAGTACGATTAATATGTTTGCGAGTCTTTTTATGGCTGTATTAAATCTAATGGTTGGTTTAATTGGGTCTCTGAACATTTTCTATGTATTTTTTATAGTTGGAATTGCTATCATCCTATTTACTTTATTCTCTAGAGCAAAAAATGAATATTTATAATGAAAATGCTTGAAATCGAATATTTAAAAGGCAAGAGAAAAATTTTAATCTAATTCTTCACTTAACTTATTGAGTTTGAAATAGAAATTATATCTAAAAATATTTTAATTATGTCAACAAAAAAGCAAGAAATTGAACCAATACCTTTTATTAAAGGAGAGAATATCAATTTAGTGGTCAATAGATCTGAATGGATCGAATTACGATGTAAGTGGGTTAACAATCCAAATAATAGGATATTTCTACGAGGACCTCTTCCAAGTTCAATTGATCAGATGAAAAAAAGATTTGAATCTCGCACATCAGACGGATTAGGCGATTGGGCGGGGTTCATCATTTATCATATCAAAGATAAGAAACCAATCGGTGAAGTAGGATTAAGCCGAATTAATTGGATTAATGGATGGGCAAATGCTTACGCAAATATTGGTGAAGTTGAATATTGGAATAAAAATATAGCCACAGAAGCCACACAACTCCTATTAAAATATTCTTTTGAAGAGCTTAATCTAAATAAGGTAAGTGGATCTGTTGTAGTAGATAATATAGGATCGTGGAATGTTGCGGAAAAAATTGGATTTCAATATGAAGGTACTTTAAAAGAAGAGAAGTATATTGATGGTAAATACCGGGATGAAAAACGATATGGATATCTAAAGAGCGATTGGTTTAGACATAAAGCTGAAAAAAATAGTAAGGTGGAAAAATCATGAGTAAAGTTAGAGATCCCTCGTTTATTGAAGGAGATAAAATAAATTTAGTCCCTCTTAATTCAGATCATATAAAATTATATGTAAAATGGCAGAATCAGCCAGATGTTAGAAGATATGCACGAAATGAGTTTCCTATTACGATAGAGATGTTTAAAAAATTATTTGAACCCAAGGGAAGAACTATTGAAGATAAAGTCCAGTTTGAAATTTTTCATAGAGGAGATAATAAAGCTATCGGGTTAGCAGAACTAAGTAACATTCGGTATTCATATAGAAGAGCTAATATAGCAGTTATTATTGGAGATTTTCAATATTGGGGCAAAGGAATAGCAACTGAAGCTGGAAAGTTATTATTAAAATATGGTTTTGGTGAACTCAACATGTTTAAAATAAAGACTATGATTTATAGTCCAAATATCGGTTCATGGAAAGTATGCGAAAAATTGGGCATGGAAAGGGAAGCCACTCTAAAAAATAATGGATTCATAGATGGTGAATACGTTAATGATTATTGTTATTGCATGTTTCAAGACGATTGGATAAACATGTGTAATAAAGATAAAAAAAGTAAAATTAATTAGTGAAATTGTGATTAAAATGGAAGAAAAAGAAGAAACACCAATAATGAATTTCATCAAAGGAGACCGGATTAACTTGACTCCTTTACTTCAAAAAGACATCAATCTCGTTGTTGTTTGGATGAATAATCCAGATGTTCGAATTTATACTAGGAATCCTCTCCCAAGAACTATCGAAGAAGTAAAAAAATGGTTCGAGCCGAATAATGAAGAGGTGAAAACTGATGTGGATTTTCTGATTTATCATAAAAATGATGAGAAAACTATTGGAATGGTAGGATTAAATGATATACACTGGTTAGATCGAAATGCCAACATTTTCGCAGTAATCGGAGAACCTGAATATTGGGGAAAAGGAATTGGAGTTGAAGCAAGTAAATTGTTGATTACTTATGCATTTGAAGAATTAAATTTGCATAAGATTCATACTAGCATTTTTTCTCCAAATGAGCGTTCTTTAAAGGCAGCTACAAAGATAGGATTGGTACAAGAAGCAATTTTAAGAGAAGAAGTATATATTGATGGTGTGCACGTGGATAATTATAAATTTGCTGTGTTCAAAAAAGATTGGTTAAAATTAAAAACAGATAAGGAGATGTGAAGCAGATGGAACATGAAGATATTAGAACTTTTATCAGTGGAAAGAATGTAGATCTTTTACCTGGAAATAATCTTGAGCATTTAAATTTATATGCTAAATGGGATAACGATCAAGAAACAAGACACTATGCGCGGAATGTTTTTCCAATTTTACCAGAAGCCTATAAAAAATGGATTGAAGAAGTAAAATCAGGAACACCTTGGAAGTTAGATTTTGAAATCTGTGATAAAGCAGATAAAAAAATCATTGGACATGTTGGATTTAATCACATTAATTGGTCAGATAGAAACGCAGATATTGGGATGGTGATTGGAGAACCAGAATACCGGAGCAAGGATTTGGGAACAGAAGCAGCAGCTCTAGTTATGGATTATGGCTTTAATGAATTGAACATGTTCAAAATAGGATGTGGAATGTATGAAATTAATGTGGGTTCTTGGAAAGTAGCTGAGAAGTTAGGCATGCATCGTGAAATAGTTTATAAGGAATCAGCTTGGGTCGATGGTAAATATGTAGATGAATACGAATATTGCATTTTTTATGATGAATGGAAAGAAAAGCGAAAAGAATTATTATAATTAGGAAGTGAAAGAAAAATTGAGTAGTGAAGAAACAAAACCAAAGGAATATGTTGCTTATCCCTTTATTGAAGGAGAAACCATAGATTTATGCCCAACAAATTTGGATCATGTTAAATTATATGCTAAATGGATAAATGATTCTAAAGCCAGAATTTACGCTCGCAATAATCAACCCCACACTGTTGAAGACATAACAAAGTGGTATGAACCAAGTGAGAGTAGAAGTTTATCAAATTATGTGACTTTTGAAATCTGGCACAAAAAAGATAAAGTTCCAATTGGGACTTGTGGTTTTGGTCGTATTAATTGGATTGACAGGAATGCAAATATCTTCATGAGTATAGGCATACATGAATATTGGAATCAAAACTTGGGCACTGAAGCATCCCGTTTGCTAATTGATTATGGATTTAAAGACCTCAACTTTCATAAAATCTATGCTGGTATTTTCGAACCAAATATTGGTTCATGGACCGTAGCTGAAAAGGATGGATTTATCCTTGAAGGGATTAAAAAGAAAGTAATCTTCGTTGATGGGAAGTATCATGACTCTCGAAGATATCGAATGTTGAAAAAAGATTGGCTAAAAAACCATCCTTGAATTTAGGTAATTTTTATAATATCAATAAGAAATAAAAATGTAAATATAATTGTAAGTAAATAGGAGAAAACAAAAATGACTGAAGAAAAACCCATAATTTTCATAAAAGGACAAAATATCTCATTAGTCCCTTTAAATAGTAATCATGTTGAGCAATACGCAGCATGGGAAAATGATTTCCGTGTCCGGGTTTATGCTCGAAATGTTCAACCTAAATCGGTTGAACTATTTAAACAATATCTTGAACCAAAAGGTGAAGGTCTTAAAAATGAATTAACCATGGAGATCTGGCATAATACTGATAATAAAGCTATTGGAGATTGCGGATATCATAATATCAGGTGGTTCGATCGCACCTGTGTTATTGGACTACAAATTGGTGAACCAAAATATTGGGGACAAACGTATGCTACCGAGGCTACGTCCTTATTGATTGATTACGGATTTAAGGAATTGAATTTTCATAAGCTATATGGTTACATTTTTACTCCAAATGTTGCTTCCTGGAAATGTGCTGAAAAAAATGGTTTAACACGAGAAGCAGTATTAAAAAAAGACTCATATATCAACGGGAAATATGAAGATACTTATGTTTATTCAATATTAAAAGAAGATTGGTTAAAAATAAGGAAATAAGAGTTCATTCTTTTAACTGTCTAGTGCTGGTATTTCTTGTAGTTTTTTTAAAAAAGCGATTTTCCTTGAGAATAATTTTATCTTAAGGGTATTATCTGTAATAAAGATAAAAAAATCATTAATTAAAGGTCCAAGAGGAGTAGTAAATACTAAGATTTCTTCAGAAAGCCAATACTCAAGATCCAGATTGAAAATTTCTTTTTCACTAAAATTTATTATGTAAATGATCTTAAAATTAATATCGTTTAATTCGTTTTTAGATGTGTTTTGAATTAAGATTTCAAATTCACTATAATCTTGAATAATTTTAATCGATTGAATTGAAAAATATTCTTCAATTTCTTCTTCAGAGAGTCTAATTTTACTAATTTTAAATAATCCAATCTCGTTATCATTTTTTTTAAAAACGATATCTGATATGTTTATATCTTTTAACATCAAAAGGGATAAAGCTTTCTGAGAGTCAATTTTCGTATTATCAAGTGTTTTAATAACATAGGTAAAATATTCCGTGCAGATTTCTTTTAACTTATTTAGGAGTATCTCTTTTAACTGATCCCCTTCTCTAATTATTTCAATCATATCTTGAGTTTTCACGATTTCAAATTTAGTAATCTCTGATTCAATAATCTTGAATAAATTATCACTAAATGAATTTATGATACAATTTGCGATTCTTTTTAAAAGTTCAGAGCCTATAATCTCTAGCTCTAAAGGCAATGAGAGAATGATGATTATTTCTTCTATTTTTATTTTTTTCCCGTTTTTAAATGAAAACTTATAACCATAACAGATTCTCTCACCACACTCAAACATGAGAGGATCTAAGCCATTAAATTCACTAACCTCAATATACCATATAGGATTAATATTGATTATTCGGATCTTTTCAGGATCTTCCTTAATTGAATCATCAGGATAAATTAAAAGAATTATTCGACCAAGAAGCTCATCAATGGCAAGTAGAAAAATCTCACATAGTTTCCCTAAAGAAAATTCTTCTTCTTGGATTTTCTTTTTTATATCGATAATGATTTTTTTATTATCTTCAAATGGATTAATGAGTTTTTCCTCCTTTATTATTAAAATATAAAACTTATCCTAATGGCTTGCACATGAGATGCAAGGATCAAATGCTCTTATCATTTGCATTATTTTTTTTTTTACTTTATCAATTGCTTCATTTTTATTTAACTCAAGGGCATATTTTAATGTCATGAAATTTATTAGAGGTATGTTGATTTCAGTGGCGATAAACAATTTTGCTTGAATAACTGACTCGTTCTGATTTATTTTGTAATAATGCATCAATAAACCACGTGGAGCCTCAAGTATTCCAATTCCTTCTGATTTTTGAATTTCTCCTAGATCAGGTAATTCACAGCGTTCATTTAATGAATTCTCATCTAATAATTTAAGACATTGATGGATTTCATAATTTATTTCGATTAATTCCAAAAAATTCTGAAAAAGGATTGATTCTTTCCATTTTTCATTAATCTTCTTAAAGTAAGGGGCAATTTTTTCTGAATTAGAAATCCCATTTATTTTCTCTCTTGCAATCGGGCCTGTTATTAACCCCATATTGTCGTCTTGATGAAATGAGACTCCAAATGTTCCTACATTTTTATTAAAAAAGGATTGATAATCTTTTGCACTAAAATTAGATTGATTTCTATAATTTTTGAGAACCAAATCTCCTTTATATCTATCATAAGATCCTTGGTTTGAAAGTCCTAAATAATTTATTTTTGGAAGATCAAATGAACCCGGCGGAGTTTTGTTTGAAAAAAGTTTAATAAAGTTTTCAATTAAATATTTTGCGTGACTCGATCCTTTTAGCAGTAATTTTCTTATTAGGTTGATGTTAATTTGTGAAGGACTATATATTACACCCCCAGTAATGCAACTAATTAAGTGGACATATCGACCACCAAAGATTCTATCTATTTCTGATCCTAATTTGATTATATCGAAAACACTAGAGGTCAATTGAGGATCAAATTGCATTAGTTCATAAGGATTAGAAATTTCTTGAAAATTCAATATCTTCAAAAGGTCTGGGAAAGATTGAAAAAAGTAATGCATTGCATGAGATTTAATTAATTCTCCAATTAACAAAATTCTCCTTAAAATTATTGATTGAGATGGGGGATTTATATCGTAAAGGTCTTCGATAGCTTTGTTACTTACAATTGTTTGGGACGCATGACAAAGTCCACATATTCGAGATACAATTCTAGGGACATCCTGGACTTTTTTGTTATTTAAGATATTTTCAAACCCTCTGATTTCAGGAATTTCAAATTCGACGTGTTCAATCGTGTCTCTCTTTAGAATTATTTTTATATTCCCATTACCTTCTACTCTCCTGCAAGGCTCAACAATTTTCTGTAATTTAATCACCTTTTTATTGAAGGTTTTGAATATCTATAAAAAATTCCTTCATATGTTTTTAAATCATTTGATAAGTCTAATAGGCTTAAAAAGTTGAAGATATTTGAAAAAAGACTCTTTGAAGGGGAACCCAAACATCCATCACATGGCATTCCCTTGTTAATGCACTTGTTGTCACATCCTTCTCTTGTTACTGGTCCTAGGCATAATACTCCTTGAGATAAAAAGCACTTAGGATTTTGGGTAGAATTAATATCTCTACTATTTGGGATTAATTTTGTAATTTTAGATTTAAACTCATAATCAAATCCCTCTCTTAGGGGACATGAGTAGCATTGATTTTTATTTGATAATTTTATCATTTTATTCTCTAAAAGATTCATCAAACAATTTCCAAATAAGTTCGAGGGAGGAGGACAGCCAGGAATTATACCATCAACCTCAATGAAATTTGAGAGAGGATCTACTTTCTTCTTTTTAGAAAGACTAATTAACCCTCCTAAAACAGCACAAGAACCTAGTGAATAAACTTTCCTTGCAGCTCTCCGGATCTCTTGAATTAATCGAATTTGAAACTCTTGAGTAATACATCCTTCAATTAAAGCAATATCATAACTGCCCAACTTTTCTTCGTCCCTAATATAAGGAAAATAAGCAATTTCAGTTTTTTCAAAGAACTGAGGAAAAATATCCAAGGAAAATAAGGTTGATATACATCCACTGCAAGAGGTCATTGATGTGATCAATATCTTGAGTTTAATGATTTTTTACCTCCATTGATAATAATTCATGGAACTTATTCACACTATCAGAAAATTTTTTTCCTTCTATTGAATTTAAATTTAATACCATTATGCGGTTACTAATTTCTGGCTCGAGATTTTCTTTCAAAAGATCAATTCTATTTTTTGCTTTTGTAATACCATCAATATAATTGCATGAATGCTCTCTACACCCTATAACCATTATACCATCAAAACCACATTTGAGTGAATAAAGAATAAATTCACTATCAACTCTTCCTGCACATGGTACTTTTATTATAAAGACATTTGGATGATATCCTAGCTTCTTAAGTCCAGCATCATCCGCAGCAGCATAACCACAGGAATCACATGCAAAGATAAGAATTTTTGGACTATTTTTGAACTTTGAAAACACTTCAATCGTCTTTAATATTTTTTCAGTTGTATCAATATTCATTTCTAAAGCACCTGTTGGACAAACACTAACACAAGAACCACAGCCCTTGCATTTAAATCGATCAATTTTAATTTTATCAGAATCTAAACTAATTGCATTAAAAGGACAAGATATTATACAAAGACCACACAAACCGCATTTTTCTTCATTTAAATTAATACCAGTAAAAGCAGCAATTAAATATTCATTTGATAATAGTGATATTATTTTCAAAGCAACTGTATCTGCAGAAGAAATAGTTGATCGATAATTCATTGGGCCTAAAATAGATCCCACTCCATAAACACCTGATGCAAGAGTTTCTTTGCTCATAAATCCCTTTTCGTCTAATGTGAAATCTAAAATCTTTCGAAGATTTAATAGATCTTTATTTGGGATGACTTTATGGTTTAAAACAATCAAATCACTTGGAAACTCAATATAATCTGCTATAACATAATTAATTCTGTTTCCTATTTCCACGCTAATATTATTCGCATAAAGAAATTTAGGATGTGTAAATCTTAGCAGAAAATCTTGATTATCTTCTAGTTTAGATAAATCATAAAATATATTCACTTCACATTCTGGATTTCTAATGGTTATGTCTTCAAGATATTTTAGAGCTACATCATCAGAATACTCACAAACATATTCTGATTGACCGATTTCCTGAATTATTGAAATGGAATTGATCGATTGATTATCTGATAATCGAAGTAATTTTCCCCCTGTTAAACCATCCGAGGATAACATTCGTTCAAATTCAGATGAAGTAATGATGTTTTTTTTAGGATCATAGCCATAATCTTGCAAATTTGAAAATAAATCTGCTCCTATTGCTATCACTTTAGCTCCAACCCTGATTTGGAAGGTTTCTGTTTTCTGATCTAAATCAATCGCTTTATTCAAGCATGCTCTTTCACATATCCTACATTCTTTACATTTTGTAATATCCTGATCTGAAATTAATGGCACGTAAGGATAACAATTGGAGAAAGGAAAATGAATGATTTTCCTTTTTGTTAATCTAAATTCATATTCATTGTAAGTTTCGTTTCCACATACTTCGATGCACTGTAAACATCCAGTACATCGTTTTTCATCAACAAACCTTGGTTTTTTAATTAGTTCAATATTGAAATTACCAACTTCTCCAGAGATTTTATTGATTTCAGTATTAGTATGAATTTCGATCTCATCTCGTTTGACAATTTCTCCAATTAATTCAGACACGAAACAAATCGAACAATCTCCCATATTAGATATGCGATGCCAACGAGCTACTTTTCCCCCCAATGTAGGTGACTTTTCAATTAAATACACTTTAATTCCTGCACGAGCTAAATTTAATGCTAAATTCATTCCTGCTATACCCCCTCCAAATATAGCACAGGAATTTTCAACTTCTATCCTCTTAATCTTAATGGGTCCTTGAAGAATTACTCTTTCTACTGCTGCTTCAATTATTAAATATGCTTTTCGAGCGATAATTAGAGGACTAATCTGGTTATTGTGGTTTTGATGCGCCCAACAGCATTGTTCCCTAATATTTGCAAATTCAATATTTGCATACTCAATAATATCTTCAAACATATGTTCAATGATATGTTTATGACTCTTTGGAGAACACGCAGCGATTACAATTTTATTTAAGAAATTTTCTTTAACCCAATTTGTAACTTTATCCAAATTTATTTCCTGGCATAAGTTATCAAAAACTCTTATTGAAACAACGTTTTTCAAATTATTTAATTCATTTATAAGATTATTTACGTTTATGGTATTTGAGATTTCTTCATTACAATTACACAAGATAATACCAATTCTGTTTAAATTACTACCTTTTGAGATTAAATTTTCAAATTCTTCTCCAGCCAATATACGTTTATTTAAATTCAACATATTAAGGATTCTTTTACCGTCCTCGGTTAGATAATAAGACTTTCTCTCTTTTCCGATTAATGTACCAAGTTTTTTTAAATGAAAATTTAGTTGTCCAGTCAATTCTAGACCAAGTTTTTCCATCATATCTGAATATTGGATGTACCCCTCTCGTTCTAAGAGATATAAAATTTTACGCCTAAATGGATGAGATAAAACGGAATATGCGTCCATTCTTCAACCCTCCAAAGATAATTTTTTTTGTTTGTTATAAATTTTTGACAATTTAATTTTTCATCATGATATATGTTGTGATCTAAATTTAAAAACTTATGTAAGAAATCGATCATATATATGTTAAATATCAAACATTCAATTGAGGATTTCCCATGATTAGATAATTTTTTAATATTTAACATTTGACAAACAAAATTATCAAATTGAATAAAATTCTTCTTGTCAAATCTTTTAAATTGGAGTCAAATGATTTTTTACTTAGAATTAAAATAACTTTTCAAATAAATAACAAAGAGGTGTAGCTTAAAGTGGAAGTATTAGAATTAAAACCAGTAAAAAAAAATAAGAAAGTAATCTCATACATGTCCTCCAAAGAAGATGTAGAATATTTTCAAAGTGAGGATAAATCCAAACTCGAAGAATTTCTAAAAAAGAAGGAGATCAATTTTGTTACTGTTGATTTTCAAGTGGATATGGAAGAGTTTAGCAAAACTCCCTTTGCTAAAACATTAAATAAATTAGAAATACCATATTATCAATTAGATATCCCAGAATATGCAATGGGATATTTATATCAAGAAATTTCATCAAAGCAAGAATTTTTAAATGAGTTATTTGAAGAATTTGAGAATATGGACGATAAGGAGTCATATAAGGGGCAGAGTCTAAAAAATTGGATTGATATGCTTCGCGAAGAAATCCAAGATCGAGAGAATTTTTTAAGTTTAAAGTTAAGACCACAATGGATTGTAAAAAAGATGTTAGATTTGGCTAGAAAAATTGATGCAAACACAATTTCTTTCGTACATTTTGTACAGGAAGATATTTGTGAAGATATCTGTCCACAAGTCGTGGAACTTTTAAGAGAATTAAATACAAAAGTAATTTCTTATAATAAAAAACATCTAATTCAAAATGTAATATTTTAGAAAAAAAAAATGAGGGATAAAAAAAATGCCAGAAGTATTAGAATTAAAACCGTTAAAAGATAAGCATCTTAAACTCATAATGATCGAGTCAGAATTTCCAATTGACTGGTGGTTTGAGGTGCCTGCAGAGAAGAAGGAAGATCTTATTTGGAATTTGCATTTAATTAGCAAGGAATATTTAGAATTAATTGAATCATTGATAGAAAAATATAAACCGGATATGGCTTTAGAGGAAAAACCAAATTTCTGGGTTGGTCCTTTAAATTCAGGTGAAGATCCTCTAAAAAATCTATTTGAACAGAAAAAAATTCCTTTCAAACATGCTGATATCTCTGAAAATGCAGAATTCTATTTGTCAGCTTCTTTAGATGAACATAGAAGCATGCTTAAATCTCTTGAAACAAAAATTAAAGAAATCATTCAAAAAAATGGGGGTATCCCAGAAAAAGATGAATTATTTCAACGCTTAATAATGTGGAAGGACTATTTACAAACTGATTATGATTCACAAGAAGATGAAATAAGATACAAGGTAAGAGAAGCTTGGATGATGATGAATATATTAAATCTCGCTAAGACAATTGATGGTAAAAAAATGAAAGGGTTATTTCTTTGCGATTTAAGGCACTTTAATGGATTGGAGAAGCTTGCTTCAGATTTAGGGGTTGAAACTGAACAGATTATAATAAAAAGATCAATCAAAACTGAAGAAATTGACGAAATTATAGAAGAGGAAATTGAAATTTCAAAATAAATCATTTTATTAATCTGATATCTTAAATGTATAAAACTAAAAATTATAAAGGAGATGAGTAAAATTACACAAGAAAAAGAATTAAATCGCCAAATCGAGAGTATTTTGGGAAAAAAAACAATATTGGAATTAACCCCAATAAAAATTAAAAAAGCAGATTTATCGGATAAGATATGTTTCTTTTTTGATACAGACGATAATGCTTCACCCTTCGATATTAACATGGCATATGATGCTGGATTTGATATTGTAGTTCCTATAAGTAAAATGACAGTCGATCAAGTACCTAAACTTGTTCAAGATGCAATTTTCTCTCGAAAACCAAAAGCTCCGACAACTTTTTTTATAGGTGGTTCAAATGTAAAGGAAGGAGAAAAAATTGCCAAAGAAGTTATAAAATCATTAGTTCCTCCTTTCGAATGTCCTGTAATTATTGATCCTAGGGGTTCGCATACCACTGCATCTGCTGTTGTAGCTAAAACTAATCATGATATGAAAGAAAAATATGGATTTGAATCGATAAAAAACAAAAAAGTTGTCATATTTGGAGCAGGACCAGTAGCAAGAATAGCGGCAATATTGGGGGCTAAAATTGGAAGTCGAGTTTTCTTAATCGAGACGTGGGACAAATCAAATGAAGAAATTTTAACGAACTTTATAGAGGAATTAAATGAAGCGGCAGGAGAGGAAGCAATTCAAATTAAGGGAATATTTGCTCCAGATCCAGAAGAAAGATATCAAATAGCTAAAGATGCTGATGTAATCTGGTCATTAGCTGCAGCTGGTGTAGAGATTTTATCTAGGAACTTAATGGAAAGAATTTCAAATGGTCAAAAGAAAATTGTGGTTGATATTAATTTAGTCCCACCATATGGTATTGAAGGAATAAAACCAAAGCACGATAATGATGAGATTTTTCCAGGAATTTTTGGAATTGGAGCTTTAGCGTTAGGACGCCTTAAAGCCAATGTAGAAGGACAAATTCTTAAAGAAGCTGTCGAGTCCAAGGGTTTAAAAATATATGACTATAATTACGCTTTTAATGTAGCCAAAACGTTATTAGAAAGAGAGTAACTCATTACTTTTAATTTTTTTATTTTTTATTACAAATTATTACAAAATAGAGGGATGAGAATGGTTGGGATTAAATTGTATCAAGAAAATCCTAGAAAAGTACGAATAAAAGATGCTTTTAAAGAAGATGCAGGAAGAGGTATAATCCGAATTGATCCGCATGTAACCAATGAACTGAATTTTAAAGTTGGGGATATAATTAAAATCGTGCATCCTTTTACTAAAAAAAATACAGTAGCAGTACTACATACAGGAAAAAATGAAGATAAAGAAACGAATATAGTTAGATTGGATCCATCGTTACGTAAGAATCTGGGAGCTTCAATTGATGATCTTGTTGAAATTAAGAAAATTGAAGCAAGTGAAGCTGAAAGTATAACTTTTAGTGGACTTTCGTTAATACCAAGAGATCCCCAAGCATTAGCACGAAAACTTGAGAAAAGGGTTGTCACTAAAGGGGACATTTTAAGCTTTTATGCAATGGCACGTAGGATTGATTTGGTTGTTTTAGATTTTAAACCAGAATTAGACGCTGTGAAAATAAATTTTAACACCAAAATATTATTTAGTGAAAAATCTAATGTAGCTTATACTGAGTTAAGACGTCCATCTATCAGAACAGCTGGGAGAGGAGTATTGGAAGAAAAACTGCAAAAAATTAATTATGAAGACATTACTTATGAAGATATTGGAGGATTGGCACTTTCAATTCAAAAAATTCGCGAGATAATTGAATTACCTCTTCGTCATCCTGAATTATTTGAAAGAATTGGAATCGAAGCTCCTAAAGGAGTTTTGCTTCATGGACCACCAGGTACGGGGAAAACATTATTAGCAAAAGCAGTTGCTTATGAAACTGATGCCCATTTCATCAGTATTAGCGGACCTGAAATTATGAGTAAGTTTTTTGGACAGAGTGAAGAAAATTTAAGAAGAATTTTTGAAGAGGGGATAATGAACGCGCCCTCCATAATTTTTCTTGATGAACTCGATTCAATTGCTCCAGAAAGGGAAGAAGGAAAAAATCAAGTAGAATCTCGAGTTGTAGCTCAATTACTTTCTCTTATGGATGGGTTAAATAATAGAGGTGAAATCATCGTCATAGCTGCCACAAATAAAATCAATAACATTGATGTTGCCCTAAGAAGACCTGGTCGATTCGATAGAGAAATTGAAATAAAAGTCCCGGATACGAAAGGACGTTATGAAATTTTGCAGATTCATACTCGCGGAATGCCTTTAAAAAATGACGTCGATTTAAAAATAATCGCTGAAAAAACTCATGGATTTGTTGGTGCTGATATCAAATCTTTATGTAAAGAAGCTGCTTTATTAGCAATTCGAGAAATAATTCCCGAAATTGATTTGGATAAACCAATACCTGAGACAATCTTAAATAAACTTAATATCAAAATGAATCATCTAATTGAAGCTCTAAATTCAATTGAGCCTTCAGCATTAAGAGAAGTAATGATTACTCAACCAAACGAAACATGGGATGAAATTGGGGGATTAGAAGAAGCCAAGCAACAATTAAGAGAAATTATTGAGTGGCCATTTATCTATCCGGGATTTTATGATCATATGAAATCCAAACCACCTAATGGAATTTTGCTATTTGGAGTTCCAGGGGCGGGAAAAACATTGATGGTTAAAGCACTCGCTCATGAAACAGAAATAAATTTCATCTCGATTAAGGGTCCGGAATTTTTATCAAAATGGGTTGGAGATAGTGCAAAAGCCGTAAGAGAAACATTTAGAAAAGCACGAGCTGCAGCACCTTGTATCATTTTTTTTGATGAGATTGATGCTATTGCGATAAAAAGATCAGAAGGATCTGGCTCTCATGTTGTTGAACAAGTAGTTGCACAATTATTAACAGAAATGGATGGTTTAGAAGAATTACACAATGTTGTACTCATTGCTGCAACAAACCGACCTGATTTATTAGATCCTGCGTTACTGCGCTCAGGACGTTTTGGAAGACATATAGAGGTTCCATTGCCAAATAAGACATCAAGAATTCAAATCTTCAAAATCCATCTTTCGAATCGACCTGTAAATCAAAATATTGATGTTGAAAAACTAGCAGAATTATTAGAAGGTTATACGGGTGCTGACATCAAAGCAATATGTGAAGAAGCAACATTATTAGCCATTCGAAGAGCCGTTAAAGATAAAAATATTAACATCTTAGATCCTGAATCTTATAAAACTGTTTTTATTTCCCAAGATGAATTCGAAGTAGCGATCGATAAGATCAAGCTAGGCGCTGATAAGGCTAAAAAGTCTTATAAAGATCAGATTAAAGACACACCAAGTGACTTTTATAGATAATTTAAATCAATTCTTTTTTTTGGTATTAATCATTAAATGTTTGGGAAGCTAAAATCAATTGTTTATTTGTCCTTTTCGATTTGTAATATGTTGTTTAATGTTTCAAAATCAATTATTATTATTTCTACAAAATTATTTTCAAATATTAGAGAAGGTCCTTTTTTTAATTCATTTTTAACATATACTTTATCAACTTTTTGTGTACTGAGCCAATCTGATATTAGAATTCCTTTTCTTTTTTCTTGATTGATAAATTCATTTTTCACAATCTCTAATTTTAAAAAATTACCTTCTTGAAATTCCAAAAATCCAAAAAATGGACTTTCTCCAAAATGATCAGAGATTTTTGAATTTAACCCTTGCGAATCTCTTAAAGGCACAGCAATTTTCGTTTCATTTTTTTCAGCATTATCAATGATGATTATAATTTTGAGAATTAGGGGGAATTTTTGTGTGATCTCCATTCTTAACTTGTTTTTTAGAGAATTGATTTGAGATAATGGAAAATTTTTATTTAGAATGAGCTCTAATTCTAAAAATATAAACCTACCATAAGCTCTAACATCTAACTTTTTAATTTTTTTAATTTTTGGAGCGTTTTCGATCATTTTATAGAGTTCTGACCGATTTTCAAAGTCTATGACTGCATCGAGTAATGTTCTTATGGACACGATAAAAATATCGTATCCAGCCTTGATGATGAAAATAACAATGATTAAACCAAAAATGGAATCTAAAAGGTTGAAATTAAACATAATTCCAATAAAACCTATTAAAACTGATAAAGAAATGAATATATCCGACATTTTTTCATTTGCTTCAGATTTAAGAATTGGTGAATGAGTTCTCTTGGACACGTATTTCAAGTAAATTGTTATAGATAGTGATAAAGTTAATGAGATCACTAAGAAAATAAACACATCATTTAAAAAAAAAGTTAATTTTGGAATTCCATTGAAATAATTGATTATATCTTTAATTCCTTGAACTATAATGTTATAAGCTGTCAAAAAAATGAATAGAGAGATAATGAGACTTATTATGTTCTCTATTTTATAATACCCATATGGAAATTTTTCATTTGGTTTCTTATTAGCAAAAACAAACCCAATTATACCAGATAGATAGATAACGATATCAGTCATGCTATCAAAAGCATCCGCTTGGAGTGCTATGCTATTAGTAAGCATACTAAACACGAGTTTAAAGACGAATAGAGAAATACTTATGATTAAAAGAATTATGTTGATAAATAATAAATTTTCATAAAACTTCAATCTAATACCGTCTTTACCAGTATCTGTCAAAATTTCAAGTGTATTAATAATTATAATTTAATAATACTCATTAAAGTTGTATTTAATGGTGGTGGTGTTCTTGATCATCATCAGCTTCAGTATGGATTTTTTCGATTCCATATCCTTTACCCGCTCCAGGAGTGCAAATACCATCTGTACCTTCTAATGTTCCATTTATGAATTCTTTTATTACACTATCAATACTACCTTCAACCCCCGTTATAACTTCTATGTTGTACTGATTGAAGAATTGGACTGCTCTACTACCCATTCCACCCGAAATGATGTAGTTTGCTCCCTGTTCGCTCAAGAATTTTGGAATGCTTCCTACTGTATGTCCGGGATTTGGGAGAATTTCTTTCCCAACTATTTCACTATTCTGAATAGTTATGAAGGTAAATTCTGGCGCACGACCAAAATGAGGACATACTTGACCCGAATCTGTACTTATTGCAATTTTCAATTTTTCTTTAACCTATTTATTTTATTTTTCTATTGAAGAATAGAAATCAGTTGTAAAATATAAATATTATGAATAATTATTCATTAAAAAGCGAATTATATTCTTTATAATATGTTTTAATTACGTCAAACATTATTCTTTACTTATAATTAAGTTCTGAACCTACCATGCCTTCAGATAATTTTGATGATTTTGTAGAAAATCTCCAAAAAGAAATAATTGAGAAAGAAAAGGAAGAATATAATGAATATATTGTTGAATTATTCCATAATCCTAAAAATTGGGGAAAACCATCTGAAAATGATATAACTGTTTCGCAGACTTACACTGGATCTTGTGGTGATACAATGAATTTTTTTTTAAAAATCGAAAATGATATCATTACTAATGCAAAATTTATTACCGATGGATGTGGTGCTTCTGTTGCAACTGCCAGTCAAACAACGATGTTAATTGAAGGAAAAACTGTGAAATATGCTGAGAACTTGAGCCCTGAAGAAGTGGATAAAGCTTTAAGAGGATTACCCGATAATCATAAACACTGCGCAGAATTATCTGTCAGGACTCTAAGGAAAGCTATTAAAAAATATAAACACCAAAAACATTAAGGGCTATAAATTACCATCTACCAACTTATTGGAATTAACCACTTTTTAATTTACTGTGCATATTTTTCATATCCAGTAACTTCTTTATGGAAAATTCTATCCTCTAAAATCCTACGAATCATTAATCCGTTATTTCTAAATTTATCTTTTTCCTTACTTCTGGTATGTCGTGTAATGCGTCAAGAAAACCATCAACGATGTTAACTATTACTTTACTCATTATTTCGTTTAATTTAATTTCTTTATCATTCACTTCTATTTTAACATCTGCCATAATATGAATAATAATATTAGTAATAATTAAAATTTTAATATGAATAATTATTCATATAATGTGATAGACTATAATTCTTTAGAAAAAAATGGTGATTTTACGAATATTGAACTTTTAAAGAACTTTGGAATTGACAATACAGAAGAAGGTATTTCGATTGTAGTTATTACGTCAAAATGGTGTAATTCTTGCAAAGAATTGACTCTCATTCTCCAAAAATTCAGAGATGAGGGATTAATAAATTTTTTTAAGATTAACATCGATGAAAATCCCTCAATCAGCCAAATTTTAGATATCAGAACAATTCCAGCCTTATTTTTTTTTAAAGATGGCTCTCTTCTAAATAAAGATATTGAAATTTATGAGTTTCCCTTTATAAAAAAAGGGATAATGGTAGGGATTACTAGTGAAGACGTACTAAAGGAAATTATTAATTTAGTATAAATTTTTTTCAACAGTGAAAATGTGATGTCTAAATTTTGTTATGGTCCGGTTCCAAGCAGAAGATTAGGACGATCAATAGGAATAGATATATTGCCTTCAAAAACATGTAATT
>Ga0307442_1000084_pt1 | contig 34867 bp, 31 predicted proteins | sample SalMarWE160430MG_FD_202143 | JGI IMG/M metagenome (GOLD analysis project Ga0307442, IMG submission 202143) | Salt marsh sediment microbial communities from the Plum Island Ecosystem LTER, Massachusetts, United States - WE1604-30 | ecosystem: Environmental > Aquatic > Marine > Intertidal zone >...
GAGTCGACGCGCGCGAACGAAGCTTCGTTCGACGCTTGTCGCCGTTTCAGCTTGCGGGCCGCGTCAAGCGGCGCGCAATCCGACAATGACCATTTCAGATTGAGGGTGGGGCGCGGGCTTGAAACATAAAATGTGCCGCGGGCGCCAATGCCACTTCAGCTGCTGCTTGCAGCCTCGTCGCGCCAAAGTTCGTGGGCAGCGGCAATGCCGGCGCCGCGGCGGGCGCCGAAGTGGTCAACAACTGGATCAACGCGCAGATGGCACAATGAGGGTCGACCGATCCGTTCGATTTGTGGTTGGGAGTGCTCGCCGAGGTCGCGCCCGACCCATCCGTCATGGCCGACGTCGAAGCCAGAGCGGAGGTGGGGAGATGGACGTGTCCAAACGACAATACGGCTTGGATCGCCAAGGCGAAGAGCGCCAAGCGAGACCCTGAGCGTATGTTTGAGCGGAACCAGCGCATCTTATGCGTTCACGCCCCCCTGCGACCGGCGCAGCACGGCTTGCCCCTGCAGCAGGGGCAAGTGACATTCGAAGAGAGCTGATACTATGGCGAAAAGTGGGCAATGACCCGAAGTAGTTAGCGCGGACCCTCTGCACGCGCCCGAATGGCGGCCATACTTCCAAGCGAGAAAAGGACAGAGCCCCCAGCTTTTTTCCCGCCGACTGCATATCTCGACCTGCGGCTCCGGCCCAAGGGCTGAGAGCACGCGGCCGAGTTCATTCCGTTGCCGGAGTAGCGGCTGGTGCTGCTCGCGGCGGCTATGAGGAGCGGACCGTGAAGCTCCAGATGATCAGCGCGACACCTTCGATGAGCAAAAGCAGGCCGAATACGAACGGGACCGCCAAGGCTGCGGCGATCGGAGAGCCGAGCAGAAGGAGGCCGATCAGCAGGTTGACGCCGCCAAAAATGAACGACCCGATGCCGCCGCCGGTGAAGGCACCGATGATCCCGAACGCGCCCACCACCAATCCGAGAATCCCGAGATAGATGACGAGGGTGGCGGGGAGTACGACCGCGGCGAACAACGGATGATTCAAGACGAGAATGCCGGCGACGATGCCGAGGATGCCGATCAGCAGCGACCAGATCCACGGCACAGAGCGGTCCACGAAAACCCGAACCAGCTCCAGTATGCCCATCGCCAGCCAGTAGAATCCGAGAATCACGGTCAACGCCACCAGCGTGGCGCCGGGCGCGGTTAGCAGCAGCAGACCGAAAACGACTGCGGCGATCCCCTCGAGCAGGAACAGCCACCAGACGTCTGAGCGGTGCTCATGTGAAGCAGTGATAACGGCCATGTGGGAAACCTCGTCGCTGTGGTGAGGCGCTCGCTTGAACGCGTGTCACGGATCATGATGGTCAATAGCTGCGGCCAGCTTACCGACCGCAGCTGCGCGGCCGCCGGCTTCCCAAGATTGCCCTTTACAGATGTTTGGGCGCCTCCAGAGACTTTCCTTCAAATGCCGATCTCGCGCAGCGGATGAGCCATCTGGCGCCGGCGCACGTCGCCGCAACAACATGATCACAGAGCCTCGCAGGAGACATTCTGTAACGCCGCCAAACCAAAGGTGATGTCGGCGAGCACAGCTTCGAACTAGGGTCGAACGAGCGAAAATCAGAGCGAACGGGGCACTGAGGTCTGTCTCGATTGCGGCCGAAGGTGCCGCACTCTCCGCGGGACAGAACTGAATTGGATGCCACGACGCCTTGTCGCGATCCTTCAGGCCCACAAATACATTTCTTCTCTGCGCCAAATTTGTCTTCCGTTTGCCGACGATGCGCACGAAGATGAGCGTGTGATTGCGCCGCCGCCGCTGAGAGCATTGATCTAGCTCAAATAGGGAACGATCCAGATAAGACGCGCGGTTGGACTAAGGTGTAATGCGACGGCGCCTTCGACCGCTTAAGTGTTTGGAGTATATTCGGAGCGGAACAGAGCGACGAAGTGCTCGGCCGCTTGCATTTGGGAGGACCATCAAGATGCAGCTCAACGTGAAGGTTGACACCCCCGCGGCCGCCTTGGAGCGCGTGGGTGCGAAGATCAAGATCCGCAGACGCTACGACAATTTCATCGGAGGCAACTGGGTTGCCCCGGCGAAAGGTCAGTACTTCGAGAACCGCACGCCGATCAGCGGCGAGGTCGTGTGCGAAGTGGCGCGCTCGACGGCAGAGGACATCGAGACGGCGCTCGATGCCGCGCACGTGGCGGCCGCCACGTGGGGCAAGACGGCGCCGGCCGAGCGGGCCGCGATCCTCAACAAGATCGCCGATCGCCTCGAGGCCAACCTCGCCGAGGTGGCAACGGTGGAGACCATCGACAACGGTAAGCCGATCCGCGAGACGATGGCTGCCGACTTGCCGCTGGCCGTCGACCACTTCCGCTATTTCGCCTCCTGCATCCGTGCCCAGGAAGGCTCGCTGTCGGAGATCGACGAGACGACCGTCGCCTATCACTTCCACGAGCCGCTGGGCGTCGTCGGCCAGATCATCCCCTGGAACTTCCCCATCCTCATGGCCGTGTGGAAGCTGGCTCCCGCACTTGCAGCTGGCAACTGTATCGTCTTGAAGCCCGCCGAGCAGACGCCGATGAGCGTCATGGTGCTGATGGATCTCATCGGCGACCTGCTCCCGCCGGGCGTTCTCAACGTCGTCAACGGGTTCGGCGTCGAGGCCGGCAAGCCGCTGGCCCAGAACCCGCGCATCGCCAAGATCGCCTTCACGGGTGAAACCACGACGGGCCGTCTCATCATGCAGTACGCGGCGGAGAACATCATCCCCGTCACGCTGGAGCTCGGCGGCAAGTCGCCCAACGTTTTCTTTGCCGACGTCTTCAACGAGGATGACGCCTTCTTCGACAAGGCGCTCGAGGGCTTCACCATGTTCGCCCTCAACCAGGGCGAGGTGTGCACCTGCCCCTCACGCGCCTTGGTGCAGGAGTCGATCTATGATGCTTTCATCGAGCGCGCCGTGGAGCGCGTGAAGAAGGTGGTGCAGGGCAACCCGCTCGATCCCGCGACCATGATCGGCGCGCAGGCCTCCTCCGATCAGCTGGAGAAGATCCTCTCCTACATCAACATCGGCCAGGGCGAGGGCGCCAAGGTCCTGACCGGCGGCAAGAAGGCCGAGCTGGGCTCAGGCTTCGAGGGCGGCTACTACGTCGAGCCGACGGTGTTTGAAGGCCACAACAAGATGCGCATTTTCCAGGAAGAGATCTTCGGGCCGGTGCTCGCGGTCACCAAGTTCAAGACCGAGGACGAGGCGCTGTCGATCGCCAACGACACGCTCTATGGCCTCGGCGCCGGCGTGTGGTCGCGCGACGCCAACACCTGCTACCGCATGGGCCGCGGCATCAAGGCGGGGCGCGTGTGGACCAACTGCTATCATCTCTATCCCGCGCACGCTGCCTTCGGCGGCTACAAGCAGTCGGGCGTCGGCCGCGAGACGCACAAGATGATGCTCGACCATTACCAGCAGACCAAGAACATGCTGGTGAGCTACAGCCCGAAGGCGCTCGGGTTCTTCTAAGGGTCGGTGCCGTGGAGTGGGGGGCCGGACGGACTCCGGCCCTTCGCTCTCGCCTCCTCAAGCCTTATCTTCTCCTCATGGCCCCTTCGGGCCGGAGGGTTGCGCCATGACCGTTGCCAGAGTCTCGCACACGCCTGCCGCCGCCGCTCTCATCGAGAAGCTGCGCGCCGTGCACGGGCCGTTGTTTTTCCACCAGTCGGGCGGTTGCTGCGACGGCAGCGCGCCCATGTGCTACCCCAGGGGCGAGTTCAAGGTGGGGAGCCGCGACGTCTATCTGGGCGAGATCGCTGGTTGCCCCTTCTACATCTCAGGCCCGCAGTTCGAGTACTGGCAGCATACACATCTCATCATCGACGCGGTGCCTGGCCGCGGCGCCGGGTTCTCGCTGGAGTCGCCGGAGGGCATGCGCTTTCTGACGCGCTCGCGCGTGTTCACCGATGCTGAGCTCGACGAGCTCGAGCGCGCGGGGCCACCTCCGTGCGGGCCGGAGGCCATGGAGCGCGGGCCGGGGCTTGCAGCCACTGGCCGATAACATGAGCAGCTTCAGGGCGCTGGTCATCGAGAGACGCGACGGCCGCCAGAGCGTCGCGCTCAAGACCTTAAGCGACTCCGATCTGATGAACGGCGACGTGAGCGTCCGCGTCACGTACTCGACCGTCAACTACAAGGATGGCCTCGCCATCACCGGCAACGTCCCTGTGGTGCGCCGCTTTCCCATGATTCCCGGCATCGATCTCGCCGGCGTGGTCGAGGCATCGAGCCATCCCGACTACGAGCCCGGCGACGGCGTCGTTCTCAACGGCTGGGGTCTCGGCGAGACGCATTTCGGCGGCTATGCAGAGAAGGCGCGCGTCAACGGTGACTGGCTGGTGCCGCTTCCTGCCGGCATGCGCGCCGAGGAGGCCATGGCGATCGGAACGGCGGGCTACACGGCCATGCTCTGTGTCATGGCGCTCGAGGCCCACGGCCTTGCTCCATCGATGGGTCCGGTCGTGGTCACCGGCGCGGCCGGCGGCGTCGGCTCGGTGGCGATTGCGCTGCTCGCCAAGCTCGGCTGGCATGTCATCGCTTCGACGGGGAGGGCCAACGAGGCGGAATATCTGCACGGCCTTGGCGCCTCCGAGATCATCGATCGCGCGGAGCTTTCGGGGCCCGGACGGCCGCTCGCGAAGGAACGCTGGATTGCAGGCGTCGATACCGTCGGCTCGCACACGCTCGCCAACCTTCTGTCCATGACGCGCTACGGTGGTGCGATTGCGGCGTGTGGTCTGGCGCAAGGCATGGACCTGCCGGCCTCGGTTGCGCCCTTCATCCTGCGCGGGATTTCGCTGTTGGGGATCGACAGCGTGATGTGCCCGCGGCCGCGGCGGCTCGCAGCGTGGCAGCGCCTGGCGCGCGATCTCGACCGCGACAAGCTCGCCGCCATGACGACGAGCATCGATCTCGCCGCCGTCCCTGAGACCGCAGAAGCGATCCTGGAAGGAAAGGTGCGCGGTCGCGTCGTCGTGACGGTCTCCAACTAACTGGCTCGCAGACTTGGGATTTCTTCGCCGAGTCCTCACGGCCCCGGTGCGAATCGCGGCATACCTGACGTTCGCTCAATGGGGGGAGGAGCGTGATGCCGCGCACCGGACGCTTGGTCCGCTACGCGTTGACGCTGACACTGTCATTGGCCGCGCAGGATGCCGTGGCCGACCCGCTTGGCACTCGGTTCGACTGGTCCGGCGCCTATGTGGGCTTTCACACCGGCGGCGACCTGGGCCTCGTCGATGTTGAGGACCCCTACGCGGGCTCGATCTTCGGCGACATCGTGCGCACGCCAGGCCTCTTGGCCGGCGGGCAGCTCGGCTACAACTGGCAGTTCGGCGCCACCGTTCTCGGTCTGGAATCCGACGCGAGCTGGGCCGACATGGACGGGACCAACACCTGTTTCGCGTTCTCCGGCTTCTACATCAGCGCCAACTGCCGCGCCCATATCGATGCGCTCGGGACCGTCACCGGACGTTTGGGCTGGGCGCTGCCGTTCGATGCGCGCACGCTTCTTTATGGCAAGGCTGGCGTTACCTGGGAGCACAGCAAGGTCGACAGCACCGCTAACGACTGGTTCGGCACTCCCACCACACGCACCGACGGCTTGCGCTTGGGCTGGACGCTCGGGGCAGGAGCGGAGCGCGCGGTTTCGGCGCGCTGGTCGCTCAAGGCCGAGTACGACTTTCTCTCCTTTGCCGCGGCGGACATCATGACCCCGGTGAGCGGATTTCAGCCGGTTCCTACCCCTCTCACAAATCTCTCAATCGTGCCGGGGAGGGCCACGCACATCGATCAGGACATCCACCAGTTCAAGATCGGGATGAACTACCGGTTTGGCGCGAGCGAGCCGCAGGACGCAGACCTGCTCGACGGCTTTCTGCCGCCCGGCCCGGCACCATCAGCTTCGCGCACAGAGATCGAGGCTGGCGTGCGCTACATGCACGGCTGGAGCCAGTTTCACAAGGACCTCGGCATCCCCAATGAGGGCGTGGCCTCGCTCGCCTCGCGCCTGACCTACGACGGCACCGGAACCGACGGTGCGGAGCTGTTCGCGCGCCTCGACAGTGCCTACGACGTCATGGTCAAGGGAGTCATCGGAGCTACCCGCGGCGGCGGCAACATGAACGACGAGGACTGGGGCCTGCCCTCGCCGCCGTTCGCCGCTTTCGTGCCCTATTCCAACACGCTCTCCGGCGTCGACGAGAACATCGGATACGCCATCGTCGATCTCGGCTATGACTGGTGGCGCGGCGAGGGCTACAAGGTCGCGCCCTTCATCGGCTACAGCTACTTCCGCCAGGACATGGAGGCGCTCGGCTGCCAGCAGATCGCCAATCTGAACTCCGATTGCGCGACGCGCCTCCCCTTCAGCGTCGTCGGCATCTCTGAGGACGATACGTGGCAGGCCTTGCGCCTGGGCGGCGCGGCGAGCTTCAATCTCATCCCGCGTCTCACGCTTGCCGGGGAGGCCGCGTATCTGCCCTACGTGAGTTTTTCAGGTACCGACGATCATATCTTGCGATCGCTGTTGTCGCCCGAGGACGGCAACGGCATCGGCGTGCAGCTCGAGGCGATGCTGTCCTACGCTGTGACGGACGCCCTGAGCATCGGCGTCGGTGGGCGCTACTGGTCGATGTGGACGACGAGCGGCAACGTCAACTTCGGCGGCACCGGCGTATTCGTTCCCATGCGGTATGCGGCGGAGCAGGCTAACTTGCTGGTGCAAGTCTCCTACAAGTTCGACGCCCCGCCGGTGCCTTGAGGGCAAGCCGCGCTCGCGCGGGCGTCTCAGCCGGTGGCCTCGCGCGCCGGCTCCAAAGTGTCGACCGCCGGGTCGAAGAACGCGACCGCAGAACCGTCTTTTTCCTTTTCCTTCGCCCTGTACATGGCGAGATCGGCCCGGCGAAGGATGGCCTCGCACGTTGCCCCGTCGTCGGGAAACAATGCGCCGCCGATGGCAACGCCCACGTCGTGCGTGTGTCCGTCGGCGGCAATGGTGTTGTTGAGGGCGGTGGCAAAACGCGTCCCGATCGCCTGCGCGCTTTTGCGGTCGACGTTATAGGAGAGGACGCCGAACTCATCACCGCCAAGCCGCGCCACGAGATCGTTGGGCCGCGCAGCGCGCCGAAAGCGCTCCACCACGACTTGCAGCACGTGGTCGCCGACCGCATGTCCGTGCAGATCGTTGACGCGCTTAAAGCCGTTGAGGTCGAGGAGGAAGAAGGCGTGCTTGGGACAATCGGGTCCGCATTTGGTGGTCGCGGCCTCGAGCGCCGTCAGCAGCGCGCGGCGATTGGGCAGTCGCGTGAGCGGATCCTGCATGGCGAGCTCGCGCAACTCGCTCATCTCGCGTTCGACTTGATACTGGTAGACCTCGTCGCACCGCTCCTCTGTGAGACGGCGTGTCACGAAGATATAGATGCAGAACGCGAACAGGGCGGCGAGCAGCACGGCCTCTGCCGGCGAAATGGGTCGTTTGGGATCGGCAAGGGCCTGGAAGAACGAAAAGAGGTCGTAGTGCCGCGCGATGAGCACGGCGAAGGTCATCACGGCCGAAAGAACCACGCCATCCCGCAGGCTGTGCCAGGGATGCTTGGCGATGATCTCGACCAGCGACCTCGGGCCCAAAAGCCTCACAATCCAACCCCTCTGCTGCACGGGGGCACCCTAGCGAGCGGGCCTTCAGGAAGGGTAAATCCGGGGTATGCTGCCTTTCGACCTTCGCAGGACGAATGAGCCGTTCAGTGGATGTGCGCCGGCCGCCAGCCCGCGGCCCGCGCCTCCGCTTCGCTGCAGAACCAACGCTCGCCCTTTCGCTCGTCAATCCGCACCTTGGCGTACCAGGGGCTCCACGGCATGTGATAGATGTGGCCGTTGGCGCTCACGTTGCCTTTGATGGCGCAGCCCCGCGGCGCAACCTCTTCTGCGCTGGACCAGCGTTTGGCGCGAAAGGCCCAGGCCGGCTCCGCCTTTCCCTGCCAGATGCCAATGTGCAAGGCGCGTGCCTCCGCCTCCTCATGCACGTAGCTGCGCGAGTACTTCACGAAAGCCCAGGCAAGCCCGTTGCGCACCATCCAGGCGTCGATGTCGCGTCCGCCAACGAAGCAGACGCCCAGCATGCGTCCATATTTGTCGGTGCCGCGGTCCTGGCAGGTGACCTCGCGCCGCCCAACGAGGTGCTCCAACGCCAGGGCGGCGTCTCTGCCACAACGCCACGTGCCGCCGCGGCGATTGCCGCAGGTCTGCGCCGTCTCGGGCGCATCGATGCCTTCCAGGCGCACGTGCACGCCGGAGATCTCGATCGTGTCTCCGTCGATCACGCGGGCTGGGCCCGTCAGCGCGCCGCGGGCGCTGGTCTCACTGACGGGAAGAAACAGGAGGAGGCCCAGAGCGAAAACGCCGACCAGCGCGGACGCCACCGGCCAGCGGGAAAGCCAACGTGCTGTAGAATCAAACATAACCATCAGTCTCCCCAAGTTGCGTGGCACAACCTGGGCTGAACTATGGCATGCGTCTACAACCTATGGTATAAGCAACTCACAGCCGTTGCATTGCGTAGACGGCGGGCAAAGCTTGCGCCCGCTGAGCGCGACATGCGTGCTCTGCAGCCTCTCCAAGAGGCCGCGATAAAAGAAAATCGAATCTGCAAAGGAGGGCGCACTCAGCGCCGGCGGAAGCCACCTGCCCGCTGGCCCGGAGGCGGACCACCGGCGCGCACGTCCTTGTGGCGGAAGTTGATGCGGCCCTTGGTGAGGTCGTAGGGCGTCATCTCAATGGTGACCTTGTCACCGGCAAGGATGCGGATGCGGTTCTTTTTCATGCGGCCCGAGGTATAGGCGATCACCTCGTGGCCGTTGTCGAGCTTGACGCGGCAGCGTGCGTCGGGAAGCACCTCCTCGACCACGCCCTCGAACTCAAGCATCTCTTCCTTCGCCATCAAGTCTCCGTCTTCGCGAACGCGTGCGCGCGCCGCCGATCTATTGGTGCGATCCTCATAACGCGAGGGGAGCAGGCGGGCTGCTCCCCTGACTTGCGGAAATGCTCTGCGGCTCTCATAGAGGACGCAGGTTTACGGCCGCGATCTTGCCGTTGCGGCCGGTCTCAGTCTCGTAGCTGATCTTCTGCCCCTCGCGCAGCGTCGACAGCCCCGCACGCTCGACGGCGGAGATGTGCACGAATACGTCGTTGCCACCCTCATCCGGCTGGATGAAGCCGTAACCCTTCTGGCCGTTGAACCACTTCACAGTGCCGTTTGCCATCCAATGCCTCCAAAGCAATAGGGCAATCCCCTCCGACGGGTGCCGGAAGACATCAAATCGCGCGATGGAGACGTCCAGTGTCGACGCGTGAGCGCCGTCGTAGAGTAAACCAAGGCGTGTTCGATCGGCCCTATATGGACCGGGCTAAGGCGAAAGGCAAGGTGGAGGACGACCGCCGCGCGGGTGCTGCTTGGCGTCAGTCGGGGAGGTATTTGAGACCGCGAAAGTGGTTGATTCGCCTGGCCTTCCACACGCTCAGGGCGATGCCAGCGCGTCCGTGACATTGGCGTGGGCACTCTTGATCGCGGCTATTTTACGGCAGGTTGGAGCGGCAAGGCGATTGTGCGGTACGGCGAAGGGGCCGCAAGCGATACGGCCCCTTCCCCGCTCTCGACCTGTCTCGATCAGATCTCAATTGTAGATGGTCGCGTAGCCTGACGCAAAGCGCCTACCGCGGTACGCATAGCCGTGGCTGTCACCGTCGCGCGAGCGACGCCTGCCGGAATAGCTGCGCGAATACCCGGCAGCCGCATAGCGTGCGGCGCGGTGACGGTAGCTTGCGCCAGCCACGCGGCGGCCGTGGCCCGAGTACGCGCCGAGCGACACGAAGTGCGGGCCGATGTCGACATGGATGTGGCTCATGTCGGCATAGGTCATGGTGCCCCCGTTGTGGTGGTTGGCGATCAGCCACTTGACGATGGCGCCCTTGCGCGAGCCTGCATCGATGTCGACTGCGTTGCCGCTGGCATGCCGCGAGATGCGGCCCGTGGTGGCGATACGAGCGCCCGGGCGGTAGCCGGAGATGACGTTGACCGGTCCGAACTTGCTCTCGATGCGATCCAGAAGTGCGAGCATCGCCGGTGTCAGCCCTCTGCGGTTTCCGCCGCCCCTGCGCGTTGCTTGATGCTGCGCTTTCGATTGCGGGCGGCCGTAGTCGGGGGCAGCCTTGACCTGGCCGTAGTGCTGTCCGTCGTACCCGTAGTAGGGGCTTGCAACAGCCGAGGTCGCGTCTAGCGCAAGCAGCATACCGACTGCCGCAGTTGCGAGCTGCTTCAACATTTGAAACTCCTGGATTTGTCAGATGAGACTTGTCGGAGCGCCAGGATCTCGGCGCGTCCTACCGCAGCTGTGAGCAGCGCCGGGGGCCGCCAACGGCCAGCGCCCCGTGTGTCACCCCCTGCATACTCCCCAGCTCTGGTGAGGCCGTTCTGGTGAGGACGGCGCCGGGTTGGTCGTGACTTTTCAAGGCCGTGTGGTGAGATTGGGGCGCATTAACCACGGTGCGACAACGCGCCATGGCTGCGCGACAAGGCGCCATGTCAGCCGGTCAAGGCGCCATGGGAGCGCGCCAGGGCGCCGTGGCGACACGCCAAGACATGACAAAGCGCCGGGCTCTAGAACCCGGCGCTGTCGTTGGGCATTTCGCGGGCGTCAGCGCAGATAAGGGCACACCCGCTCATCGCCGTGGCGGTCGATGTAAGTGCCGGTCTCGTAGTCGAAGTCGGGGAAGTCCTCATCGCACTGCCTGAGGTCCGCCTTATCGGCGCGGCCTTCGCGGATGGCGGCAGCGATCAGCGTCCCGGCGATGATGGCGCCGATGATGCCGGCAGCACCATGGCCGTGGTGGCCGTGGTGGCGGCCGCGACGGTAGCCGCGGCGCCCGACGAGGGTGACGCTACCGGCGGCGCTGATGCCGGGTTTCGGCAGCGGTGCGGCTTGCGCCTGCGGAACCGGCAGCGCCGGAGCCAGCAGGCCTGCGCAAAGTACCGGGATGAGAAGCTTTTTCATGGGACTCACGCTCATTCTTCTGGGGCCCCTTCCGCGCATTGGCCTGATGCCCACGCGCGCACGCCACGCGCCGCCGAGGCACTCGGCGCGAGCCCCTAGTCCAACCCGTTGAATGCGGCATGAGAGGGGCGGCAGAGGTGTTCGCCGCGCCGCACTCCGACCGAGGTCAGTTCTCTTCCATCTTCAAGGCGGCGATGAAGGCCTCCTGCGGGATCTCCACCTTGCCGAACTGGCGCATCTTCTTCTTGCCGGCCTTTTGCTTCTCCAGAAGCTTTCTTTTGCGCGTGATGTCGCCGCCGTAGCACTTGGCGATCACGTCCTTCCTCAAGGCCCTGATGGTCTCGCGCGCAATGATGCGCCCGCCGAGCGCCGCCTGCACCGGGATCTGGAACAGGTGCGGCGGGATCAGCTCTTTCAGCTTCTCGCACATGGTGCGCCCGCGCGCCTCCGCCCGGGTGCGGTGGACGATGATGGAAAGTGCATCGACCGGCTCGGCATTGACCAGGATCTGCATCTTGACGAGGTCGCCCGGCTCGTAGCCGATGATCTGGTAGTCGAAGGAGGCATAGCCTTTGGAGATCGACTTCAAGCGGTCGTAGAAGTCGAACACCACCTCGTTCAGCGGCAGCTCGTAGACGAGCATGGCTCTGCTGCCGGCGTAGGTGAGGTCCTTCTGCCGCCCGCGCCGGTCCTGGCACAGTTTCAGCACGCCGCCCAGGTACTCGTCCGGCACCATGATGGTCGCCGAAATCCACGGCTCCTCGATGCGGTCGATGCGCGTGGGATCCGGCATGTCGGCGGGGTTGTGCATCTCCAGCTTGCTGCCGTCGGTGAGATACACGTGATAGACGACGCTCGGCGCCGTCGCGATGAGATCGAGACCGAATTCGCGCTCCAAGCGCTCGGTGATGATCTCCAGATGCAACAGCCCCAGGAATCCGCAGCGGAAGCCCAGCCCGAGCGCAGCCGACGTCTCCATCTCGAAGGAGAAGCTCGCGTCGTTCAAGCGCAGCTTGCCCATGGCATCGCGCAGATCGCCGAAGTCGGCCGCGTCGACCGGAAACAGCCCGCAGAACACCACCGGCTGCGCCGGCTTGAAACCGGCAAGCGGCTCTGGCGTCGGGTGGCGCGCATCCGTCACCGTATCGCCCACGCGCGTATCTGCCACCTCCTTCATGGCGGCGGTAAAAAAGCCGACCTCGCCCGGCCCCAGCGCGTCGATGATCTCCTTCTTGGGGCGGAACACGCCGACGCGCTCGACCTGGTACTCGGCGTCGGTCGACATGAGCTTGATCTTCTGGCCCTTGCGCAGAGTTCCGTCGAGGATGCGCACGAGCACCACGACGCCGAGGTAGGAGTCGTACCAGCTGTCGACCAGCAGCGCCTTCAAGGGCCTGGAGGCGTCGCCCTTGGGCGCGGGCAGGCGCGCGACGATCGCCTCGAGCACGGCCTCGACGTTGAGTCCGGTCTTGGCGGAAATGGGAATGGCATCGGAGGCGTCGAGCCCGATCACGTCCTCGATCTGCTGTTTGACGCGGTCGACGTCGGCGGCCGGCAGATCCACCTTGTTCAAGACGGGCAGGATCTCCAGGTCGTTGTCGAGCGCCGCATACACGTTGGCGAGCGTCTGCGCCTCCACGCCCTGGCTCGCGTCGACGACGAGGATGGCGCCCTCGCAAGCGGCGAGACAGCGCGAGACCTCGTAGGCGAAGTCGACGTGCCCGGGCGTGTCCATCAGGTTGAGCTGATAGGTCTTGCCGTCCTTGGCCTTGTAATCGAGGCGCACGGTCTGCGCCTTGATGGTGATGCCGCGCTCGCGCTCGATCTCCATGGAGTCGAGCATCTGCTCCTTCATCTCGCGCGCGGTGACGCCGCCGCACAGCTGGATCAGCCGGTCTGACAGCGTCGATTTTCCGTGGTCGATGTGGGCGATGATGGAGAAGTTGCGAATAAGTGAGGTGTCGGTCATGGCGCGGGCTAGTGTGATGATCGGGAAATTCGCCGGTGCTCGTGGCACGGCTCTTAGCGAATTTCACGATCTAAATCACACTAGCAACTACAGGATCGCTAGTGCCCTTTCGATCGCGAAGTTCGTTCCGTGCTGGCCGCGAAGGCAGGCGAACTTCGCGATCGGGGCACTAGATAGCATCGGCCCCCGTCCCTCGAAAGGGGCGCTCCGCCCGGCGAGGGCGCGTGCGGCTGCGACGTGGACGACGGTCGTATCCTGTTGAAACGGGGGATGTCCACGTCTATTTTGGAATTCTTCTAAAGAAGGGATCGGGACCGGTTAGGGAGGGGCAGGCGTGCGCACATTCTCTGAGTTGAGCGAGCAGGAGATCCTGGCGCTTGCCATCTCGCTTGAGGAGGAGGATCAGCGCGTCTACCTGGAGTACGCGCACGGCCTAGCCGAGCGCTATCCGGCTTCCGCCAAGGTCTTCACCGAGATGGCGGCGGAGGAAAGCGAGCACCGCCGCCTGCTGATCGAGCTCTATCGCAAAAGGTTCGGCGAGCACATCCCGCTCATCCGCCGCCAGGACGTGCGCGGCTTCGTGCAACATCGTCCCATTTGGATGGTGCGTCCCTTGGGTCTCGACAAGGTGCGCAAGCAGGCCGAGGTGCGCGAGTACGAGACGCGGCGCTTCTACGAGCAGGCGCAGGCGCGCGCCACCGACGCCGGCATTCGCGAGCTGCTTGGCGACCTCGCCGCGGCGGAGGCCGGGCACGAGTCGCTTGCCCATAAGCTCGGCCAGACGCACCTGACGGAGGATGTGCGCGCCGAGGAGGCCGAGGTGCAGCGGCGCATGTTCGTGCTGCAGATCGTGCAGCCGGGGCTTGCCGGTCTGATGGACGGCTCGGTGTCGACGCTGGCGCCGCTGTTCGCCGCCGCGTTCGCCACCATGAACACCTGGGAGACGTTTCTCGTCGGCCTTGCCGCATCGGTCGGCGCCGGCATCTCCATGGGGTTCGCCGAGGCGCTCTCCGACGACGGGTCGCTGACGGGGCGCGGCCATCCCTGGCTGAGGGGCGGCGTCACCGGCCTCATGACCTCGGTTGGGGGCATCGGCCACACGTTGCCCTATCTGATCGACAATTTCCGCGTTGCCACGACGCTCGCCATTGCCATCGTGCTCATCGAGTTGTGGGTGATCGCGTGGATCCGCTCGCGCTACATGGACACCAAGTTCCTGCGGGCCGCCTTCGAGATCGTGGTCGGCGGCCTGATCGTGTTCGCCGCCGGCATCCTGATCGGCAACGCATGAGGCGGCCGCAGCCGCAGCCGTAGCTCAAAAAGCCCGAATGGCGCTCAAATAGCGCACAATCACCATGTCGGACCGTCTTGACGCGGCCACACGGGCAGGCATGAGTCCCCCCTTGGCTCACCCCCGCTAACCCCGAAGGAAGGGCGATGCACGCTTTGAGACTCTGCGCGGCGATAGTTGCGATCCTCTTTGCCGGCACGGCTGTCGGCCCCGTGGCCGCCCAGTTCATCCAGTCCTCGCCGGCCTTCAAGCCGACGCCGCCGCAGAAGAAACCGGCCGGGCGCCAGGCTCAGCCGCCGGCGCCGCTCGAGGAGCAGGCCGTGCAAACGCCGCCTGCGCCGCCGGCCACGATGCCGGAAAGGAAAGAGGCGACGCCTGCAGCGGTCGCCACCGTGCCCAAGTTCAAGCGCCGCGCACCCTATCCGCCGCCCAACGAGAATTGCCGCAACACCGAGAGCTTCCACACCTGGCTTGCCCGTTTCAAGAAGGACGCGGCCGCCTCCGGCATCCACCCGCGCACGATCAACGCCGTGCTCGACCGCATGGGCATAGATCGCAAGGTCATCGCGCGCGACCGCCGTCAGGGCTTCTTCGCCCAGTCGTTCTGGAGCTTTCAAGGCAAGCTCGCGACCAGGAACCGTGTGGTGAGCGGGCGCAAGAAGATCAGACAGAACAAGGCCGTGTTCGCCCGCGCCAAGCGCCAGTTCGGCGTGCCGGCCTCCGTCATCACCGGCTTCTGGGCGCTCGAGAGCGACTTCGGCGCCGGCATGGGCAAGTTCCCGATCATGAACGCGCTGGTCACGCTCGCCTACGACTGCCGCCGCCAGGTGATGTTTGAGGAGGAGTTGAAGGCCGCACTGCAGATCATCGACCGCGGCGACATGCGCCCCTCGCAGATGATCGGCTCTTGGGCCGGCGAGATCGGTCAGACGCAGTTCCTGCCGACCCGCTATCTCGACCACGCCATCGATTATGACGGCGACGGGCGCATCGATCTGTTTCGCGACGACGCCGACGTCATCGGCTCAACCGCCAACTACATGCACCATTTGGGCTGGCGGCCAAACGAGCCGTGGCTGGAGGAGGTCGTCATCACCCGCGACCTTCCCTGGGAGAAGGCCGATCTCTCCATCAAGCTGCCGCGCTCCCAGTGGAGCGCCTGGGGCCTCACCTACCGCGACGGCCGGCCGGTGCCCAAGGACAAGCTGCCCGCCTCTCTGCTGCTGCCCATGGGGCGCAACGGACCGGCCTTTCTCGCCTATCCCAACTTCGACATCTACACGGAGTGGAACAACTCGCTCACCTACGCGACGACGGCCGCCTATCTCGCCACGCGCATCGACGGCGCGCCGCTCATGAGCCGCGGGCGCGGTCCTGTGCCCGAGCTCAGCCACGAGCAGTCGAAGCAATTGCAGCAGCTTCTCGTCCACCGCGGCTACGACGTGGGCAAGATCGACGGCATCATCGGCGAGAAGACGCGCGCTGCGGTCAAGGAGATGCAGTTGAAGTTCGGCATGCCGGCCGACTCCTACCCGACGCCGGAGCTGCTCTCAGCGCTGCGCCGCGGCCGGTGATCCAAGGATGTGCGCCATTCTCAATGCAGCTTCACGACCGGCTCGGTGCGCCGCGTGATCATGCGCGAGAGCGTATCCGCCATGACCTTGAAAGGCCCGTGCAGCGCCATCTCGTGCATCTTGTAGAGCGAGCGGTACATGAGGCGGGCAAACAGCCCCTCGATGAAGAAGCTCTTCCCGATGACGAAGCCCATGAGCGAGCCGACCGTCGAGTACTCGCCCAACGAGACGAGCGAGCCGAAGTCGCGGTAGCGGAAGGGCTCCAAAGGCTCGTCTTTCAAACGCCGCTGCAACTCGGTGTAGAGATGCGAGGCCTCCTGGTGCGCGGCCTGGGCGCGCGGCGGGACCGGAACATCCGCTCCCTTGGGCAGCAGATAGGCGCAGTCGCCGAAGGCGAAGATGTTGGGGTCGCGCGTCGTCTGCAAGGTCTCGGTGACGACGAGGCGGCCGTCGCGGCTCACCTCGAGCCCGTCGAGATGGGCGAGCACGTCGGGGCCTTTGACGCCCGCCGCCCACACGACCAGCTCTGAGGGAATGAAATCGCCGTTCTGCAGCTTCACGCCATTTCCCGTCACCTCGACGACGCGCGAGCTGGTTTTGATGTCGACGTTGAGCCCGCGCAGAACGTCCGCGACGCCGTCCGAGATGCGCTCGGGCAGCGCCGGCACGATGCGGTCCGCCGCCTCGATCAGCGTGATCTTGATGTCGTTCTCGGGATTGATCTTGTCGAGGCCGTAAGCGACGAGGCCGCGCGCGGTGCGGTGCAGCTCGGCGGCGAGCTCGGTGCCGGTGGCGCCCGCGCCGATGATGGCCACGTGCAATTGCCCGGCACGCACCGGGCCTTCCTGCGCGAAGGCGCGCACGCAGGCGTTGATGAGCCGCCGGTTAAAGCGCTCGGCCTCCTCGGGCGTGTCGAGCATGATCGCATGCTCCTTGACGCCGGGCGTGTCGAAGGCATTGCCGACGCAGCCGATGGCGATCACGAGCGTGTCGTACTTGAAGGAGCGCACCGGCGTGATCTCGCGGCCGTCCTCGTCGAAGGTGGCGGCAAGAAACACGAGCTTCTTCTTGCGGTCGATGCCGGTCATCTCGCCGTAGCGGAACTGAAAGCCGTGCCAGTAGCCTTGCGCCTGGTAGGCGAGCTCATGGCGGCCGACGTCCATGCTGCCGGCGGCGATCTCGTGCAGGAGCGGCTTCCAGATGTGCGTGCGCGCGCGCTCGACCAGAGAGATCTTGGCCTTGCCCTTCTTGCCGAGCTTGTCGCCCAAGCGCGTGGCGAGCTCCAGCCCGCCGGCGCCGCCGCCGACGATGATGATGTGATGCAGGTCGCTGTCGTCGCCAACGGGCATCACCTTCGATGCCGCGGCGGCGGTTTTCTTGTCGTTCATCGCTTGCCCCTCACGTGGCGATCCGGACCACCCGGGCGCTTATAGCACCGCTGGCGCTTGTCGCGCGATCACGCCGCATTGCCGCATGGCACGCCACCTTAGCGCGAACCCGCCCGCAAGCGCGCGATGGTTTCATACGCAAGAGAAGAGAGGGGCGTGGGCCGGCTTGGGCGCGCTCACTGCGCGGCCGGCTGCCCCACGTAGCCGTCGACTTGCACCGGCTTGTCGACGAATTGGGCGTCGGCGAAGATGAAAACGTAGGCGAGGGCCGCTACGAGACACAGGGCAAAGCCGATGGCGATGAACTTGTGGGAGTCCAGCATTCTTCGTTGCTCCGACAGCACGGGGGCTGGAGCCTGCGCCGGCATTTCCTGAGAAATTGCTAATCCGCAGCCTTTAGGCCCGGATCTCGCCGCCCGTCGCCTTTTTGACCGCCGCAATGATCTTCTCGCAGACCGCCTCGATGTCCTTGTCGGTCAGGGTTTCAGCTGTCGGTTGCAGCGTGACCTCGATGGCGAGCGACTTCTTGCCGGCATCGGCGAGCGAGCCGCCCTCGAACACGTCGAACACCGACACGGTCTCGATGAGCGCCTTGTCGGCAGAGAGGGCCGCGCGCACCACGTCGCCAGCGGGAACCGCAGAATCGAGCACGAAGGCGAAGTCGCGCTTAACCGGCAGCAGGTCGGCGGCCGCGAGCGGCGGCTTGGCGCGGCCCTTCGCTTTCTCCGGCGGCAGCGCGTCGAGAAAGATCTCATAGCCGACGGCGGGTGCGGCGACGTCGAGGGCCTTCAGAGTTGCCGGATGCAGCTCGCCGAAATGCGCCAGCACCAGCCTCGGCCCCAGCCGCAGCGTGCCGGAGCGCCCGGGGTGGTACCAGCCGGGCGCATCGCGCGTGATCTGCGCCTTGCCCGGATCGAAGCCGAGGGCCGAGAGAACGGCGAACACGTCAGCCTTGGCGTCGAACACGTCGACCTCAGCGGCGGCGCCGTCCCAGTGGCGCCCGCTGCCGGCAAGCTTGGCGGTGCCGGCGCGCACGCCGCACGCAGCGAGATACTGGTCCTCGGGGGCTTCCCCGCGATAGGCCTGGCCCAGCTCGAACAGGGCGACGTCGGCAAAGCCGCGATTGCGGTTGCGCTTGGCCGCGCTCATGAGCCCTGGCAGCAAGCTGGGGCGCATCGACGACATTTCGGTCGAGATCGGGTTGGCCAATTCGAGCGAATCGGCACCGCCGCCGAATGCCGTTGCCTCGGCCCGCGGGATGAACGACCAGGTGACCGCCTCGACCAGGCCGCGGGCTGCGAGCGTGCGCCGCGCCCGGCGCGCGCGGCGCTGGCGCTCGGTGAGCACGGCGCGCGCGATGCCGGCTGTGCGCGGCAACGGCGTCGACGGCACGCGGTCGAGCCCGGCGATGCGCACGACCTCCTCGACGAGATCGGCGGGACCGTGGATGTCGGGGCGCCACGCGGGCACGGTCACCTTGACCGTCTTGCCTTTGGTATCGAGCGTGCAGCCGAGCTTCTCCAGGATTGACTTGATCTCGCTGTCCTTGAGCTTCAGGCCCGTCAGCTTCTCAACGCGCGCAAAGTCGAAGGCAATGACGCGCTTCGCAACCGGCGGCTTGCCTGCGACCTTGGCTCTTGACGGCTCGCCGCCGCAAAACTTCAAGATCATGTCGGTGGCGAGGTCGAGCCCCGGCAGCACGAACGCCGGGTCGACGCCGCGCTCGAAGCGGTAGCGCGCGTCCGTCATCAGCCCGGTCTTGCGGCCCGTCGCGGCGGTGCGCATGGGATCGAAGTAGGCGCTTTCGATCAGAACGTTCTTGGTCTCCTCGGTCGAGCCCGACGCCTCCCCGCCCATGACGCCGCCGAATCCCAAGGGGCCGTTGTCGTCGGCGATGACGCACATGGTCTCGTCGACCTCGTGCTCCTTGCCGTCGAGGCCGACGAATTTTTCCTCAGGCGCGCCGAGGCGGGCGCGCACCGGCCCCCACAGCTTGTCGGCGTCGTAGACGTGTAGCGGGCGGCCGCGGTCGAGGCTGATGTAGTTGGTGACGTCGACGAGGGAGTTGATGGGGCGCAGGCCCACGGCCTTCAGGCGGCTCTGCACCCAGGCGGGCGAAGGCCCGTTCTTGACGCCCTTGATGTAGCGTCCTACGAAGACGGGACAGGCGTCCGCCGTCTCCTTGGTGAACTCGAGCTTGATGGCGACTGGACAGGGATACGTGCCCTCGACCTTGCCGAGCTTGGGCTCGGGCTTCAATTTGCCGAGCCCGGCGGCGGCGAGATCGCGGGCGATGCCGCGCACGCCGGTGCAGTCGGGGCGGTTTGGCGTCAGGCTCACCTCGATGACGGGATCGTTGAGCCCCGCTACGTCGACGTAGGGCTCGCCAACCCGCTCCGCCCACTCGGCCGGCAGATCCAGAATGCCTTCGCTGTCGTCGGCAAGCTCGAGCTCGGCCGCTGAGCACATCATGCCGTTGGAGACGATGCCCCGCACCGGCTTCTGCACGAGCGTCACGTCGAGCCCCGGCACATAGGTTCCGATCGGAGCGAAGACCGCCACCATGCCGGCGCGCGCGTTGGGCGCACCGCACACGACTTCGCAAAGTGGCTTTCCCTTCTCCACCTCGACCTGCACGACTTGCAGCTTGTCGGCGTTGGGGTGCTTCTTGGCCTCGACGATCCGCGCGACGCGAAAGGCGCCCAGCCGCGCCGCGGGGTCCTCGACTCTTTCGACCTCCAGCCCAATAGCCGACAGCTTGTCGGTGATCTCGGCGAGCGACGCCTTGGTGTCGAGATGGTCCTTCAGCCAGGACAGCGTGAATTTCATGACGACAGCCCGCCACCCAATGTCGGCACATCGAGCACCGAGAAGCCGTAGTGGCGCAGCCAGCGCAAGTCGGCCGCGAAGAATGCGCGCAGATCGGGAATGCCGTATTTGAGCATGGCGAGGCGATCGAGCCCGACGCCGAAGGCGAAGCCCTGGTAGCGCTCGGGGTCGAGATCGCAGTTGGCGATCACGTTGGGATGCACCATGCCGCAGCCCAAGATCTCCAGCCATTGCCCCGGCTTGCCGATCGCTTCGGCGCCGATGTCGACCTCGGCCGATGGCTCGGTGAAGGGAAAGTGCGAGGCGCGAAAGCGCATCTTCACCTCGTCCACCTCGAAGAAGGCCTTGCAGAACTCCTGCAGCACCCATTTGAGGTGGCCCATGTGGGTCTCCTCGTCGATGATGAGGCCCTCGATCTGGTGAAACATCGGCGTGTGCGTCTGGTCGCTATCGCAGCGGTAGACGCGGCCCGGCGCGATGATGCGGATGGGCGGCTTACTTGCCATCATCGTGCGGATCTGCACCGGGCTCGTATGCGTCCTCAAGAGCATGCGCGAGCCGTCGACCTTCGGCTGGAAGTAGAACGTATCATGCTCCTGGCGCGCGGGGTGCTCGGGCGGAATGTTGAGCTTGGTGAAGTTCAAGTCATCCGACTCGATATCCGGCCCCTCCGCAACCGCGAAGCCGAGGTCGGCGAAGATCTCCACACACTCGTCGAACACCTGTGAGACGGGATGAATGCGCCCTTCGGCGAGCGGCCCCATACGCACCGGCAGCGTGACGTCGGCGCGCTCGTTGGCGAGTCGCGCTGAGAGCGCCTCGGTCTCCAGCGTGCTCTTCCTTGCCTCCAGCGCCGCCCCGACGCGGGCCTTGATCTCGTTGACCGCCTGCCCGAAATCCTTGCGCTCCTCCGGCGCCATCTTGCCGAGCCGCGACATGAGCTCGGAGATGCGCCCCTTCTTGCCCAGCGCGGCGACGCGCACCTCCTCAAGTGCAGCAAGATCGGCGGAGCCGGCAACATCGGCGAGCAACTCCTTCTCGAGTTGCTGCAGATCTGAACCATTGGCTGCAGAGGTCATTTGCGACCGGAGCTCTCAAATTTGTCATCCTCGGGCTCGTCCCGAGGACCCAACGCGCCTCTTGCGCCAGAGCGAGCCGATAAATGGGTCCTCGGCAAAAAGCGGAGGGCGACACCTTGGCCGGGCGCGGTGCGTTAGGCCGCTGCCTTCGTTGCGGCCTTGGCGGCCGCATCGACCAGCGCCTTGAAGCCCGCGGCGTCCTTGACGGCGAGATCGGCCAGCACCTTGCGGTCGATCTCGATCCCGGCCTTGTTGAGGCCGTCGATAAATCGCCCGTAGGTCAGACCGTGCTCGCGCGCTGCCGCGTTGATGCGCTGGATCCACAGCGAGCGGAACGTGCGCTTCTTACGCTTGCGGTCGCGGTACTGGTACTGCAGCGCCTTCTCGACCGCCTGCTTGGCGACCCGGATCGTGTTCTTGCGCCGCCCGCGATAGCCCTTGGCGGCGTTGAGAACTTTCTTGTGCTTGGCATGGGCGGTAACGCCGCGCTTGACGCGTGCCATGGTGTGCTCCGTTCAGATGTCGGTTGCTTTAAGTGCGCGAGGGACTTGGGTCCGCTCAGCGCGCGTAGGGCATGTACTTCTTGACGATCTTGGCGTCGCAGTCGTCGAGCACCATGGTGCCGCGCGCCTGGCGAATGAACTTCGCGTGACGCTTGATCATGCCGTGGCGCTTGCCCTGGGCGGCGACCTTCACCTTGCCCGTACCCGTCATCTTGAAGCGCTTCTTGGCGCCGCTCTTGGTCTTCAACTTGGGCATTTCGCTCTCCTTTCGCTCACGGCCAAGCTCGCTTCGCTCGCGGCCTTCGCGGGAGCGCGCAACTCTGCGCGGCGCGCCTTGCGCGCCCGGCCCTATGGGCCGATCTTCCACTTTGGCTCGGCGGCCGTGGTATGCCTTCCAAAGCAAAGAAGCCGCCACGGCATGCCCCGCCGGGCGGCTCTGGGCGCCCTTATAAGGTGGGGCAAAGCGGACGGCAAGAGCGCCCGGACGGCGCCTTTGGCCGGGCTACTGCAACTTTTCGCAGACGCGGTTGCCGGCGGGCGTCGCGTAGCAGTAGTCGCGGGCGCATGAGCACTCGTCGTCGCCCCCGCCGTCATCGCCCCCTCCAGGCTCCCGGCAGGACTGGTCTTGAGGAGCGACTTCGCAGCGGAAGCGAACCAGACGTGCCGCCGGAGCGGGCGAAGCGGCCCGCGGTGCGGCAGCCTGGGGCACGGCCTGCGGCGTGAGCGTGGGCGCGAGGCTGGGTGTGAGGCTCGGCGTGAGGCTGGGCGAGGTGAGGGCCGGCCCGCTCGGGAGAGACGGCACGGGAACGACCGGTGTTGGCGGACCTACCGTGGCCGGAATCCTGACCGTCTGCGCGAGCGCGCTGCCGCCTGAGACAAGGAGGAGCGTGGCGATGAGGACGCCTGCAAATCCGGGACCTTGCGCGCGCCTTGGCATTGCACCAGGCCCTTTTTGCCCTTCGGCATCAACGCGGCGCCAGCACCATCACCATCTGCCGGCCTTCGAGCCGCGGCTCCGCCTCGACCTTGGCGATTTCCTCAAGGTCGCCCTTGACCCTCTGCAGCACGTTCATGCCGAGCTGCTGGTGCGCCATTTCGCGGCCGCGGAAGCGCAAGGTCACCTTCACCTTGTCGCCTTCCTCGAAGAACCGCTTAATCGAGCGCATCTTCACGTTGTAGTCGTGCTCGTCGATCGCGGGGCGCATCTTGATCTCTTTGATCTCGACGATCTTCTGGTGCTTGCGCGCCTCGGCGGCCTTCTTCTGGGCCTGATACTTGTACTTTCCGTAGTCGAGAATCTTGCAGACGGGCGGATTGGCGTCGGGTGAGACCTCCACCAGATCCAGCCCCGCTTTCTCGGCCCGTTCGAGTGCGTCGGCGTGGGTAACGACCCCGACGTTCTCCCCGTTCTCGTCAATCAGTCGTACGTCGTTGGCCCGGATCGCCTCATTGATCTTCGGCCCGGCTGGCTCGCGCTCAGGCGCGGCTCGCATTGGTCTGCGGATGTTCTCTCTCCTTCAATAGCTTCAACCGACCTGATACGCGCAAAAACCGGCTGGCCCGGCACCCGGGCAGCACGGCATGTACGCTATTCGATTAACGCCAAGGATCGAGAAGAAACGGTTCGAAGTCAAGAGAGCCGACAGCAGGCGATTTCAGCTTGTTGTGGCCAGCCGTCTTCAACCCCGTGACAGCCCCTTCTGCTCCAGGTCGGCGAGGTACGCGTTCCAGCGGGCCTCTTTCTCGCGGCCGAGCTGCTGCAGGTAGGTCCAGGTGAAAAGGCCCGTGTCGTGCCCATCGTCGAAGGCGATGCGCACGGCATAGGCGCCCACGGGGCGCAAGTCCTTGATCTTCACGTTGCGTTTGCCGGCGACGGTGACGCGCTGCTGGGGCGAGTGGCCCTGCACCTCCGCCGATGGGCTCATGACGCGCAAAAGCTCGGCCGGGAGCTCGTACCTTGTCCCGCACGCGAAAGTGACGGTGAGCGCATCGCCGGTTGGGCTGAGGGCGAGCTGCGGAGGCTTGGCGGCGATCTCCTGGGCGCCCTGCAACTCGGCCCAGGTCCTGGCCGCGACCTCGCGGAAGGTCTTGGCGTGCGGGCTGTCAGGCTCGGTCGCCGTGATCGGTTGCCCTGAGTCGGAGCGCGAGCGGATCTCCATATCGAGTGGGATGGCGCCGAGAAACGGCACGCCGAGCCGCTCGGCTACCGCTTGCGCGCCGCCGTGGCCGAAGATGTCGGAGCGCTCGCCGCACTTGGGGCAGACGAAATAGCTCATGTTCTCGATGATGCCGAGCACGGGCACGCCGACCTTGCGGAACATGGCGAGCCCCTTGCGTGCGTCGATCAAGGCCAGGTCCTGCGGTGTCGAGACGATGACGGCGCCGGACAACGGCACCTGCTGCGCCATGGTGAGCTGCACGTCGCCGGTGCCGGGCGGCATGTCGATGACGAGCACGTCGAGGTCGCCGTCCTCGCCCCAGGCGACATCGCGCAGCATCTGGTTGAGCGCGCCGACCACCATGGGCCCGCGCCAAATGACAGGTGTTTCCTCGTCGACCATGAATCCCATCGACATGGCCTTGAGGCCGTAGCCCTGCATCGGCTTCAGGGTCTTGCCTTGCAGGATCTGCGGCTGCCCCTTGAGGCCGAGCAAGCGCGGCTGCGAGGGCCCGTAGATGTCGGCATCGAGGATGCCGACCTTGAGGCCCGTCGCCTGCAGCCCCAGCGCCAGATTGACGGCCGTCGTCGACTTGCCGACGCCGCCTTTGCCTGAGGCCACCGCGATCAGGCTCTTGACGCCGGGAACGTTAGCGAGCGGACGCGCGCCTTGCGGCTGGCCGGCTGTCGCTCCGCCGCCACCCGCCGCCTTGGCGCGGGCTTCGCTGACGCGCGCGCTTTCCGGCACCTTGGTGCCCGCCGCGGCGGCGCTGCGCACCGCTTCCGCCGTCAGCACCGCGGTCACGCCGGAGACGCCCGGCACCTTCGCCACGACGCTCTCGGCCGCCTGGCGCAGCGGCTCTAGCTCCTCTGCGCGCGCGGCCGGCACAGTAATCGAGAAATAGACGCGGTCGTCCTTGACCAGGATCTCAGAGACGAGCCCGAGATCGACGATGTTGCCCTCCAGATCCGGGCCTCTGACCCGGCGCAACTCGTCGAGAACCTGCGGCTTGGATATGGTCATTTGTAATGCTCCCGGGGGGGCGAGAGGCGCGGACGGGCAATCCCGGGCGCGAATGCTGCATCAAATACTGTCAGAGGCCGCGCTGGAAGTCACGGCCCGCCCTCGATATAGGAAGCTTTGACGCGGGTGCGCAGTCCACCTGTGCACGAACAAAGAAACGCCAAGGGGGGAGCGGCCATGCGAGGACTTCTGGCGTTGAGCCGCCTCATCGATGCCGGCACGCGCCGCCTGGGCCAGTGGGTGGCGTGGCTCGTCGTGGCGGCGGCGCTCATCAGTGCCGGCAACGCCATCATCCGCAAGCTTTTCGATACAAGCTCGAATGCGTGGCTCGAGCTGCAATGGTGGTTGTTCGCGGCCGTGTTCCTGCTGGCGGCGCCGTGGACGCTCGCGCTCAACGAGCACATCCGCATCGACATTCTGAGCCAGCGCTTTCCTCGAAGGTTGCGCAACTGGGTCGAGATCGTGGGCCACCTCTTCTTCTTGCTGCCCATGGCGGCCATCATCGTGTGGACGTCGTGGCCGTTCTTCCTGGTCTCGTATGCGCAGAACGAGCAGTCCTCCAATTACGGCGGCCTGCCGCAGTGGCCCGCCAAGTTCCTCATTCCATTGGCGTTCGCCATCCTGTTCGCGCAGGGGCTGTCTGAGCTCATCAAGCGCATCGCCGTCATGCGCGGCGTGCTCACCGAGGCCGAGCTCGGCGTTCACCATCCAGCCGAGGTAGGCCACGTCCAAGAGCCGGAAGAGGACGCGGTCACCAAGGGAAGCAAACGCTAAGGGGACTCCCTCTCGCTCCTTGCGGGCAGAGGGCCGAGTGTGAGGGGACATGCTGGAGCTCATCGCAGAGAACCTGGCGCCGATCATGTTCGCGGCGCTCGTCGTGTTCCTGCTCGCGGGCTATCCCGTCGCCTTCTCGCTCGCCGCCGTCGGCCTCATGTTCTTCGTGATCGGCGTGGAGCTGGCGCCGCTCTCGGGCGGGGTGATCAACCTCTCCTGGCCGCTTCTGAAGACGTTGCCCGAGCGCATTTACGGCGTGATGACCAACGAGACGCTGCTCGCCATCCCTTTCTTCGCCTTCATGGGACTTATTCTCGAGCGCTCCGGCATGGCCGAGGACCTGTTGGCGACGGTCGGGCAGCTGTTCGGGCCGGTGCGTGGCGGCCTCGCCTACGCCGTCGTGTTCGTCGGTGCGCTGCTTGCGGCCACCACCGGCGTGGTGGCGGCCTCCGTCATCTCCATGGGCCTCATCTCGCTGCCGATCATGCTGCGCTACGGCTACGATGCGCGCTTCGCCACCGGCACCATCGCAGCGTCGGGCACGCTCGCCCAGATCGTGCCGCCTTCGCTGGTGCTGATCGTGATGGCCGACCAGCTCGGCCGCTCTGTCGGCGACATGTACACCGGCGCGCTGGTGCCGGGGCTCATGCTCGCCGGCTTCTACATGCTCTATGTGTTCGTCGTCTCGACCGTCTCGCGCAAGGCGGCGCCGGGACTGCCGCCTGAGGCGATCGCCTATCGCGGCCCGGACGGATCACGCGGCTACACCTCGCTTGCCTTTCTCACGCTCGCCTGCGGGCTCGCGGCCTGGGCGCTCATGCGCGAGACGCCCTACGCCGGCGCCGACTACGTCGTCCTCACGCTGGGCCTTGCCGTCGCCATGGCCTTCGCCGTGGCGATCGTGAGCTTCGTCCTGCGTCGCCTCACGCATATGCGGCTTTTATCGCCGCTTGCCGAGCAGGTGGTGTTCGTGATGGTGCCGCCGCTCCTGCTCATCTTTCTCGTGCTCGGTACCATCTTCATCGGCGTGGCGACGCCGACCGAAGGCGGCGCCATGGGGGCCGTCGGCGCCATGCTCTTGGCCTTCGCCAAGCGCGTTGCAGACCGTAGACGTGAGCGTTTCAATCTGGAGATTGTGCGCTCCGCCGCCCAATCCACGGCCAAGCTTTCGGCCTTCGTCATGTTCATTCTGATCGGCGCGCGCGTGTTCTCGCTCACCTTCTACGGCGTCAACGGCCACGTGTGGGTCGAGCACCTGCTCGTGTCGCTGCCGGGCGGCGAGGTCGGCTTCCTCGTCTTCGTGAACCTCCTCGTGTTCTTCCTCGCCTTCTTCCTCGACTTCTTCGAGCTCGCCTTCATCATCATCCCGCTGCTGGCACCGGCCGCGAGCGCACTCGGCATCGACCTCATCTGGTTCGGGGTGATTCTGTCGGTGAACATGCAGACGAGCTTCATGCATCCGCCGTTCGGCTTCGCGCTCTTTTATCTGCGCTCGGTGGCGCCGCGCACCGCCTACACCGACAAGGTGACGGGGCTGAGCATGCCGGCCATCAGCACCGGCCAGATCTACTGGGGGGCGGTGCCGTTCGTTCTGATCCAGTGCGTGATGGTGGCGCTTTTGATCGCCTTCCCGGGACTGGTGCGCCATGACAAGCTGCCGACGCTGCAAGACCACCCGGTGCGCCTCGAGGTGCCGCAACGCGGCGTGCCAGGCAAAGCCGGGCAGATCGCGCTGCCGCCTTATCCGCCGGCCATTCTCGGCGCGCCGCCGCCCGAGACTTCAGGACCCGGCGCCCCGACGCTCGATTTCTCCGTGCCGCCGGTGATCGTTCCGGCACGGTGACTATCAGAGATGCGCGAAGTGCGGCGCCGACTTCTTGGCCTTGTGCCCGCGCTCGCCCTCGAAGTACGCGACCGCCTTCTTCAAATCCGCGAGCAGCATATCGGCGAGATCGCGGCTGAAGCCTTCGCGCACCACGACGCGCAACACCGCCACATCTTGCAGCTTGGCCGGCAACGTGTAGGCGGGCACCTGCCAGCCATGCTCGCGCAGCTTGTCGGAGAGATCGAACACGCTGTAGCGGCTTGCGTCTTTCAGAGAGAACGCGAACACGGGTATGGCGTCGCCGCGGGAGATCAACGCGAACGGCCCCATCTGCTCGATATTCTTGGAGAGGTACATGGCGGTGTCGCGCAAGCCCTGCATGATGCGCGTATAGCCTTCGCGTCCCAATCGCAGGAAGTTGTAGTACTGGGCCACGATCTGATTGCCCGGTCGCGAGAAGTTGAGGGTGAAGGTCGGCATGTTGCCGCCGAGATAGTTGACGTTGAAGACGAGCTCTTTTGGCAGATCCTCCTCAGAGCGCCACACCACCCAGCCGACGCCCGGATACACCAGCCCGTACTTGTGGCCTGAGGCGTTGATCGATTTCACCAGCGGCAGGCGGAAGTCCCATTTCAATTCCGGCTGCAGAAAGGGCGCAACGAACCCGCCAGAGGCGGCGTCGATGTGCATGGGGATCTCGAGCCCCGTTGCCGCGTTGTGTTTTGCAAGCGCCTTGTGAATGGCCTCGATCGGCTCATAGCCGCCGGTGTAGGTGACGCCGAGGATCGCCACCACGCCGATGGTGTTCTCGTCCACCGCCTCGAGCACGGCCTTGGGCGTGATCGTGTACTGGCCCGGCTCCATCTCGATGTAGCGCGGCTCCACCTCCCAGTAGCGGGCGAACTTCTCCCATACGACCTGCACGTTGTTGCCCATGACGATGTTGGGCTTGGTCGTAGGCTTCCTCTTGGCCTGCATGCGTTTCTTCCAGCGCCACTTTAAGGCCATGCCTGCCAGCATCACCGCTTCGGAGGAGCCGATCGCTGAGGCGCCGACGCCCGTCTGCGGCGCGTTGAACAGACGCGAGACGATGTTGATGCAGCGCTCCTCGATCATGGCCGTAAACGGATACTCGTCCTTGTCGATCATGTTCTTGTCGAAGGTCTCGGCCATCAGCCTTTGGGCCTCCGGCTCCATCCAGGTGGTGACGAAGGTCGCCAGGTTGAGCCGCGCATTGCCGTCGAGCATCAATTCGTCGTGGATGAGGTTGTAGGCCGTGTTGGGCCGCAGCTCGTGCTCGGGAAGCTCGAAGCGCGGAACCGGATGCTCCATCTGGTAGCGCGCGTAGACCGGCGTCAGGTTGCCCTCCTGGCTGCCGAGCCTCTTGAGGTCCTTGAGCTTGCTAACCATTGGCCGCCCCCCTTTGCTTGTCGCCTTGAGGAGCAAGCGTACGGTGGGCATCGGCGCAGCTCCAGGGGAGCGGGCATCTCACCCAACAGTTTTCCCGATTCTTTCGTCGCCGGGGCGCCAGAGCGCTTGTTGAGGAGCGTCTGTGTGCCGTGACCGCGGCTCCCCAAGCGCCTATATTCCCGCGCCATGAGCCACTCCAAGACCAAACCCAAAGCCAAAACCGAAGCCAAAGCCAAGCTGAAGAAGGCCGCCGTCGCCACCTTCCCCGATGGCGAGGCGACGCCCATCGTCAAGGGCAGTCACGTCTACCTGGTCGACGGCTCCGGCTACATCTTCCGCGCCTTCCACGCGCTTCCCCCCTTGACGCGCCCGTCCGACGGGCTGCCCGTCGGCGCCGTGCACGGCTTCTGCGCCATGCTGTGGAAACTCCTGCGCGAGTCGAAAGCCTCGGAGGCGCCGACCCACATCGCCGTCGTGTTCGACGCCGCGCGCGAGAACTTCCGCAACGAGATCTATGAGGACTACAAGGCCAACCGCCCGCCGCCGCCCGACGAGCTCGTCCCGCAGTTTCCGCTGATCCGCGACGCGGTGAAAGCCTTCAACGTGGCTTGCGTCGAGCACGAGGGCTACGAGGCCGACGATCTCATCGCCACCTACGCGCGCGATGTGGTCGACGCCGGCGGCGACGTGACCATCGTCTCCTCCGACAAGGATCTGATGCAGCTGGTGCGCCCCGGCGTCGTCATGTTCGACGCCATGAAGAGTAAGAAGCTCGGGCGCGAGGAGGTAATGGAGAAGTTCGGCGTGCCGCCCGACAAGGTCGTCGACGTGCAGGCGCTTGCCGGCGACTCCACCGACAACGTGCCGGGCGTGCCGGGGATCGGCGTCAAGACGGCGGCCGAGCTCATCAACGAGTACGGCGACCTCGACACGCTGCTGGAGCGCGCTAGCGAGATCAAGCAGCCAAAGCGGCGCGAGAAATTGATCGAGTTCGCCGACCAGGCGCGGCTGTCGCGCGAGCTCGTGCGCCTGAAAGACGACGTCGACACCGGCGTGTCGGTGGACGCGCTGGGCGTGCACGATCCCAAGCCGGACGCGCTTCTAGGCTTCCTGCGCACCATGGAGTTCAACACGTTGACGCGGCGCATCGCGGAGGCGCTCGGCACCGAGCCGCCGCCGCCGCTGGAAACGTCTGTCGGCGACACCGTCGCCAAAAAGGGCGGCAAGCCCGCCGCCGCCAGACCGACGACGAAAGTCGCGGCCGCCGCCGAGAGCCCGGCCGCTGCGGTGATGCACGCAGCCGAAGCGGCGAAAGCGCCCTTCGATCGCGCAAAGTACGAGACGGTAACGACGCGCGCGCAGCTCGAAGCGTGGATCGCTGCGGCTCGAGCCGCTGGCCGCGTCGCCTTCGACACGGAGACGACCGGCCTCGATCCCATGCGCGCCGACCTCGTCGGCGTGTCGCTGGCAACCGCGCCCCGCAAGGCCTGCTACGTGCCGCTCGGCCATAGCAAGAGCGCCGGCGGGCTCGATTTCGGCGGCGAGGACATCGTGCAGATGCCGCTCAGAGAGGCGCTCGATCAGTTGAAGCCGCTGCTCGAGGACGCTTCGATCCTCAAGATCGGGCAGAACCTCAAGTTCGATTTCAACGTGCTCGCGCGCCACGGCATTCGCATCGCGGCGCTCGACGACACCATGCTCATGTCGTACGCGCTCGACGGCGGCAAGGGCAGCCACGGCATGGACGAGCTTGCCATGCGCCACTTGGGCCATGCCTGCGTCTCGTTCGAGCACGTGATGGCGCACGTTCCCGGCAAGAAGTCGGAGCGCACCTTTGCGCAGGTGCCGATCGACAAGGCCACCGAGTACGCCGCCGAGGATGCCGACGTGACGCTGCGCCTGTGGCTGATGCTCAAGCCCCGGCTCGCGGCCGAGCATATGACGACCGTCTATGAGACGCTCGAGCGCCCGCTCGTGCCCGTCATCGCCGACATGGAGTTTGCCGGCATCAAGGTCGACGGGAAAATTTTGGCGCGCCTGTCGAGCACGTTCGCGCAGGGCATGGCGCGGCTCGAGGACGAGGTGTCGAACCTCGCGGGCCACAAGTTCAACCTCGCCTCCCCGCGCCAGCTTGGCGAGTTGCTGTTCGATCGGCTGCAGCTGCCTGGCGGCAAGAAGACCAAGACGGGGCAGTGGGAGACGCGCGCTGGCCTGCTCGACGACCTCGCCGCCAACGAGGAGCTGCCGGAGGACGCGCGCCGGCTGATCAACGTCATGCTCGAGTGGCGGCAATTGACCAAGCTGCGCTCCACCTACACCGACGCGCTGCCCGGCTACATGGACCCCGACACGGGCCGCATCCACACGAGCTACTCGCTGGCAGCGACCACCACCGGCCGGCTCGCCTCCTCAGAGCCCAATCTGCAGAACATCCCCATCCGTACTAAGGAGGGGCGCGAGATCCGCACGGCCTTCATCGCCGAGAAGGGCATGAAGCTCGTCTCTGCCGACTACAGCCAGATCGAATTGCGCGTGCTCGCGCATGTCGCCGACATCCCGCAGCTCAGGAAGGCGTTCGACGAGGGGCTCGACATCCACGCGATGACGGCGTCGGAAATGTTCAACGTGCCGGTCAAGGGCATGCCGCCGGAGGTGCGCCGGCGCGCCAAGGCCATCAACTTCGGCATCATCTACGGTATCTCCGCCTTCGGTCTCGCCAACCAGCTCTCCATCCCCAAGGAGGAGGCCGGCGCCTACATCAAGACCTACTTCGAACGCTTTCCCGGCATCCGCGACTACATGGAGGCGACCAAGAAGCGCGCGCACGCGCAAGGCTACGTGGAGACGGTGTTCGGCCGGCGCATCCATTACCCGGAGATCAACACCAGGAACCCTGGCGTGCGCGGCAACCTGGAGCGCGCCGCGATCAATGCGCCGATCCAGGGCTCGGCCGCCGACATCATCCGCCGCGCCATGGTGCGCATGCCGGGCGCGCTGCATGATGCGGGGCTCAAGTCGGCGCGCATGCTTTTGCAGGTGCACGACGAATTGGTGTTCGAGGTGAAGGAGGCCGAGGTCGCCAAGACCTTGAAGACGGTCACGAAGGTGATGGAGGGCGCGGCGCTGCCCGCGATCGCGCTCAAGGTGCCCATCCACGTCGATGCCAAGGCCGCCGACAACTGGGAGGCCGCGCATTAGGCAAAGGAAGGGCCCCGGCCGAGCGGGGCCCTGTTCGCTGCGTCCAACCTGGCGCGTCAGCGCTGGCCGTTGCGCAGCTCCTCGGTCAAATCCATCAGCTGCGCCAGCCTCTGGTTGATCTCGCCGAGCTGGTAAGCCGCGTACTCCATGGCGGCCAGCATCCTGTCGTCCGCGCGCGGCGTATGCAGCGGCAGGCTCCAGGGATCGAACTCCCCGCGCATGAAGGTGTTCCAGCGGTCGCGAATCGCGCGCCGGTGATGTTCGGTGTCGGACATGGCGCCCTCCTTTTGCCCTGCCCCACGGCCAGCCAACACCGCAATTGGGACGCCCTCAAGTCGAGCGATCATGCCCTCCCCGCTGGCGGCTATCAGCGCCGCTTATGTATGACCCAAGGAAATGCGATTGGCGCTTATGAGCGCAGATGCCTACATACTTGGCATGCGGTTGGGCGATAGCCGCCCGGCGCGAAGAGGAGGAAATACCATGAAGGTTTGGAGCAAGCCCGCCGTGCGTGAGCAGGAAGTTGGCCTCGAGGTCACCTCCTACCTGCCGGCCGAGATCGACATCATCTAACGATCTCTCCCGACTTCTCATCCTGAAGTCCAGACGGCGGCCGGTGTTCCGGCCGCCGACTGCTTTTGTCAGCGCTTAATCGCTCTTGGAGCCGCCTTTGGGCCCTAGCGTCTTCAGGAAGGCGATGATCTTCTTGCGGATGGCCGGGTCGTCAACGCCGGGAAAGGGCGGGCTCATGTCGTTGCCGGGGATCACGGCCTGCGGATTGGTGATCCATTTGTTCAGCGTCGCCGCGTTCCAGGTGATGTTGGAGCCCTTGAGCGAGTCCGAATAAGCATAGTTCGGCGCCATCCCCGCCTTGCGGCCAAAAACGCCGTAGAGCGAGGGCCCGAGCCGGTTGTCGCCCTTCACGAAGGAGTGGCACTCGCGGCAGTGGTCGTTGAAGGCGAGCTCGAGGTCATCGTCGGCAGCGTGCGCTGCGGACGGGCCGAGCAGCGCCACGACAGCGAAGATCGCGACATAGGGGCGGGGCATCGGCGTCTCCTTTTCCGGGGCCCGTGTCCACGATGTGGGGACCCTGGCGCAAGAAGACTAAGGGGGTGCTAAGATTTGCCTCACACGGGAGAGACGGCCATCTCGGGATGCTGCATGCGCCGCGCCGTGCGCTTATCGGTGGGGATCGCCCCGCGCGCATACTCGATCGTGCGGATGAACTCGCGGATGCGCGGCTGGATCTCGGTGCGCCAGCGCGTGCCGTTGAAGACGCCGTAGTGGCCGACGCCCTCTTGCACGTAGTGCACCTTCATGTGCTCGGGCAGGCCGGTGCACAGATCGTGCGCGGCCTCCGTCTGGCCGAGCCCGCAGATGTCGTCGCGCTCGCCCTCGACCGTCATCAACGCCGTGTCGCGGATCTGCGAGCAGTCGACGCGCGTGCCCCGGTGCAGCATCGTGCCCTTGGGCAGCGCATGCTCCTGGAACACGGTCTTGATGGTCTGCAGATAGAACTCGGCGGTCAGGTCCATCACCGACAGGTATTCCTCGTAGAAGTCCTGGTGCTGCTTGACCGAGTCGCAATCGCCCGCGACCAGATTGTTGAACAGGTCGACGTGCGCGTTCATGTGCCGCTCAAGATTCATGGTCATGAAGCCGGTGAGCTGCATGAAGCCCGGATAGACTGGGCGCATGAAGCCCGCGTGCGGCAGCGGCACGGTCGAGACGACGTTGTGCTCGAACCAGTTGAGCGAGCGCGCCTCCGCCAGCCGGTTGACGCCGGTCGGGTTGCGCCGGGTATCGATGGGGCCGCCCATCAGCGTCATGGAGGCGGGCTGGCACGGGCAGTCCGTGTTGGCCATGTGTGCCACGGCGGCGAGCACCGGCACCGCCGGCTGGCACACGGCTATCACGTGCGTATCGGGTCCGATCACGCGGGTGAAGTCGATGACGTGGTCGATGAAATCGTCGAGGTCGAAGCGCCCCATGGCGAGCGGAATATCGCGCGCGTCGGCCCAGTCGGTGATGTAGACGTCGTGCTCTGGCAGCATGGCCCTGACGGTGCCGCGCAGGAGCGTCGCGTAGTGTCCCGACAAGGGCGCGACGATCAGCACCTTGGGATCGTAGCGCGCGCCGCACTTGCTGGTATCGCGGTCGAAGTGCAGCAGATTGCAAAAGGGCGTGGCGGCAACCACGTGCTCGTGCACCGGCACCTCCACGTTGCCCACGCGCGCTGTCTTCAAGCCCCATTCCGGCTTGCCGTAGCGACGGGTCACGTTCTCGAACACTTCGAAGGCCGCCAGCATGTGCCGCCCGAGCGGCGTGCCCGCGATCGGGTTGAATGGCAGCTCGAGCATGCTGCGCATGCCGTGAACGCTGATGCGGAGCGGTGAAAGTACGGCGTGCGCGAACTCGTAAGCGTAGTAGTGCATTGCGAGCGCCCTTCGGTTTCGCTGCGCCGCAGCATGATTTAGTGTGCAGCGCAAGATTATGTTACCAAACCGTTATCTTGGCCAGGAAAAAAGTTCCTTGCCTGCTGCGGCAATTCCCCCTTGTTAGCAATGCGCCACGGGCCGCGCTGTTTCGCCCGGCACAGGGGAAGCTGCTGTGCGCAGTTGCTGCGCAGAAAAAGCTGTGAGCTTCGCTTTGGGCCGCCGGCTGGAGAGTGACATAATTCGTTCCTACATCGGGCTGTCGGCTCCGGCGCCGCGCGCCTCGCCGCTCTCGTGACTTGTC
>Ga0307442_1000088_pt1 | contig 34618 bp, 31 predicted proteins | sample SalMarWE160430MG_FD_202143 | JGI IMG/M metagenome (GOLD analysis project Ga0307442, IMG submission 202143) | Salt marsh sediment microbial communities from the Plum Island Ecosystem LTER, Massachusetts, United States - WE1604-30 | ecosystem: Environmental > Aquatic > Marine > Intertidal zone >...
TGTGACTCATCCCGCTGAAAATATAGAAGAAGAGTAGCGCAATCAGCACGAGAACGAGGATAATCTGAAACCTCCCGCTTTCCTTTACACTCGTAACATTGAGAGCGGTAAAAGACAGGGCGAAACCTACAGCGACAAGCTTCATCATTCCGGGTGAAAAACCCGGCACGAGGGGTTCGATAAAAATACCGATTCCAACGAGCGCGAACGCGCTTTTGAGGCTGATCGAAAACCAGTTGGCAAGACCCGCGAATGTGCCGAACAGGGGGCCGAGGCTCCGGTGCACGAAGTAGTACGTTCCGCCGGACTTCGGCATTGCCGTTGCGAGCTCCGTTTTCGACAGCACCGCCGGTACCATGAGAAACCCGGCAAAAACGTAGCTGAGTATTATCGACGGTCCTGTCTTGAGGTACAGAACAGACGGCAGCACGAAGAGCCCGGAACTGATCATAGCACCTGCGGCAATACAGAACACACCCATGCCGCCAAGTACCTTTTTCATTGATTGCGGGTCCTTCGCCATCCCCACTCCCCTGTTTTGAATAAAAATTTGGATGAAAAGGTTAGCGAGTGCGTTCAAAACAAATAGAACCACAAAAATCTGGGCTCATTCGGCATCGTACACAGCCTCGCCCAGGAGGATCTTGAGCTGCTTGATGTCCGACACGATCTTCCCGCGATCGAGATTCTGAAACCGCCCCGGCACCATCTGCCTGCTCGTGCACTCGAGCACCGCAACCAGGTTCTGCAGCTCGATCTCGTAGGGATAGGTCGGCGGAACAAAGTCCTTGATCGTTTCCTCCAGGTCCTGATCGGTAACGATGACATGGTTGTTCATCGCTGCGTGAAACTTTGCCCTGATGAGAACCGACTCCAGATCAGCGCCTGAGAAATCGTAGTGGTATTTCGTGAAGAGATTGACGATATCGACCTTCTGTATCTTGAGCTTCAGTTTTTTCACCAGGGTCTGGAACAGGTCTTCCTTTTCCTCGATGGTGTTCGGGTAGAAAAGCGCGAGGTGCTCTTCCGCGCGTCCCTGCCGCTTCAGATCTATGGGGAGAAGGTCGGGCCTGCAGGTGATGAGAAACCAGATGATCTTGCCCCTGTACTCGGTATTGCCCATGAATGATGCGATCTGTCCGAATATTCTGTTGCTCGTTCCGGAGTCGCCCTCCTGCTTGCGGGTGCCGAGAAATGCGTCGGCCTCGTCTATCATAACCCCGACCGGCGCCATTGCCTTGAGCATATTGAGAATCTTCTCGAGGTTCGCCTCCGTCACCCCCTGCCATTTGCTTCTGAAGTTCCTGAAACGGACGATGGGAATCCCGATTTCACCGGCGAAGGCCGTAACCATGAAAGACTTGCCCGTGCCGACCGGCCCGGAGATAAGATACCCCATGGGCAGCACGTCCAGCCGTCCCTGTTTTATCGCCCGCGCGGCGCTTCTGAACCGTTTTTTAACAAAGTCATGGCCGGATACCATGGAGAGATCGTGTTCGGACTCGATGAATTCCAGAAGGCCGATCGCCTCGTTCTCGATAATCTCTTTTTTTTTGCCCCTCAGGTAGTCGAGTGAAATCTTCCTGTCCTCCTGAAATGATTCCGCAGCAAGCTGATGAATGTTTACCAGGTTCAGCCCGCCGGTCGTCTTTGAAACCCGGGCCGGACTGAGTCCCTGCTCCAGCAGCAGCTTGTTCTGGCCTGAGAGATATTCGAAGAAGCTCTTTCTCACCTTTTCATCCGGCATCGGTATCTCGACTTTCACGGTGCTCGGCGAGCGTACCATTTTCATGCTCAGGTCGGACAGGTTCTCCGTCAGCAGAATTATGGAGATGTCATTTTCGTTGAAAAGCGGGTCGGTCGCCCACCGGTTCAGTGTAACGAGACAGAACCGGTCTTCATCTGTATAACTGGAAAAATCGGTATTCGGTATGAGGGTTTCCGCATAGTCGATGAGAAGCACTATGCGGTATTTGTTTCGAACGTTCGCGTAGAAGTACTTCTCAAGATGTCTAAGTGCAACTATCGGGTCGCTCGTGAGAAACTCCGATGAAGCCATATTGCCGACAAGGGAACGCATGTCCTGCAGGTATTCCTGCCGCATCTCCTGGCGGCAGAAACTGGTCCCCGAAGATCTGTCATAGTAGATAATGATGTCCCTGTTCCCGAACAGCACTTCTGATATATAGTTCTGTATCTTGACGAAGGTGAATTCACCCTCGTTCATCTTGTGGGGAAGAAAATCGCGGATATTTCCGTACACGACGTACAGATTCGCCGTTTTGGAGCAGTACTTGTAGGAGAGCTCCTGGGCCCAGTCCGGCAGTATCCGGATAAAGGGAAGGTGTTTGAGGATGAGCTGTTCCGCCACGATCGTTACCTCCTCCCGGTTTTCAGGTGATTCACCGTCATCAGGCGTTCGTCCGCTATAGCATCAGCCGCTCTTACCCTAATATTCCAGATACCACAGTTTCAGCCTCATCACATTCAAAAACGCATTCATCACCATTTTTCATAGTGAACGATCTGGTCGAGAGAAAGCCTGTTTTTACTACGAACAGATGCGTCGGCCGGATACCCGATCGTGAGAAGCTCGACAACCCTGATACTGTCCGGTATACCAAGTACGTCCTTCACCCGGTCCTCATAAAAGGCGCCTATCCAGCAGGTGCCGAGGCCAAGCTCGACCGCACGAAGCGTCATATGATCGATCTGTATGGCCACGTCGATAGGATAGCAGAGCTGGTCGCATTTCATTTCGTGCATATCGGTATCGGCACAGCACGCAATAACACAAGCAGCTTCCCCGACAAATCTCTGATTCGCCGCGGCCCCGACAAGCCTCTTCCTAGTCCCGGCATCCGTTACAACGACAAACCGCCCTTCCTGTCTGTTCGAAGCAGAGGGTGCGAGACGTGCAGCCTCGAGAAGCGCTTTTATTTTTTCATCTTCAATCGGTTTATCCAGAAATTGCCGCACACTCTTTCTCGTCCGAATCGCCTCTTCCACAGTCATTGTCCACCTCCGGCATCAGGTAATAATTTATGAAATAGTAACACCATTATACCTGCATTTTCTCCGTATGAAAAGGTTATTTGTCCTATAAATTCTAAGGTTTGAAATCCAGATATTCAACAGCCCTGCGGCCGGGCGAATACATTATGACGCTTTTAAGGATGGCAATATCTTTTTTTTTCAGGAAAAATTCAGTATACTGATATGGCTGTAAAAATTTTCAGCCGGTTTCGACAACAGGAGGCAATATAAAATACTATGAAAAAACTGCTTTCAGGAAACGAGGCAATCGCCCGGGGTGCGTATGAGTACGGCGTAAAGGTAGCTGCCGCGTACCCGGGAACACCGAGCACAGAGATACTCGAAAATATAACCCGATACCCGGACGTCTACGCCGAATGGTCGCCCAATGAAAAGGTCGCCCTTGAGGTAGCCCTCGGTGCGTCTTTTACAGGCATACGGGCTCTGGCGGCAATGAAACACGTGGGACTGAACGTCGCATCCGATCCGCTTATGACGTCATCGTATACCGGGATTTCGGGAGGTCTTGTCATCGTTGTGGCCGATGACCCCGGGATGCACTCGTCGCAGAACGAGCAGGATTCAAGAAACTATGCACGTTTTGCGAAAGTGCCGCTTTTCGAGCCTTCCGACTCATCCGAGTCCAGGGAGCTTATCGGCGATGCATTGGCGGTGTCGGAGCGATTCGATACTCCGGTACTGTTCAGAACAACAACGAGAATATCCCATTCGAAGGGCATCGTCAATATGGAAGAACGCTCTTTTACTGACAGAAAACCGGTATACGAAAGAAATCCTGAAAAATACCTGATGGTGCCCGGATACGCCCGAAAAAGGCGATATGTCGTTGAAGAAAGATTAAAAGGCCTGGCCGCCTTCAATAACAAATTCGAAAAAAACACGGCTCTCTACAGGGAGAAAGAGCTCGGTATCATCACCTCGAGCATCTCATACCAGTATGTGATGGAGACATTTAATGAAGCTTCGGTGCTGAAACTCACAATGAGCTACCCGTTCCCAGACGACCTGATCAGGGAGTTCGCCGGCAGGGTTAAGAAAGTATTCGTTGTCGAGGAGCTCGACAGGTTTCTCACAGAACATGTAAGGTCACTGGGTATCGCCGTTGAAGGAGAGGAATACATTCCCGACATCGGCGAGCTGAACCCCGACATCCTCGAGAGGGCCCGGAAAAAGCTGTATGATAAGGTTGCTGTCCGCCAGGACGAAGAGATTACATCTGGTCCCGATATTCCAGCGCGTCCCCCTGTTTTATGCCCGGGCTGTCCGCATCGAACAGTGTTCCATGTCCTGAAGGCCTTTAAACCGATCATTATCGGAGATATCGGCTGCTACAGCCTCGGCGGACTTGCACCGCTTGACAGTATGGACGCCATCATATGCATGGGGGCCGGTGTCAGCGCCGCCATGGGGGTTGCTAAAAGCGGAATCGACCGGCCCGTTGTCGGCATTGTCGGTGACTCGACATTCTTTCATTCAGGAATCACCGGCCTGCTCGATATCGGATACAACAGGGGGAATCTCACCATACTCGTCCTGGACAACCGTATAACCGGTATGACGGGACATCAGGTGAACCCCGGCACCGGCAGAACACTCATGGGAGAAGAGACGTTCGAGGCACGTATTGAAAAATTTGCGAAAGCCGCTGGTATTCAGAGAATACGGGTATTCGACCCCTACAACATAAAGGAGGTAAAAAAGGCACTTGAGTCGGAGCTTGCATGCGGTGAGGCCTCTCTGCTGGTATCACGCCGTCCCTGTGTTTTGCTCATCGATACGTCTAAAAACCCGGTTTATTCGATAGACCAGGAACTCTGTAAATCATGCGGCATCTGCCTGAAAATCGGCTGCCCTGCCATATACAGGGAGAAAGAGGAAAAAACCGGAGAAAAAGAGTGGAAAGCCGCTATAACCGAATCACTATGCACCGGCTGCTCCGTATGCGCCCAGTTATGCCCCTTTGACGCAATAAGGATAAGAGTGGCGGATGCCACTTCGTGACCGATCCTTGGCAGGACTGGGTATCTGTAAGTTAATTCGCGAGAAACTACTTAGAAGAAAAAGGCCCAACTATTCGGATGAAGACTTTTTTTGGGGATGCTTTTTTGTTATAAAACCGCCTATTGTGCTGACCGTATCCATTGTCGACCTGGAGGCATCGATATTCTCGCGCTGTATCGCTTCGAATATTTCCTTCCTGTGCACCTTCACGGCTTTCGGCGCGGTGATGCCCAGTTTGACCTGGTCTCCCTTGATTTCCACAATGGAAACTTCGACCTCATCCCCGATCATAATACTCTCATTTGGTTTTCGTGTTAAAACGAGCATTACCGGGTCTCCACGAGATCAGTACTCTTTTTTCTCATCTCCTCCATAATATAATGCTTCACTGTGTAATCGTCATTTGTCGAAATGACCTGTTTGGCTGTGTGGTTTTTCCGGTTGATAACGATCGGACCCATCAGGTTTGCCGAAATCTTCGCGTGATCATCCGGCACGGTGACAACGGCAAAGTCGAGAATATCATCCTCCGTTTTAATGCCGATCGATTTCAGATCGCTTTCGGATACTTCAAGACGGTAATCCGGCATAAAAAGACGCGGATCGATGAGAAGAAAGGCAAGATCGGGATCCTTTTGTGCCTGCAGCCAGTAGAAAGGACCCTCCCGTGAATCGAGGAGAAAGTAATCGTGAATATCCTTGAAGCCGATTATCCCCTCCGGAAAACGCACTCTCTGCTTCTCACTGACCTCAATCTCACCATACGGTTTGGTACAAATTTTCATTGCTCACACTCCTTACCTTAAAAAGTCCAGTAATGTCGGCTGAATTACACGTGCCGTAACGCCGAGCGCCGCCCTGTGCGCAACCTCGAGCATTTTCAGCTTTGTGACAGCCTCTGTTATATCGACATCCTCGTTTTTCGAGAGTATGTCCTCTATACTCGTTTTATCCTGTGTGATCCTCGACTTTACAATTTGAAGCCTGCTTGATTTGGCACCGAGATCGGTTCGGTATTTCAGGATATTTTCTATGGCGAGGTCCATACCGCCAAGCGCTCTGGACCCTGTATCCTCAGAATCATTCATGTACAGAGAATCTCTAAGGCGTATCACCATATCGAAGAGTGTCCCGCCGAAAAATCGCGCAGTTGGCGACAGGTTCTTCGGGGGATTCGGTCCGGAAACAACGCCGATATCCTGCATGACGCTGCTCCCCTCTACGTCCTGGACCCATATATCCCTCGCCGACGATGTTTCCAGAATAATCCCGCCGTTCATCCTGTTGACCGATGCGCGGACGGGAACGGGCGCGTTGTTGATACGGTTGACGATCATCTCGATATTGTCACCCGCTTTGAACACCACGGGAACACCGTTAATAAGCACCTTTGAATCAGCGGACACTACGTAGTTTCTCGCATCAACGGAGGAGAAGAGGGATGAATTTTCTGCCCAGAACAGCTCGTTGCCGGGCACATTTACAGCGAGCGTATCACCCTGCGCGATCTCTCTCTTCTGTTTGCCCAGATCGCCGTAATACTCCACCGTATCAATAACATCCCTTCCGGCCGCTTTTGAAAAGGCGGTTTTTACCCTGAATGGGTCTTCGAGTGTATCGGTTCCGCCGAACAGCGCCTTACCCTTGAACTTGGTATTCGCAATCGTGACAAGCTCTCGCAGCAGTTCATCGATTTCGGTTGCGATCTTTGCGCGGTCCCCTGCAGTGTATATACCGTTTGCTCCCTGCACACCGAGCTCCCGTATCCTCTGCAGTATTTCCGTACCGGAGGTAAGAGCCCCTTCAGCCATATTGATGCGGGATAGCCCGTCGTCTATATTTTTTTCGTACTGTCCGAGCTCGAAAAGCGCTCTCTTGTACGCAATTGTATGGCTTACCTCGACCGGACCTTCCCTCGGCATCCTGTGCTTCAGGCCGGTTGCTATACTGTTCTGCGCATTCAGCATCTTTTCGCTGTTTTTTCGGTTTATACTGATGAGGTTGTCACCCATCATATTGGAAGATACCCTTATCATATACCGTCATCTCCTCCCGGCACTTACAGCATTCTGTTAATGAGTAGATCAAGCATTTCATCGACCTTTGAAATAAACCGTGCGGCTGCTGCGTATCCGTGCTGAAACTTCACCAGATTTACGAGCTCCTCATCGATATTCACCCCGGAAATCGACTTTCGTAAATTCTCCAGGTTTTCAACCACGAGGCTCCTGTTTTTGTTTTCACTCTCTGCCGTCGCCCCCCTGAGGCCCGTTCCTGCGATTAATGCCTGGTAAAACTCATCGGCAGTCTCACTTTTTCCTATCATCGCCTTTTGAAAGCGGACTCCGGCGATCTTCAATGCATTTTCTCCGCTGCCTGCTCCGTTCGAGAGGTCCTTAATCCCGTCCCCATCGGTGTCGATACCGCTGCTTGCTGCAATGGATTCCACTTCGTTCGCAACGTGATCGTCGAGTGCAATCCACGAAGAGGGGTGCAGGTCCGGCATTACCAAATAATTACCGGAAACGCGGGTGGCCATGCCCGTCTGGCCGAAATCAAACGCCCCGACCGCACCTGAGGCCTTGAGCACCCCTGTGTATCCTGCGAGCAAATCTCCGGAATCCTCTAAATGGGTAATATGCATTCCAGGATTATCGGATTTTACCACGAGATGCCCGTCGTCGTTTACATACATCTTGACATCCGCATTGGAGTTGTTCACCCTGGTCAATACCTCAGACAGGGTATCTGACTCTCCATATGCAACCGTTATGCCCTTGTTCAGAGTAATCGTGCCGTTCAAGCCGATAACATCGTTCGGTTTTAGTACGGTGGACCCGGTAATCCTGAACAGTGCCGTTCCATCCGTAAACCCGTCCCTGTTGAAATCATAATCTCCCACTGCGTTCACCGTGGCGGGTTTCTCCTTGAAAAAGTTCAACCCCGTGCGAAGGTTAAGGCCGAAGCCTTCTCTGTGCACGGAGTTCACCATATCCATTAGGTTGACCGCAAACGTATCGACCGCATCTATCTGATTTTTCAGCTCAATGTCACGCGCATCAAGCAGTGCTTTCAGCTCTCCGGAGCGAAGATCGAGCCTCGAACCATCCGTCTCCCACAGTATATCGGAGTATCCCTCGTTATCCGGGTTTTTAAGGAGTGTAAGCTGTTCATAATGACTGCCCTGCACCAGGTGCTTCCCCCCGATATAAACAAGAAATTCATCCTGATCGTTTCTTCCTATATGAATATTCGCATACCCTGCAAGCTTCTCTATAAGGAGGTCTCTCCTGTCCCACAGGTCGTTCGGGTTGTCTCCCGCCGATTCAGAACGGAGTATTCGGGCATTGAGTTTGGCGATCTGCCGGGCAAGGGAGTTTATCTCCACGACACGGGCCTCGACGGTTTTCTCAATATTGTTTCGTATCGATTTCAGGGACTTAAAATTGTGGTTGAGGTGCCGTGAAAGAGCCCATCCGTACTCCCGAACCGATTCTCTTGCGCCCATCTCTTCGGGATTGTTTGCAAGCTCCTGCCATGAAGACCAGAATTTATCGAGTACGGACATAATACTGTTATCGCTCGGTTCGTTGTGCACGAGCTCTGCCTGGTATACCCATCCGCTCATCGACTTCCAATATTCGAGGCCATTCTTTTCGGCGAGTATTCTGTCTTCGAGGAGCATGTCACGCGCACGCATGATCTTTTCAACCTGCACACCCTGGCCGATCTGTCCCGGTGTATTTTCCCGTGTAAGTCCGGGTATATAGAGGGGATCGAAAAACTGAAAGGTTACCATCTGCCGTGAATATCCTTCGGTTTCGGCATTCGACACGTTATGCCCCGTGACATTGATTGCCGCCTGATGTGCAATGAGGCTCTTTTTCCCCATCTCAATGCCTGTAAACGTGGATATCATACCGTCTACCTCTCTATACCTTCAGGTCGAATACCAGCGAGGTATGTTTGCCCGAGCCCGCTTCTTCTCTCCCGGAACCGCTGTATGTTTTAGTGCCTGAACCAGCGCCAGAAAACAGCGACAGGGTGAAATTAATCACTTCGAGGCTGCCGTCAAGGAGCTGGCGACTGCGGCTGTTCAGGGACTTCAGTTCAAGCACAACGGATTGAAGCTCCTCACCCCTGGCCTTCAGTACCTGACGCTCGTCTTCGGGTATACTCCGGAGCAGCTCTGAAAGAGCACTATCCCGACTGCCGCCCATCCTTTCAACCGCCGAAAGCCTCTTTTTTTCACACTCCTCAATCGCATCGAGTATCCCTTTACTCTCGTCGATCCTTTCTGCGAGCGTTTTCCAGTTCTGATCAAGTATCAGGGCAAGCTTATCCTGCTCCACATGCAGTAAATCACGGTGAAGAACCACAAGATGTTCCAGTACCGCGATGAGCTCCATATATTCCTTTTCCATGGATGTTTCCTCAAACCTGGTCTTAACATTAGTTTCGGATAATTTTTTCATTCTATAAGAGGATTTTGATCGTTGGTTGTATGAATTGCAGGATAGTATCCGAATGCAGAGCATCTGGATAATATATTTCTACAAATTGTACGCTCCGGCGGCGTTACGCTGCTGTAATATCTTCGATGATGCGTGAGAAGACAAGTCCGGGTATTTCGGTGTTTTCGTATCTCTTTTTGAACTGCGTGACTGCTTCGAGAAGATACGGAGATTTGATGCCGTAGCGTATTGAAAGGGCAGCCTCGATAAAAGCTGCAAGCTCGTCACAGGCCCTGATTATCTCTCCATCCACCGGAGAGAACCGGTCCTCGTTGTATTTTTTCATCATCTCATCACCTGAGATACCCATCACAACTTTACCGTCAACGAGAACCTTATTTTCGAATTCATAGTCGTTGAAGTACCGAAGCTCCCGGTACCATGAACGAGGGATGAGGGGCAGCAGGGTCTCCTGAATCTGCATCTTCTCATAATCCTTAATAATTTCATCGAGACCCTCGATCGAGTGCTTTACGGGATTGATGATATCACGCGTCAGGACCTCCGGTAGATCATGGTACAGACCGGCAAAAAAGTTGTTGTGCTTCCGTTTTGCGCAGGCGCCCATCTCAATCGAAGAGAGATAGGACAGCACCGCTACGATAAGCATATGTCCCAGCACAGAGGTTTGCGGTATCCGCGGTGAGCCGGACCAGCGTTTTTGAAAACGGAGCTGGCCGCAAAGATCGATAAACCCGTACGACCTTTTTTTAAGTGATATCTTCTGTACACCGATCAGGTCGTAAAAGTCTTCCAGGCGGTTCAACATCTCCTGTCGCGTTTTTTCAATACCGTAGATATGAGAATTGAGACTGTAGATGAAACCGAATTCCCAGTCAGATGCAATATAATGAGCCGCTCGAAGTATTCTCTTTTCAAACCGCTGGTATGTGGGGTCGAGAAGATAGGTTTCAAACCGCCTGAGAAATTCATCGTTAATTTCTCCAAAGTCTGTTTTGAGCCGCCGCACAACGTACTGGTTCAGCTCCGGTCCCTTCTCCTCCATCATCCTCGAAAATACTGCGGGCTTTATATCGGTAAGAACAGTCCTGTGAAAAAACTCGAAAATTCCGCCTTCTATAAGGCCGATCCAATCTATAACGGTGTTCCGATCGCTCTCCTCTAACTGTGCGATTACGTACGCAATCACCATCTTGTGCGCCTGTTTGTCAAGCTCCACGATTTCGAAAGGCCGCGCATGATCGTTCCACCGCTGTATGCTTGCCGCCTCGTACATCTTGAGAAGCAGACGGGTACTGATCACGTTACTCGTCCCCTTTCAGGTGTTAGTAGTTCAGATCGACCTTTTTTTTGCTCCTGCTTACGCCGTTCGGCACGATACATATGAATCCGAACGGTTCTTCTCCCTCGGGGAAGAACTGATGCTGTTCATTGGGCTCAATGAGAATCGCGTCATTCTGCCGGAGGGAATACTCCTTGCCGTCGAGCACAAGTTTCCCGCTACCCCGCAGGATAAAGACCTCGTGCTCGTAGTCATGCTGATCGAGCGAGGTTTTCCCGTTTTTCTGCAGCTCGAAGTAGCGCATTTCGAAATTCGGCGCTCCGAACTCCTCGACAGCCAGATACCGTATCGAAACACCCCGCATGTATACGCGGTTTATGCTATCTTTCGGAATTTCATCTATGTTGATCTTGTGCATTCACCCCCCCCTTACTCTGTTCTATTTTCGCACCATCGAGCTCGGAACAACCTACATATTTGCAGCGTCTTCTAAGTAACTTCTCGCGAAGTTACTTTATGATATTCGGTCGCCTGGGACCTAGGCCACTTCTAAGTAACTTCGGGCAAGTTACGTTTTAATACTCGGCCGCGAAGCGGCTTTTCCCAAGAGGACTTACCCCAGGGGGACTTACCCCAGGGGGATTTGCGCCGCTTTTATCGACTTCATCGCCTCGTCAGCTACCCTCTCCGGGGTGAATCCGAACTTCTCCACGAGCACCTTGAAGGGAGCTGAAACCCCGAAGTCATCCCTGCATACGAGCCGGCCCGCATCGCCCGTGTATGTATGCCAGCCGTGGCTCACACCCGCTTCGACAGCAACCCGAGCCCGAACTTTTTTCGGAATAACACTCTCCCTGTACTCTTCGGATTGTCTCTCGAAAAGCTCCCAGCTCGGCATCGAAACTACCCTCGCCTTCACATTTTTGCCGGCAAGTATTTTCTGTGCTTCGAGGGCAAGCGAAACTTCAGAGCCTGTTGCAAGGAGAAGCACATCGGGTTCCCCGCCGTCGGCATCCGACAGCACATACGCACCGCGTGCAACATCAGGGGTTTTATTCGGATCGAGAACCGGAAGGCCCTGCCTACTCAGCACGAGTGCTGTCGGACCATTTTGGTTTTCGAGGGCAATCTTCCACGCCGCTGCTGTTTCGTTCGCATCTGCAGGACGGAGAACCGTCAGGTCCGGTATTGCACGAAGCGCCGATATATGCTCGACCGCCTGATGGGTGGGGCCGTCCTCGCCGAGCCACACACTGTCATGCGTGTACACCCATATTGAGTTCAGGTGCGCAAGGGCCGAAACACGCACAGCGCCGCGCATGTAGTCACTGAAAGTGAGGAATGTCCCGCCGAAGGGAATAACGCCGCCGTGATAGGCCATACCGTTTACGATTGCGCCCATGGCATGCTCCCTGACACCGAAACGTATGTTTCTTCCGCCCGGGCTGCCCGCCTGCTGCTCGTCGACTCCCTTCATATAGGTGTTTGTCGAGGGGGCAAGGTCCGCAGACCCGCCGATAAGGTTGGAAATTACCGGTGCAAGGGCACTCAGCACACTGCCCGAAGCCTTTCTCGTGGGCACGGCGCCATCCGCAGGCGAAAAGACGGGAAGGGATTTTTCCCATCCGTCCGGAAGTTTTCCGGCCCACACCACGTCCCACTTTTCAGCGAGGTCGGGGTATTTTTTACGATAGTCATCAGCAAGCTTGCTCCATGCATCCTGCTTCTTTTTCCCTTCCTGAACCGCTTCCCTGAAATGCTCGAGCACGTCATCCGGAACATAGAATTCCGGTTTAACAGGCCATCCCAAATTCTCCTTTGAGGCTTTCACCTCATCAGGGCCAAGGGGTGAGCCGTGCGCCGCATGGGTATTTGCCTTGTTCGGGCTGCCGTACCCGATCGTTGTCCGCACCTTGATGAGAGTCGGCCGCACTGTATCTTCGTGCGCCTTCGCCAGAGCGTTACGCACGGCATCGAGGTCCACGTTTCCGTCTTCCACGGTGAGCACCTGCCAGCCGTAGGCCTCGAACCGCCTGCCCACATCCTCGGTAAAAGAGACTTCGGTGGGCGCGGCAAGTGAGATCTTGTTGTCATCATAGAGCGCAAAGAGCTTTCCGAGCTTCAGATGGCCTGCCAATGAGGCTGCTTCAGAAGCAACCCCCTCCATCAGGTCGCCGTCAGTAGTCAGCACATAGGTAGAGTGATCGACAAGGGGAAATCCTTCGCGGTTGAACTCCGCCGCCAGAAACCGTTCGGCGATTGCCATTCCGACTCCGTTTGAAATCCCCTGGCCGAGAGGGCCTGTCGTCGCCTCCACCCCCGGGGTGATATGACTTTCAGGGTGGCCGGGTGTAAGACTCCCCCACTGTCTGAAAGACTGTATCTGCTCCATGGTCATATCTTTATAGCCGGTCAGGTACAGCAGGCTGTACAAGAGCATCGACCCGTGCCCTCCAGAAAGCACAAACCGGTCACGGTCTGCCCATTTGGGCTGCAGGGGGTTGTATTTGAGATGATCCCTCCACAACACATAGGCCATGGGCGCAGCCCCCATCGGAAGACCGGGGTGTCCGGAATTCGCTTTTTGAATGGCATCGACCGAAAGAAACCGAATGGCGTTTATCGCACGTCTTTCAAGATCTGTCATATATCAATCCCCCTGTAGTGTAATGTGATCCAGCCTTGAGAAACCAGCCGGGATTATAATATACTCAATTTTAATGGAATCATGGGAAAAATCTTAGTAGCTTAAGGCATACACAATAGCTGGCCTTGGCTTTGTGAGAGGAGCGGTATGAACATATCTTTCTCGACAAGCTGGTGTGACGGTCGTATCGACAGGCTGCACCAAATTCTTCCGTGGGTCAATATGATTGAGGCGGGGAGCAGGGGTTCACCGGATTTCTTTGAAGAGGTCGAACGCCTTGCCGTGCTGCAGAGGTGTCGCGTTGCTTCGATACATGCAGTATCAGGGCCGTCGAAAGAGCAGCATCCGGCCGACTATGCGCCGGATTTCGCGAGTACCGATGACCGCACGCGCAGAAGCGATCTGGATCGCATTGCCCAATCAGTGGAGTGGGCAACGAAGATAGGCGCGAATGCTGTTGTGATTCACACCGGCCGGGTGGATGATGACGGTCTGAAAACCATGTTTCTCTCCTATAAAAAGGATTCATCCTATAAAAAGGATTCATCCTATAAAAAGGATTCATCGAGAAAAAGCTCCGACAGGAGGAATGAAGTTTTCGATGAGATCATCCGGGTGCGGAAACAGCTGGGTAGAGAGCATTTCGAGCCCGTTCTTGCCGGCCTCGATGAGCTGTGCTGCCGCTTTCCTGAGATACAGTTTTTTATAGAAACCCGCATTCACTACTATGAAATACCTCTGCCGGACGAGCTTGAAGAAATATTCAGAAGGCTCCCCCATAAAAATCTCGGGTATTGGCATGACATAGGGCATACCTATGTGCAGGACAGGCTCGGCTTTGTGCCGATGAATATCTGGCAGAAAAGGTTCGGCCGGAGATGCGGCGGTGTTCATATTCATGACGTTGATACTGACCTTACAGACCACTGGCCGCCTGGAGAGGGCGTGCTCGATCTTCAGAGTATTCTGAAGCAGTTCGACCCGCAGCGCTCGCAATATACACTTGAAATCAACGCCAGAAGCGATTTTAGGTCCGTGTTAAACGGAGTTCGCAATATCAGAGAGGGCGTGTTGATGATATGAGGCCGCTATAGAATGGTTCCGCCTCTCTCATACACGTGTTCATCACAGAGAGCAGCGATACCGAAAGGCGTAAATACCGCAGTAAGGGGTATCACAAATCTGGATACCGTGCAGAGATAGAGCGCAGAACTTCCAGGGATTCGAAGAAGACATCCACGATCTCCGGGTCGAACTTCGAACCGGAGAGCTTCTGTATCTCGTGGAGCACATCCTCCTCAGACCAGGCGTCTTTATATACCCGGTTCGAGCGCAGGGCGTCGTACACGTCTGCCACGGCAACCACCCTGCCGAATATGGGTATTTCCTCTCCCTTCAGGGGCAGCGCTTTTCCGTCCTGCCCACGCTTCAGCGGTTTGCCGGTTCTGGTATCGACCCGGCCGGGATAACCGGTGCCGTCCCAGTTCTCATGGTGGGTGAGTGCCACGAAGGCCGATACTTCGTCAAACTCCGACTGCCTGTTGATAAAGAGCCGCGCGCCAAGGAAGGTGTGGGCCTTCATTATCTCCCTCTCTTTCGGCGTAAACCTGCCGGGTTTTTTCAGGATGATATCCGAAATCGCCACCTTTCCCACATCGTGGAGCATTGCGGCCATTCTCAGCACATCGCGCTTCTTGTTTATCTCCTCCGGAGTCATCTTTCTTCTCATCGCCCAGCGTTCATAGAGCTCGATTGAGTAGGAAGCAACCCTGTTGACATGGGGGCCTGTCTCCTTGGGGTCCCTGAGCTCGCTCATCTGAATCATTCGCAGAATCAAGGCGCGGGTAAGCTGGGCACGCTGGAGGGCCAAACTCGCCGTGCTTGCAAAATGGAGACACACAATTTCATCGTTCTTGCTGAAAGGGACAACGGTTTTTCCATGACCCTGCTTGTTGATGATCTGCAGAACACCGAGAATTTCACCCATATTCGTTTTAAGCGGAACCGTAAGGGTTGACGTCGTTTTGTACTGCGAAACTCTGTCGTAGTTCGGATTAAACTGATAGGGCGCCTTCTCCGATATCTTGTAGACATCCTGAATATTCAGAATCTCACCCGTTGCGGCGACGTATCCGGATATAGATTTTTTACTTATCTCGACCCTGAAGGTAGAGTAGATGAGTTTCTGCCCCGGAGGGAGTTTTTTACGCAGGGTTTCATTCTGGGCATAGCTGAATACGAGATCGTCGCGGTCCTTGATATATATTGTGCCCGCGTCGGCGCGTAGAATTTTACGCGCCTCGGTAAGGATTCTCTCGAGCAATATATCGAGGTCCTGAACCGTCGAAAGTTCAGTATCCAGCCGAATTATTTCTCTCAGTCGCTCAACTTCACTGGGCATATAGAAAGTTCCGTTCCTCTAATTTTATTGTAAGACAACCCTGTAGGAAAATCAATTAAACATAGCCTATGACATCCCTTATCTGTTAATATCGACACCCATACCAGATTTATCAAGTGCCTTGTAATTCACAAGGCCAAAACAGAGCTTTAATCGAACGATCTTCCGAACCGATTCCATGACCTGCTGTTTCAAAACCGGGTTCGTTTCCATCTCGGCACACAGCTCTTCAATGAACTGCATCTCATGTTCCGGCATAAGCACCATATCGCACCCCGCTCGAACAGCAGAAAGTGCAGGTGCGGGAAAGGTCCGCACCGCCTCCATATTCAGGGAATCGGTGACAACGATACCCCTGAATCCTGAAGAGCCCTTCAGTATTTTTTTAATCATACTCTCGGAGAATGTTGAAGGCAGACCCCTTGTGCTGTACATACCGCCGCCAGTAACGCCGATATGACCAACCATGACGAGTAAAACCCCTGCATCGATGATGCTCTGAAAAACCGGAATCTCGGGCGGTATGCCATTGACAAAAACCAGTTTTTTATGTGAATCCCCAATAGCTGTCCCGTGCCCGGGGAAGTGCTTTGCCGTGGCAGCCACTCCCTGCGCCTGTGTTGCCTCTATAAACGCGGCAGCCATGGATGACACCCTGTCGGGATCGGACCCGAAAGACCGGGAGCCTATTACCTGATTATTCATTGAAAAATCACACACGGGCGCGAATGTAATGTGTATACCGAGGCCTCTCAGTATACGCGCGATATCTACAGCAACATCCCTGCATTCATCGACCGAGGTCATACTTCCCGCCGGAGTAAAGCTCCTGACGCCGATGATCTTTTCAGATATGAGCGATGGTTCACCATCCACCGCAAAAAACGGATAGAGAAGTGCGTACTGTTCTGAAAGGTTTCTGTACGATATGGTAAATTTTTCAAGCTCGCCCACTGTTACACCCTGAAATACAACCCCGCCCGCAGCGTTTTTTCTTATAAGGGCCCGTACCTGCTCATTGGACCTTCCGAATTTTCCGCATGACGTCATAATCATCTGGGCGATTTTTTCTTCATTGGAAAGGCCGGACATAATCCGGTCGACAGCTGTATCCAGACCGGTGTTTTCAGAGTAGAAGTCTTTGAGGGAAAAATCGAATTGCCGTAATACGCTGCGGTCCCCGACTACCTTCGCATGAAGTACCTGCAAGGGTAAAAGCATGCCTGCTGAGAGCACAACGGCAAAAATAAGTATCGTTTTTATCATTTATCCCTATATGCCTGTTTCAAAATACAGTGAGCGGATAATGGTTTTATCCTGTGACATTTTACAAGGATGCGCCGGAAAAACTTACCGACCTAAATCATCGAGCCATCCGTTTCCTGCGCCGGGGATGGAATCCGATTTTTCAAAGTAGGGTTTCATATCAATGAGAGGTGTTTTATCAAATGCGTCGATTCTTCCGGTGGTCACCACATTCTCTGCAACGCCTTTCAGCTCCGTAATACAGAGGCCAACAGGATTCGGCCTGTGCGGCGATCTGCTCGCGAACACTCCAACGGTCTGTCCCTGCGCAGCAGGTGGTGATGCATTGAGCGAAAGACTGCCCTCCGCTCTATCCAGGTAAAAAAGAACAACCACATACCGAAATCGGTCGAGCATATGCAGGCCGTCTTTATACCGTTCATTGACAATTATCCTGCAGTCTCTCCTCTCCTCCTGCATCTGCTCCCGGGTCAAATCGGGCGTGTAGGGTGTCCGGATAATACCGATTTGATGCAGCTCGATATGTCTGTGCGCAGAGGCACCGTGCAGGTGCTCATGTTCGGCATGCATACCTGGGGCATGTATACCTGCGGCATGTATACCCGGGGCATGTATACCCGGGGCATGTGTTTCAGGGGACAGCGCTTGAGGATGCTCGACACCAGTTTTTGGGAGGCTGCGGCGGAGTTGCTCGATACGGCGTATACTCTCCGCCATTATGACTCCGATCCTTTCAAACTCCTGTGCGACATTCTTATACCCCATCTCGTGCGATCGCCGGCGCCACTTGTCGTTCTCCTGCAGATGCTCCCGGTTATGCTCGAGCCAGTAATCCAGAATCGCAGAGATCTTTTCCCTGTCACTCAGATCATCAGTCATGTGGTCCATCCATCTTCGCAAGGAGCACATAATTTTTCAGGAGGTTCACCTCTTTCATGTAGTAGCCCTTCAGCACCGTTTCTTCGCCGAACAGAGTTTTTATGTGAATTGTGTTTCGGTCGGGAGAAATCAGGGACGCGGCTTCCTGAACGACAATGGATGAATCCTCGATTTTTTCCGAGTACACTGCTGACAGACACATGGTTTTCTCCTCCTTTGGTTTTGTCTATTAAATAAATACCTGGTTCATTCGACTCAGCGGCACACCTCTTTCAGGGTTTCATGAAGCACCGTATTGAATGTCTCGACACTCTCTATATTGACCCGCTCATCTGGCGAGTGGGCGTTTTCAATAGTAGGGCCGAGCGACACAGCATCCATGTCTTTAAATCTTTTCTTGATAACCCCGCATTCGAGACCCGCATGTATTGCTCGTACCTCTGCATCCCTCCCCGTCATCCTTCTATAGACCCTCTTTACCCTGGCGAGAAGCGGGGAATCGGGGTCCGGATACCAGGCAGGGTAGCCTTCATCCTGCACACATTGAGCCGATGCCAGGTCTGCAATGGCGGCATGCATGTCAGCCATCCAATCGAGCGCACTTTCCAGAGAGCTCCGGTGGCTCGCGTGTATATGAACCTGCTGTTCCTCCATGCGCACGCTGGACAGATTCGTGGACGTTTCAACAAGGTCAGGAACCACCGCACTCATTGCAACAACCCCGTGTGGCAAGGCCATAAGCAGCCGGGTAAGCCTGCCGGCCGAATCCCGGTCGAGCTCTGTTTCGGGAACTTTGCACTCTTCACACTCGAAGCTGGCTGTCGGCTCAAGTACCCTGTACTCCTGACGAACTGCGTCACAGTACGTGTGAAGATCTTCAGTAATAGGGGTACTATCCCCGGATTGTGCGGTTATCACCGCCTGTGCTTCTCTCGGAATGGCGTTCGCCTTGTCGCCTCCTGTCAGTGAAGCGAGGCCGACCTCATAGGAGAGCTGTAAATGGTTGAGAATGCGTGCGAGAAGCTTGACGGCATTCGCCCGGCCCAGGTGTATCTCCGCCCCGGAATGCCCGCCCTTCAGCCCCCTGACTGCAATCTTCAGTGCTTTTAAGGTCCTGTCTACCGGGGCCTCTGCAACCGGAAGAAAAATATCACTGTCCTTCCCACCCGCACAGCCGATATACAGCGTTGTGCTGCTTTCCGTGTCCAGGTTGATCAGCAGCCTGCCCTGGATCAGAGTAGGATCGAGGTTGAATGCGCCGGTCAATCCTGTTTCCTCATCAACGGTAAACAGACATTCGATTTTTCCAAGTTTGGTTTCCCGATCCCCAAGGAACGCGAGCATCGCTGCAACACCGATTCCGTTATCGGCTCCGAGAGAGGTTCCGTCCGCGCGCAGCCACCCGTTATCAAGAACGAGGGCTATCGGATCATTGTCGAAATCGTGGCTGCTTTTTTCATTCTTCTCGCAAACCATGTCCACATGACTCTGAAGCACCACAACAGGTTTGTCCTCGAATCCGGGAGAGGCTTCCCTTCGTATGACGATATTGCCGGCTGCATCCTGTGTATAATCGAGCTTCATGCTTTCGGCAAACCGTCGGATATATTCGAGTATCTCTTTTTCACTCTTTGATGCGCGCGGTATCTTCGATATCTCTTCAAAATAGTGCCAGAGCCTCTCCGGCTTCAAACCCCGTGTTACCTCCCCCATTTTTCACTCCTTAAATAGTTATTGAAAGACCACCGTATAAGGGTCGCTGCAAATGCTGAATGTAAAATAGTGAAGTTTGTGCTGTAAGGAAATAGAAACTCTTTTGCCGTGTCAAAAAGGTGCGTACTACCCTGCTCTCTATTCCAGACCGCCGAACTGCAGGGTATACAGCCGGTGATACAACCCTTTTTTAGATAGAAGTACCGAATGCGTACCCTCTTCGACGACACTTCCCTTTTCGAGTACGATGATTTTATGCGCATGCTGTATTGTAGAGAGACGATGGGCAATAACAATCGAAGTCCTGCCCTTCGTAAGCCGTACTATTGCATCCTGTATCAGCCGCTCGGTTTCCGTATCGATATTAGACGTGGCCTCATCGAGAACAAGAACCGAAGGGTCGAAGTACAGCGCCCGTGCAAAGGACAAAAGCTGCCTCTCCCCGGCGGAGAATGTGGCGCCGCGTTCCATGACCGGCTCCTGTGCGCCCCCAGGAAGCCACCGAATAAACCGGTCGATATGGGTGCTCTCCGAAACCTCTCTGAACCTGCCTGCATCGTATGGATTACCGAGAATGATATTATCCCTGACCGAACGTGAGAAGAGAAAAACGTCCTGCATGACAGGAATGATATTTTTTCTAACATCCGAAAAGGAGGTGCCCTCAATATCGACGCCGTCAACGAGAACGGTTCCCCTCTGCGCCCGGTAAAACCTTGAAAGGAGGCTGATAATCGTCGTTTTTCCTGCGCCTGTTTCGCCGACAATCGCCAGTGTCTGCCTCGGGCTGACCGAAAAAGATACATCACGAAGCACCCACTCGCCGGGGCTATAGGCAAACCATACATGTCTGAATTCGATCCGTCCCCTGAATCTACTCGACTCTGCCGCTGCCTCGTGCGGAGATGTATCGGCGGCGACATGCCCCTTTTTAAGAGCAGCGTATCCCCTGCCCGTATCCTCAATTAAACCGGACTGCCCGGGAGCATCACCCGCCTCTGTCACCTTATCTCCATGCGGCCTCCCCTCAGGTTTATCCACCTCCTTCATCGCATCCGCCTGGAATACCGACAGTATCTTCTCTCCGGCGGCGGTAGCGCTCTGCATTATGTCGAATTTCTCCGAGAGGTCCTGAACCGGATGAAAAAAACGCTCAATATAGGCAATGAACATAACGAGCAGACCGAAGGAAATACGGTCCTGAACGATGCCCCTCGCGCCGAAATAGATGACCGCCGCAATTGCGAACCAGCGCATTAAACCGATGATCGGCCTGAAAACGGCATTGATATAGAGCTGTCTCAACTGCGCGGTATACACATCCGTGTTGATACCCAGGAATTTTTTAAAGTTCCTCGATTCCCTGACGAATATCTGAACTATTCGTATTCCCGTGATGGTTTCATTGAGAAAGCTGTTTAAATCACCGATCTTCGTCCTGATTATACGGTAGGCGTTTCTCACCTGTACACGGAAAAGAATCGTGCACAGTACAAGAAAGGGAAAGGTAATTGAAACAACGAGCGCAAGTGAGATGCTCGTCATATACATGACAACGATAATGCCTGCCATCATCAGGATATCCTGAAAAAAGGTGATGAGAACCGAAGAAAAGAGCTCGTTCAGCCTCTCGATATCGTTCGTGACGCGATTAACGAGCCGGCCTATCGGATTCTTTTCAAAGTAGGATAATTCGAGAGAGAGTATGTGCGTAAAGAGATCGCTCCGCAGGTCCCGCATGGCGTGCTGTGAAAGCCGCATGAGAAGAAGTATCTGAATATAGGAAGACACAAACTGTACGAGCAGAACAGCAATGATGATGAGCACAAACCTGACAATACCTCGGATATCCTCTTTCCGGAGACTCACAATCTCCTGGACCGAAAAACGGTGCATATCAGCCGGTTTGAACAGGTACCGGGAGCCTGTAAAGGCACGCGCATCACCCGCCTGCACCATCCCTTTTATTTTATCCCTGAGTTCCCGGCCGATATCGGCCGGGTGAACCAGAATATAGGTGCTATCCGACAGCACCCCATCCGCATCTAACTGTTTCAGCTCCCGTTCAGAAAAGTATTTCAGGTCTGCCTGAAACAAAAAAACATGCGCATCGTCCAGCGCTACCGACCTCTTCAACCGCTTGAGGAAAAAATCCTTTTCTTCAAGTAGAGACAGTTTGCCAAGGTCTACGACCTTGCCCTGCTTGAAAACGAAACGATCGACAATAGTTTTGAAAAAGAAGGGCACGGCAAGATTTGCGCCCGTGATGAACAACACGAACACGAGGGCGGTAAAGAGGTATTTCTTATAGGCAAAGATATATTTGAATACGAGGCTGAATACATCCCTGCTGTACAACCTCCCGTTTTTCTCATCCTCTTCTTGATAGTACTCCACCACTGCACTCCTTTTCAACGCTGCCCGGGCAGTTCTTCTTCAAGCTTCTGCAGCTCATAGAGCCTTCGGTAATATCCATCGAGCCGAAGCAGCTCGCTATGCGAACCGTGCTCGACGATTCTGCCGTCATCGAGTATGATGATTCTGTCGCATTCCTGCACCGTGGAAACCCGATGAGATATGACGATGCACGTATGTCCCCCCAGTACCGCCTTTATATTCTCGAGCACAACCTTCTCCGTTGCCGCATCAACCGAGGACAGTGCATCATCGAGAATCAAGATATCGGGCTGTTTGATCAAGGCCCGCGCAATGGAAATGCGCTGCTTCTGTCCTCCGGAGAGGGTTACCCCCCGCTCGCCGACGAGTGTTTCGTACCCGTCGTGAAATTCCCCTATCTCTCCATCGATGGCCACCAATTGCGCGAACCGCTTGATGTCGGAAAAAACACGCGCATCCTCATCAACGCCGAATGCTATATTATTTCGAATAGTATCTGAAAAGAGAAAAGGATCCTGCGGTACATAGCCGATACAGCCGCGAAGCACCCTGAGAGGAATTTGATGGATTTCATGTCCATCGATAGAAATTCGCCCCTCGGGTATCGGAAACAGGCGGAAGAGAAGAGAAATAAGGGTTGATTTTCCGGAACCCGGTTTCCCCATAATCCCTAAAGAAGTACCCGCAGGCACATGCAGCGTAATACCGCTGAGCACGTTCCGTCTCTCTGCACTGTAACTGAAGGTCAAATCTCTTATATCTATCTCTCCATAGATCTTTGCTACTCCCGTGTCGACTGTTTTTGATTCAACCACATCGGACATTGCATCCATGAGCTCAAGTATTCTTTTCGACGAGGCAATGCCCCTCTGAAGCAGGGTAAACACCCACCCGATGGCTATCACAGGCCAGATGAGCAGTCCGAGATACATGCTGGAAGAGATGAGCTCGCCGAATGAGAGTGTTCCGGTTATCACGGTTTTACCGCCGACCAGGTACAGTATAGTCATCGAGAGATTCGCAAACAGAGCGACAGCGGGGAAGAAGAATCCCCATATCCGTATGAGCTGTATATTTCTATCGACGTATTCGTCACAGGTTGCCTCAAACTTCTCTTTTTCACACCGTTCCTGCACGAATCCCTTTACCACACGAATGCCCGAAAACGACTCCTGGGCATAGGTGGAAATATTCCCGAAAGACTCCTGAACGGCCTTGAATCTCGTCTGTATCATGGGACCGAATTTGGTAATCATGAATATGATAAAGGGAAGCGGCATTACGGCAAAAAATGCAAGCCGGGTATTTGTGGAAAAAAGAAAAACGAGAGAGAGTGTTCCCATAAAGAGTGCATCAGTTATCGCGAGAAACGACGGCCCCGTTGCCATTCGTATCGCGTTTACATCGTTTACCATGAGCGCCATAAGATTGCCCGTCTGTGTTCTGTTAAAAAAGGAGAAGCTGAGGCTCTGCAGATGTGAGAACATATCCTCACGAACCTCCCGCTCAATCCTTCTGGAAGCTCCCATGATGAACACCCGCCAGAAGAAACGAAGCACAACCATACCGAGCGCAAGTGAGAGGATAATAAAGGTTTTTTGCGCGACAACCTGATTGGAGAAGGACGAAGAACCGAGCACATCCACGGTTCTCTGGATTATTCGCGGGATGATAATCTGTATCAGGTCGACACCCATAAGAAGGAGAATGCCAGCGGCAACCCCCGGTATATGCCTTTTGATGTAGGATAGAAGAAACCGAAGTGCCTGCCTGTTTCCCGCAGTTTTTTGATTCTTTTCAGCACGCTGCAACTATTTTCCCCATTTTATTGATAAAAGTCGCTTCTACGTTCCTTTAAAAAAGCTATCTTTGATACTCGGCCGCGAAGTGGCTTGCACCACTCCCGCGCGGGCATATTTCCCCTGCCCCTGGCGGAGCGCATTCACACGCATCACAGTATCAGGTACAATACTGTTTTTATACAGTACAGGGTATTAAAATAGAAACCAAATGCATGATCGGTCACGTAAAATCAGCATTTCAACACCCGTTTTACCTCCGACGATCGAGGTGCTTGTTTTTCACCGAATATTTCGAAAAATATGGATCTTTATTTGTACGTGACTCTGCACGTTATGATTACATTAGAGTAAAATCCATGTGGCAGGTGCGGATGGAAACGAAGAAGGTACTGTTCATAGGCAGCATGCATTTTTTTATTGATTCCTACATGGGATTCTTCGCGATCTATCTGGTGATCGCAAAACTCGATCCGATAAAATCCGCACTTATTGCAACAACAACAATCTTCGTCGGAAACATTCTTCAGCCTTTTTTTGGATATGCAGCCGACAAAATACGCGGAAAACTCCCCGTTTTCATCGGACTCTTCATCACGCCGGTTGCCATGTCCCTTCTTGGCACCACCCGGTCATACTCCCTTCTCTTCACTCTGGTTCTGCTCGGGCAGATAGGAAGCTCGTTCTTTCATCCTGCAGGCGCGAATATCGCAGGCGCCGCCGGGACAAAGAGCAGGGACAAAAGCTTTGCAATTTTTTCCACAATAGGAACCGTCGGCTACTCATTATCACAGCCGATCTTTTCGGCATTTACCGGCACGTTCGGAATTTCCCGCTCATTTTATCTGGCAGCACCCACCGTGTGCCTTGCATTCCTCTACCTCGTATTCAGTAATACCGGAATTCACGGGCCCGAAAAAGAGCTCAATTTCGGCGAGTTCAGAAATATTCTGCAAAAACGGCTCTGGCCGATACTCCTGCTGTTCTTCATCATGGTTTTCCGGTCCGCGTTTATCATAGCGGTCGTCACTTTTCTGGCAAAAGTATTCGACGACTGGGGCTTCTCCCGGGCCGTGTACAGCATTGCTACGCCCATTTTCATGCTTTCGGGTGCAGGCGGGATTCTCCTGGCGGGACATCTGACACATAGGATACGGCCGCGTAAACTGATGGTCTTCACGCTGACCCTGTTTCTCCCCTTTTTCGTGCTGTTTCTCCTCTGTGGAAAGCACGGCGCTATCGGGTATGCACTCATTCTGCTCGCAATAAGCGGCTTTATCATACACGGCGGTCATGCGGCAAATGTGGTTATGGGGCACAGGATAGCGCCCGAGATGACATCGACTATAAGCGGTATACTCATGGGCTTTGCATGGGCAGTCTCGAGCTTCGGACCGACGGTCGCAGCCGTTACCGGGGGAAGCATACGCGGTTTTTCCGGTATTGCTTCGGGATTCCTGATTTTATCCATATTTCCCATACTCGCGGCGGTGCTCTCACTCCTGCTTCCGTCTGAAGTGGATGGATCCTTCTGAAGAGGATAGGTAAGTCAGCTTTCAATCTTAAAAAGTATAAACCGATAAATGCCTGATGGTGCACTTGACTTCTAAGTAACTTCTCGCGAATTTACTTCTAGATACTCGGTCACGAAATGATACATCCTGTCAAGGATACATCCTGTTAAGGATACATCCTGTCAAGGACGTATGTCCCTGGCGGAATATGCCGCTTCTAAGTAACTTCGATTAAGTTAGTTGTAGCACTCGGTCCCGCCAGTGATATATAACGCTTTACCCGAAATACTCCGGCGCATTTCCCGCTTTCCACTTGATGTTGCACCCCAGGGACGGTTTCTGAACGTCCGGTGCATGCCCTCCTGCAAGAAGCGCATCGAGAGCTGCTCTCAAATCTTCACCGGTAACGGAGATATCGTTACCCGGCCTGCTCGAATCCATCTGCCCGCGGTAGAAAAGACTGAAATCAGTCCCAGAATCCGGGCGAAAGAGGAAAAAGTCGGGTGTGCACGCCGCATGGTAGGCCTTTGCAACCTCCTGCGTTTCGTCGTAGAGATAGGGGAAGCTGTAGCCAAGTTCATGCGCGACACGTGCCATGCTTTCAGGACTGTCATCTGAATACTGGGATGCATCATTTGCATTGATCCCCACAACTGCAACCCCTTTCTCCTGATACTCCTTCACCAGAACGCTGAAATGCTCTCTGACATGTTTCACGTAGGGGCAATGATTGCACATGAATACGACAAGCAGCGCTTTCGCGCCCCTGAAATCGTCCCGACTCACCATTTTTCCATCGATATCGGGAAGAATAAAATCCGGAGCAGCAGTACCGAGTTTTAGCATTGTTGATGGTGTAAGTGACATATTGTATCGATCTCCTTCAGCCGGTCGTGATCTCCAGAGCGTTGCGTGAACAGGCCCGCACGCAGTTACCGCACCCACTGCACATTATCGATATGAGCATCGGCGGTTCAAAGGGCTCATCCTGTTCGAGAAGATGTTTTGTGCATGCCTCCACGGCAATACATACCCCATCCGTACAGTCCTGAGGCCTGCAGAGTGTGAAGTTTATTTTCACGCATTTCTTGTTCATTGGATTGCGCCGGCTTATAAAGCAGTTGATTGAGTATAGAACTCATACTGACAAGATAATGTGCTTTGCGCAGCGTAGCAAGGGTGAATTTAGCTCAGTCACTTCAGTGTCTCTTCATCGAGCACATGTCTGAAGTGTTCATTATCGATTTTTTCCAGATCAAGCCGGTCGGTCTTCTTGAACCTTCTCTGCCCCAGGTTTTTATTGACCCTGTCAATAGTCGCGTAATCATGAAACGCCGTGGTTCCATCCGTCCTGTACAGGTAAAGGACCTCAATATCACCGATTTCCTGCATCTCTTTGAATGCCCGAACCGCAATTGGGGCTCCCCCGTTCAGCATAAGGTTTCGGACCGTTGCATCGAGGATAGATGTGCTGGTGCTGAGGGCTTTCTCACTTGCATCCAGAAGATTTTCCGTCTGTGTGGAGGTTGACACGTACATTATCGCAAGAATCGTAAGTAAAAGCGACAGGCTTATTATCAATGTGACTTTCAGCTTTATGGATACGCCGCGTATGAACGGATCTCCTTTCACAACGCAAATCAGGCACAGTTTATTATTATTTCGTAAGGATAGGGAACGATGCGTATATCAGGAGAGAAAAAATTCAAGCTGAATAGAGTCATCGCCGATCAGCGAGATCAAATATCCAGCACCCGGGGGTTTCCATGTGCGGTTAAAGCTTTCTTTCCTTTTCCGTCGGCCGGGGGTACGTCAGGCTGCTTTGCGTCACATTGCATCGTATAAGCATTTCGAGGAAACCGATTGCCGATGCAGTCGGGTCGATAACGGGCACGGGCACACCCTTTTTTGCCAAATCCTTTTCCAGCCTGTCCGCAAGGCCGAGCATCCCGGTACATCCGAGAACGATCGCCTCGGCGCCGTCATCATGCACCGCCTTTTGTATGCTCTCAAGAAGACGTCGTTCCATGAGGCCCTTATCGGTAAGCTCGAGCACCGGTGTATCGATGTCCCTGACTGAGACCATGTTCTTCTCGACACCGAGTTTCCTCGCTAAATCGTTGATCATCGGCACAACACTCTGCAGCACCGTAACAACCGACCACTTTCCGGCAACGAGCGACGCAGTCAGCACCGCCGGCTGAAAGCCTCCGACAACGGGGATTCCGACCAGTTCTCTTGCCGCATCAACCCCGGGATCACCGAAACAATCGACAAACACGCCTTCAATACCGTCTTTTTCCGCCTGCCTGACCAGTTCGACAACATGGTAGGCGGCAAGTATTTCATCGTAATGACTCTCGATCGATGCCGGCCCTCTGGAGAGATTAACGACATCGATCTCCATATCGGGAGCCTTGAACTGAGAAGCCTCTTCCAAAATTTCACTGTTGAACTCATCACTGATAATCGGTGCGATAACACGGATTTTCATCACAACCTCCTGAAATCAGGATTCATTAAGACATTGCATATCTTTCACGTGAGCTCAGCAACACCCCGCACAGGCAACTTTCCTTATGAGTCACGTATCCGGGCCGACAAGACGATACCCCTGCCGATAAAACCGTTCATCGGCAGGAGCACGTGAATTACACCTGACGGGAAAGAAAATTCCCTTTACACTTCTTTCAACTGAACCCTGTTTCCAGACGCAATCATGAGTATGAAATGAACCACTATCGATACGATAATTGCATCGAGCGCAGGGGCAGATGTAAACGTAAACACCCTGAAGAAGGTCAGAAAACCGACTGTCGTTGCAACTACCCATGAAAGGATAGCCTGCCATCGTACAGCCGGAATATCGCCGAGCTTCTCGAAATGGTAGGCTCCGCTCCTGAAGAGGAGAAAATCAGTCGCCATAACCGCTCCGATCGGCGGAACCGTTACACCGAGGATAATAAGCCCGTTCATAAAATGGCCGAGTATCCCGAACATCGCCAGTATAATGCCGCATGCGCCGCCGATGATGGTGAAAACCCATTTATGCACTTTTGGAAACGTGCTGTTGAATGCAAGAGCAGCAGAGTAGAGGTTGTTGTCATTCGTCGTCCATGTTGCAAATACGATTACGAACATCGCAAAAATACCCCAGCCTCCCTTGTTATACGAAAGCATTACATCTGAAAAGCTCGATTTTCCTGCAGCGGCAAACACATACGCGGCAAGCACAAGAACAAGGGGAAATCCGACCATCATGCCGAATACCATTCCTCCTGCGGCATGCCCCTTGCTCCGGCTGTACCGGGTGATATCGGGCTGAATGACCGCACCCACGGCATAGCCGCCTGCTATAACTGAAATAACAATACCTATAGGAGTGACCTGCTCCGGCGCCTTTGCAAAAACCTCTGACAATGACACCCCGGAATAGGCTTTAATGAGTGTCACGACGATGAGAATTATTAGTATCGGTATGACAAACACGGTCAGTTTTTCGATTGCCCTGAAACCGTACATAGCGGTAAGCGTCATGAGTATACCGCCGACAATAATGGGCAGCCAGCGTGGCAGACTCATCGACCCCCCTGCCAGGATATTCACCGCGCCTGCTATAGCCTGGCCGAACACCTCGAGCTGCACGCCGAATCACCCGAATGTCCCGATAAAGAGGAGAATGGCCATCAGGATATTTCCCTGCCGATCCGGTTGTTGAAACGTTTGTCCTTGAGTTTCAGCCTATTTCAACTTTTATTCAGCCGGCAGCCAGCCTGCCGACCGCTTTCACACGAAACCGTACTGCATTCGAAGGCAGGTACGCGAGCGGAATTTCTTCGAGCTCGACAATCTCGACACTTGACTCCCGGGCGCCCGCTTTAACCGCCTCCTTCTTTGCCGCCTCTTTCACCTCGTCAACAACCGCGTCACGACCTTTTGTCGCGACATCGAACACACCGTCGATGCTTCCCGAAACCTGCGAGATTGCCGCGCCGATTGCATTCGCCACATCAAAGTTATCCGGGACCACAACACTGCTCGTACCGTTCAACTCTCGGGGCAAAAGAATACTTCCCCCCCCGACGACAACAACGGGCACATCATCCGAAGTGGTTTTTATCCTGTCGATCACCTCTTCGACCATTTCTTTTATTCTCTGAACCGTTTGATCGACAGTATTTTTTTTGATATTCGATACCCGCGAGTGCTCACCAAGTGAGGCAAGCCCGTAAGAAACCGCGCAATCGGTTGCGGTGAGCGTAGAGCCCCCGAAAACAAATGCCTCCTCAGTTATTCTGTATCCGACCGATTCAGGGCCAACTGTAACGCCGGCGTCAGTCTCCTGTACTATCGACCCGCCGCCGAGCCCGATTGCAATAAGGTCGGGCATCCGGAAGTTGGTTCGAACCCCGCCGATTTCCACAGCGCTCGTCGATTCACGCGGAAAACCGTTTTTCAGTATTCCCACATCCGTTGTTGTGCCGCCTACATCAACGACAACGGCATCATGTATTCCTGTAAGAAACGCCGCGCCCCGCAGCGAGTTTGTCGGGCCTGAAGCAATGGTAAAGACGGGGTATCTTCGCGCATACTCCACGGACATCAGGGTTCCGTCGTTCTGTGTAATGAAGAGATCGGCTGTCACGTTGTGACTTCGCAGTACGTTTTGAAAAGAACCGTAGGCTGAATCCGCAATGTGCTGGATTGCGGCATTGAGAATAGTTGCATTTTCCCGTTCAAGCATACCGATGCTGCCGACTTCACTTGACAGGGAGACGGGCACATCTTTGCCCAGCACCTCTTGTGCAATATCCCGCACGATCATCTCCTGTTCGCTGTTCACCGGTGAAAAAACACCGGATACCGCAAGGGCTGTGATACCCTCATCCTTCAACTCTTCGAGCGCCCGCCTGATTTCATCACGGTCAACAGGCGCGATGGGAACGCCGTTATACTCGTAACCGCCGTGAACGATACGGTAGTGCCTGCCGATATGACGAATAATATCATCCGGCCAGTCTAAAAAAGGGGGCACGGCAATACCCGACGGAGCGCCGAGACGTATGATACCCGCCCTGGCCAGACCCTTTCTCTCGACAATTGCGTTCGTCGAATGTGTCGTGCCTAACATCGCATGAACGATCTGCGAAGGATTGATACCGCTTTCACCAAGTACTGCATCAACTGCCTCTGTGATTCCTGTGGAAATGTCCTCGGATGACGGACGCTTGCACTTCGCCATCACCCTGTTCTGCTCATCCAGGATAACCGCATCTGTATTTGTTCCACCGACATCTATCCCCAGTCTATAGCTCATCTGCTCTGCTCCTTCATCAATTCTTCTACGGGAACATAATCAATATCGTACTGAAAGTACCGCGGACCGACCTGCGCGAGACCCTTTTCGCTCCTCCATATATCGACGCACGGCATACCGATAATCACTGCTCGCTGTCCGTACTTCAGGTGCTCCGTCGTAATCGGGTTTCCCGTTTCTCTGTCGAGAATCGTAATGAGGTCCGGCACCATGGCGCACGGCTTTTCATCGAGAAAAGCGACGAGGTTTTCATTCTGAAACTCCAGCCTCATCACAGAGCCCCTGTAGGATTCTATACCCTCGAACAGTGCCTTGCCACGCACAAATCCGGTGGTGAGGTCCCGCTGCACATCGGTGACCTTTCCCTCGAAGAGCCTGTAGCCATTGGTAACCTCGAGGATAGAATCGACAGGGCTCATCTTCTTCTGGTTTGATTGAACGATTCTTTTACCGATTTCGATTGCCAGTGATATTGTACCCCGAACGGCCCACTTCTTCAGGGTCTTCCCGTCCATTGTGTACAGTCCTATCATGGAGCTCAACCCCATGGCAACGGTAACCGCCCTGGAGAGGGTTTCTACCCATGCATTGTTGATGGATTCGATGACCACCTTGTTGCCCTTTTCGTCGCAGCATACCATTGGTGATGCTTCCACCCCTCCCAGGCTGAACGTGACCATCGGTATCTCCGGAAATGCCCTTCCCATACCGTCGCAGTCCACAAGGGGGAGCTTGAGCCGCGCAGCGGTGTATACAGGTATGCAGGAGTTGATGCCGCCTGCCTCGATCGACATGGTGGCGCACACCTCTGTACCGAAAAAGGAGGCCGCCGCCCTGAATGAAATTTCAGGTTCACTGCCGTTCGGCAGTTTCTCCAGCATAACGGCCGGGGCGCCCATCATTGCCGATGGAATGACGAGTTTGTCATCAGGAACCTCGTCCACATCTATAAGCTGAACCTCCCCCTTTTCCATGATCGCCGCTTTTGCCATCAGCTTTCCCAGGTAGGGGTCGCCTCCTCCGCCAGATCCTAACACAGCGGCGCCAACCGCAAGAAAATCAATATCTTTGACCGTCAGATGTCTCACCAGTACGCCTCCAGTGCAAAAGTTATGTAATTTATAGCACATGATCTACCTTTTACAAGAAATATCTAACTTTTTTAATAATTTTTTACCCAGTTTCTGCGAATGGCGTATTATACTTGCGTATCAACATGCGAGGAGAAAGAACAACATGGAACTGAAAAAGGCGATTTTCGAACGGCGGAGCATACGGCAGTTCACAGATGCTGATATCACACCAGAAGAGCTCGAAATGCTCGTACATGCCGGTATCTGGGCTCCGACAGCAGGGAACATTCAACCCTGGCTATTTTTCTGTGTAACGGGGCCGGAACAGATTCACAATATTCAGGTTTTATCCCCCGGCATGCTCGGCAATCCGACAGCCCTGGTGTGCGTCTGTTCCGATTTGAATCGGGCGTTTGAAAAGGCCGGTGAAGGAGGTAAGACCCTTGCACTGTTCGACTGTGCAATGGCTTCGCAGAACATTATGCTTCGGGCGCACGACCTGGGCATCGGCAGCTGCGTTGTCCGGTCGTTCAACCAGGCTGCGGTGCGGACGATACTGAAGGCGCCCTCTCATGTGCAGCCGGAGCTTATAATTATGCTCGGACGCCCGGCGCGGGTGCCTAATCCGCCTAAAAGAAACGAGGACGTCCTGTTCTGGGAAGAGTACACTGAGGAAGGAGAAGGGAAATGAGCGAACACACACTGCAGGCAGGCCTTTTCGACCTTATCGGCTACATGCTCACATCCGCGCGGGGCCTCGTCGACGAGCCGCGGCTGTACGGCCCGTTCAGGCTGGTTGACGGCGTATCCAGGCTCTGTACTTTGCTCGAGCAGGAAGCCTCTCCGCACAGAGATTTTTTTGCCGGATTGAGGGAAAAAATCGACGAGGGGAAGTTTAGCGTCATGACGGATGAGAAGGCCTTTATTGCGCTCCTTGATGATGCAGTGCTAGAATACACGAAAAAGAGAGTCGAGGACTGAGGCCTGGTTCATTTCATGTGCGGTTTTTTATCCTGCAATGAGTATCGCACAGTGATGCCAAACAGGCAGTCATCTGACTACAGAGGATTATCGAGAGCGCGCGGAGTGCATGGAGAGTATCATCCACTGAAAGAAGCAGACATCCATCTGTAGATCATTATCAGGGCACTTACGGAATATCTGTCTCAAAGCGGTAATATTCAAAGGCGTTAATTACCCGCGTTCCATCCACAACAATATCCCGGTCTTTCTTGCTATACACCTCGTGATTGTGCCCGTGCACGAGCATCTTCGGGTGAAGGGTTTCGATCAGGTCTAAAAACGCTTTAAAACCGGTGTGGCACACATCATCCTGGTCGTGAATCCCCCTCGGCGGCGCATGGGTGACGAGTATATCGAGCCTGCCAAATTTTTTCGCCTTGCGCACAAGCCGCCGCGCCCTTTTTTCCATCCGGGCCTCGGTGTACTGCAGGTCTTTTCCGTTGTACCAGTAACTTCCCCCGAGCCCACCGACAATTGCGCCTTTAACCGAAAGCACCGTATCGTCGACGGAGTCGCAGCCCTCCGGGGGCTTTTTTTCATAGGTCAGGTCATGGTTGCCCGGCACGAAGAGAAGCGGTACCGGGATAACCGTCACGAGAAACGACAAATAGCCGGCATCGAGGTCGCCGCACGACAGAACCAGGTCGATGTCCCGCCAGCGCTCCGGGTCGAAATAATCGTACAAGGCACGATGCCTTTTATCGGCAACTGCAAGGATTTTCATGCGGGCACCCTGTTAAAGACCAAACTTCAAGAATCATTTGGGACTCATAAGCCACTACAGTAAATATACTGTTGAATTGTCTCCTTGATTACAAACGTTTACCGGCTGGATACTTTCAACCGGCCGGCTGAATATACGTTGATACTGTATCATCGAAACACCAGTGCCTGTACAACCTCGAAAATGCCTCATCAAAGATGCCTCATCAAAGATGCCTATGAAAGCGAGGGAGGATTCGAGCCCCATGATATAATGGTGGGCTCCGCCACTCCAGATTCCTCTATTTTAATGATACCGCTTTCACTTACATACTCTCCCTGCGTTTCATTGTAAACAGGTATCGTTTCTTTCAGCGTGATGTTGTAGGTGTCTGTCCCGGATACCATTGTCATGGTGAAAGTGATATAGGTGCTGTCCTTGATCCACGATACGCTGAGGTAATCGCTTGTCGAATCGAATGTATAGAAAGTAACCTCTCCTTCAGAGCCGTCGGGCTTAGCGTACAGGTCGAATAGTGTGTAGTTGTTAAAAGCCTCTATGCCGGAACCGGTATCGTAGGTGCCGTCATACACGAGTGTGTAGTGCCACATGCCCCTGCCGCTGTCCCATACAACGGTTAGTGTGACTGTAAAACTCGTATCACCATACGAGTAGCTGAACGAATAGCTGCCGTCACTCCCCTGCCAGGGGAACGCATCAGGATCAAGGTACATGTTTGCAACCATTATAAACAAGTCGATGATAAATATACCGAAATAATTGGAGAATTCTCCATAGCTTGGATCACTTTCCGGTGGATATCCGACATTTGTCGTCTGTAAAAGCTGATAGGTCTGTTCAACGGTCGGCGGACTGCTTGGCGCCCCTTGTTTGGTTGTGTCACATCCAGCAAACAGAAAAACAACGATGGATACCAGCACGGCTGCGGCAATCGGAATACGGTACTTTCTCATGGTCTCCCCCCTCTGTAATTTTTTGATATGGATTTTCTAACGATCATTTATCCGGATGCGTGATCAACTCCGGAAAAAGCTCTTTTTAAAAAAAGCA
>Ga0307442_1000089_pt1 | contig 34611 bp, 30 predicted proteins | sample SalMarWE160430MG_FD_202143 | JGI IMG/M metagenome (GOLD analysis project Ga0307442, IMG submission 202143) | Salt marsh sediment microbial communities from the Plum Island Ecosystem LTER, Massachusetts, United States - WE1604-30 | ecosystem: Environmental > Aquatic > Marine > Intertidal zone >...
ATTTCTTCCTGGATCCCCTCGCCGCCGCCGATTTTCTGCTGCTCGCGAATCTGATCTCTTACTATCTCGATCTGCAGGGCAAGCTTCATCCCCGCCCGTTCAGCCCGCACCTTTCCAGTCTTTTCTTCCGGCATTCCCGAAATTCGCTTCTCTTTGAGGATCTTCCACACTTCACTGGTATCGAAGGTAAGCAGCACACCGTTTTCGGTGCGCAGGGTCAAGCTTGTATCCGGTCGCTGCTCCACGATCATGCCGCTGAACATCACCCCATCCTTGAGAAGTACCACATCGGAGTAGTAGAAGGGCAACGGTTCCTCGGTTTTTTCCTTCTCTACCCTCTCAATTTCCTGATTCGTCAGGGTGTAGACCAGGCGATCCGCGGTTGCCAATTTCAAGGACACTCCCGCGACCTGATCCACTATCAATCCGGTAAGGACGGTCCCGTCGCTGAGATGCACCACATCAACGAACTGTTCTTCCGTAAAAGACAGAGCAGCGCCGAGGACCAAAACTCCTACGATCAAAAGCGATACAATCTTCGGTTTCATCATCTACCTTCCTTTCCTCTGGTCAACCGCTCAATACTCGAAGTGGACCAGATGGAGCCGTAGCCGGGGTTCTGCGGGGGGCGCAGGAAATATAAATCCCTGCTCTCTCCCAGGCGCCTGTCCGGCCGCGACTTGGTCCGCTCTCCGCTCCAGTTCCAGTGCCTCCCGCAGTTTCAAATTGCGCTTTGTGTTGAACAGGAAGGGCTCGATAATGCCGAAAACGTACCCGATCAGCGCGATCCCACCGCCTATGTAATCGAGGTTTTCATACAAAAATTTGTCCTGCGTTGTATCCGCGAACAAGACTTCATAGGTCAAATAGGCTGCCAGTCCGGCAACACCAGTTGTCAGAACGATCGCCCCACCCAGGTAGTCCTTCTGCCGCCAGCTGCCCAGGCCGACGAACGGAATTGCATTCAGCAGTGCTTTTGACAGAGAATCGGTTTTCCTGGAATCTCGAAAGATCTGACGACGTTGCTCAATCGGAAGTTCGGCGACCAGCGCTTCCCACTGCTCCTCATATTCAGGGGTTGCCCACAATCCGTTCCGAGCGATGGCCAGGGCGTCGGTCACTTTGGTTTGCATCTCGATTTCCTCTACCCGGGGGTCCGGCTGCTCCACCAGGGCAACGATTTCCGCCCGCTGCAACATCTCGTCGATGCTACGCTGTAGATCTTCGTACTTGGCCTGCAAGCGTTGTCTGATCTGCGGGGATTCGCAGGCGGTGATCCGCTGTCCGAACTCGCCGGCGGCTCCGAGCATTTGCTCCCGTAGCTCTCCCAGCTCGCTCTCGATTTCGGCGAACTTCCCCTCCTCCTCAGCTACTTCCGCCTCTACCGTCTTCTTCTGTTCCTCCATCTGGTCGATCTGGCCCTTGAGTCGATCCACCTCCTCCTGCAGGCTCTGTTTCTCTGAGTCCTTCGTACCCTCCTTCAGCCTGTCCTGCTTCAGTTGGAGTTGATTCAGTGCAATCTGGATCTGGATCTCGATCCGCTCCTTCTCCGCCTTCTTGGGTTTGATGACCGCCTTCTTCACAACTCCGGTGGCTACCTGTTCTTTCCCGATTTTGAATACCTCATCCATCCTGAAATCGAGCAGCTGGCCATCCTCCAGCTCGAGCCGGATCTCCTTGCCCGGAACCCGTCCGACAATCCTGCCTCGGAACACCACACCGTCTTCGAGGTACACCACATCCCTGTTCTGGATCAGCGTCTCCTCATCGACGAACAGCTTCTCGACTCGCTCGATGTCTTTGAAACCATACTCCAGCAGCTCCCCGTCCTCGGTCTCGAGCACCAGAGATTTTCCGGGCTCCTCCTCAACGATCACACCGGTCACAGAAGAGCCGTCGGCTAAAAAAAGTACATCCAGGAGTTGAATCGCGGCTGCGGGTCCAGTGCCAAAGGCTATGACCACACAAACCACCAGGAGCGCACGGTATCTCACTTTCATAAGCTTTCCCCCCTCTTTGTTGGTGCTTCGGTATCTGTAGAATGGATCAATCCGTGACGATACCCCCCTATTTCACGCTGAAATTCAAGTGTTGCTGGTTCTGGTTGTTCAAGCCGCTTTCCTATAAGGAAAGTTTGAGGTAACGGCTTGATGTAATTTATCTGGTATAATTATAGACGAGCCGTATAGCGGTCACAAGTTATTTTTTGGTCAATATTTGGTTTTCTAATTGGAATGTGATCGGTTTACTCATAGGCGCCGATAGACCAGGGGTCTGACCTGGGGACACCATCCCTATCATGATTAAAGGAGTCCGAAAGATCAAGACCAGCATCTTTGACTGGAGACGTGTCTACTAAATGCCAGTTCCAAGGAAGAATTGATTGGCGCTCAAATTGTGGATCCTCGTCGGTATTACCAGAAACCGATCCAATTGTACCGTCCAGTAACGCAATCATCTCCAAAAAATCGAGGGAAGTCACAGGATCCCCATAGCTGTAGCAAGCCGCACAGCGATAGAAATCGTTGTTATTTAGTGCATCCAACAGGGGGGAATCCGCCGCGTCATGGATGGCACATCCCGTTGGTAGACCGGGAAGTTCAGTCGAAAAGAAAATGTTGTTCTCGACGAGGTATATAGAATCTGTACTATAGATCCCATCACCCCCACCGGCGGTTGTCCCCACACGGATCGTATTGCTCTGAATGGATACCTGGGAATTGTCACTGTTAATAATCGCCTTAAATTTCGTGTGGTCCCCCTCACCAAAGATCTCATTGTTCCAGATACGGGTATTCGAGTTCATATTCCAGATTCCCCACGCCGCTCCAGATCCACTACCAGCATTGATCGAATTAGCGTTGATCACGGGCGATGAATAGCGGCACCGTATACCGATTGTATCAACGCCACCGGCACCGGCATCAAGGAAGTTGTACCTGATGGTTGGTGAACAATTATCGCAAATAATACAATGGGCAGTATCCCCTGCGGCGGCCTTTATCGAGAAGCCATCGATTGCTGTTGCCGGAGTCACACCCCGTTCCGGCTTGATCACCGTTTCAACGGCAATTCCTTGTATCACTGTCGGGTACGCATCTATATCCCTGGTCCAGTCGGATGCTCGAAATCCACCATACAGTGATATCCCCTCTCGCACGACGAGCGTCTCATATACGGCGTAAGTCCCTTCCGCCACCCGGACCTCAGCCTCATCCATGAGGGCGGCGGCCAGGTCGATGGCGTTCTGGATGGTCTTCTTCGGCAGATCCCGGGTGCCGGGATTGGCATCGTCACCATTAGCCCCATCCACGTACTCTAGACCCTCCGCCTGGATTTGCCTGTACCCATCGACGTATTGTTCGATCTGTTCCCGCAGGGTGGTGTCACAACCGGCAAGCTCGAGGATGAGAAACACCACAGAGGTCGCCAGCAACACGATCCCAAGTGTAGCAAGCTTCGCCGCCAGCGTCGGACGAAAATCCCGCCTCATCATTCCTCCTCCCACAGCACGTCACGGCCGAAACTCACGAACTCCTGGGCCCGCAACTCCTCCTTGGTCCGCACCACCAGGTAGGAGAAGCGCCCAGCCAGATCCGGCGCTACTTCCTTCAGGCGGGTGTAGTACTCCCGGGTCTTATCGTAGAGTTCGAGTTGATAGTGGGTCCTGGCCAGACAGAGCAGTACATTGGCCGAGGTGGGATTCACCATATAGGCTCGCTCGAAGTACAACAGGGCTGAATCGTAGTCCTCCTCGAGGAAGTAGATATTGCCGAGGTTCACCAGAGCGGGGACGTACTCGTCTCTCTCCAGCACCCGGTGGAACTCACCCTTGGCCTCGTCGTACAGGCCGTAGCGGGCGTATAGCACACCCAGGGCGTTGATCTCCTTGGGATGGTTCCCCGATGCGCTGATCCGTTTCTGGCACTCCTCGACCTTGGGCTGAAGCTCCTGCTGGATGAAAGCGATCATCTCTTCATTGTACAAGCTCAGCACCGCATCCTCTGCGGGGGGATCGAATCCCGAGTCGCCGGCAGGCAGCCCGACCGGAGGATATAGCTTCCAGGCGGCATGCACGGGATAGAGGTTGGCCTGCCCCCGCTCTTGGTTCTCCCGCCACTCCCGGGCACCCAGCTGCCAGGCCAATAGGAATCCACCATCCAGCTCGGTTACCTCTACGGGAAGCCAGGTCTTGTCTTCCAAAAAGATCAGATCATCAATGCTGGTAAGCAACTTGGCAGCCGCTTCAGGGGTGATGCCCAGGGAGACGGCCGCGTAGATGTGACCGGGAACCGTGATGAAGGCGGTTTCCATGTTGATCGATTCCAGCAGGGCACAGTAGAGGATGGTCAGGTCGTCGCAATCACCGGCTCTATGGCTCAGGGTTTGCCTGGGGAACTTCAGGAAATCGATGGACGATCCGTCCTTGAGCACTTCGGTGTAGGGGGAATCGGGATCGGCGATGTAGGACATCCCGTACACGGATAGGGCCGAATGCAGGCCCGCTGCCATGCGGAAGACCGGATTGATCGGCCGCAACCTGGAGCGCTTCACAGTTGCAACAGTCGAACCGGCCAACTCGAGCACATTCGGATCCTTTTCCGACACGAAGAGCGCCGCCTTACGGTCGTCCTCCCAGGTGAGGGAATTGCGGTCCCGGATTTCCACGGGAAGGATCCTGCGGGTTTCGTGGCGCTGTCCGAAGCATTCGCAGGACAGAACCAACTCTCCGGAGAACTTCGCACTCTCGATGATGGCGAGGATCCGGTCGTTGAAAAGCATCTTCAGCTCTATCTCCCGCTCCTCCCCCGGAGCCAGGGGTTCCTCGATCCGCCAGGTGGTGGGGCGGGACATGTAGGGATCCACGTAGAAGCTCGCCTGGATACCGCTGACCGGGAAACGACCGGTGTTTGCGATCACCGCCCGACCCGGGGGTTCCAGGTCGTAGAACTGATAGAGCACGGGAAAGAGCCGGTCCACCTTCACGGATTTTATTTCAACCGGGCCCCGGCCTTGTATCGGAATGTGATACGATCCGATCAGAGACACACCGACGAACTGAACCAGTCCGAAGTAGTTTACGTAGGAAGCCTCGAGGCCCAGGCTCAGAGTCGGGGTGAAATAGAAGGAGGGGCCGGCTCGAACCGAAACATAGGGATTGCCGTCCCAGATCGCCTCCCCCTCAGCGAGGAACGGGCTCGAATGCAGCGCACCGAAGTAGTATCCGCCCCCGACCGCTGCCCTGACCTCTAACCGCGGCAGGGCGTTGATCTTGAAATCCAACCCGATACCAAGGGGAATTACCGAAAGGAGTGACTCGGCTCGTACCGGGATGAGGTTATAGCCCAGCTCCCCGTGGGTATAGAGAAACGGAATTTGTTGGATCTTCAGCTCCCCGGTGATAACGGCGCTGGCTCCGACTGTGAAGAGGTCGGCGTCCGCGAACAGGGGCATGACCGCCCCCGGTGTCACGGCGACATCCAGAAAGGGATTGCCTAGATTGAAGTAGGCCGGTGAAAAGAGCTTTGGAGAGGCGGGAAGAAGTGTTGCGACCAGGAGGAGAAACATACAGCCTGGTTTTTTCATCGGACTGATACAAATTATAGAGCTGGCTCACTAGGGATTCAAGGATGAAACATGCCAACTACACTTTTGTCTTATCCCGCCCGCATGCTATGATGGCAACCATAAAGGCCGCTGCTCGGATTTTCTTCTCCGGTGCTCTTCCGATTCCGCCGGATCTGGCGCGGTCTACATTCAAAACAGTTCAATATATGAAGATCAAAGTCAAAGCGCAGGACTTCATCGTTCGGGAAGAATCCACCCCCAGCTTCTCCGACAAACCTCATAACCACGCAGTCTTTCGACTAACCAAACAGGACTGGGACACCTTCGACCTGATCGATCTGCTCGCCCGCCGGCTCAAGATCTCCAAGCAGGACATATCCACAGGGGGCATCAAGGATCGCTACGGGAAAACCGAACAGCTGATCTCCATCAAGAACCGTAGAGGGTTGCAAGAAGCGGTCATGGCTCTGCCGCCGGAGGACAATTTCAAACTCAACTTTGTCGGCTTTCATTCGGCTGCGATCACTGCCAAAGATATTCGGGGCAACCATTTCACCATCACTATCCGGGACATCCCCCCCGATGATCTTGGCCGTCTCCTGGCCAATGCGGAGATCGTGAAGCATTGGGGGATTCCCAACTACTACGACGAGCAGCGTTTCGGCGGCGCCCGCCACGGCAAAGGCTTCATGGGCAAAGAGATCTTCCGGGGCAGCCGGGAGAAAGCCCTGCGCCTGTACTTCGAACCTTCGAAGTTCGACGATCCCAGGACCCGCACCCTGAAGTCCTGTGTCCTCGAGAACTGGGGCCACTGGGACCGCTGCCTGGAAGGCGCCCATGGAGAATACCGCAAGATCCTCACCTACCTTTCTCAGCACCGGCGGGCATTTCACAAAGCCCTGTCCCTGATCGATCGCCGTTTCCTCGTGTTCGCCCTGAACGCCTATCAATCCCTCCTCTTCAACCGGATCCTCTTCGAGTATCTGGAGGAGCTGCAGCCGGAGCACGGTTTGCACCTCGATCGGCTGCCCTACAGCCAGGGTTTTTTTCTCTTTCATCGAGAGGTTTCGGAAGCGTTGTTCGAACATCTTCAGAGCAAGAACCTCCCCGTACCCGGCTGGGACAGCCGGATCGAAGATCCCCGCATCGCCGAGATCACTGCCGAGGTTCTGGAGCGTGAAGGCATCGAGCTGAGAGATCTGAAGGTTCGGCAGATGTCCCGGGTGTACATCAACGGAGTCGAGCGCCCGGCGATCCTCCTGCCGAAGGATTTTAGCGTGGAGGGCAACGGAGAGGACGAACTGTACGAAAACAGGGAGAAACTGACATTGCGCTTCTTCCTGCCGCGGGGCGGGTATGCTACCCTGATCGTCAAGCGCCTGGAGGCGGGCGGGCAATCCCGGAGCAGATCTTAGAGCACATGATGCGGCACAGCCGCTTGGCAAGCCGAAGGCCTGATCCTAATCTAATCCGGAAACCACAGTTTGCCCGGCCGGGCAAAGGCCCGCCTGCCGGCCAGCACCCGGTGCAGAATGAAAAACACGATCAGGTAGACCACGATCAGACCCAACAGAGCCCAGTAGAAGAGGGGATTCCCCCGGGTATACCCGTACATCATCAGATTGATCGCCAGGATATAGGGAATCACCAAAACGAAGGCAACTCCCGATCCGTACATGTAATCCACAGCTGCGGGGGTTTCGAACTCCGGATCGAGGATACGCAGCAAGGCAAGACCGGTCGGCATGGTACCGGTGGATCCGCCATAGATGACCATGGCCCGTTGGAAGCGGTGCTCGTCGAACAGGCGAGAGGCAAACCACAAAACGTAGCCGATGGTGAGCAGCCCGGCCAAGACCGCCATCACCAGGATGGGAAGCAGGTAGCGGGCTACGATCACCAGGGAGATCGCTCCTATAGCGGCGGCTACCAGGATGTCCACGGAGCTCCCGGCGATGCGGGTAAGGCTGCCGGAGTCTAAAACATGGTCGACCTTCAATGCTCTGAACAGTTGTTTGGTGCCGAGTGCCAGCAGAGCTGCGAAGATGAAGGAGATCCCCCAGAGATTCACCGCCAGTTCTCTTCCTTCTGTTCCGGCGAAAGACAACAGGTAGGTCAGGGCTTTCAAAAGCAGAAAGGTCAGGAAATAGACCACGAAAACAGTGCCCAGATTGAAGGACAGAGTATCGATGGCTTCGGTCTCCGTAGTCAAACGCGACCCGGCGGGGGAGCGCTCACGCCGCCCGTAGATACCGGAACGGACCCGTGCAGCCCTCAGCATCTCCCGATACTTCGCCCCCAGCCAGCCCTTGCGGATCCCGAGATTGATCAAAAAGATTCCCCCAAAACAGGCCCAGAGAAATCCCAGGGCTGCGAAGGTTAAGCCGAGCGTCCCAGCCCCGGCAAATCCCATCTCCTCCCAGCCGATCCCGATCGAGTAGGCCTGGCCCGGCCCCATCTCGAATCCGAGGGGGATAAACAGCCCGAAGCTGGGAGACAGACCGGGAATGATCAGGACGATGAACAGGAAGGTCAGGGCAATACCCAAAAGGGCTTGAAAGGAGAAGGAGGCCATGATCATCAGGCCCGTAGACAACACACGCTTTCCTGCTCCCCGGCCGGGGGTGTTCCGCAGGCCCATGGCGATGAAGGACAGGCTCAGCAGGTGGTAGATCAGGTCGCCTAGATGTTCCGTTCCGATCCCGAGGTATTTAGCAGGAAAGTTGTAGAAGATCAGGAGGATGAACCCGGCTGTCAAGGAATTGGGGATGAGAAAACGTTGAAAGAAGCGGAGCCGGGCCCGGATCAGGGTAGCCAGCAGGAGGCTCAGGGCAATCACACCGAGATGGACGAAGATCGACCAGTGAAAGTTCATGGACAGAGTTTAAATGGATTTCCGAGACGAGCGCAACAGAACGGAACGGGGACGAGAACTGTCGAATCGTTTCGGGACCTAGCGGTCGGATGGGGGGTCGCTGTTCCGGGCTATTCGCTCGGCAATGCTCATGATCCTCTGCAGTCTCCCCGGCTGAGGGGCGAATACGCGCTGCAGCACTTCCGTGGTGTAGTTGTTCTGAAGAAACTCCACAATCGGCAGTCGGCCGACCCAACAGTCCAGGATCTGACCGCACGGATCCTGTCCTCCCGCGGCCCGGCAGTAGGAGAAATTGATACAGTCACCCAAACTTCTGCAGTAGGTCTCGTGGTGGTCGAATTCGTTCATCTTGAGCTTATCCTCTGTTCTTGAATCCCACGGACGCTTAAAAATTCACGTCCGTGGGATCCAAAAAATACCCTGGAGCGCTTTTAGACGCTTTGGTCTCAGGCACTAATGGGCTTCGGAAAATCCTTGATCAGTTCGAGGGCCTTGTGGATCTCCTCCTGGGGATACTCGTAGTCGTGTAGTTTTCCCTTGAGATACAGATCATAACCGCGCAGATCCATCAAGCCGTGCCCGCTCATATTGAACAGGATCACCTTCTCCTTGCCCTCCTCTTTGGCCTTCTTGGCTTCCCGGATGGTTACGGCTACCGCGTGGCTGGTTTCGGGAGCGATGATGATTCCCTCCGTACGGGCGAAGGTAATCGCAGCCTTATAACACTCCAGCTGATGCACGGCTATGGGCTTCATCAGTCCCGCTGCAACCGCCTGGGAGACCTGGGGAGCCATCCCGTGGTAGCGCAGTCCGCCGGCATGGATGGGCGGCGGCACAAAGGTGTGACCGAGGGAGTGCATCGGCGCGATCGGCGCCACCTTGGCGGTGTCTCCGTAGTCATAGACGTAGGGCGCCTTGGTCAGGGTGGGGCAGGAGAACGGTTCCACGGGTAAGATCTCGATCTGGGCTCCGTTGATCTTGTCGTTGAGATAGGGAAAGGCCAGGCCGGCGAAGTTGCTTCCGCCGCCGGCGCAGCCGATCACCACGTCCACCTTCTTCTCTCCGATCTTCTCCATCTGCTTCTTCGCCTCCAGGCCGACGATGGTCTGATGCAGCAGGACGTGGGGCAGCACGCTGCCCAGGGAGTATTTGGTCTTGCCGCTTTCGTCCGCCATGGTCGCCTCGATGGCTTCGCTGATGGCGATACCCAGACTGCCCGGGGAATCCGGGTGCACCGCCAGGATGTCCCTGCCCGCTTGGGTCTCCTCGCTCGGGCTGGGAACGCAATCCGCGCCCCAGACCTGCATCATGGTCTTGCGGAAGGGCTTCTGGTCAAAACTCACCCGGACCATGAACACCTTGCACTCCAGCCCAATGAGGGCACAGGCAAAGGCCAGGGCACTTCCCCACTGGCCGGCCCCCGTCTCCGTGGTGAGTTTTTCAACCCCGAACTGTTTGGCGTAGAAAGCCTGGGGCACGGCGGTGTTGGGCTTGTGGCTGCCCGGGGGAGAGACCCCCTCGTTCTTGAAGTAGATCTTGGCCGGCGTGTCCAGGACCTTTTCCAGCCTGGTCGCCCGGTGCAGAGGTGAGGGCCGCCACCGGAACAGTATCTCGAGCACCTCCTCAGGGATGTCGATCCAGCGATCCGTGCTCATGGATTGGCCTAGCAGGTTCATAGGGAAAATCTTGCCCAGCCATTCCGGGGTTGCCGGTTTCAGATCCAGACCCAGGATCGGGTTCTTGAGGGGTAGATCCGCGTTCAGGTTGTACCACTGCCTGGGGATCTCATCTTCATTCAGGACTACTTTGATAGGCATAAGCTTCCTCCTCTAATGGTTGTTTAGTCGTCCTCTTGGGTACGATGTTCTACGAAACTGTCCAGGACCGTTTTGAAAGCCGAATCCCGTTTTTTCAGCTCTTTCGATCCCCGGGTGATCTTGCAGAGGCTCATCCCGAGCTGCTCGGCGATCCGCCGTTGACTCATGCCGTCGTACAGCAGCTTCACCAACTCCCAACGGCCGGCGATCTCCTTGATCTCGTACTTCGTCAGGATGCAGATCAGGAACTCACGGATCAACTTTCGATCCTCGATCCTGGCCAGGATCCCGGCTATTTGATCAAGCGCCTGCAATTCTTCCCTTTCGTTACTGTTCATAGAAACGTTACTACAAAAATGAACGTTACTTCATAAAGAAACGTATGTCAAGGGATTTCCGAAAGAAAGTGAAAATAAAAAAAAGTTGGATTACTCGTCGATCAGCTGCCGCAGCTTCCTCAGAAGATCGACCCGGGAAAAGGGTTTTTGCAGAAGCTCCCCCGGTTGATCACCGGAGAGTTCCGCCCCATCCGCGGCGTATCCGGACAGAAAGAGGACTTTCAACTCGCTGTATTCTGTCGACACTACGCCGGTATCTACCATGGGCTGCCAGAGAGAATCATGCTAGAGCTTTGATTTTCCCGTGTCAAGCAGGGAAGTTCGACTAGGATTGTCCGTCTTTTAAATCTTGGATAGGAATTTCTCCAGCCTTCTGCAGGCCCAACTTGCAGAGGATCGGTCCCACGATTTCGAAGATTATGCTGGTCGCGGTGATGGTGGTGATGATCAGGGCACCTAGCTGGGCTCCCCACGGTCCCAGAGGTGTCAAGGCCTGTGTCACCACCAGGGCAAGACCGATTGCGACTCCGGCCTGAGAAAGAATACCCAATCCCAGGTATTTTCGGATCTTCGGTTCTGCCCGACCTGCGACGGCACCGATCCAGGCCCCACCCATAAGCCCCGCGGATCTACTCATCATATAGATTACCCCGATCAGTCCAAGAGAGGGAAGCATAGCCAGGTCAAGATTCGATCCGGCTAACACGAAAAAGAGCACGAATAAAAGGGGCATCACCTCGGTCAGATCGTCCTTGATCTTATCAGTGAGCGCCGGCGGTTGGGTGTTCGCGACTACCAAACCTACGACCAGATTCGTCAGGATCAAAGACATGTGCAGCACCTCGGAGATGCCTACGGTGATGAGGACGGTGGCGAAGGTGAGGATGAACAGGTCTCTTCGCTCCGTCAGCCGGCTGGCCAACAGGCGATAAGCAACGGCTATCACTGCACCGCTCAGACAACTCAGTCCGATCTCCAACAAGGGGGCAAAAATCAACAGCCACGTCGCTTCCGGGGCCGCACCGTGTTGGTGCAGCAGCAAGCTGCGGGCAATGGCAAAGGCGAAACCGAAGATGATGATCGCCAGTCCGTCATCAAAGCCGACCACAGCATAGAGTGCGTTTGTCAAATTCCCCCTGGCCTTGAACTCCTGTATCACAGCTACCGTTCCGGCCGGCGCGCTGGCCGGAGCCAGGGAGCCAAAGATCAGTGCCAGGGCAAGGTTGCGGGTCAGGAGGAACACCCCCGCCGTGACCACGGCGAAAGCCAGGAAGGATTCGGCAATGATGATAAGAATGATTCCGAGCCCTTGTTTTTTGAGTGCGGAGAAGGTGAGCTCCAGACCGATACTGAGGGCTACGAAACCCAGGGCGATTTCGGTGATGAAGCCGATTGACTCTTTCAACTCCTCCCCGAGCAGACCCAGGACCGAGGGACCCAAAAAAACACCGACGATCATAAATCCGATAATCGAGGGCAAACGCACAAAACGCATGGATTTGCCCAGGTAGAATCCGGCCAGGGTGATGATACCTACAACCAACAACACCGGAACAGGGTGGGCTTGGAAGTAACTCTGAACTGCTTGCAACACAACTGACTCCGATAGCCTTAGAATTCGAGAGAACCGCTGGAGTAAAACAACTCCTGAACGGTGATCAGCACTCCGGGATTGTTCTCTATATCCTCCACTACGGTGTGGATACGCCGGATCACGTCATTGCAGAGGTCTCTATCGACAACGGCAAGGATGAGGCGGCAAAATCCCTTCTGGCTCTCTGTCCAGTAGGCAGCGAATAGAGGTATCCGATGCAGATAGTAACCGGCGGCGTTGGTTTCGATCACTGCGATCGAACCCTCTACAGCGGCGGAAAAAACCTGGAGAAGATCCTCGAAATACTCCTCCCTTTGGACAAACACCTGAAACAGGCATCTGCCCATCTGCTGGCCGGGAGAAATCCCTACATCGACGAGTCGAAACAGCTCCTCCACGATCTGTCGTACTCGATTTTCATTAAACGCTTCAAGAAAACGTTGAATCACCTCGGGATTCTTGAGGATCTTGGAGATCGCCGACAGCAGCTGGATATGACGGTTTCTCTGGGACTTGGGTCCAATAATAAAGAAAAAGGTCGTGATCTTCTTCCCGTCCAGGGAATCGAAATCGATTCCCTCCGGGGCGATAAGCAATCCGACCACAAACTCGTCGATATCCTCCAGACCGCAATGGGGAATGGCAATTCCGTTGCCGAATCCTGTTGTGCCTACCTGCTCCCTCTCCTCCAGGGCATCGAGGATGCGCTTCTCCGGCACCTTGCCCAACACCTTGCTCTTCTTGGCCAGCCGGGCCAGATCGGCAAGCACCTCCCCCTTGTTCCGTGCCTCGCTCCCGATCTGAATGCACTCCGGGCGAAAACTGGCAAACAAACCCATGATCACGCTCCTTCCTGGTCCGCTCTCACCAGAATCTTTATAACCTCCGCCGGCGATTCGGCACCGATGAGGCGGGTCATCGCATCTTTCCGGCCGGCGATCCGATTGACCTTGGCAAGCACCCGCAAATGCACCACTTCACTGTCCGAACAGAGGAGGAAAAACAAATGTGTTTTTTCCCCGTCCTGGGCTTCGAAGTCCGTACCCTCCCTACAGATTCCCACAACCAGTACCGGGCCGCCCCCGGGATTCTCCTGGGGATTGCGCAGGTGCGGTATGGCTACTCCCCTGCCTACGGCAGTGGAAACGATCCTTTCCCGTTCCAGCAGCTTGTCGACAAAGGGCTTCTCCCGATCGATGAAGCGGGTCCGCAGGAGAGGTTGAACCAGCTGGTGAAGCACATCTTCCCTGCTCCCCGGCCGCAAATCCAGGACCACGTGCTCCGCTTTGAGAAGTGGTGTGAGGGGTACTACCTCCGGTGAGCTTTCAATCAAACGGGCCAGATCGTTTTGCGGTACCACCCGCATCTTGGCAATCAACCAGTCATCGATCAACGATCGCAGGAATCGCCATTGGCTGGCAACTTTGGCGCAGGGAATCTGCCCTCTGTGCACCATCCGCAAAACCGTCTTTTCCGCCAGGCGAAGGTAGACGGCTACCTCTGATAGGGTCATCACTTCCCCGTTTTCACCGACCCCGGTGCGGACTCCGGAGGTGGTTTCCGAAGGCTTAACTGCATGCATTCTCTTTGTCCATTAAAATACCTTATAGTATATTATAGTACTTTATAGTAAATCGTCAACCACTATATTAGGTTTTTCGACTTCCAGCGGTGATATTGGAACCGGTGGATCATGTATGGAGTGGGTGCTATAATCGCCCCATGGGAGTATTCAAATCCTACGACATTCGGGGTGTATACAACCGGGAGTGGGACAAAGATCTGGCCTATCGGATCGGCTTGTTTCTGCCCACCCTCCTGGAGACCAATCGGATCCTGGTGGGCAGAGACGCCCGGGAAAGCTCCGGGGAGATCTTCGAAGCCCTGAGCCGGGGGATGCTGGATGCCGGCTGCGATGTAACCGACATCGGTCTATGCTCCACCCCCTCGGTCTACTTTGCCACGGCCCATTTCGAGTACGGGGGAAGCGTCATGATAACCGCCTCCCACAATCCTTCGCAATACAACGGCCTGAAAATATCCCGCGCCCAGGCTATCCCCGTGGGCTACGACACGGGCTTGAAACGGCTGGAGCAGATGGTTGAAGGCGAACTCTCCCCGGCTCCCGTCCCCGGCAAACTGAGTACCCTGGATATCCGCCAGGCATACCTGAAGCACCTCGAGCCCTATGTAGAGGCGGTCAAGGGGATCAAGGCAGTGATCGACTGTTCCGACGGGATGGCTTCGGTGTTCATCCATGATGTGATGCGGAACCTGCGGGGCAGGATCATCACGATGTACGACCAGCCCGACGGCAGCTTTCCCCATCATCCGCCCAACCCCCTGATCGAAGCCAACCTGGCCGATGTGAAAAAGCGGACACTGGCGGAGAAGGCCGACCTGGGCATCTGCTTCGACGGAGACGGTGACAGGGTGATGTTCGTGGACGAGAACAGCCGCTTCGTCTCCCCCGATCTGATCATCGCCCTGCTGGGGCTGCACTTCTTTCGCCAATCCGGCCAGAATCACCGGGGCGAGGTGGTGACCTACGACGTACGCACCTCCCGCAGCGTCGTTGAGTACGTGCAAGCCCTGGGGGGCAAACCGGTGATCTGTAAAGTGGGTCACTCCCACGCCAAGAAGCTGCTTCGGGACACCCGGGGCATCTACGGCGGTGAGCTGGCAGGTCACTACTACTTCCGGGACAACTACTTCTGCGATTCCGGGATGATCGCTGCCCTGCTGGTCCTGGCGATACTTTCCAAGGCCGAGCGCTCTTTTTCCGAGCTGGTCGCTGAAATCATCAAGTACCACTACTCCGGGGAAATCAACTTCAGGACCGAGGCCAAGGACCGCATTATTCAGGCAATTCTGTCCGAATACGGCGCTCTACCCGGGGCCAGGCTGACCGACATCGACGGTATCCGCCTGGATTTCCCCGACTGGTGGTTCAATCTGCGCAAGTCCAACACAGAGCCGTACCTGCGCCTGGTCGTGGAGGCGAGCTCGGCTCAAGCTCTGGCCGAACGAACCGGGCAATTGAAGAGTCGCTTCAGGGATTTGGATCCCGAGTTGGAGGAAGAGGAGGGGTGAGACCAGAACTCGGGAAAAAGGGCTGCCCGGATATCCGGACAGCCCCGATTGTTTCACTCTAACCGGACCGGTTGATCACTTCGGCGGGATCACCAGCTTCCAACCCGGATAGATGAGGTCTGGATGCTGGATCAGCTTGCGGTTGCGTCTCCAGATCTTCGGCCACATATAGGGATTGGCGTAGATGAAATCGTACTCGGCGATGCGCCACAGGCAGTCCCGGCGCTCGGGGATCAGACGTACCAGGTAGATAGGATAGTCCGGATTCACCGCTTGAGCCTTGTAGACCTCGACAAGCTTCTTGGATTCGTTGAAGTATTCTTCGGCCAAACTGTAGTTGCCGGAGTTCCATTCGACCACACCCTGTCTCCACAGCTCTTTGGCCTGGGCCAGCAGATTCTCCTCCACCTCATCCCCCAGAACGACAACCACGGATCCTTCGGGAATCAATACCCGTTCAGCAGGATGGCGGAACTCGGGCGGGCCGAGCAGGGATTGGGGCTCGCCCTCTTCGACTTGCTCGATGATCTCCTCCCCGGACCATTCTTCCGGAGTGATCAGCGTGCCCTCATCGGTCACAACGGTTAGTCCGGAAGCCTCCTCCAGCTCCTTCATCACATCCCGCATCAGCACTTCGGCCTGCTTCTTCTGCTGCTCCCCTGAGGTCTTGGCCAGCTGGACCAGGGCAAGGGCCTCCTCTCGTGCCTTGCCGAGAAGCTCTTCACTCTCGAACAGTTTGTACTTCTGGTAGGCTTCTATCCCCTCCAGATACAGCCCGTTGGCCCGCTGGAATTTCAGAGGCGCCCGCACGTGGGCATCGAGCTCTTCAGCCTCCTTCAGATACTGATTGATGTCGCGTTTCAAAATTTCTATCCAGCGCTGGCGTTCCCGCAGCCGTTCCAGCAGGTTGGACATATCGGCAAGAGTGGCATAGGCTTTTTCCCTGGCTTCCACCAGTTGGCCGGCCAAAAACAACTTCTGCGCTTCCGGCGCACCGGCAACCGCGGCGTTGTATTCCGCAGGCAGGAATTTATCTGCGTGTATCGCCAGCAGCTGCTTGTTCAATCTTTCGGCCCGTTGGGCCAGCTCCTGTGCCGCCGCAGCCACGGCGTTGTCGAAGGCCGAATTGGCCATAACCACAGACTGCGCCAAATGCCTGCGGGCCGTCGTCGGATCGGACCTGCGGACCGTCAGGGCCGCATTCAAGGCATCTTCAGCTTCCTTCAGCGTTGTTGGATCGTAGTAGTCCGCCTCGGCTTCCCTGGCCCTGGCAATGGCGTTGCGCGCCTTTTGAATCTCCTCATCCGTGATCGGAGCCACCTCGACCGCGGGTTCCTCCACAGGTTCCTCCTTGGGAGCCTCCACCACGGGTTCCTCCGCTTTCTCCGGCTCTTCCTGGGGTGTTTCCGCTACCACCGGTTCTTCCGGCTCGGGAGCGGTTTTACAATTCACCAGAAAAGCGACCAATCCAACGATCACTAACAAGATAAACAGTTTTTTTGCCATATTATCCCCCTCTTACGGAAGGCTGCTCGTCGCTACAAAACAGTTTAGCACTCCCCCTCTACGCCGTCAAGCTGAGGTTTTACGGGCTAAACAGGTGAACAAGGCGTCCGTTCCTGTTATGATCGCGATAATCGTTTTCGCTGCTGCAGGAGATCGCGACATGAGCTTTCAAACGCCCAGCCTGCTCTTTGCCGATGAAACCGGAAATATCCTCGATTTCTCCGACCTGGAGATGGTGGGCGCCAGCGCCGGGCGCTACGTACGGTTGCAGCCCGGGGACTGGATTCCCCTGCCGCCGGGCAGTGAGCTGTTTCAGCTGCCCGGCCGGCTGCCCGTCGGCTACGATCGGAGTTCGGCCACCTTTCGGGTGCTGGAGCGGAATCCCTATACCGAAAACAGCCGACTCCAGGCGGTAGCGGCGTTCATCGCCCCGGCCCACACCCAGCTTTATTCCACCGCGTACAAGAGCTCAGCGGAGGCTGCGGTTCTGCCCCTCTTCGCCTATACAGCGGTGGGCTGGCACAACGACGGCCTCGTGGTTTCAGCCCTGCGGATCGATGAGGACCCCCGCCAGGACAGCGATCGTTTCGATCCGGCTGAGATCCAGCAGAACGCCCTCCGGATGATGAAACAGCACAGGAACAATCGCCTCATCCAGCACCTGGGCAACTGCGCCCTGGGCTACGGTTGTCCGGCCGCCAAAAACTACTTCCTCCGGCGCTGGGAAGCCCCACTGCCCACCTCCCCCGCCTGCAACGCCAGCTGCCTCGGCTGCATCAGCCTGCAGGAGGGCACCGATATTTGTGCGACCCAGGAAAGGATTCGCTTTGTTCCCACGCCCGACGAGATCGCCCAAGTGGCGACTGCCCATCTTCAGAAAGCTCCCCGGGCCGTTGTCAGTTTCGGCCAGGGATGCGAAGGGGAACCGTTGCTTCAAGCCGGCCCGATAGCCGAATCGATCCGTATGATGCGCCGGGCGACCGGCAGGGGGACCATCAACATGAACACCAACGCCAGCTTGCCCGATCGGGTGGGGCTTCTGAGCGAATCCGGGCTGGACAGCATCCGGGTCAGCCTGAACTCCTGTCGGCCGTCGTACTACCATAGCTACTACCGGCCCAAGGGCTACGACCTGGAAACGGTCAAGACCTCGATTCGGGTCATGAAGAGCCTGGGCGGCTTTGTCAGCCTGAACTACTTCGTGTTGCCGGGTTTCACGGATGAACGGGCCGAACTGGAGGCTCTGAGCGAGCTGGTCGACAAGACGGGGATCGACCTCATCCAAATGCGGAATCTGAACATCGATCCCGAGTGGTACCTGGCGCGAATCGGCTTCCAACCCGAGGGGGAAACGGTCGGCATGCTCAGATTCCTGCGGATTCTCGAGGCTCGCTTTCCCGATCTTCGATTCGGCTACTTCAATCCCTGCCTGGATCCCGGGGCTTGAGACCGTGCTCATTTCGACAGAACAGCGCAGAGTCTTTCGGAATCGCCAGCGGGGATTCAGCCCGAACGGTTATTTCGCCCCGGCCCGGATCAGGATTTCGATGATCGAAAGGGAATATGGGGAGGTTCCCTGCCGCATGGCGTAGTTAAGCGGAGTCTTGCCCAATCCGTTGCGGGCATTGACATCGGCCCCGGCTGCCAGCAGCGTCTCCACAGCCCGCCTGTCTTTCACCGCCAGATGGAGCGGGGTATTGCCCAGGGCATTTTTGGCGTTTACATCCGCCCCGTTCTCCAGAAGCAGCTCGATCAAATCGGGGTAGGCCAGGGCCAGATGCAGGGCCGTGTTTCCGAAGTGATCCGTCTCATCCGCATCGGCACCCTGCTCGAGCAACAGACCTGCGATATCGATCAGTCCGTTTTCCGCGGCCCAATGCAGAGCCGGGCGAACCGGAACCACTTCGGCGGGCAGATCGGTTGAAGCCAGGAACAAGGGGACAAACAGCAGCAGAGCAAACCAGGATCGACCCATCACTAACCGTATCGGCAGATTCCCGTCGGCGATAGAGGCGATACAGAACCGACTTGGATAATGCAAAAGACTCTGCTACTCTAGATCCATGGCAGGTTTTCAGACCTTAACCCCTGCTGAAATCGGCTCCCTGAGCACGGAGCTGGATATCTTCAGCGACGGACTGGCGCCACGGTCTGACCTTATCGAAAAGAATCTGTATCCACCGCTTCCGATCTGCTCGGATACGCTGATTTGGGGCTTCCAGATTCTACGCTCGGCCAGGCGCCGGCGTCTGAAGCAGGTGAATTGCCTGGTCATCCCCTCTTGTTCTCGGACCGAGATGCTCTCCCTGGCCTTGAAGCTGGAAAACCGGGCCGGGGGCTACAGCTGGCCGGAGAAGGAGAGGATGGGTGAATACCTGGCTGCTTCAGGAGCAGCCCCCCAGGATTTGTCTGCCGGTCCGACTCTGATCGATCCGCTTTCCGACCTTAGTCCATTAATCGAGGGTCACCGGGACCCTCAGCTGGCTGCCAAGATCGCCGCCTTTGCCGCTCTCCCGCAGAGGCCCAAAACCCTGGTTGCGAAGGGGCAGGTCGACTTGAAGAGCGCGGATCGGGTGAAAAACCTTCCCGGGGAGGTGTTTGCCGGGCTAAAGACCGGCAGCCTCACCTTCAGCCAACGCCGGCAATTCCTGAACGAATTGTTCGAAGTCAGCCGCAGGCGCGAACTCTCTCAAGCTGAAATCAGGCGCGTAGTGAAACGGGCTTTTCAGGATCAGAACCCGATCGAAGCGGTCCATCGACTGCGTTTCCCCACCCTGACCGCTTTGGAAAGGCGCTTTTCAGCCGTGGAAGAGGAGCTGCTAAGGGGCAGCGGGGTGAAGGTGAAGCCGCCTCCGTATTTCGAGGGAGACGCCTTAACTGTTGAGTTCCAATTCGACAGTGTCAAATCTTTCGACGGCAAGCTCAGCGCACTTCAGACACTGGAAGGACACCTGGATGCCCTCCTCGAGCTATTACGCTGAGCTGATCCATCGGGTATACGCAGAGCAGGGGGTGGCCGAGTCTCCCTATCTGCGGAGAGCCGTTCAGCAGTTGCCCGGCGTTCCGGTCCATGCCGTGCAGAGCCGGGAGGAAATCCCCCAAGAGCATCTGAATCGCCACACCCTGTTTGTATGCGGACCCCGGGGCAAAACCGTGACCTCCTGCCCCGGTTCCAGGGGCCACATCTGTTGCAACTACATCACCGTGGATCTGTACCTGGGCTGCACGCTGGGCTGCGGGTACTGCATCATGGAGAGCTATCTGAACTTTTCGCCCCTCACCGTGTATCTGGAGCCGGAACGATCCATTGCACGGCTGCAGGAGCTGGCCCGGCAAAACACCAACGTCACGATCCGCGCGGGGACCGGAGAGGTCGGTGACTCCCTGCTCCTCGATCCAATGTTCGGCCTGTCCGAAGTCTTCATCACCGCCCTGGCCCGGTATCCGAACGTGTATTTTGAATTGAAGACCAAGACGCACTTCGTCGACCATATCCTGGATATCAGGCAGAAGGGAAATGCCGTGATCGGCTTTTCCGTTAACCCTCAAGCCTACATCGATGCTCACGAGCCCCAGGCGAGCAGCCTGACCGATCGTCTCCACGCCGCGCGTAAAGTTCTGGAGGCAGGCTACCGTCTGGCTTTCCACTTCGACCCGATCTTTTTCTCGGAGAACTGGAAGGAGGAGTATCTGCGCCTTGTGGAGGTTCTTGGGCAGTTCCCTTCCCAGCGCATAGCCTGGATCAGCCTGGGCACGATGCGCTACACCCCGGTGCTGAAGGAAAAGCTGGGAGAAAAGGCGTTTCTCTACGAGGAATTCGTTCCCTGTCGGGACGGCAAGTTCCGTTACCCCCAGAAGATGCGTTCGCCTATCTACCAAACCCTGTACGAGGCGTTGAAAAGAAAATTATCCGTTCCGATCTACCTGTGCATGGAGAGTCCAGCGATCTGGCGCAAGGTTTTTGGAGATGTTCCCGATAAAATCGACGGATTACGTGCTATATTTACAAAGGTGGAGAGTGTCTAAGGAGGGGGTTCGAAAAATGAAGTTTTTCAAGATCGGATGGTTCACACTCGCTTTGGCTCTGCTGGCCGGCTTGCCTGCCGGGGCCCAGTCGAAGATTGGTTCCATCGCCTATCTGGAAGAGGGAGTAGAAATCAACCGAAACCGGGAGACGATCCCCGCTTGGGATGTGTATATCGGCATGGGAGTCGAGAACTACGACCTCCTGCGCACGGATGAGACCGGATATGCGGAGGTTGAACTCGACAGCCCGCGCAGCGCCCCGGCGATCGTCAAGATCTCTCCCAACACGAGTTACTACTTCGAGATGAACAAGATCGGCAGGGATAATACAACCACGATCGGCTTGATCACCGGCAGCCTTTCGGTCAAGGTGGCCAAGCTATCCGGGCGGCAGAGTGTCGAGGTTGCCACGGAGAGCGCCCTGATGGGCGTGCGGGGTACGGATTTCAACGTCACCCTCAGTCCGGGAGGAGAAATCCTGGTCACCGCCGAAGAGGGCCGGGTCTCCTGTATCGATGACAGCGGCCAGGAGCTGTATGCCGAACCGGGCACGGTGGTCGAGAAACGCCCCGGCGAGCTGTTCCGGGAGATCCCCGTAGCCGTTTCGGATCTCGAGACCTTTGAGAGGGAATGGTACGCGGACCGCCTGGAGGTCTTCAAGGCAAACGCGCTCCGGGCCATCAAATTCTACGCCGATCGTTACCTGCAGCTGAAGAGCCGCTTCGACGGCGCCTACGGTGATCTTCAGGGTAACACCCAGATCCTGCGCAAATGGTACGAGGAAGACCGGCACGGGCGGATCGGCGGCCGCATGGAGAGCCTGCGGGAGAAGAAGGAGCTCATCGGGGAGCTGTTGGAGCTGCGTAAGATCCTCTTCATCTTCGAGCGGGTGTACTTCCGCCTGATCGAGCTGGAAGGTTACTACCACCAGGGTTACGGTCGCGGTCAGATCGAGCCGGGGCTGTCCTCCGCTGCATTTTTCAGCCGCTTCGACCGGGAGAAACAGGAGCTGGGGGAGAAGATGGCCGAGCTGCGCTACATCACCAAGCTCTATGCCAAACGCAACGACGGGAACTTCCCCACGGATCTGTCCGAGCAGGGGGAGGAGGAGTTCTTCGGGGAGGAGGACAGCTTCTTCGAAGAGGAGGACACGGATCTGTCCTTCTGAACCGGCGAGCCAGCGGACTGAATTGACGATATATAGCTCAAATACTATATTGAAGTCATGACCCAAACAATGATCAAGAAGATCGACAGTGTTCTCGATCGGGTTATCGAAAAGGAGAGCAACCTACCGGTCTCCCATCTAGGCCTGGTGGAGCGGGTTCGCTACAACGATAAGCAGAACAAGCTCTACGTGTTTACCAAGGCGGTGCACAGCACCCACGGTTGTTGTACTCTCCTGGCCCTGGTTCAGCAGTCCGACACCCTCAAAGAGTTGGAAGAGCAGTTCAAACAGGAGTTTCCCGAACACTGGGTTCAGATCGTCAACGTCTAGTTGATATATAGTCCACGTCCGGTTGACGCATAGTCGAAGTGGAAGCCCACCTCTGGCTCAAAGCTCGGCGATATCCAGCGGCAGCTGGACGGAATCGAGGGTCTCGATTCCGGTCAGCTCCTTTCCTACCACGGCCTGCAGAACGAGCACCCGGGCATGGGGGAAGTGCTTTTCGATCTGTTTGACGAACTCCCCGTCCGCCTTTGCCTTGTTGAGGATCAGGTAGGGAATCCGCATCCCCAGATTCGACATCTCCCTCCAGATCAGCTGTGATTCGGCAAGGGACAGCTCATCCGGGTTGAGCACGAGGAATGTCCTGGTGGTATCGGGAACCTTCAGCAGCTCGGCCAACCCCCTGTACAGGTCCACCATATCGGCGATCTTGCCGAGAATCGGGTCCCGCTCTCTGCTGCCCTGCTTGCGCCCCTGTTTGATGCGAGTGATGATCTGCTCTTTGTCGAGGATCAGCTGTCTGAACTGGGACAGCTCCTGCAGCCAGAGCAACGAAACATCCGGGAGGGCGAGGAACTTCAGGGTCAGGGCGGTAGGGGGCGTATCGAACACAATATAATCCCTGTCTGCGAAGCGGCGCAGCGTATCCACCAGGGCGAGCAGAACCGCGTATTCCTCGAGACCGGGGGAGTATTTCAGCGTCTTGAAGTAGCGATGGAGGTTGAACGCCTCCTGGTACTTGTACACCGAACGGAAATCCCGCTCCGTGTCCTTGAGGTACTTCTTCACCCATTGATCGAGATCCGTTTCCATCACCTCCAGACCGGGAATTATCTGTTTGGGCTTCGGGCCCAGAGAGACCTGGAAGATGTCGTGAAGGTTGTGGGCCGGATCGATGGAGTTCAGCAGTACCTGCTTGCCGCTGCGGGCCAGCTTCAGGGCAAATAAAGAGGAATTGGTGGACTTCCCCACACCCCCTTTACCAACAAAAAACAGGACGCGGGCGTTCACGCTTCGACCTGACTCATGATCCACCCATGTTTACGGTTCGCCGAGGGTGGAAACCACCTCGGCCAGGGCATCGTGGGCAACGTTGATGCGCCTCAGCATCAGCTGGACGTCCCTTTCCATGAGGGGAAGCAGCTGCAGGGTGATGTGCACGGGCGGAGCCGGCATGCCCACGAAGGAACCGAACAGCAGCAGGGCGAAGATGTTGCGAAGCTCCAGCAGCTCGAACTCCAGCATATCCGTGGCCTTGTTGCTGTTGATGATCTCGAGATCCTTGAAGAACAGACGAATTTGTTCGACCCAGTGAGGTCGGCTCATTTCTCTCCCAGTCCGTAGTAGCGCATCTCCCCCTTCAACTTCCGTTCCTGGGGGATGGCGCTGTAGATGCCGTACAGTCCGCACAGCACCGATCCGTACAGGTACAGACCGGGGACTACCAGGATATAGGCAACACCCGCCACGTAGGCGGCTGAAATGGGGATCACAACCAGCCTTCTCTGATGCGCTACAAAGTCCGCCATGGTCACCTGCGTCGTATCCACGGCCCGTTTGTTGAAGACCGTGCGCAGCAGGATCGGCAAGGCTACTCCCAGGATCGCAGCAAGGGTCAGCAGGAAAATACCCCAGACCTTAAGGTTCCCCGAGGAGGAGGAGACCGTGATCTCCATGCGACGGAGCAGGTAACCCAATCCCAGGAAGGCCACGGCCACAGCTGTCAAGGTCCAGAACAGGCGGTTCAAACTTCGCACCAGCTCGCTGAAATCATCGTTCATGGCAGCATTCTATCCGGATGTGGACCAAAAAGCAAAGAGGAGACCAAAAATGGCCTCCTCTTTTTTGCTTACTCGAAAGTTTTTTTAAAACCCTAAGCTTGGGCTCGAGCCTCCAAAGTTTTCGCGCCGAAGAAGGCATTCAGACCTTCAACCACGATCCAGAGGGCGATCAGGACTATACATCCATTAATAATGCTCAGCATGATATTGGCGGATTTAATGAAGTTGATCTCATTCAAGATCAGAGCCCAGGTGGTCATGACGATCATGAAGGCTGCGGGAATGCCTGAAACCAGATAGCGTAGCCCGCCCCGCGGCTTGAGATAAATAGTAATCGCCAACAACGCGAGGGCGGCCAGACACTGGTTGGTCGCTCCAAACAGCGGCCAGAGTGTCAGCGCGCCGGCTCCCGACGCTCCGGTGGCAAAGGCCAGAACTGCGGCGGTGATCACGGCGAAGGCCGTGGCCGCATAGCGGTTCTGCATGAAGCCGAGCTTGATGTCTCCGGCCAGCTCCTGGACCACGTAGCGCTGGATGCGGGTGGCGGTGTCCAGGGTCGTTCCGGCAAAGGAGGCTACGAACACGCCCATGATTACGATGGCAATATTCTTAGGGATGCCGAAGGCGGCGACCATGTTGGCAGCCCCGATTACGAAAGCTGACACCTTGGAACCTAATCCCGCTGCTCCGGCCCAGTTGGCGTAGTGGTATGTCCAGGCAGCGGTTCCGGTGAGCACCGCTCCATCCTTTGTGGTGTAGGCGATTCCGATACCGGCGGCCACCGCGATGATCACGAAAACGGCCAGTACCCCTTCAAAGACCATGGAGCCGTAGCCCACGAACAGGGCGTCCTCCTCCTGCCTCACCTGCTTGGCCGTGGTTCCGGAGGAGACCAGGGAGTGGAATCCCGAGATGGCGCCGCAGGCGATGGTGATGAACAGCATCGGCCACAACGGGGGCGCTCCCGCGGGAACAGCCTGCACGGCTGGTGCCACTACATTCAGCATTCCCCTGGCGCCTGCGACAATCACGCCGATCAGCAGCAACGCCATGGCCACAACTAGCTGGTGGGAGTTGATGTAGTCCCGCGGCTGCAGCAGGGTCGTCACCGGAAGAGTGGAGGCGAGGAAGGCGTAGATAAACAGGATGATGCACCACACCCCCGTGGTGGGTATACCGGCGATCGCGGGCATGGTCAGGGGCAGGTAGGCACCGATCACCACGGTGACGTACATGAAGATCACGGCGAGGATGGAGAAGAGGACGTGGTTGCCGCCCCGTTTATAGATGATCCAGCCCAGAAACATGGCGATGGGAATCTCCATCCAGATCGGGAACACGGACTGAGGGTACATGCCGAAGACGATGGCGATGATCAAAGCGAAAATCGCGATCACGATCCACAGCTCCAGCAGGACGATCAGGAAGAAGATTGTCCGGGTGCGACTGTTCACGTACCTGGAGGTGATTTCCGAGATCGACTTGCCCTGGTTGCGCAGGGACATCACGAGCGCCCCGAAGTCGTGCACCGCGCCCATGACTATGGTACCGACGAACACCCAGATAAGTGCTGGCACCCAGCCCCAGATAATAGCGATGGCCGGCCCGACGATGGGTCCGGTCCCGGCGATCGAGGTGAAGTGGTGACCGAAGATTATCCCCTTTCGAGTGGGTACGTAATCCTGGCCATCCTCCATCTGGACAGCGGGTGTCTTGTTCGCGTTGCTCAAGGCGAATATCTTCTTGCCCACAAACCGTCCGTACAGCCTGTAGGCAAGGAGATATCCGACAAAGGCAACGACCATGATGATGATAGATTCCATAGGACCTCCTCGAAAAATAGATTTATTATCCCTGCGGTGAACTCACCTCGCCAGCCGATGCAGGGATGTCTCATGGTAAACCCAAAGCTGTGACGGCGCAAGAAAAATTTTCACTTATTTGGCGCGGGGTATGCAGGCAGCGGCGGTTACCAGCTTGTACTTCGTTCCGCGCCGGTATTACCTATACGTAAGCGAATCGGTCTCATCGATCGGAAATCAGAAGGTCCCCTTCATCTAAATCACCATAGAACAAACAATTATTCGCTGGTGTCGCCGACGGCAATCCTGGCACGGAACTTGCTTTAAAACCATTCGAGTCCAACAACAAAGTGCCCAAGGAGGAAAAGTATGGAAAAGATCGACGTGCTGGTGAAGGGCGTACCGGTTCCGATCCACAACATGTTCAAGGGATTCTGTTCGCTCCGCGGCATAAGCGTGAGCGAGGGAATCATCGACTCGATGATCTCTGTCATCGAACAGTCCAGCGGCGGGGTGAATGAAAACCTGAGCGCGATACTGGGTGAGTACCAGGTGTCTGTCAAGCGGAGGTAGTTACAGCGCGAACACAGCCAGTTGCTAGTCGAGGGTCTTGATGAAGCTGCAGAGCCCCTCGTAGCCCCGGGAGATGAAATCCGTTGCACAGCCGGACCAGATGATATTCATCCCTCGATCGCGCCAAAGAGATATCAACGGTTCCGTTGCACAGTAGATGCCGCAGGACAGCTTCCGGCTCTGACAGGCGGTCAACACCCACTCGACGGCTTTTATAAGGCGGGGGTGGTCGTAGCATAGAGGCACGCCGAGATCGATGGAAAGGTCGGAAGGTCCGACCATGATTCCCGAAATCCCCTCCACGGCCAGGATATCCTCCAGATTGTCGATCCCCCGCCGTGATTCGATCTGCAGCAGCACGACGATGTGGGAGTTAAACTGTTCGACTCCCCCCCACTCTCTGACCAGGGAAAATCCGCCGAATCCTTTGCGCCCCTGCGGCGGGAAGCGAACACTATCGACGGCTGCCCGGGCTTGATCCTCGCTTTCCACCCGGGGCACGAGCACCCCCATCGCCCCGGCATCGAGGCATGGGGAGAGCAGATGGTAGAGCGTGTCGGCAGCACGGACGATCACCGGCAGCTCGTACGCTCGGGCTGTGCGAATCAGATTCTCCACGGCTTCGATGGAAAACGATCCGTGTTCCAGATCGAGAATGAGGAAATCCAAAACGTCTTTCTTGAAGATCTCGATAACGCCGCTCCATTGAATCGAAACCAGCGTGGTGGCGAAGATCTTCTCCCGATTTTTCAGTTTCTCGATTAATGCAACCATGGATTCAGGTCTCTCCCTGCGTATTTTCAAGATATCGGATCCCCGGCAAAAAAGGCTGCCCCGGATTGTGATTCCAGGGCAGCCCGAATTCTCGCGAGTGCTTGCTCGGCGTTAGACGACAGCCTTCTCGGTTTCCAGATCGAAGAAGTGAATCTTGTCCATGGCGGGTTTCAACGAGACGGAATCACCGACATGAAAATCGTAATGCGGCGGGGTGCGCACAATAATGCTCGGATTCTGCGCCGTGCTCACGTACATTAAAATCTCCGCCCCCAGCGGCTCCACGACTTCGACCTTGGCGGTGAAGGTTTCCCCTGCAACCTCTTTTTCAGCGACCACCAGGTCTTCCGGGCGGATGCCGAACAGCGTCCCTTTCCCCACGTAGGAGCGCGCTGCATCGGCCAATCGTTGCGACAGGACAATCTGGAAATCCCCCTCATCGGCCAGGAACTTGCCCTTGTCCTCTTTGATCGTCGCCTGCAGAACGTTCATGGGGGGAGAACCGATGAAACCGGCCACGAAGCGGTTTACCGGCCGGTTGTACAGCTCGAGGGGAGAACCGATCTGCTGGATGTAGCCGTCTTTCAGCACCACGATCCGATCTCCCATGGTCATGGCTTCCACCTGGTCGTGGGTTACGTAGACCATGGTAGCCTGGAGCCTGGTGTGCAGGGCGCTAAGCTCGGCACGCATCTGTACACGCAGCTTGGCATCCAGGTTGGACAGGGGTTCGTCGAAGAGGAAAACCTTGGGCTTGCGCACGATAGCCCGGCCTACAGCCACACGCTGCCTCTGGCCGCCGGAGAGGGCTTTGGGCTTGCGGTCCAACAGCTCCTCGATGTCCAGGATCCTGGCGGCTTCCTTCACTCGATCACTGATCTCCTTTTTCGGAAACTTGCGGATCTTCAGACCGAAGGCCATGTTCTCATAGACGGTCATGTGCGGATACAGGGCGTAATTCTGGAACACCATGGCGATGTCCCGATCCTTGGGAGCTACGTCGTTCATCAACTTGCCGTCGATGTACAGCTCGCCGGCGGTGATCTCCTCCAGCCCGGCAATCATCCGCAGAGTGGTGGATTTGCCACATCCCGAGGGGCCGACCAATACGACAAACTCTTTGTCGTTGACCGTGATGTTGGCGTTATCCACCGCCAACACGCCCCCTTCATAGATCTTCTTGACGTTTTTCAGCTCAACAGTAGCCATAAACGTACCTCCATTAAAGGGTTTATCTTATCGAGCTAAAGATTACCGTATCACCGAGGCGGCTGTCAAGGCGTTGCATCACGGCATCACGGTTCACCGTGAGGGGATGAAAGTGTGGATATACCTAGGGCGAGCGGAACTCCATCAGGCGCTGGGAAAGCAGTTCTTCATCGGCTCTACCCCTTACGTAGCTGACCAGCCAGGGTATTACGATCTGTTCTTTTTGCTCGCCCCAGTTCACAGGCAGAGCCTTGGAGAAAACGAGCATCTCTTCCGGTGGAATCCGGCCCAACAGCTGCCTGTACACGCGCGGGAACTCCCTCTCATTCACGATTCGCAGGGAGGAGAACCCACCGGCGATGCCGAAGGTATCGAGGCGCTTCTCCTGGTTGATTTCGAGCAACCTTCCTTGAGTTTCCGGCTGAAACACCCAGGTGAGGAACAAACGGGCACCTCTGCGACTCCTCGATCCTTTGGGGATCCCGAAGAACAGCACCTCTTCGTCTGCGGGAATACGATTTTCAGCCCCCAGCCAGCGAAAATCAACCTCTTGCGACTGATCCGCCAGGTTTCGAAACAGAGAGGAAGAGTCGGACATGTAAAAAAGAATCCGCCCGGAATCGAGGAGCCTCGGCATCGGCTCATACAGATAGGTCCGTTGAAATTGGCTGTCCTGTTCGTATCCCAGATTGGTCTGGTCAATCCAAGCCGTACAGAACTCCTTCATATCCTGCAGGCGCGCCGAGTTCCAGTGAACGCTACCTTCAGGGGTTTCACGAAATTGGACCCCAAAGATCTCCGCCGCGCTGTAGAGGAACTCCGGCTGCCACAGAGGCGAGAAACCCATGCGCACAAGCCGATCCCGCACGCTCTGGTTGAAGGCAGTGCCCCTTTCCCTCACGTATTCCATGGAGGCTGTCAGCCTGGATACATCCGCCGAGATTGCGTCGGTGGGGCATACGATCGCCGGCATGTTGAAAGAAAAGGGCAACAACTCCTGTTTGCCCTCCCACATCCCCGCGTTTAAAAGCCCCGAGTAAAAATCATCCCGGTTCAGATACTCTCGGTTGAACAAACTGTCCAGGGATTCGAAGTGCCGGCGAGCGGCGCTGCCGTTTAGCCAAGGTCCCAGGATCAAGTCGGCGTCCCTGTTCCTGCCGATGACGCTTTCTGCAGGGTTGGGTTTATAGCACAGGACCACCCGGTAATCGGCGCTCAGGGTATTGAAGTACTCCACATACGCGGCCATCTCCGGTCGATTTGTACAGAGGGTTATGATCCGAGGCTGAAATAGGCTGCAGCCTGAGAACAGCAGCAGCACAGATAGTCCCAGTGGGAGGCCTAACGCCTTTAGTTCCTGTTTCACCGATGCAACATTAGGGGAGTGCCTACCCCCTTGTCAATCCCAAGGCTGCTAGTACATTTCCGAGCGAGACTGCGAGCGAGGACATCGCAATTTACCTCTGATCTAGGATCGATAATTGCGTTTTCCGAGCGAGACTGCGAGCGAGGACATCGCAATTTACCTCTGATCTAGGATCGATAATTGCGATATGATTACCACCATGCGGGAGGCGGGAAGACCGTTCCTCAGCTATGCCACCTATCTGAAGAAGAAGTACGGGCAAGCCGTGTATCGGGTGTCTGTGGATGCGGGCTTCTCCTGTCCCAATCGCGGCCCGGATAGAAGCGCTCCGGGGTGTCTGTACTGCGATGAGCGGGGTTCCCGGGCCCCCTACCTGGGCTACGGGGAGACCGCCGCGGGGTGGCGCGTCCCGGGAGAGGGGACAGACTGGCGGCAGGACCTGCGCAGACAGATCGATTCCGGGAGGAAATTTCTCCGCAGCCGCTACGGGGCTGATCTGTACATCCTCTACTTTCAGGCCTTCTCCGGCACCTACGCCCCCGTCGATACACTCCGCAGGATCTACGACTTTACCCTGGGTTGTGCTCCTTTCCGGGAGCTTGCCGTTTCCACCCGCCCCGATTGTATCGATCCGGCCAGGGCCGAGTTGTTGGCCTCCTACCGGCAGGAGGACTTCGACGTATGGGTGGAACTGGGACTCCAGTCGGGGAATGAGGAGAGCCTGCGTCGGATCAACAGAGGCCACACCGTCGAAGATTTCGACAGAGCCTTTCGTATCTGCAGAAGTTTTGATCTCAAATTGACGATACATCTGATATTCGGACTACCCGGTGAGGGGATCGATGAGATCCGGCGGACGATCGACTACATCGCCGGTCTGAAGCCCGAGGGAGTGAAAATACACAACCTCCATATCCCCACAGGCTGCCCCCTGTATTCCGAATATCTTAGCGGGGAGCTGAGTGTTCCCTGCGCCGGCCGACATCTGGAATACACGATTGAAGCCCTGGAACGGTTGCCCGAGGACACGGTGATCATGCGCCTGACCTGTGACACTCCCGACGCGCTGCTGGCCGCACCGCGGCCCTTCCCGGCCAAAGCCCGCTTTCTCTCCCGCTTGCGGGAGCAGATGGACAGCAGAGGCACCTGGCAGGGACGGCTGAACGCTTATTCCGAACCCAATGGCGTCAGCCCAAATCGGAAGCGGCGCTCATGATTGCCGTGTACAGTTCTTCGAGCCTCTCCACATCCACGCTGGAGTAGGCCACCCTCAGGTAACGATCCTGGATCGAAATGGTGCCGATGCCGTCCTCCTTCAGCAGTTTCTGCCGCAGCCGTTCCGCGCTCACCTCCGCCGTATCAAAACAGAGAAAATAGCCGGAGTTGAAAGGGAGGACCCGCAGAGGCCCGTTCAGGGAACCCAGGATCTCTCGAGAACGTTGATATCGTTGTCGGAGTATAGCGAACACTCGTTGTTTCTCTTCGGCATAGACAGGGCTCCGCATCGCCCCCAGCAGCAGGCTCTGACCCAATGTATTGGAATTGGAAACAGAGCAGCGCACGGCGCCCATCACCTTCTGAGTCAGGGCTTGATAGACCGCATCCTCCTGCCCCAGACCCCGGGAGGCAAAGGTTAAAAAGCCGACGCGAAAGCCCCAAACCAGGTTCTCCTTGGTAGCGCCGTCCACCTTCACGGCCAGGATGTTCTCGTGAAGATCCGAGGCCTCGGCAAAGATCGACTGGGGGTAGATGTCCGGCTCGTAGAACAGGCCGAAGTAGGCGTCGTCGCAGATCAGCAGCAGCTTGATTCCCGAGTTCGCCGTCTCCGCGAGCAGTGCCAGGAGCTGTGCCGCCTCCTCCGTGTTCGGAGAGTACCCCGTCGGATTGTTGGGGAAGTTCAGCAGAAGGATGACCTTGCCGATCCCCTGCCCGCCGGCTGACGACAGTGAGGCATCACCGGCCGAAACCTGGGCGGCCAGCAGCTCGCCCAAAGCGCTCAGGTTGAGGGTCCCGGCCTGGCTGAAGAAGGGGAAGGTCTGAATTTTCGCCTCCATCCGGTCTGCGAAGATCAGCCGGTAGTTACCCCAGAACAGGTCGGGAAGGATCAGCGTGTCGCCGGGTTCCACGAACAGATCCGCAAGCACGGTCAGCCCGTGGGTGAGACCGCTGACCACCGCCGGGAGGGTGGTTTTCCTGCTCTTCAGAGAGGGATTCTTCTCCACCATCTCCCGCAGCCAATTCGCCCTCAGCTCAGGGATTCCGGCGGTGGGGGCGTAGGAGAAGATCTGCGCAGGTTCGAGCTGAGGGATATGGGCTTTTATGGGTGACAGGAACAGCGGCTGCCCGCCCTGGGTGGCGATTCCCGCCGTGGCGTTGAGCTGGTGGGCATCCTTATTGGCCTCAGCGGATTGAGCCACGATTCCGCGGGGGAAGTACAGGCGTCTGCCCCTGGCCGAAAGGAGCGCTCCTGCAACCGTGTGCTCCAAAATCGCGTTCAGTTGCCGGGCAATTTCATCCATGCTCCCGATAGTACGTATCCGTGGTTGCCCCTGTCAATGCCTGAAACTGCGGGTCCGCAGATGGGGGCTACTCCAGTAAAAAATGACGATAGGAAGCCTCCACCCGCCCCATACAGGCTGACACCCGCTCCAGGAACTGCGCCGATCCGGACTCCGGCCCGAGCATCCTCCGGGAAAGAGCTTGAAGCTCCTGTTCGTCTCTCGGCAGGGTGTGGGTCTGTCTGTCCTCGAATATCTGCAGGTAGTGTTCTATCCTGCGCAGAAACAGGTAGTCCCGGCGCAATGTTTCCGCCAGCAAAGCCGTCAAGATCCCCTGCTCTCTCAGGGCTTTCAGCGCCGTCAGGGTATTCCCGCTAAGCAGCTCCCCTCCTGCTACGGCCCTACCTGCCTTCCCGGCGTGGATGAGTTGAAGTCCCTGTACCAGAAACTCCACATCCCGGATACCACCGCCTCCCAACTTGATGTTGCGGCCCGAGTCGATGCCCTGACTCAGCTTGCCCCGGGTCGTATTTCGCATCTTCTCCAGGGAGGCGATGATATCTTCGGCGGAGCGGGGCTCATGGAATAAGGCTCTGCATTCCGAGAGGAAGGCCTCCCCCACCCGGCGGTTCCCGGCAACCGGCCGAGCCTTGAGCAGAGCCTGGAGCTCCCAGACAGCCGCCTGATCGCGATAGTACCGGATGAGCCTGGGCACGGAGCTCACCAGCTCCCCGGATCGGCCAAAGGGCCGGAGGCGCAGATCGACCCTGTAGGCGGCACCCTCTTCGGTATGCGTAGAGAGATCCTTGCGCAGACTGTCCATCACCCCTTTGAAAAGGCCCTCGCTCTTTTCGTCCAGGGGATTGCCGCTGATCGCCAGCAGATCGATGTCGGAACTGTAGTTCAGCTCCCCTCCCCCCAACTTCCCGAAGGCCAGCAGACAGAACCCAGCCCCTGGCTCCTTCGCACCGAGGATCTCCCACAGCCTCTCCAGCTCCACCTGCAGCACCGCCTCCGCCAGTATGGACAGCTCCTCCATGATCTCCTCTATCGGTATATCCAGGCAGATATCCCGAATTCCGATACGCAGGATCTCCCGCCTCTTGAGCCGGCGGAGGTGATTTCGCCACCTGTTGGTGGGAACCGTTGCCTGAGACAGCGGCTTGAACACAGCTTCGACCTGCTCACGATGACGAAGGGTATGCAGATGATCGGGCATGGTGGCCCACTCGAAGAAGTCGGGGTCCCGGATCAGGGAATCGGACAGAAACTGACTGCCGGCAAAGATCCTGAGCAGAATATCCAGGCGCTTGGGTTGGGACAGGAGCAGTCGGAAATGTTCCTCCGGATCCTCCAGCGCCCCCAAGAATCGCTCCCAGTTGTTCAAGGCCATGTCCGGATCCGGCTGAGCCTTCAGGAAATCGGTGGCCAGAACAGCCAGACGGGCGAAGGAGACCGGCGAGGCCCCGGCGGCGGCCAGACTGCGGAGATTGACCAAGGCCCGCTCCGGATTTTCGAACCCCGAACGAACAAGAATCGCCCTGGCCTCCTCCCGGGACAGGGCATCGGAAAGAATCAGGTCGGCGATGTTTCCGACCCCCGGAACCGACAGGATCTCCCGGCCGAAATGCTCCTCCACAAAGGCTCTCACAAAGGCGGTGTGGGTATCGAAATCCAGACGCAGCCGCTGAACCGGGGTCAATTCCTCATCTGCGGCGTAGCCCATCCGCCGCGCCAGATGCAGATACTCGTCGGAACGCAGATCCGGCAGGAATAAATCCAGGGCCGAGCCCCGCAGCATGCGAAGGCTGTTGATCAGCCTCCTTAAGAACTCGTAGGCCTCCATGAGCCGGGATGTCTGCTCTTCTGCCAGCAGCCCCGCAATCTGCAGATGTTCCAAAGCCTCCCGGATAAAGGGTGTGCGAAGCTCCCCCCTGTTCGCTCCTGAGGCTACCTGCAGCAGCATGACCGCGTATTCGAGATCCAGGAGGGCGCCGGGACTGAACTTGGCATTCAACTCTCCCCGCCGGGTCCGAGCGTCGATCTGACGCCGCCTGGCGGCGCGCAGTGCCTTGAGGTCTAGGGGCTGGCCCGTGTACAGCATCTCGTCCCGCAGCCGTTCCACCTGCTCCCCCAGGTCACGGTCGCCCCCGATCGCCCGCAAACGCACCAGGGCCAGCCGCTCCAGCGGATGGGCCTCTCCGCCCGGACCGTAGTAGCGACAGAAGCTCTCCAGGCTGCAGGCCATCGGTCCCGAGGCACCGTAGGGCCGCAGCCGCAGGTCGACCTCGAAGATCCCCCGCTTCTTGGCGCGGATCGCCGCGCTGGTCTCCCGGACCAG
>Ga0307442_1000090_pt1 | contig 34563 bp, 33 predicted proteins | sample SalMarWE160430MG_FD_202143 | JGI IMG/M metagenome (GOLD analysis project Ga0307442, IMG submission 202143) | Salt marsh sediment microbial communities from the Plum Island Ecosystem LTER, Massachusetts, United States - WE1604-30 | ecosystem: Environmental > Aquatic > Marine > Intertidal zone >...
TAATTTATTTTTGTCGATTTAAAATATTATATACCTCATTCATACATGTGGGAAAAGATTGGGTAAGATTTAAAAAGGATCTCAAGTACTGTAACTTAATAAGAATAAAAAAAGAAATTATAAATTGTTTATTAAAAGCGAAAATAAATTAAACAAAATATAGGTGATGAAAACTAAGTGTTAAATTGTGAAAAATGTGGTAAAGAGTATTCATACGGTCGTAAAATATACCATGAATGTGAAGATAACACAATAACTCATGGAATTGTGTTTGAAGAATTCAGAAATTATCATGAGTGGAATTGCATATCAATGATCGACTCAAATTTATATCAGATTGAGGAAAAGATAATTGAGAGCTATTTAAGCAATTCGAAGGCTAACTCATTATATGTATATGAATAATTAATTTATCTAATTAATAATATTTCTTATCTCCTTCTTCATTTTTAGCTTCTTATATCAGATATTTCAACTATTAATTTATCAAGAAGGAAATTCACTCTAATTTTTACGTTGATAAGCAAAAATTTCAAAAGCTTTAGAAAAATTAATTAACTATATTCATGTCTAAATATAATGATATTGATATCGCAATCTTGGGGCATATTGCTAAGGACATCATTGAGATTGATGGAGTATCAAAACCATCAGTAGGAGGAGGCGTTTATTATGGTGGGATTACGGGCAGTCGCATCAATTTAAAAATGGCAGTAATCACCCGATTAAGAGAAGGAGATTTTCCGATCTTGGATGTTTTGAGAAAAGAGGGAATTCTTATATTTGCTCATCCCGCTAATGAAACTTCAGGTATCCATAATATATATTCATCTCAAAACATGGAATTTAGAAGCTATAAACCACTAGGATTTGCAGGACCATTTTTACAATCAGAAATTCCTGAAATAAATCCAAGATATTTTGTAATTGGCTCAATTTTAGCTGGAGAGGTTAATATTGAATTATTGAAATTCTTATCAAAACGGTTCAAACACAAATTGTGTTTAGACATTCAAGGATTTATTCGGATAAGAGAAAACAATGAGATATTCTATAGAAAAATGGAAGCATCTCTACAATCTGAGATTCTTTCTTTAGTAGATATATTAAAGGTAGATCAGACAGAATTACATGTATTAACTGATGAAACCAACCTAATGGATGGAGCATTTAAATTAACGAATAAACATAAAAATTTAAAAGAAATATTAATAACTCATGAGAATGGGATTAGCTTGGTAATTAAGGATAGATATTATATCTGTCCATGGAGAAATAAGTCATCTATTGGGAGAACTGGTCGAGGTGATACGGCTTTTATCAGTTATTTAGGAGCAAGAATTTCTCATGATTCAAGGACAGCGCTTAAATTTTCAGCTGCACTGACTTCAATAAAAATGGAATCTCAAGGTCCATTTAGTCTTTCGATCAAGGATGTTGAAAGCTTTATTGAAAAAGAATATGATTCTTCTCCAAAAAGGAGGAGAGATTAGATTTAATATAAAGAATAATCTATAATCAATGATTTATAATGAGAGTTGGCGGTATTATTGATGTATCCACAGTTGACATTCCCAATAAATCCTCAATGGTTATTTTTACAGTTGGATGCAACTTAAACTGCGAATTTTGCCATAATAAATATTTATTATCTTCAGGTGCCGGAAAAGATATTTTAATATCAAATTTGGTTAACCAAATTAATTCTAACATATTGATAAACAGCATAAGCATTACTGGAGGAGAACCTGCTTTACAAAAGGATTTACCTCCGTTTTGTCAAGAATTAAGACGAGTGGGTAAATACGTGAGTATAGATACAAATGGGACATTTCCCAATGTGATTAAGAGTTTACTTCCATTTGTTCACCGCATAGCATTAGATTTAAAGGGACCCTTAATTCAGGAACGTTATACTTCAATTACAAATTCTGAAGTCAATATAGAATTAATTAAAGAAACTTTTGATCTTATCAATAAAGCAAATGATATAGATTTTGAAATTAGAACTACATATGTAGTGAAATTAATGAATCCAAATGACATCCATAATACAATTAACTTCTTAAAAAAGAATAATTTTCATGGAAATTTCGTTTTACAACAATATCAATTTTCGGAGGGAGTTGGTAAAGAATTAAAAGATAAATTTGAAAAACCAGAACATGCTACCTTACTTATTATTCTTGAACGTTATCGAAAACTAAAATTACCTTTTAAAATTTATTTAAGAGATGATGAGGTAGGATACCGTTCGGTTGATAAGCTATATGAAGATCATGATAAAAAATGAATAAAGAAGAAATTATTCAGCAAATTAATTCTTGTATTGAATGCGAAGCCTGCCTGGAAGTGTGCGATACTTTCAAGGTTACTCAAAATTTGCTTCAATCACCCAATGGAAGGCTTAAAATCGCAAATAAAATATTCAATGATGAAATTATTTCAGATGATGAATTAAAGGGAATTTATACATGTACATTATGTAGCATGTGTGATCTTTTTTGCCAGAAGGAAATCCCCATTTCTGAAATAATTTTAGAATCAAAAATAAATTTGGTTGAGAAGAAATTAGGTCCATTAGAAATCCATAAACAAATTACTTCTGGAATTATCGAGAAACAGAATTCGGTAAACGGTAATCCTGAGGAGAGATTAAGTTGGATACCCGAAGATTACTTAAAAACAGAACTATTTGAAAAACAAGAATCTAATACTTTATTATTTTTAGGATGCATGTCTTCTTTTCGTGTAAAAGAAAGTGCTAGTGCTTCTTATCAACTTTTAAAAGAAGGAGGATATAATTTTAAGATTTTTAAACAAGAACCTTGTTGTGGGGAATACGTGTTTTCTTCAGGGAACTTGCATTTAGCTAAAAAAATGTTTCAAGAGAACTTCAAGGCATTCAAGGAAGCAGGTATTAAAACTATAATAGCTACCTGTGGAGGTTGCTTATATGCATTTAATAATGTTTATCCTAAGTATGTTGATGGTTGGGATATTAAAGTTAAGCATATAATGCAAGTCATCCATGAATTATACCAACAAAAGAAATTAAAATTTAAAAAATCTGAAATTGATATAACTTACCATGATCCTTGTAGAACTGGTAGAAAATTAAGAAATATTGATATTTTTGAGGAACCTAGAGAATTGTTAGAGAATTCAAGTAAATCATTACATGAATTGTCAAAAAATCATGAATTTACACCTTGTTGTGGTGCTGGCAGTGGAATACGTGGAGTTGATAGTAGTATATCTATTAAAATCGGTAAAAGTCTATTTGATGATCTAAAGACGGATACGTTAATAAGTTCATGTCCCTTGTGTGTGTTCAATTTTAATTATGTAAATTACAAAACTCAATCAAATATAGTACCAATTTACATAACAGAATATTTACTTAAATATTTAGAAAATTAATATCAAAATAGTGAATCAGAAATGAATGAAAATGATGATGTAGATGATGAATTAGATCGTCAGTGGGAGTTGCAGGATAAAATCCATCATAAATGCAAGATGAGAGACGATCCCGACAAAAAAAAGAAAGAATGGGAAGAAAAGTATGGAAAATAACACAGGATATTGGTTTAACTTTTCTTCATTAATTCCTTAAATCTTGAAGTTTTAGTTTCAATCTTTGCTTTCATTCCATAAAATACTATTATTCCGCATAGGACAATAATTGCTTGTATGATTATGATTAACCAATCAAATGTAAATAATAATCCAAAACAAACAATACATCCTAATAGTGCGATGATAGGCATCCAACTAATATTTAGCTTTACTTTAAATGGTCTTTCTAAATTTGGTTTAGTCTTTCTTAAGACAATCAGACTTAAATTAACTAAGAAAAAATTAATTAATACACCAAATACAGTGGCATGAGCTACAATCGAAATATCTCCGAAAAATATCGGTATAATAGTGAAAATCATTGTTGCTAATACAGCAAGAGTTGGAGTTCTACGTTTTGGGGAAATTCTGCTTAAGCCTTCTGGCAATGCTTTATCTCGAGCCATTCCATATATCATTCGTGATGTTACAATTAACATGATCAAAACTGTATTTGCTGTTGCAAATAAGGCAATTGAAGTCATTATAAGCCCACCAATCGGACCTAGAGCAACTATAGCTACGTAATTTAATGGAGCATCTGAACTCGCAATATCAGTATAAGGAGCAATACTAACGACAGAAATTACTGTTAAGCAATATAGTATTGAAGTAATAATAATAGAATAAATTATGGCTCTTGGGAGGTTTTTATAAGGCTTTTTTACTTCTTCAGCAATATTTGCTATGTCCTCAAATCCAATATATGCAAAGAAAATTAAAGCAACAGATGAAAAAATAGCGCCTATAGATGAAGTCGAGGGTAAAAGTGCATAGTTAACTGATCCAAAATGAGGTATTCCAATGATAATTATAAAGATCAATCCTGAAGCTTCTATTAGTGTGAATAAGATATTCATCCAAGTGGATGTTTTAATGCCGATAAAATTAACAATGCTTAATATTAAGATCAGACTGATTCCAATAATAATTTTCACAATCAGCAGGTCTATTCCTAAAAATTGAGATATATATCCTGCAAAACCTAATGCTACTGTTGCTGCTGAAAGAACTCCAGAAAAGATTATAATCCAACCTAATAGAAAAGATATCTTCCTCATTCTAAAAGCTTCTTCCGTGTACACAAATTCCGCAGCACTCTTAGGATACATTGCTGAAAGTTCAGCATAAGATAATCCCGTAAATGCACCAGTTATTGCAGCTAAAATAAATGCTAACCATGAGAGATTTCCAGTAATATCAACAACTTCACCAATGAGCGCATAGATGCCTGCTCCTAAAACATTCCCTACTCCATACATCGTGATGCCGAAAAGAGAGATTCTCCTCTTTAGTGCAGGTTTTTTTTCTTCATTCATAATAATTACTTATCCAGATAAAATTTCATTAATGAATTTATCAATATTTGTGTTTTAAATTTAATTAATATTTATTGTCCTAATTCTAATAATAAAAAAATCACGGTGTCTTAATTTCAATCGCTAGCCTTTTCAGATGGAGTTTTACAATATCTTTTTTAAGTTGAATATGCAATAAATATGTATCATGAAACAAAAACGAACAATTATTATATACGCGCTTTTAATGTCATTGCTTTTTATATATACCTCCATCAATTATGCTCACGCTGAGGAAAGACAAATTATAAATGCTAATGTTGGTCACTATCCTTCCTCTACATTAAGCGTGCAATTTCAAGATGTCGAAATAAATGGGAATTATGCATTTGTATCGGATTCTAATCTCCCCGGAATGAGAGTAATCTCTTTAACGGATCCATCTAATCCCACTCTCACTGCTTATAAGACAGTTACAAAATCTGGAACTTATGAGATTGAAATCGCAAATAATATCGCTTACTTACGGGTCATGGAAAGCCAAGATTGGGATATTGAATACATTAATATTTCAACACCATCCGCACCCGTTTATAAAGGTTTATTAGACCTCAATTCCGCACGTGGATTTGATGCATTTGAGACAACTTTATTTGCACTCAATGATACTGATATTATCTCGTTCAATTTCACAGATATAACAACCCCCGTTGAGTTAGATAGGTTGGATTTAAGCGGGTCGGGTCAATTTTTAACATATATTGATAATTATACTTACACGTGTACATCAGATAATGATTTGATAATTGTTAATGCCACTAATCCATCAGATCTTTCTTTAATAAGTTCTACAAGCCTAGGAAACTTTTCCATTGAAAGTTTCTTAATTGATGGAAATACCCTATACGCTTCAGGTTTTGATAGCACAAAAACAACTAACCCAGAAAATACTCATAGAGCTTATATCATAGCAATAGATATTTCAAATAAGTCAGACCCAACCCCATTTTCAGAAATTTTTATTGACGGTATTAGTGGTGTTGGCTTAGCACTCCTTAATAAAGCATTATTTGTAGGAGCCTGCGCTGAAGGAATTAAAGTTGTTGATGTTACTACTCCTTCATCATTAAAGTTACTAGGATATTACGATGATTATCAAGACATATATTGTGATGGTGGCGCAGATTACGCATTATATCCAAAACTATATGACGACGGAACTTACGGAAATCTTTTGGTATTCGTCTCCAAGGGATGCGGTTTGAATATTATAAGAGCTAATAGATTTGAATTTGAATTTAGCATACCTGGTTTTGAAATTTATAGTCTTATCTTCTCAACATTAATAGGGATCTCTTTGATATACTTACAATTAAAAAAGAGAATAAAATCATCTGAGTCAATTTAACCTAATTTTTTGATTATTTTTTTTTTTAATATACCCTTAAAAATAATTGAGTCATAGTATGATTAGATATAATAATGAATAAATATTCGATTATATAATCTAAAATTTTTTATAAAATAAGATGATAAAAAAATGCCAAGTTTTAAAGAAACATATGAAGCTATAAAAGCTAATTGGGATGCCGGTGAAAAGAACTTCAATATTGAATGCGAGATGCTTTCCGAAGGGATGCAAGTAAACTGTAAAATGGGAAATCCTGCCGGAGATCCTTTTGAATTATTAATTGACGCACCTGGAGGATTAGATGGATCAAATAAGGGACCCTCTCCTTTATTGGTAATCTTGTCTTCAATTGGAGCTTGTATCATTGCTGTAACGAAATTTTGGGCTAAGATTATGGACATTGAGATTGAAGAGATGAAAGTCTTTTCTCGGGGTCATATTAATTTAGGAGCAATTTTCGGAATAGATGATAATAAACTCCCAGGATATGATAAATTAGAACCAGTAATAAGAATTAAAGCTAATGCTTCAGAAGAGAAAATAAATGAGCTAATGGATAAAGTATTTACCCACTGTCCTGTTATCACCAATTTTGGTGGAGCCTCAAAAATTACTCCAAAAGTTCAAATAAAAAATTAATTTCTATTCTTTTTTTATTTTCCCCATTTCTTTTTAAATTTATAGTTGATACCTAAGTTGAAAGAAGAAGAGAAAATATGCAAATGGTATCCTATTTGCCCAATTAAACATTTTGTTGATGAAAATAAACTTGATCGCAAATGGGTTGAAGAATATTGCTTGATTGGAAATAAAAAATGTGTCAGGTACCAAATGGAAGAAAGTGGCAAATTTCATCCGAATAACCTGCTTCCAAATGGAAAAATCATGGAAGAACTTTCATAGAAATTATAAAAATGGCAATAAGTCATTTTCTCCTAATTCATTATAGAGATTTAATGGCACTAAAATATATAAAAACTCTTATCTATTTATAAAATATAAAAAAAAACAATTCTCTCTTAATAAAAGAAAGTATTTTTCTATTACTTTTATCTATTCTTGTTGATGCTCGATTTGTCCGGGCTAATCCTATACCTATCTTTCCCGAAGAAAATCCATATATAAGAATTACACTTCTCACAATTTTCTTTTTAATAGGGACTTCAGTTGAATATGGTTTTTTCAAGCTTTATTTCAATAAATTTTCTGCAAATACAAAGGAGAGAAATAAATTATTATCACGTTCGATTATATTAATTAATTTAATAACATATCCTATTACTCAAATCCTCGCGTATATAATATTCCGTTTTATATGGAATATATTTAGTTATGTTTTTTTTTTGATTTTTATTTGCTTTATTGAGATTGGAGTAGTAATTATTGAATGGCGCTTCCTAAATTGGAGATTAGATAAATCATCTAATTGGATTTTGTCATCTAAAGAGGTTTTAACAGCAACAGCCCTGGCGAATCTCCCTTCTTTTTTAATCGGAATGGTGGCATTTATTGGTGCAAACACCTATGTATATTTGTGTTGATTTATCAAGTTCATTTCTTTTTTGGTTTATTCCGGCTATGGTTTTATTTCTTCTTACATAACAAATAGTAATTATAAGTGAAAAGGTACTACTTATTCCTAAGAAACTAAAAACAAATATCATCTCGATGTCGAGTTCATTAATAGAAGGAGGATGCCCTCTTGGTAATGGATTTTTGATAAAAATAGAAATGTCTCTTTGAACACCCCAAAAATTAACATATTCACAAACTGCTATCAAATAAAGATTATCTTGAGAATCGATACATGATCCCTATAAGATCCTCCCCAATAATAATGAGAATTGTTTAATTACTATTTTAAAGGATAATTTGGTCTTCTTTTTTGCATGAATGCTGCTGAACCTTCATTCATGTCTTTAGAGCAAAAAGAAAGAACGATGGATGTATTTTCTAATTGTAGAATTGTTTCTAAACTTGGTGAATCCATTGTTAAGTTTATTGCTTGTTTCGTCATTCTTAGACCTAAGGGACTCTTACTTAGCAGTTCATTTGCAATCTCTAATGCTGAATCCATTAAATCATCCTTATCAACAATCTTTAAAATAAGACCGATTTCTTCTGCTTCTTTGCTTCCAACGTCTCTTCCAGTGTACAATATTTCTGATGCTCGAGATATTCCAATCAATCGTGGCAAAAAATAGCTCCCCCCTACATCCGCACCTGTTAAACCTAAATTAATGGAGCCATTGATGAATTTCACATTCTCAGTAGCGATTCTAATATCCGAAGCCATTGCAAAACCAAAACCACCTCCAACAGCAGCACCATGTACCATACAAATTATTGGTTGGCTTATTTTGCGCATTTTTACATATATCTGACTTATTCGCCATTGATGATATAATTTCTTCTTTAAAGGCTCTGGTGTATTTAAAACGTAATATTTTTCATATCCCTCTGGTACTTTCTTGACATTCAAGTTCAAGGCTTCTTGTAAATCCGTACCAGCACAAAAAGCTCTACCATTTCCTCTTAAGATGATTACACGGCAATCTAAATTGGTCATTAATGAATCAAAGAGTGAATGCAGTTCCTCTTCCATTTGAAAAGATATGGCATTCAATCTATCAGGTCGATTTAATGTTAAAATACCAATTCCATTATCTTTTAATTCGAATTCGATCGTTTGATACTCCATATTTCATCACATATTAGCTAATTAAATACTAAATAAATATCATTTCATTAAGGCATTTTTAGCAATTAAAAATAATTTTTTTAGGTGTTCCTCCGTTAGATGGAAGTGTAACTCCCACTCTTCTTCTGAAAGATAATCGCTGATAGTCAGAACAACACCAGCGTCTACGCCCAAATACTGAGCAACTGCAAACAATGATGCCGCTTCCATTTCGACAGTTAAAACACCCTCTTTTTGATAGTGTTTCACTTCTGCATTAGTCTCTCTATAGGGAGTATCAACTGTCCAAGTTGTTCCTCGAATATATTCGATACTTAATCCTTTAATGGCATTTTCTATTCGATTAGTTAGAGATTCAGAAGGGTAAGCATATTTTTCAGGTGGCAGGTAATGATGTGAAACTCCTTCATCACGTATTGCTTTATCACATACGATGATACTTCCTAATTTTAAATTTGTTTGCAGGGATCCAGCAACTCCAATTGAGATATACTTCTTTATACCAAATGCCGTTAATTCCTCAAGTAATATGCCAACTATTGGTCCTCCAATTCCAAATCCCCCACATATTCCAATTTGGTTATCATCTTCTTCTAAAATATAAAAAAAGTCTCCAACAACGTTTTCTATCTGTTTTACATCATGATTGTTAAGAATATATCTGAATAATGTAGGAGAATAACATAAGATGACTCCTGTTGGAGGATCTATAATGGGAATTTTGCCAATTTTTTTCTTATAATCCCAATAGTCTTTAGCATTTAGGAGTGGTTTCTCATCGTATTTATTTGGAAAATTTGGGAATGTCATGTTAGTATTCTGTTTTTAATTTAATTTTGTTAATGAAGAAATTTTATTTTATTGGAATACTCGATTGAGCTTGGAATGATTTTTATATTGTTTCCTTTTAAATTTAGATAGTTTAAATTTTTTAAGTTTGAAATCCATTCTGGAAGTTCAGTTATGAAATTGTTACTTAAATTAAGTTCTTCTAATGAATGTAAATTATTGACTACATTGGGTAATTCTTTAAATTCATTCCAACTAAGATCGAGAGCCTTAAGATTTATTAACTTCACGAATTCTGTTGGGAGTTCATTAAAATTATTGCAACTCAGGTATAAGGTTTCTAAAAATTTTAAATTCCCTATTGATTTAGGAATTTTTGGATAATAACTGAGACTAAATTCAGTAATGTGTTTATTTTTAATAACACAAATGAAATTTTCTTGAGAGATATAATAGATTTGGTCATAAATTTCGATCAAAGGATCCATACTGATCTGAATTCCTAAATCCAAAAGAAATTGAACCTCTTCAACTTTAACATTCAAATTAGAGGCAATATACTTAATCCTCAAGTCTAATGCATTTTTCAATGTTGAATTATTATTTTTATTAAGAATAGAATTGAAATGAGATAATACTTGAGAAGACTTTTCATTCATTATCGCCCATTTTAGGGTTTCCAATCCTTCTTGAACATATTGGTTTAAAATTATTTCGCTGGAAAGTGAGCGAACTTCTTGGGTTTCATCAGAAGTTAAACAATTTTCTAAAATATTAAAAATTCGTTGATTTTTATAACTGAATGTTCCAATAATTCGCAAGCTATTAATTCTCAATTTGGAATTTTCACTCTTTTCTAAAATTGTTATCAAAAAATTGATAGCGTCCTCTTTACTTATCCTATTTTTTGTAAATAATTCAAAAACTTGATCTGGATCCAAGGTTTTATTCATTATATTTCAAGTAAATTCTGATTTTCTTAATCCATTAAACCAGAGGTTTTATTCACCAGTTTATTTTACTTTTTTTTATTTACATCAATGGATACTCCGGTTTTCTCTTATCAAAAAAGGCTTGAATACCTTCTGTGATATCCGAGGAAGTAGAACAGAGCATTTGAGTAATATTTTCGATCTGTGCAATGGTATCTAAACTAGGAGAATCCATGGTTGCATTGATAGCTTGTTTAGTCATTCGCAATCCTAAGGGACTTTTTTCTAAAAAATTCTCCGCTATTTTTAATCCTTCGGTTAATAGTTCACTTTCATTACATACTTTAGACACGATCCCGATTTGTTTAGATTCTTCAGCATCTACAAATCGTCCAGTATACAAGATCTCTGCAGCTCTTGACATTCCAATCAGACGAGGGAGAAAGTAACTAACTCCCAAATCCGCTCCTGAAAACCCGACTTTAATGAAGGCATTATTCAATCTTGCATTCTCGCTTGCTATTCGAACATCAGAAGCTAGAACTAAAGCAAAACCCGCTCCTGAAGCAGCTCCATTTATGAGAGCAATAATAGGTTGTGAGATTTTACGCATTTTTATAATTATTTGGCTAGTGTACATTTGAGCATAAATCTTCGCCTTAATAATATCTTTTTCTGGTGCATTCATGAAGAAGAATTTCTCTTTCAATTCAGGCGGCTTTTTTTTTGATTGTAGAACTGTTGATTCCTTTAAATCTAATCCTGCACAAAAAGCTTTTCCATTTGCCTTTAAAATTAAAACCCGGCAGTCTAAATTTATCATGAGATGATCTAATAAGAAATGAAGATCTTTTATCATTTGAAATGAGAGCGCATTTAATCTTTCAGGTCTATTTAAAGTAACAATACCAATTCCTTTTTCATCTAAATCAAATTCAATAGTTTCAAAATCCATGATTATTTCTCTTCTTAAATTTAGTGGTAATTAATATTAATGTAGAATAAAGAATTACTAATTTAATTTTAGGTGGAAAACTTAATTATTATTTAATCTTTACTTAATAACTAATCATCATTTGAAGTGAATTCTAAATGATCGTTGAATCTGAAAGAAGAAGAACGCTATTGTTAAAAGATGAATTGCTTTCTAGTAGATATGAACTATGTGTAGAACGAATTCGATATTATACAGAAGCATACCAAATATATGATAAAGAACCAGAAATAATAAAGAGAGCATTGGCTCTGGCTCATACTCTTAAGCACATGTCTATTTTTATCAGAGATGGTGAATTATTGGTTGGTAATGAAACAAGTAAGAATCTTGGTGAAAAAATCAATTTAGACCTTCTCAGATATCAAAATGATTTTAAAAAGAAAAGCACTTATAAGAAATTTGAAAAAAGAAAATTACAGCCCTTCTATATAAATGAAGATGAAATTGAAGAATTATTAGAATTAGCGCCTTTTTGGGAAGGAAAAGCTTTAATCGCAGATAGAATCAATAGTCGATTGATAGATGAAAGATTTATTGCATCTGAAAGCACTATCTCATCTTTAGCACCAAATATAAGCATTCATATCGGAACAACTGAAGGTCATGTTGCTGCAGGTTATGCAAAATTATTAAAATTAGGATATAGAGGTATTTTAAAAGAAGCTCAGGATTATCAATCTAAGTTAGATAAAAATCGGCCAGATTATCAAGAAAAGTTTGACTTTTATGAAGCTGTCAAGATATATTATGAAGCGGCCATTGATTTTTCTAAAAGATTTGCTTTACATGCTATTGAAAAATCAAAAATAGCCCATAGTGATATAAGAAAACAAGAGTTGATACGCATTTCTAAGATATTATATAATATTAGCGAATCTTCCCCCAGTTCTTTCTATGAAGCAGTACAATTGATTTGGTTTTCACAAAATATTGCAAATATAATTTATCAAAGAAGTGTAGTCGCTTTAGGGAGATTAGATCAAATTCTATGGCCTTTCTATGAAAAAGATCTTAATTCAGGAAAAATAACTAAAGATTTTGCTTTAGATCTCATAGAAGAATTGAATTTAAAACTTACTTGGAATGTAACCTTATTGCCAACTGATTTTACAATGGTCGCAAATGCAATTGGTCAAAACACGCAAACTATAACGATTTCTGGAATTGATAAAAATGGCAATGATATCACCAACGACTTATCTTATCTGTTTTTAGAAGCATATAAAAATATCAAGGTATTTACTACTGATTTATCAATAAGAATTCATTCGAATACACCACATCAATTTTTAATGGAAGCAATGAAGGTTTTTCGATCAACTTCTGGAATTGCATTCTATAATGATGATATAATCGTACCTAGTTTGATTAAAACGGGATATTCTCCTGAAGATGCCAGAGATTATGTTATTATTGGATGCGTTGAGCCAACGGGTCAAGGTAATTCTTTTGCCGCAACCGGGAGAGTATTTATAAATTTACCCGGGATATTAGAATTGGTCCTTACTAATGGTTATTGCAATTTAACTAAAAGAATAGGGGGTCTTCAAACTGGTGAACTGAAGAATTTTTCTACTTTTGAAGAATTTTATGATGCCTTTTATCGTCAACTTCAATATAATATCAAAATATTAGTAGATATTGCCAAGATTGGGGACGAGGAAGCAATGAAATATTTTCATCATCCCTTTATTTCAGCTATAATAGATGGATGCATGGAAAACGGAAAAGATCATGTTTGTGGAGGAGCAAAATATAATTTTTCATCAATAACAGCTTATGGATTTGCCACTTTAGTCGATTCATTATTTAATATTAAAAAACTTGTATATGAGCAGAATTTAATTGATATAGATGAATTAGCGATAATTTTATCTAATAATTTCAAGGATGAAGAGTTACTTCATCATAAATTAATCAATAAACTTCAGAAATGGGGAAATGATGAAGGAGAAATTGATGAGTTTGCTGTTAAAGTGTGGGATTTATTTACTTCAGAAGTCTCAAAATATTCTCCAATAAGGGGAGGGCATTATAATGCTGGTGCTTATTCAATGGGGATCCATGTCATGGAAGGTCTTTTCACCCAAGCAACTGCTGACGGAAGAAAAGCATTAGAACCTTTATCAAATAGCCTTTCACCCGTGAATCATGCTGTGAAAAACGGGATTACTGCAATTTTAAATTCTATCGCAAAATTGAATTATGATAAAGCTACTAATGGAATCGCCGTAAACGTAAGAATTCACCCCCAAAATCTTAACTCAGAGGAAAATATGGAGAAATTATGTGCTTTATTGAAAGGATATTTCAAAGCTGGTGGAATGCAATTACAACCAAACGTCGTATCATCAGAAACATTAAGGGATGCTCAAGTACATCCAGATAACTATAAGGATTTAATTGTAAAAGTCGGAGGTTATAATGCAACATTTGTTGATTTGGGTTCATTAATTCAAAACGATATCATTGATAGATTTGAACACTCTCTTTAATTTTAAATAATCAGAAAAAATCATAAATAAAATAAATTTTAAACTCATATAATTAATGGTGGCATCATAAAAGTGCGACAAATTGCTCTGAAACTCTTGATTTTGGGGGACGGAGGTTGCGGTAAGACAACTCTCCTTCATCGTTACATCAAAAGAGAATTTATCGACACTACAACCATGACCATTGGAGTAGAATTTTTTACCAAACAAATAATATTGCATTCCAATAATGTATCAATGATATTATGGGATATTACAGGTCAAGAACGTTTCAGACACATGGTTCCAAGCTACATGAGAGGTGCCAGTGGAGCTTTACTCCTTTTCGATGTGACTAACATGGTTAGTTTCGTGAATATAGGGAAATGGATGAATATTGTCAATAAATTTTATGATAATTTACCTGTTGTTTTAATTGCAGCAAAATGTGATTTAGAAGAATTTTCGATAGTTAGTGATATTTATGCCAAGAAAACAAAGGAAAAGTTTAAAATAGCGGATTATATAAAAACATCCTCAAAAACGGGGCAAAATATTGATTTAGCTTTTGAGACCTTAGCTCACCTTGCAATTAAAGCTAAAAATTTAATTTCAAAATAAAGTTCTGGTTATAGTTTTTTCGGTTATTTCCAGTATTTTTTTGGATAATTATTCATAATCTTTAAATATGCAAATTACCATTTATATAATAGTGAATATTTATTCATAATAATTTAAAAAAAAGGTGACTTTATTAAAATGCCAAGTGGAGATCGAACAGGACCAAGAGGTCAAGGCCCAATGACTGGGAGAGCTTTAGGATATTGTGCGGGATATGATAGTCCCGGTTTTACTGCCGATCAAGGTTATGGGTACGGTAGAGGTTATGGAAGGTTTGGTGGCGGACGAGGAAGAGGACGAGGTCGGGGTTATGGAATGGGAAGATATAGAGATCCTTATTACACTCCTTATAGTCCTGTAGGAAGTTATTACACTCCAAGAGTTCCCGTTCCCGCCCCAGTTGATCAAATAACGATGCTCAAACAAGAGAAAACATATTTAGAATCTGAACTCAAGGGGATCGGTAGTGCTTTAGAAGATATTTCAAAGAGAATAGAAGAATTAGAGAAAAAAGAATAATTTTTTTTTCATTTTTTTATTAATTTGTTTCGATAATTACTTTGCAGCCTCTTTGCAGATCTGAAAAAAATAAAAAAAAATAAGTTAAAATATTTATAATTCTTGGATTGCTTTTTGTCTTTCAAGTTTTTCTGCTTCAGTAAGTTCGATTTCGCCTCTTTTAACAAGGAATACAAAAATTAATGCGAAAATGAAGAAGAATGAACTTACCAAAAATAGTGTTTCATTACCAAGTGCATCGATGATTAGACCTATTAGAAACGGACCGAAAATTGCTGCCATAAAACTAAAGAAATAATAAAGCCCGGTATATGTTCCAATTTTCTTTACCGTGGGGGCCATTTCCCATACAATCACAATTGAGTTGATGTTTATAAAAGCCCACCCAGCTCCAGCAATAACGAAAAATATTGAGATCACAGTTGTATTTTGAATCAAAAACATTATTATCAAAGATATTATCCACAAGACGAGCCCGATTTTAATGGTTAATTTTCTACCGATTTTAGTACCCAATATACCTGCTGGAAACGCAAATAAAAGAAAAGAGAGTGCTACATAGAGCAACATTCCTCCTGCTCCACTTCGTGTTAAACCTAAAACATCCACTCCATAAACTGTAAATAATGCCTCGAGGGCTTGGTATCCGACGAACCAAAAGAAAATAGCAAACAAGATAAACAAAGTACTTTTATCTTTTTCACTAAATACGTCTTTAAAGCTTTCTACAATACTCATTTTTTCCTTTCTGGTTTTCACTTTTTCTCCTGACTTTTCTTCTGTTTCGACGATTAATTTGTATGTGAAAGAATCCTTTTCTTTTACCGTAAATATTAAGATAACTAATGATAGGACCATTATAATAGCTACAACTAAAAATGCTAAAAATAAGCTTATAGGAACTAGCACCAGGTTAAAAATGTATGCTATTACAGCACCGATACCCCCCATAAAATTAATTACAGCATTTCCTTTACTTCTATTGACCGGTTTTACAAAATCTGGCATGAGAGCCACTGCCTGTGATCTATATGAGGCCATGCTAATGTTAAAGAAAAACATCCATAAAAGTAATATCCACATGGGCTGTGGATAACTTACTATCGATATTAAAACAAAAAAGACCGCAGCTAATGGTATTCCAACCATAAGATAGGGTATCCTTCGACCGAATTTTGTACGAGTATTATCCGAGATCGAGCCCATTATCGGTTGAATAATAACCCCTATAACATTATCCATTGCCATCCACGCACCAACAAGCGCATATGCACCTAAATATTGAAAAAGAGTAATATTGACTTGAGTGTTATACATTGACCAAGATATACCCGTTGTAAAGAAAGCTAAACCGATAAAAAATGTATGTCTAATATCTAATTTTTCCTTTTTTTCTGACAATTTTTTCACGTATTTTTTTAAAATAGATTTTAATAATAATATACTGTAATTCTCTTTTACTATATAAGATTCTTTTTTTTCTATTTCTATTTTTATTAAAAGGTTTTAATTTCTTTCCTAATTTTTTCTAAACACAATAAGAAAAAAAAAAAAAATGAAATTAGAACCCGAATGTGTTGGTTGCCTTTTTAACCAGATTATGCGAGCTTTATCAATGTTAAACCCAGATCTCCCCACCGAAGAGATTCTCAAGGCTCAAAAAAAACTGATGATCTACATGTCAAGCATCGATATCAATAAAGAAGAAACCCCAATAATTGCTAAATTTGTTTATGGTATCATTTCTGAAACACTTAATCAACCAGATCCATATAAGAATATTAAAAAGCAATATAATGAATTAGCACTCAAATATTATTCTAGGATAGATAGAATTGTCAATAAAGCAGAAGATCCAATTTTAGAAGCAATAATTGTTGCAGCCATCGCTAATACAATTGATTTTGGAAGTCAGCAAGAAGTACATTTTATTGACGATTTAAAGCACTTTCAAATGGAAAATTTAGTTATAAATGATTATGAGATATTTAAAGATGATTTAAAGAAAAGCAAGCATCTTTTAATTGTGGGAGACAATACAGGTGAAATTGTTTACGATAAGCTATTAATTGCTACGATTAAAAAAAAATTTCCCAAGCTCAAAATTATATATGCTGTAAGATCAGCTCCGATTATCAATGATGTTACTATAGAAGACGCAAAATTCGTAAAAATGGGAGATCTAGTTAAAGTTATTGAATCATGTCCAACACCCGGCATTCATATCAAATCCTCTACTGAAGAATTTAAACATTATTTCTATTTAAAGGATAATATTATCATCTCAAAAGGGCAAGGAAACTTTGAAAGTTTGTATGGAATAGATTATCCTGATTTGGAAATCTATTACCTGCTCAAGGCAAAATGCAATCTAATGGAGCGTCTTTTAGATGTCAAAATTGGAGATTTTATTTTTAAGAAGAAATCTATTGGGTTTTAATCAGTTCCATCTCTAAATTTTTTTAACGCTTGAGTGAAAAATCCAAAATCACCAATTTCTGAATTCTCGGTTATTCTATGAAAATATTCTTTAATTTGATTGTAAAGAGCTCTCTTAAATGGTTCAAATATGTTTAAATCTATGATTTCTCCAATCGCATTTTTGTAGAGCGAATAAAACAAATCTAAAGCCTTTTCTGCTTCAAGATGCATATCTCCTTTGACAACATCCTTATTCAAAATAGCAATAAAAACAAGATCATACTTGTTTACAATTATCATTTGAATATCTAATCCTTTTATAAAGATTTCTTCAATTTTTCCCATACTTTCACCTCCAAACATGCTCAAGGCACCCACGAAGGAAGAAAGAAGAATTGGATTGATTTCAGAGTCTAATATGAGATCTAATAAATAAATTCCTGTTTCTTTGCAAATTACAATACCCTTTAATAATTTGGATATATTTTTTGCCTCTTCATTATTAATCATTGTCAGCTCTCAACCCAATATTCAATTTTAACTGAAAAGAGATATCTTTAGATATAATTATAAGAGTAATGTTATTTATATGTTTCTCAGTTCCTAATATATTGATGGTCTTTAATCAAGTTAGGAATAATTAAGGTAATAATTTAATTGAGAAAAAAATAAAAATAATTTAACCTATTCAATAAGTTTCCTTATTTTCTTTACAATTTCTTTAAAAGCTTTAGTTGATTCACTTTCAGGGTATTTTAAAACGAAAGGTAATCCTTGATCTCCTTGTTGTCCAACTTGAGTCTCAAAGGGAATCTTTCCTAATAATGTGATATTAAAATCTTGCGATGCTTTTTCAGCACCCCCTGGAGGATACAGATCAATGAATTTATCGCAATGTGGACATATAAATCCAGACATGTTTTCAATTATCCCTAAAACGTTTCTTTCCATTGTTTTAGACATTACTATTGTTTTCCTAGCATCCATTAGAGCGACTTCTTGCGGAGTTGACACTACGATTATATTTTCATCGGGTATTAATTGTAAAATATCTAAAGTTTCATCTGAAGTTCCTGGAGGTAAATCACAGATTAAATAATCAAGTTCTCCCCAATGAGCATCTCCAAGAAATTGTCTTACAGCTCCCATCTTCATTGGACCTCTCCAAATTACGGGCGTGTCGCTGTCTTGCATTAAAAATGACATGCTCATTACTTTTATATTTAATGGCCCTTCCACAGGATAAAATTTTTTTGCATCGGGATCTACTCTAGGTCTTACTTCCGGACTAATCCCTAACATTTTGCTGACATTGGGTCCCGTGATATCTACATCTAATATACCCACACGTAGACCTATACTAGCTAAACTTATTGCAAGATTTACAGCTACAGTTGTTTTACCAACCCCTCCCTTTCCAGATATAACAACAAGTTTATGTTTGATTTTAGACATGTTATTTTCAATTTGAACCATTCTCTCATCCATCATTTCTTGCTGACCTTCCTGTACGGTTTTCTTTAAATCAATATCTGGTATTTCTTCTTCATTTGCCATTTTAAATATCAACCACTTTATTCTACTTTTAATTTTATTTGCTTCTTATTATAATTTTAAAGATACACTAATATCCTTTAATCTATCGTTAATATTTTGATAAATCTTTGAAACATTAGATTATATTTCTATATATTTCAATCATGTTTGATTATAATTCAAAATATTTTTATGAATGATTATTTAAAATGATAATAATAATTAATTACAATTCTTCTCCATTTTTTAAATTTCTTAATTTAAAGTTCAGATTATGGGATAAAGTAAACTTTTATAGAAATGGATCAAAATATAATTCTAGCTCATTAAAAGTTTATAAAAATAGGTAAAAAAAGATGGAAATAATAGCAGTGCCGAGTTATAGGGAAGGAGGATTAAACGAGATTTTCCACCTTAAATTTGGTAGATGTGACAGCTTTACTTTTATAACCATAGATAACAATGAAATAACGCAAGTTAAAGTAATCAAAAATTTTGCGGCCGACGAACTTGGAGGTGCTGGCACACAATCAGCTACATTAATTAAAAGTAATGATGCTGATAAGTTAATTGTTAGCAGGTTAGGTTCAAATGCTTCCAAAGCATTAAATTCCTTGGATATTATAACATTTCAAGGACCTGATAAAGAAATTACAATTAAAGAATTAATAACTCTTTACTTAAATGGAAAGTTATCCATGACCAAATCAGCAGAGCTCATAAAAAATGCTGAAATGGGGCAAAAGTAAAAAATTGTAATGTCTTAGATCATAAATTTATTAATTTCGCCTTAAATAAGTTAATCTTACGAATATTTAACCAATTACTAACTTTTTGTTATTTTTAGCATAATTTTTCTTATTCTTCTCAATTAAATATGTACAAATTATCTTAAATTACAGATTAACATTTTTAATAATTATTCAAAAAAATTTAAATTAGATAAAAATTTAGTTTAATCATACTTTAAAAGGTGAAATAGAATAAATGGTAATAATAGGCATTCCTACTTTTGGAAATAAAGGCTTGAATGAAGTAATAAATAATCGTTTTGGAAGGTGCAGCAGCTTTACATTTGTTACAATTGAGAATAATGCAATTGTAGAAGTTAAATCCGTTGCAAATAATGCACAAGGTGCGATGGGTGGTGCGGGAATTCAGGCGGTTCAAATTATTGGCAATAACGGTGCTAAAGAAGTTATCGTGGGAAATTTAGGACCTAACGCCGCTAATTCTTTTAACGCTTTAAATATGACAATTTTTCAATCACCGGGTGGAAATTTGACTGTGAAAGAATTAATAGATTTACGATTGAGTGATAAATTGCCAGTTCTTAAGTCGGCAAATGTTGCAGCTCACGCAGGAATGGGTGGAGGTGGAGGCAGAGGTGCTGGTCGAGGAATGGGTGGTGGCTCCCAAGGAAGACAATTTTAATTATATAAAAATTATTTAAGTATTTTATTTAATAAAAATCAAGACAGAATATGTTCAAACTCAAGCCCAAAGTTATTTGTGTCACCGGTGGCAAAGGTGGGACGGGAAAAACGCTGGTAGCCGTTAATTTAGCAGTAATATTTAAAAATCAAGGTTATAAAGTACTTCTTATCGATGGGGATGTTGAAAACCCGAATACTTTTTTATTATTAAACGCAAAGCTTAAGAATAAAACAGAAGTTCTCTATTTCCTACCTAAAATAATTGAAGAAAAATGTACCATGTGTGGATTGTGTGCAGAAAATTGTGAAACACACGCACTATTACATATAAAAAATTCTTACCCTATTCCGATATCAACAGTATGTTCAGGTTGCAAATTGTGCTATAAAATTTGTCCAACTAATGCCATTGACCCTGATTCAAAAGTTATTGGATGGACTTATACAGCTTCCGCATTTAATATAGATCTTATGCTTGGTGAACTAAAGCCAACCGAAGCGCGCTCAGCAGTAATCGTAAAAAAACTGATGGGTAATTTGGAATACATTATAAAAACAGAGCCAAAAAAATACGACATCATTATATTGGATACGGCACCAGGAGCTCATTGTGACGTAGAAGAATTAATTAGTGGGGCTGATCTCGTCATACCAGTTACAGAACCTACCAAATTCGGTAAACTTGATCTATTAAGAATCATAGAATTGATTAACTTATTAAAGAAAAAATACAAGGTTATTGTGAATCGATCATCACTACTGGGTTACAAAGAGAAATTTTTAAGAGAATTAGAAGAAAAAGGTATAGAAATTTTAGGCGATATTCCTTTAGATGAAGAAATTGTGAGTTCGTATTGTCAAGGTATTCCACTCATGGAAGAAACAAGCAAATTTGATAGGAATGGAGTTGGCTACAAATCGTTTGAAATTATTTTTGACAATCTAAAGAAATGGGGGGATTTCTCAAAGTGAAAAAGATTGGAGTTATAAGTGGAAAAGGGGGAGTGGGAAAAACTTCGCTCGTAGCATCGCTAGCTAGCATTGCGTACAAGGATCGTAATATTAGTCTCATGATATTAGATTGCGATGTTGATGCCCCTAATTTAGCTTTGATTTTACCACCTATATCTGATGAAGATGTAGAGACCCAGGACACATTTACTACAAAAAAAGCACGATTTTTTGAAGAAAAATGCGTGAATTGTAAACAATGTTATGACGACCATTTTTGTGAATTTAGCGCGTTAAATTGGAATGAGAAAGACAATATTCCTTTTATTGATTATCTAGCATGTGAAGGGTGTGGTGCGTGTAGGGTTTTATGCCCGGAGGATGCATTTGAAATTAATCCAGTTAAAAGTGGAGAAATAATAACGTATGAAACAAAAGTCGGATTTCCTTTAATTTATGGTAAGACTAAACTTGGGAGCACCACTTCAGGTTTATTAGTTTCAGAAGTTAAGCAGCATGCTGCAGATCTCAAAGAATTTGACACCACTAATCTAATTTTAATTGATGGACCTCCAGGAATAGGATGTCCTGTAATTGCAACAATTTCAGGTTTAGACTATATAGTCGCAATAACAGAACCAACACCATCTGGTTTGCACGATTTATCACGAGCAATTGAGATGATTAACCAGTTTAACATTCCTTTCGGGATTGTAATTAATAAATCAGATTTGAAAAGCGCTTCTCAGAAAGAATTATACCTTTTCATTGAAAAAGCAAATTATGAAATTTTAGGTAGAATTAAATTCGACCTATCAATACCAGAAGCAATGTCATATGCAAAACCTGTTGTAGATTATGCTCCAGAATCAGTAGCCAGTCAAGCAATTAACAAAATATATATAAAATTAAAACATATTCTCTCAAAATTATAACAAAATTAAAACTTTACTGGAACTGAGCATTGAGTTATTATTGATATTCAGGATTAATTAAAAACTATTAGATTTATTTATAATTTGATAAATTTAATTTTTTGCACCTAATTAAATTAAGTAAATAAAGCTGCAAAAAAGCACATTAAAAATAATAAAAAAAGAGTATATTGAGTTTAAATTTATTTACCAATTAATCCCTTTTCTTTAATAAAGAGAAAATAAATGCAAGCAGTATAGGAATCGTCGTGAAAATCATAAGTAGGCTTAAATTGAAAAGACCAAGAAGAAGACTATAAGATATGTAAAAATAAGAGATAAACAATAGAATTGCTGGAGGGATTAGATCAAACCATTTAGTACGTTTTAGGTTAAAACGTTTCCAAACGATCGTTCCTGCTGCAAATATGACCGTAAAAAACATCCAAATCCATAGAATTATCCAATGCAAATCGTAAATAAATTGTATTCTACAAATCAACCCTACAATGATTAAGATCCCCATCGCTATTGGCACAACCACCAAGCAAGTATATAATTTCCGCCCTAATGATTTGTTTCCATCTATTTCATTAATAGTCAATAATTTAAGTTTCTTGCTCTCCTTATTCCAGCTTAACTCATATGGTATTAAATATGCGATTGGAATGAAAAACCAACCAATAAAATTAAACCCGGGAATTCCAAAATAGTCTCCACCTGAAAATGACCAAGTCCACGCTCCTAATTCTACGGCAATTGGGTCCATACCCCAATCCAGACTGAGGGTTATTAAAGTAGTGGTAAGTATTCTTTGCCACAAAGGAAGCTTTAAACGTTCCCCAATTAATATAGCACTATAGATGATCCCTACCCATGCAAAAGTAACTGATAAGGGAATAATTCCTAAAAGCATAACCGGTTCCGAAGCATATATATAATTCCCAGAAACAACTCCATTATATTCCAACAAGAATCCAAAAACGAATAAAGTTATTAACATTAATAATCGTTGTACACGATTCTCACGCGCATCCAATAAAGCGTGAATTATTGCCAATCCACACATTATATAACCAACAAAGGCGGGAAGTAATTCTAATAATGACATTTTAAATTAACACCCTATAAATATTTTATAACAAGAATAATAGACTTTACTCTATATATAAATGAATATAAATATGTAAAATAAAAAGAAAAAAGAATAAGTTGGTGATTTTAATTAGTAAATTTTAGGTTTTTCTGGAGGATTTCCTAACATTTCTGACATTAATTGTTGAAAATTATCAAAATGACCCGGAAGTGTTTTTTGAACATAAAAAGCTTCAGCAACTCCTAAACCTGCTTTCTTTCCTATGACAGATGCAATAGAACGTAGCAGGTTATTTGCATGTCGAGTGAGCTTTTTTAATTGTTGTTCAGAAACGTTTGCCGGATCGATATTGGGAGCAAATAAATCGGCTAAGAGTTCTAGAGTCGCCTCAAATTTCAATGCAGCACTCACTTTTTTTTCTAAAGTAGATGAAATATCGACAAACGCATTTGGATAATGCCCTAATAATCCCATGAGCCATATTTCACTGCAAGCATGTGGTTTTAATTCATCTTGAAATTGATCCTCATAAAGTAAAGGGAAAGCGGAAAACGCTCCAGCTTCACATGCCATCCTAGCAACTACGACATGATCAGGATGTACTTCGTATTTAGCCCAAGGATCGAATGTTACTACACGATCTGCTTTATACTTTCTTACATGATATACTAATTCCTTTCTTAAAACTGCAGGTTCAATGAATCCCGCATCAGGGTATCCTAATATTAAGGTTCCTTTAAATCCTAAGAGCTTATTAGCAGCTCTAAGTTCCTTTTCTCTCTTTATGGCTACGTCTTCTTTAGTTAAATCGTTTCTAAGAGTTCCAACTTCTCCATTCGTACAACATATAACATATACATCATGTCCTTCATCTACCCACCTTGCTAGTGTTCCTGCACTAAAAAATGAAAGATCATCAGGATGAGCAATGATTGCTAACACATTTAATTTATCGATTGGAATTTCTAACACCAAACCAAGTTAATTTGATCTATTATTATCTATATTGAAAGCTCTTTTTTAGCTTTTTCAATCAACTTTTCAAGATCCTTTTTAATATCCTTTTCGAGTGGTTCGGGGACGTATTCAGCAAGAATTTTCTCCTTCCTCATTTCACATCGTCTCTTCATGTTAATTGCTCCATTTTTTTGCCATTTCTCATAACCATATCGATCTAGTAATGAAGGAACCCATAGTTCATTCCGAATATTATTTCTTGTATGCTTATTACTAAGAAAGGATCCCTTGGGACCAATTTTACTGATTACATCAATTGCAAAAGCATCATCATCAAAACTTACTTCGCGATGTAGATTTTCTGTATAGGATATGACTTCGGATTGCATGATAAGCACATCTAACGATGCTGCTTGATCCATTCCACAAATCCCCATATGCCCATAAATATCTGCTTCTGTTAAAGAACCCAACCCCAATGTGATCCCACTTTCTAATCCTGCTTGAGCGTCTAATGTTTTTGAATCTGTTAATCCAGCATTAATGTACACTGGAAATCCATAATGTTTACCCATCTGACTCAATGCTATCGAAAAAATCACTTGTTCCGGACCACCAAAAATAATTTGGGCTGTTTTCATATCAAAAGCGTGACAAATCCCTCCATAACAGATTGGGGTTCCTTCTTGAATTAATTGCGTGATACAGATAGCTGCGAGGATCTCGGCATTCTCGATGGCAATAGTTCCTGCAATGGTTGCAGGAGCAGACACTCCCATTTGAGCCATGGGTCCGACTTGAACGGGTAGATTCAATTTACAAGTTTCAAATAATAAATCAATCCCATTAAAGGGAAAACTCAAAGGGCTTACTGGTTCAAATAATGGATAAGAAAGAGGGTATTTTTTAGCATTTTCTTCATCACCTCGAAGAAGCGCGTAAAATTCATTAAGATATCTTGCAGAGGATCTATCATAAAACCAAAATCCAATTGGTTTAGTTGTATTTTTAACCATTTCAAATGCTACTAAAAGGCAACGCCATTTTAATGGAACTTCAATTGGGTCTGCCATTGCTCCTGGAATGGTAATTGGTTCTAAAAAGTCGCCAACTTTAACAGCATTTTCTATATCCTTTAAGTTAGGTTGACGTCGATTGCCCTCTAATGAATCCAACCAATGAGCCTGCCCAAAAGAGGTATTATAATTTCTTTTTCCAAACCCAAATTCTGCTTTTTTAGATAAATCTCTACCATATAAAGTAAATTTCTTGCCAGCTTTAGAAATAAGCTCATTAACTAAGTGAGGAGGAATTCGCACTAATCCAGTTTGAGAATTAACTATTGCCCCGATATCCTCAAATAAAGAATTAATTTCTTCATGTGGAATTATTACGCCAATGTTCTCAAGAATTTCAAGAGATTTATTATGAATAGTATCGATTTCATCTCTGGAAAGCATTTCTATTCTCAATTATAATCAACATCGCAATTTAGATTAATGCTAATAATCATAATAACCCAATTCTATATAAAAAGCTATCATTTTCTTTATTAATAGAGCGAGAAAAAAGGTAATTTTTTAAAATGGTGAATTTATGATATATTTTAATCCAATAATTTTGAAAAAAAAGATTTTGAAGAAATTTATAAAACGTGATCATTATGGCGAAAAGATCCGGATTAGCCGTTTTAGCCCTAATAATAGCTTTAGGAGCTTTAGGAATAGGGGGATATTCATTTATACTTGTACAAATGGGTTCAGGAGTCCATCGAACTTATAATGATGAGAATAAAAGTACATATACGTCTACTGCTGAAGATACATGGTATGCTATTCCTGATTTAAGTGTATCTTTTCAGGTAGACGGTGCGGAACATGTATACTTCTCATTTACTTGTTATGCGTCTCTTACTCCTTCAAGTTCAATTTGTAGAATGAATTTTAGATTATTTATTGATAGTGTTGCAGCAGATGACTCCTTAATAACTGTTGGAGGGACAAGTATGCCGGCAAATACGCTATTATCTGTCTCTCTACAATATTTTGAGACTGCGATTGGAGCAGGAATTCATACTGTAGTGGTACAAACGATGAGAGAATGTGATGGATTCATAGATAATTGTTATCTATTGGTACAAACTTATACTCCTTAAATCTGTTTTTTCATTTTTTTTTAATTATTTATCTTTTATTTGATTATAGTTTTAGAACCAAGCGAAATAGACTTTATTTTTTATGAACAATAATCTAAAGAAATTAATATTAGTCAATACGATATTATATGAAGTATATAAGGTGAAATATAATTCCCGTACAGAATTTTATGGATTTATACAAGTTTTTGCCAAAGACGAATTGTAAAAAATGTAATCCTAAAACTTGCATGGCATTCGCATTGGCTCTCCTACAAGGAAAAGTTAAAATTGAAGATTGCCCACCACTTTTGGAACCGAAGTACAAGAAACAATACGATACTTTAAAAGAACTAATTGGATCAGAGGAGGGTCAAGAAAAAGAGTTGCAAATTAACGTGGATACGGATTTATGCGATGGATGTGGCATATGTGTCACTGTTTGTCCTGTAAATGCAAGATATTGCCCTCCTACTTTAAGCGGAAAAGTTCCAGATTTTCCTCCAGATAATCATCAATTATTTCAAGTTAAACAAGGGAAATGTGAATTATTACACATCAAATACTGTCGTCGTATAGAAGCAGAAGGGAGAGAAAGGGAATGCAGAGTATGTGAAACTTATTGTCCACGAGAAGCAATCAAAATAGAATATGCTTAATATAAAAGGTGTAATCAAGATGAAAAGAGTCCCTTGTTCAGGATGCTCATTATTATGTGATGATATTATAATAAGAAGCGATGGAATATTTATTGATGAGGTTGTTGGAGCTTGCATTAAAGGAAAGGAGCATTTTGATCATGTTACAGCAAAAAATCGCATAATCAATCCAATGTTTAGAGAAGAGAACAATCTGAAGAAAATAGATTGGAATCAAGGATATAACACAGCGATAGAATTAATGAGAAAGGCAAAAAAGCCATTGCTTTATGGATTTTCAACCGTAAGTTGTGAGGCCCAATTGAAAGGAATCCAACTTGCTGAAAAAATTAATGGTCATATCGATTCTAACTCTTCTATCTGTCATGGTAAAGTCATTGAAAAGGCTAAATCGGTAGGTTTAACACTGACTTCAATCGGAGAGGTAATTAATAAGGCGGATTTAATAATTTTATGGGGAGCAAATGCAGCGGAATCAATTCCTCGCTTGTTGAATAAGGCATTGTTTTCCCGTGGTAAATTTCGAATGACTGGGAGGGAAATAAAGACCCTTATAATTATAGATCCAGTGCAAACTGCTTCATTCGGAGTAATGGGTGTGAGGGATATATCATTAATGATTCAACCAAATAAAGACATTGATCTCATCCGAACTTTAAAAGAAGAATGTTGCGTGGCTGATTCAATTCCTACTGAAGGTGTTGCAGGGTTAGATAAAGATGATCTTAAACGATTATTACTTCAACTCACTGGAGCTGAGTATGGAGTTATTTTTGCTGGACAAGGATTATTAAAACCCTCTGATGACTCCACTACTTTACAAGAATTTTTAGAATTAATAGAAATGATTAATTCAAAACAAGAAAAAGGTAGAATTTCTCTAATAATGATGGGTGGGCATTATAACATGACGGGGTTTGAGCACGTTGCACTTGCCAATTATGGTCAAAACGGCAGTCTGAATTTCGTGAATAACCAATTAGAAGAAAACAAAACAAACACTATTGATAAGATAAGTAAAGGAGATTTCGACTTATCAATTATTGTTGGAACGGATCCAATTTCACATTTACCAGCTAATTTGAGTTCAAAGTTGATGAAACATCCTATCATCGTTATCGATAATAAAAGATCCGCAACAAGTGATGTAGCGGATTTATTCCTTCCAAGCGCTATTACGGGGATTGAATCTGGAGGACTTGCATATAGATTAGATCATGTTCCTATTGAATTACAGAAAATCATAAATCCTCCCAATAATATTCCTTCTGATGAAGAAATCCTAAATGAATTATTACAAAGATTAACAAGTGGAGGTCCTTAATCAATGGAATTTTTACTTAATACAGTAAGAAAAGTAGACAACGATCAAGCAAGAGAGTTTGCATTTGGAGATGATACCTCATTAAAAGAAAAATTAGCTATTGTTTTTTTAAACCCAGAAGATATAACACAGTTGAATGTTAAACCCGGTTCAGTAGTCAAAATTTATCATGAATTAGGGTCTATTAATGTAAAGTGCAGCCAAGATAAGAATGTTCCTTTAAAGATGGCTATTATGCCCGTATCTATTTGGTCAAACCAATTAACAAGGGTGATGAACAATGAACTTGAATATAAAAACATCGCAGTGAAAATTGAAGCGAATAATGAACCAATTTTAGATTTTAAATTACTTCTTCAAAAGATAAAGGAGGGATCACTATGAGTAAACTGATTGTAAGAAACGGGACTGTTTTCGATCCAATGAATAAAATTGAAGGAGAAAAAAAAGATATTTTAATTGAAAATGGAGTAATTGTCGAGAAATTTTCAAATCAATCTGAGATACAAGAGATAGATGCTAATAATAAAACGATCATCCCCGCTGCAATTGATATGCATTCTCACATTGCATCTCAAGAGTTAAATTGGGTAAGATTATTAGGATCTAATGATAAACTCTTTCAAGATAACTGGAAAGGTTTAACTTTAAGAAATATTGCTAAACAATATATAAATAATGGTTATACGTTTGTCTTAGATGCTAATATATTTCCCACGATGGTAAAACACGCAATCTTCAATTTAAATAATTTACCAGCTATCGATTCGGGATTTTTATTAAATGTGAGTAATTTATGGCCTTTGGAATTAGAATTCCAAAAAGGAATGGTAAAACAAGCCTCTACCTTTCTTTCAAACTTACTATCTATTAGTAAAGGATTTGGAATAAAGGTTTATAATCCATTTGAATCCGAATCTTGGAATTATCAAAAAATTAGAGAAGATTTAAACCAAGGGGGACGATTATATAATTTTAAACCTATAGATATCTATGAAAATCTTACCAAATATGTTGAAAATCTTGGTTTACCTCACTCAATTCATGCTCACGTGGAAGGATATGAGAATTCAAATGGTCAAAAAAATTTGATGACTGTGTTAAATAAAATTAAATCCTTAGGATTGCAATCAAATCCAAGTACAAATTATACCAGATCCCAAATCTTCCATCTCGCACACGCATCTTCTTATAATATTGATGGAAATAATACTGAATTGATTCAATTCTTTAATGATAATGTCAATTTTGACTTGGATTTAGGGTTCATTGCTTTTGATTCAGTAAATCCCTTAATGACCAACGACAGAATATTGATTAACTCCTTACAAAAATCAAATCATGATTATAAGATAATAAGAGCAGCTGCGGAATTAGAAGGGGATACGTATTCTACAATAAGGAAATTTGACAAGAACAATAAAATTCATCGTAATCTCTGGAAGAATGCTTTAGAACTAGCTCTTAGCATAAAAAACAAGTGGCAAATCCAACTTACTTGCAACTTTCCAAATTACTCTAAAATTTCAAATATTCCCAAAATTGCTACATGGCTCATGAGCCAAAAAGCTAGAGACGAGTTTAGCACTGGTTTTAATATTGAATCTTTCAATAATTCAATTACTTTCAATGAGTTCGTCATAATCTCACGTTCAAGTCCTGCTAAATCCTTAGGTATAGGAAAACACAAAGGAAATTTAGAAGGCGGGGCTGATGGAGATCTTAACATCTTAAATCTTAACCCTGCAAAACTTGATTTTGAAAAAAACCATCAAGTCCTTGAAAAAGAATTAGCAAACATTGAGTACGTTATTAAGGGTGGAAAGATCATCAAGAATGGAGATAAAATAGATTTAAATTCTAATGGTAAGATCTTCTGGGCTTCAGGAAAAGCAGAAGAGGAGGAGGATAAATTTGTACTGTCAAAGAAACGAGATTTTTATCGAAAATATTATTCTATCTTCTATGATACTCTAAAAGTTTCTGAAAATGAAGATCTGTTCCGAAAGATTAAATGATTATAGTTAAAAATTACAACTAAATTTTTATAATACTTCCATTATAGTTTATTAGATGCATTAGGGGATCAAATTAAATTTTTGAATCTTGGTGAAGATAAATTATGAATGATGAAAAACTTGAAAATAAAAATTTCTCCTTGAAAATATTTTTCAAAGAATTACTCAATAATCCCTTTTTAGGTTATACATGGATAGTAACAAATTTGTTAATAATATTTTACATAGTTAATCTTATCTTATTGGGTCCGGCTGAAAGTCTACCAATTTTTGGACAAGTTCTAGATATTCATGGAATAACTTTCTTATTACTCATTACATTTTCATTTTTCCTACTATTTTTATTTATTATATTATGGTTTGAAAATATTCAATCAAAAATAAAGAAAGGTAATATATATCTCAAGCTTTTGATTCTAAACGTTATATTTTTTGTAGGAGCGTTATTTATACCAATTGGTATTTTCATTGGGGTTTATGTAGTTGCGTTCTTTTGTTGGTATTCATTGAGTGCCTTATTTTTTATCTTATTCTTACGTGGAATAACGCTAAAAAGTATGAAAAAAATATCGTTGAAGAATGGATTTTTACCAATTTTGCTCTATTTGATAATTTGGTTTATATCTTTCGGTTTATTTGGATTTGCATTTATTTCTATTCCTTGGATGTCCTTCGATCTTTTTAAACAAATGCCATTATTAGTATTCCCTCTATTTATCATAATTTTACCACTTTTAGGATTATCATTAAAACCAAAAAGCGGAACACGAGTTCCTATCACATTATTTAGTTTGTTAATTTTCGTTTATACATTCTATAATTGGATTCGATACTTAACTTGGACTGAAAATTCAAAAGTGTTCACAATCTCTGATGCTGTGATAGATATCATACTTATTACTTATGCTTTTTTTGCCATGTCCAAGAACGCAAAAAAGTTCTCGGGCCTCATGAAAAATAAAATCAGTGCTGATCAATTTCTATTACTTTTTATTTGGTCTCGTATTTCTTCAATGATATTGCTCTTAACTGTGAGTGATTATGAGTTGTTTGGCATTAGTGCTTCTGAAGGGTCTTACTTAGCAACCATGTTCTTGATTATGGTGGTTGGATTTCTGGTTGGAATATATTGGATTAGAAAAGGCTTGACAAGCAAGGATTTTAATTCAGACATTCTCCCCGCTATAGAAGACCAGTTAAAATGACCAGAATAATAAATTGAGTCTCTTTGATTTTACTATTTCATCCTATAACATGATAATGCAAGGAAGAATAAATATAATACCTTGGAGATATAATATAAGCCAATGGTCTAGTTCTCACGTATTTTTCTAAATCTTTTTCTAAGAAACTGTATACTAAAAGATGCACGATTGGAATTATTAATTGTGTCCATTCATCATATTGGTTTTGCGTAAAACTATTTTCAATCTTGATGATTTTAGGATTCATTGCTAATAAGAGCGCATATTCAATTAATTCGGGTACAAACTTGGCACTTTGAGCCCGTAAGATGTTCATTTCTGCTCTCAACAAGATCATCCACGTTTCCTTAACATCCCATGGAAATAAAGCAGATACCGATGCAAAGAATTTTGACCCTTCGGGAATATCGCGCAATAAATCATTAAAATAGGTTAATTTTGATAAATCTCCTATAAAAGGTATGACAAATGAAGCATATACCACTTCTTTGGTACTTAAAGAACCAATCGGTTGATCTTTAAAGATTTTAACCAAATTATTTACATATTCCTCACTCAACGCTTTGCTTCCATGATGAAGAGACCAGTTAGAGAGTAACTTCCCTATCATTGCAGTGGCTTTTTTAATGTTTTGATTTAGATCATAACCCTGTCTGTATAAGGTTTCTTTTATCTCATTAGCAGGATTATCTTTTCGATATTCATATTGCATTTCTCTTTCAATATTTAAGGTATCTCTATATGAGGTAGGCATGGATACTTGCGGATTTCTCATTAAATTAATCGAAAGTGTCATCATTCTCTTTTCAGCTTGTTGATAGGTATATTCTCGATTTGATATCGAGTTGTATGCGTTCTCTAATCCACCCATATTAGAATTTAACATGTAAACCGCCCAAATTGGAGAAAATGCTCCCGTTTTCATTGTATTACCTATTCTATTAATTAAGGATGAAAATTCTTCATCGAGATGATTGATAACATTGATCAAGTCATTAAGATCCCTTAGGAAAAATCTTTCTCTAGCTTCAATCTCATCAATCATGTTATCTCCTATAGGTGTTAAGATTACATTTTTTCCATTGACTCGTACTGCTTGATTAATGGATTGCTTTTGATCATTTAATTTCAAGATTTGATCCTTGATAATACTAACTTGAATATCTAAATGTTTTATCTCATTCTTCAATTTAGAAATTTGAGCCTTTAACTTTTTTCCCTTTCCGATTTGTAAATAACTAATTAATTTACTCCCTAGAGAGGCATGTTCATATTCTCTTTCTATAGATAATAGTTTTTTATTTAGCCCATGAATCTCAACATTTAGGTGATCGTAATTCGTTTTAAGAGTATTTATCTCACTTTCCATAGGTAGATCGGTGCTTTTTTTTCCGTATTCACTAATCAAAGAAAATTTCAATAAATCTGAAATCTCATCAGAAGAACAAGGAATATCATCCCTTTTTTTTATTGATGTTAATATTTCTAAAGCTCTTTCACAATCCATTTTAATTCACCATTTCAAGTAGTGGAATTTCTACTGAAGGAACTTCAGTTCCCTCTAACACAATTAAGAAATTTTTATTATGATTTTTTGAATAAGCAAAACTATCTCGATTTATAGCAAGTTGTATGAGAAGGGCTAATTCTTCCCGCTGTCTATTCCAAGACACCTTAGAACCTTCCATTTGGTGTCGATATGAATCTATTTTAACTAAAGCAAAAAGAAATTCAAAAACTAATTTCTCCCACTCCTTAGATTGAGTCTCTGCAAATTTGTCTTGATGTACAGTTTTCCATATCAATCCTTCTAAATCAGCAAAATAAATATTACCATCAGGAGCTACCACGCAATCTTTATCTAACCATACATCTTGATATATGATCCCTGTTATGTTTTCTCCTTCTTTTTTTGCTGATCTCAAAAATAAAGATAATAAAGCTATCCCGCTTTTAATAAAATTGATCTCGAATTTTTCAATAAGTTTTACGGAGTCTAAATCAAATAACGATTTCAAAGAACTAGGATTTGCTACTAAACGAGAAGATTCAAAATACAATCGTACATTCGAAGGCATTAGTCTAATTTCTTGGTAAAAGTGATCTTTATAAGTGCTAAACCAAAAGAACTTACGAGCCATTTCTTCAATTTCAGGAGGCAATTGCACGACTCCTATAACGGGGCAAATGTGAGCACCATTGATGGAATCTAATTTTGCTAACTTGGAGAAAGCTAATTCATCAAAAGCATTGACAAAACCTTGACAACCATACGGACTTTCGCCCATCCATGATTCTCCCATGATAAAACCAGTTCCTGTTGTTAATTTATCTACAAGATGAAGGCATGAAGAATCACGACAAGCATTTCGTATACGATCGGGAGTTAATGATTTTCCTTCGTACATGTCTTCATATGCTCCACAACCTTTTATAGCTAAAAAGAAATTTTTGCCATTTACATTGATTGAAAATTCAGGAAAGATTGCGTTGCGATTTTCATCTTTTATAGCATTTACTTTTGGTTCTTTGATATCATGTAATTCCGC